>Ga0307998_1000194_pt1 | contig 35085 bp, 30 predicted proteins | sample Davwhametageno37_FD_203147 | JGI IMG/M metagenome (GOLD analysis project Ga0307998, IMG submission 203147) | Marine microbial communities from Davis Island wharf, Antarctic Ocean - #37 | ecosystem: Environmental > Aquatic > Marine > Unclassified | place: Antarctic Ocean: Davis Island wharf... | reverse complement strand
GAATAAATTATTGCCTCAGAAGAGAAAATCTGTTAGAAATTCAAATAAAAGGTAACGTCACCATCAAGACAATTTAACACCTGTTGTTTTATTTCCTTTGCGCTATAATTACTACTTTAGTTGCAAATCTTAAAAAAAGAAGTACGTCTACTGAAACAAACCTCTGACTTTTATAAAATTTCAATTTACTAAAAGTCATTTCCTTAGTGGGAAAAATGAAAATGGCGAAAAATATTAAGGATAGTTTCCTTAAAAAAGATACTGCTAAAAATCAAATTACAGTTTCAAAACTTTTTAGCTGGTATATTGGAGATTTTGGAGGCTCGAAAGGATTCATATCTTTCTTAAAAAATATGAAATAATTACCAATTTAGAGCATCCTAAAATAATTTATAGTGCTTATGATTGGGAGCCTTGGATAAAATAGTTAATTATAAGCAGGACAAACATGAGGTCTCATACCTCCCCCATTTCCAACATCACTCCCACCACACTGACTAATAGAAACCATTATTTCATGCCCGTAATTACCCATAATATTATTTAAAGGGTAATCAAAAGCGTAACCGATTTTAATTGGTCCTAAATTAAATTTTATCTGAGCAACCGCAGACTCTCCAACACGATAACCCACTCCAAATGTTGCTTTTTGCTGATACACCCAAGCCACATTTAAATCTAAAGCCGGAGGGCCCATAACATTGAATTTCAATAAAAACGAGGGAAAGAAAGTCCACTTACTTGAAAACAATGTTTTATGCCCTGCACCAAAATAATACTGACTCACTTGCTTTTGTTCAATCCCCAAATTAATATTTTTAAAATACAGTTGATTAATTGAAAAACTCCAATAAACACGATTACTATACAATAAAACACCTGGCATAATATCAGGATATCGAAGCACAGATCCTTCTGCTGCTGCCAAAACTGGGTCAAGACTATTGCCACCCCCAACACCTTTTGTGCTATATTGTTGTACCCCCGCAAAAACACCCATTCCTAAAGTATATTTTAAAGATAGTCTTTTATGATAGGAGTACGCTCCTTTAATTGCTGTACGCCTTGTTAAGTGAACATTATCTTGTTCTATATAAAATCCTACAGAATGTTTCCCTTTAGTGTTAAATTTTTTTCGATTTATAGTCGCTTGCAAACTCGCATAAGCAGTTCTTGGCGCTCCTTCAACTCCTACCCATTGCGCTCTATAACCTGTTCTAAAATCAAGACATCTTACTGTGCCAGCAAAAGCAGGGTTATACCCAAAATTATTAAAGGTATATTGAGAATACTGTACTGACTGCTGAGAAGCTGCAACAAGTGACATCAATAAAAACGATATGATAAAAATCTTCTTCATCTTATCTAAATACAGATATTGGCCCTTTCATAATTATATCATTCTCGCTATTTTCTGACTTAATTTCTAGTAAATAATAATAGGTAGAAACTGGTAACTCTAACCCAAGATACTCCGCTCCCCATCCATCTGAATTATCATATCCTTTTTTATGATAAACGCGTTGCCCCCATCGATCAAATATATACACTTCATTTTCTGGATAAAATAGAATGTTTCCAATTTTCCAAGTATCATTAAATCCGTCTCCATTTGGTGTAATCCTTTCTGTTGGTCTTGGCTGCCTACATGGGGGCTTAACAACTACCACTTCTGAGGTGTCTTTGCACCCATTACTATCTTTAGTAAATAATGTATAAGTGCCTTGAGAAACATCATTAAAAAACCCATTAGAGCTAGTTCCAAAACCAGAAAGTTCATATGTATATAAAGGAGATCCATTTCCTGAAGTTTTAATCTGAAGATCAGTTACCGTCTGATTACATTCTCTTGAAACTGGATTTACAATTGGCTCTAGCGTTACTGTTTGCAATTGTATTGATGTGGATGCCGTATCTGGCGAACAACCAGCCGTTGTTTCCATATAAACAACTATATTTTGGCTATTGGCAAAAACATTAATTGTAGCACTATTATTTAATATGGTATCGTTTTCAACAACCCAAACGTATTGAGTTATATTTCCTATAGCTCCCGGAGAGGTATTTGCTAAAATCTGAACAGAAGCGTTTTCACAAACAGCTGATACAGAAACATCTGGAATACTCGCAAGCGTAACACTAATAGGGCATTGAGCAAACAAGCCAATACTAGATATTAAAAGTGTAAGAAAAAATAAATACTTTTTCATAATAAGCAAATCTACAATATTTATTTCTCATAAAGAAAAGAGTACTTTTAATAATATATTAATTGAAATCCGTTCCAAAAAATTATTTTAACAACTGCTTATAACATTAGACATAGAAACAATATTTAATCTTATATCAGTGATTATAAACCCATACTTAAGTCTTTTATTTTATAACACTTAAAATCTTGAACCAATGAAAAAAATAAACACACTATTTCTGCTTCTAATTTTAACAGGAATTGTAAATGCACAAAACAATGTGTGCTTCACTGTAGAAACAAATCCACACCTTGTAACACCCGGACTAAATGTATTTACCAAATACATAGAAGTTTTTGGTGTTAAAATATTTGCAACACCTGCAGTTAGTGATGAAAAAATAAAACATTGCGCTGCTGTAATGGCAGAATACTTAGACAATAATGAAGATGGCACGATAGACAATGCCTTAATAACTAACGCAATGGTTTTAACTAACGCAACAATGGTTATGTTTGGCGCTGACGGTTCCGCAGCCCAGAATGCTTTTTTTAATAATTACACTGGAAATTGGGAGCTACAAGATTTGTACGCTACAGAAACTCATCCTGCAGGCTCTTCTCAATCAGGAGGTTTTGATGCTACTCTTGAAGAAGTTTTGCATTTAATAACGCATGTCGGATATGCCAATGCCTACCCAGTTGTATGGGGAGAAACAACAGGGACTTCAATTGCAATTGCTATGGACACAGCAAGAGGAGGTCATTTCACAACTATACCCACCCCTTATCCATCTGGAGCGTGGTATAAATATGATGATCAGACTTGCGATTATAGTTGTATGGTAACTGAATACCTCTACTGGTCACTAACTACTTGGTTAAACGCACAAAATTATACAGGCAGATGTAATGACATCTCTAACGAATGGACTTTATGCACGCCTGCGCAACAACAAACAGATCTTTTAATGCACGCATTAATAACAAATCCTACCTATAATTTGGCAACTAATTTACCTGATGGAAATTATTGTCCATCAACTTTAGGTCTCAATAAAAAATCGTTAAGTGGCAGCACTTTAAACATCTTCCCTAACCCAAGTAATGGGAAAATAACGGTATGGCAAAAATCAAGCAGCTCAATATCAGTATTTAACTACACCGGAAGCTTAATTCAACTCATTCAAAAGCCAAAGGAAGAAATAACGTTGGATTTAAACTCCTTACAAGCAGGATTGTACTTCATTAAAACTGGTAATGGTCAAGTAAAAAAAATCCTACTTAACGATTAATATTAATTCACTTTTACCTATAAACTTCAGTCTTATTGGTGATTTTTTCAACCTTTTCTTCACTATTTTTAACGAAATAATTTTACGACTTAAAAACAATCAAGATTATTTTCTTTCTACCTTTACGTTCTATGTCAAAATTCCTACTAACATTAGATGAAGATTACGATTTTACCTTAGTAGGTATTAGCTGCCATAGTAAAGATTATCGTTTGTGCGGAAAAATAAATAAAGCGTTAAATATTGATTTAATTCGTACAGGAGACTTAGAAATTCGTAAAAAAGGTACTATTAACTTACACTCGTTTTACGAATTTATTGATGATGATAATTATTTAGAATACTACCTTATTTCAAACAGAGGAGATAATGGATTTCTAATTCCTGAACAAAAAAAAGTTGACTTCTTTTTAATGGCAAAAGGGAATATCTCTGATAACCATACTAATGGTGTTATTTGTAAAATAAATACGCTATCATTAGTTTTAACTTCTTTTAGCATTGATCCAATGCTGCTAAAGTCTAAACAAAACCTATTATTTTAATGGACAGAAAAACGAAAATAGTAGCCACCATTGGTCCCGCTACAGAATCAAAAGAAATGCTTTCTAAAATTATTGACACTGGTGTTAATGTTTGTAGAATCAATTTTTCACACGGTTCACACGAAAATCACAAAAAAGTAATTGACAATATCCGTCAAATAAATAAAGAAAAAGGACTTTTTACAGCAATATTAGCCGATTTACAAGGCCCTAAAATTAGAGTTGGAAAAATTAAAGACAATGGGGTTAATCTTATTTGTGGTGAAGAAATAATTATTACTTTAAATGAATGTGTTGGTGATGCTTCAAAAGTTTATATCAGCTATCAAAACTTCCCTAAAGATGTTTCTGCAGGAGAGTTCGTTTTATTAGATGATGGAAAATTAAAGCTTGAGATAAAAAGCTCTAACAATAAAGATGAAGTAGTTGCTATTGTTAGACATGGCGGTATTTTATCTTCAAACAAAGGAGTTAACTTACCTAATACAAAAATATCTTTACCCTGCTTAACACCAAAAGATTTAGTTGATTTAGAGTTTGCACTCAAAATGAACATTGCATGGATAGGTTTATCTTTTGTTAGAAATGCAACAGATATTAAAGAACTTAAGAGCCTTATTAAAAAAGCGAATAGCAACGCAAAGATTATTGCTAAAATAGAAAAACCAGAAGCAATAAAAGATATAGATGAAATTATAGACGCTACTGATGCTATAATGGTTGCTAGAGGTGATTTAGGTGTTGAAATTCCTTTCCAAGAAGTACCACTGGCTCAAAAGATGATCGTGAAAAAATCGATGAAAGCATCTAAACCAGTAATCATTGCTACTCAAATGATGGAGAGTATGATTGATAATATTACGCCATCAAGAGCAGAAGTGAATGATGTGGCAAATGCAGTTTTAGATGGAGCTGATGCAGTAATGCTAAGTGGCGAAACTTCAGTGGGGAATTACCCAGTTCAAGTAATTAACGCCATGGATAAGATTATAAAAGATGTTGAAACTGTAGATGATTTATACCATCATGAAGTTTTACCTTCAGAAGATAACATTGATCGTTACATTACCGATTCGGTATGCTACAACTCTTGTAGATTAGCTCAAAGAGTGAATGCTAAAGGAATTGTTACTATGACTTTCTCTGGATATACTGCTTTTAAAATTTCTAGCTTCAGACCAAAAGCTACTATTTATGTATTTACTGGTAATGAAGAAATTTTAAACATGCTCAGTTTAATTTGGGGAGTTAAGGTTTTCTTTTACAACAAATTTGTAAGTACCGATCATACCATTTCAGATATTAAGTACATTCTTAAAAAAGAAAACGAACTGGCAAAAGACGACTTAGTTATTAATGTTGCAAGTATGCCGATTGCCGAAAAAGGACAATCAAACATGATGAAATTAAGTGCTATTGAATAACAACGAATGAAAGAATGATGTAATGCTTAAATATATTTTCTAACTTCATTACGCACACATTAAAAAAATTAAAAACAGAACAAGATGTCAATTAACATAGATTTATTAAGAGAGATTACTGAAGTAGCTGGAGCACCAGGACACGAACAAAGAGTTAGGAAAATTGTTTTAAGAGAAGTAACTCCTTTGGTTGATGATGTTACCGTTGACAACATGGGAAATGTTTATGCGATAAAAAAAGGAGCCGACAAAAAAAGAGTAATGGTGGGTGCTCACATGGATGAGATTGGTTTTATTGTTACACACATTGATGATAATGGCTTTTTAAGATTCCATACATTAGGAGGATTTGATCCAAAAACATTAACAGCACAACGTGTTATTGTACATGGTACAGAAGATATTATTGGTGTAATGGGTTCTAAACCTATACATGTAATGAGTCCTGAAGAAAGAACAAAAATACCTAAAACAACGGATTATTTTATTGATTTAGGAATGAAAAAAGAGGCCGTTGAAAAAATAGTAAGCATTGGTAATCCTGTTACTAGAGAGCGTGGATTGATTGAAATGGGAGAGTGTGTTAACTGTAAATCTTTAGATAACAGATTAGCTGTTTTTATTCTAATTGAAACCTTAAGAATTTTAAAAGATAAGGCTGTACCATTTGATATTTATGGTGTGTTTACGGTACAAGAAGAATTAGGAATTAGAGGGGCTAACGTTGCTGCACTCGCAATTAAACCAGATTTCGGTTTTGGTTTAGATACCACTATTGCTTTTGATGTTCCTGGAGCAAAACCAGAAGAAATGATTACTATATTGGGTGATGGAACAGCGATAAAGATTATGGATAGTGGAACTATTTGTGATTACCGCATGGTGAAGTACATGGAAAATATTGCCGCTAAGCATGATATTAAAAGCCAAAAAGAAATTTTAACTGCTGGTGGGACTGACACTTCAGGAATACAACGTATGAACCCTGGTGGAGCAATTGCAGGAGCTATTTCTATACCAACAAGGCACATACACCAATCTATTGAGATGGCACATAAAGAAGACATTAGAGGAAGTATAGATTTACTTACTAATTGTTTATCTGAACTTGACCAACACGATTGGAGTTTTTAAAACAAATCAATAATGCGAATATGTTGCACGCGTAAAATATTCGGTTACTGGCTTTAATTGCAAAGATTAATTAATGTTTAACTGAAAAAATAACATTATGAAAAGAGTAAAATTATTTCTATTTGTTATTTTATCCATAAATGGATTCATAGCATCTTGTCAACCATTTACGTTTCAACAACAAATTAGTTCCTCTTCAAATGATGCTGAAGAAAAGTTTGACGGATCTTACGTAACTACTACCAGCTCAGATATTGAAATGATGTATGACTCCTGGAATAGTCAAGGTTTGCAAAAAATTGGTTTGAGGTTTGATAATATTACAATACCCTCTAATGCTACTATATCTAATGCTTATATTCAATTTACGGCAGATGGAAATAGTTCTGGAAGTATGTCAATGACAATAGAAGGAGAAGATGTAGCGAACTCTCTCGCATTTTTAAGCGGCACAAGTAACATCTCAAATCGTGCCACAACTAGCTCTAACGTAGCTTGGAGTTCCATTCCATCATGGGTAGATGGTGCTTCGGGTATTAATCAAAAAACACCAGATTTATCTCTTCTCGTAAGCGAAATTATGACATCTAATGGATGGCAAAGTGGAAACCCAATTACATTTATTATTAATGGGACTGGCAGTAGTGCAGCTCTTAGAAAAGCTTACTCATTTGATGGAAATTCGTCTAAATCTGCAGAATTGATTATTGAATATGCGTCAAATTCAAACTTTGATTTAGCTTTAACTGCCATTATTACTCCAGGAAACAGTAATTATCCAAATCCAGCATCTATTGTTCAGGCAGAAATTTTCAATTACGGAAACTTAACTGCATCGAGTTATAATGTTTCATTTTCAATTAATGGTAATTTAATTGCTAATGAACCCGTTACTACCCCCTTAATTTTGGGTCAAACTACCACTTTTACATTTGCACAAACAGCAAACCTAAACGCAGTCGGGACATACATTATAGATGCGGAGGTGACAATTAATAATGATGAGGATACAATTAACAATGTTCTCTCAAAATCTATTTCGGTAGTTAATGAAGTGGACATGCTCTTTTTTAATCAAGGAAGCTCTTGGAATTATTGGGATTCGGGATCAAACCCCGGAGCATCATGGAATACGCTCGGATTTAACGCCTCATCATGGCAAGTAGGAACTGGGCATTTTGGATTTGGGGAAGGTGATGAGCAAACAACATTAAACAATGGTTTAGAGAGTTATTATTTCAGAAAAAAAGTTAATATCCCAGATGTTAATCAACTAAATCAGGTCTATTTTCATATGGTGCATGATGATGGAGCTGTAATTTATATTAATGGTCAAGAAGCCGTTCGTACAGAGATGATGCCCTTAGGAACTATAAGTCACACGACAACAGCAAGACAAAGTTCTAACACTACAAACGAAAATAACTTCTACACCTACAAAGTTAGTTCTAACTATTTCCTTACAGGCATAAACACAATTGCTGTTTCAATGCATAATCGAAGTACGACTAATGATGATGTTTCGTTTGATTGCTATGTTACATCTAGTTATTTGTATGATCAAGACGGTCCTTATGTTTACTATATCGGAAATGACATTATTGTAGATGAAGTAACCCCTAACGGTTTGGTAAGTAATACATACGCATCAAAAGTTGGATTACAATTAACGTGTCAACTCCCTCATATGGGAACGAGTTTTTCATTCAACTTAAAACCTCAAATCACGACAGAACCCTCTACTTATAGCTCAACGCCTTCAAAATTTTTAACAATATCAGACTTTGATGGACACATTGAAGGTTTTACTATGATATTGAAAGGGGAAGGAATAATCGACAATAATTTTAATTGGATTTATGGCAATGGTCATCTAATTATTACTGGTGACTTATTTGACCGAGGGTTTCATATTACAGAATGTATGTGGCTTCTATATAAGCTAGAATCTGAGGCAGCTGCCCAAGGCGGAAAAGTACATTTAATTATCGGAAACCATGAAATATTCAACCTGACAGATGATTGGAGATATGTAGAGACCAAATACTTTAATAATGCTCATCTTATGGGTAAAAGAATGTCCGAATTATATGATTCTAATACTGAACTCGGAAGATGGTTAAGGTCTAAAAATATTATCGAGAAAATTGGTGATTATGCTTTTATGCATGGAGGATTAAGCCCACAGGTATCCGCATTAAACCTTACTTATAATCAAATTAATAATTATGGTAGACTTGAGATGAATGGTACACCATGCCCTAATAATGATTGCAACATTATTAATGGAAGTGATGGGGTTTATTGGTATAGAGGCATGGCACAAAGTATTTTAGCGCAACAACAAGTTGACACTATTTTAGCTAATTTCGGAATAGGCCGTGTTGTCATAGGGCATACAAAAGACAATACTATTCATGCACTTTATAACGATAAAGTAATGGCTATTGATATGTATCACGTTGACAATTTTAATGATGGATACATGGAAGCCTTAAAGTTTGAATTGGGATGCTTTTATCTATTCCATACTGATGGCACAAATAATAATAATTACACTCAATTAGGTAATTGTGATAATTTTACCACAAACATATTAGAACTAAATGGAAGAAATCAACTTAAAATTTACCCAAATCCTGCTAGTGATTTTTTAACTATTGAGATTCCAAAAAACATATTAGAGGAGTACAACTATACAATTATAAATCAAACAGGAAAGAAGGTAGCTCAAGGAAAAATAAATTCAAATCTATCTCAAATAGATGTTTCGGCATATTCTGCTGGAAAATATATATTAACGCTTCAAAATTCAAAATCAATTATAACCGGACATTTTATTTTAAGGCATTAATTAAATTTTAAGAAAAATTCCCTGTCACTATATTTAATGTATATCTGCCCTTCGGAATAGCTATGAAAACAAACACTAAGTGTTACAAAACTAAATTGAACCTTCTTTAAAAGGCTTTGATTTCGTTTACCTACTTTTGCCCGATGAATGATTTAGCACCTTTTTTTGGAAAATTAGACAAAAGTTTTAATGACGATACCTTTGTAAAAATTACATTAAGTAAACCGGCTTATAAAAGTGATGGATTACACAATATTTACGTTCGTATAGCAACTATAAAAGGAGAACGTGCTTTTTCATTTACGTATCATTACCAAACTAACGATCAGGTAAAAAACTACTCTTTAGAAGAAGCTAAAGAGATTTTTACAGAATTGTTAAACCAAAAATTTAAGGTCGCTATTCTTTTTACTTTAGAAGAAGATTTTACTACTCAGTTTTCTAAGAAAGGAAAAGTAACGACTAGATCTACATTTCCAAGTTTTAAAAACAAACCGCCAGAAACACACGACAAACCTAAAGAGCGAAGAGCAGAACTAGGGAAATATTTAAACTTATTAGGAATAACGGATGCCGATGATGTTGTTATCCCAAAGATGGCAGACAAATACAAACAAATAAACAAGTACTTAGAAATTATTGAGAACTTGATGAAGAATGCTGATTTATCTAAAACCATTTCTATTGTAGATATGGGTTCTGGTAAAGGATATTTAACGTTTGCTTTATATGATTATTTAGCCAATCAGAGAAAAAGAGAAGTTACCATTAAAGGAATTGAATTACGCGAAGAGCTAGTTGATTTTTGTAACAAAACGGCTAAAGAATGTGGTTTTGAAGGTTTAAGTTTTGTGCGTCAAACAATAGAAGAATACAAACCAAAAAAGGTGGATATTTTAATTGCATTACATGCGTGTGATACTGCTACTGATGATGCTCTTGCAAAAGCAATAACAGCTAATGCTCAATTGGTAATTACTGCTCCTTGTTGTCACAAACAAATTAGACAGCATCTTAAAGGGAAAGATCAAGAAAATCCTATTTTGAAGTATGGCATTTTTAAAGAACGTCAGTTTGAAATGGTTACGGATACGCTTAGAGCATTAATTTTAGAAAAAAATCAGTACAACACAAAGGTTTTTGAGTTTATCTCTAATGAACACACGAGAAAGAACGTAATGTTGATTGGTCAAAAATCAATCAAAAAAGCGGATAAAGCATCACTTACAGAAAAAATAAACAACCTTAAAAAAGAGTACGGTATTGAATCTCATTATTTGGAGACACTGGTATAATTCTATTCCATCAAACTGTTAGTTCGAGTAAAATTCTGGAAGACTTTTATGCCGAAACGCTATTTTGAAAACCATTGGTTCTCGATATAATTTTTTGCGTTTCACGTCAAAAAAATCACTCGAACTAATAACTGTTTTTTACACCCTTGATATTAACTCCGTATAAAGCAATGTCAATTGTGGCTCTGCAACTGCAGCTGAGGCTAAAATATCTGAAATATCTACAGATTCTAAATGCTCAGGATCACACTCATCTGTTAACACAGAAATAGCACAACAAGGTAAACTCATGTGTCTGGCAACAATTACTTCTGGCACAGTACTCATTCCTACAGCATCTCCACCAAACTTTCTAATCATTTTGTATTCTGCCCTTGTTTCTAAATTTGGTCCAGAAACAGGAACATAAACACCTTCGTGTAATTGTATGTTTTTCTCAGCTGAAATCTCTCTTAACGTATCGTTTAATTTAGTTGAATATGCTTCACTCATATCTGGAAAACGAGGACCAAAATTATCTAAATTTTTCCCCGTAAGAGGATTCTCTGGATAAAGATTGATGTGATCTGTAATTAACATTAAAGAGCTTTTTTTGTATGCCAAATTAATTGCTCCAGCTGCATTAGAAATCAAGAGGTTTTCTATTCCCAACAATTTCATTACTCTAATTGGAAAAGTAATTTCTTTCATGTTATACCCTTCATAATAATGAAAACGGCCTTGCATTACCAACACCTTTTTACCACGAATAATTCCGTAAATAAGTTTGCCATGATGCGACTCTACTGTTGAAACAGGAAAATAAGGAATTTTATCGTAATCAATTGCTTTGATAATTTCTATTTCAGAAACTAACCCTCCTAAACCAGTTCCTAAAACAACTCCTACTTGAGGATTTTCTATTCCTTCATTTTTCAGAAAGGCTACTGTTTCATTTAATTTTTCCTGCATAATTCCTCTATAAACATCATTGCGAGGCACGAAGCAATCTTTTAGTACGTAAGATTGTCGTGCCTCGCAATGACGAGATAATTATATGTTCTTAGTTTACTGTTCTTCCTTTAGCTTTTTTGCTTGTAGATTTGTAATCTTTTACTTTTTTCATTTCAAATTTAAGATAAGCTCCAGCTCCTCCAGGTAAAATGTAGTAGGTTTTTCCTCCAAAATTAATTTTACCTTTTCCATTTTTCCATTCAGCACCCATTAAACTATATCTTCCTCTGTTATTAGGATCTCCAAAAACTAAGTACTGATCGTCAGACTCAAAAAAGCTAATTGCTAACTTATTTCCTGGCAATACTTTTACACATACACCTGGTGTTTTTCCATCAACCAAAATATTATCTAAACTAGCCGAAGTCGAAATCACTAACTTTCCATCTTCATCTAATTCTTGAGAGTTTTGAGCTTGCTCCCCTCTCTGTAAGCTAACATCACTAGAAACGTAAAATTGCATCTTCTTCAACTTTGCTTCATCTAAATTATATTTAGTTCTTACCGAATTGGTAAACGGTATAGTAGATTTACATGAACTAAAAAATATTGCTACACCAAGTGCCAGTATTAATAATGATTTATTTGAATATAATGATTTCATAATTTATATTTTTTAAGATTCTTATTATCAATAATTGTTCCAAACAAAAATATTCATTTTTATTAAATTAGTAAAGCTCTATTTTGAAAAAAGACAAAGAATAAAGCAACAAAATTAATAGCTAAACTAATCTACCTATAAAATGGGAATTATTACGCCAATTAACTGATTAACAAATTACAACCACGCAAATCGCTATTGTCAAATCGACCCAATACCTCAAACCCTTCAGGTGTACATTTTCCTAAATCTTGCGTAGCAATAAAGCTACATGAATTGATGTTTGCCAAATCAATTACATTAATGCCTCCCGTTTCATCATTGTTCAAAAAATTAAAAGGATCATTCACATCTCTTATCAAAATTCTCAGCCAATTGGGTGTTTTAAAAACTCCATGTCCCTCAGAATAAGCTTGTGATAATAGTTCTGTCATTCCATATTCCGAATGAATTTCCGAAACCTTAAAACTCTTCTTATATATTCTGTGCAATTCATCTCTTGTTAATTCTTTTCTCCTTCCCTTCATTCCTCCAGTTTCCATAATAATTACATCGCTCAAATCATTCTGATAACTCTCTGCCAAATCGAGTAAGGCAAATGAAACTCCAAAAAGTATCGTTTTCTGCTTGTTTTTGATATTTTTAGCTAATATTTCAACCAAATCTTGATGATTATCTAGAAAAAATGCACTATCAGGATGCTTACTTTTCTTTATTAAATCAGCCGCCATGTATATTAAAGATGAATCCTCACACTCCAAATAAGATGGCAACAAACCAAGTATGCAATAATCTTCAACTGCTCCATAGAACTGTTTAAAAGCATTATTATAACTGGCTTCGTAAAGTGAAAGATCTTTAACAGCATGTTCACTTTGTGTCATTCCTGTTGTTCCGCTACTTAAAAAAACTTTTTGAGCATTAAAATCTCCCGTTTTAATGGCATGTGTTTTAAAAAATTCAACTGGTAAAAAAGGAATTTCATTAATCGTTTTTACTGATAATGGTTTAATTTTTAAATGCTTACAAAACTCATTATAGGTCGAATTATGTAAAAACTGATAATTAAAAATTTCAAGCGCAAGTGCGTTAAACTCTTGCTCCGTTGTAATGTTGAAGATTTTATTTTGAAGGCTCAACAAAATAATTCGTAATTTTAAAATGTGAAAAGAATAACAATATTAGTCATATTATTCGCCATAGTAATTGCTGTTGGTTGTAAAAAAGAAAACACAACGCCTCAACCTCCTGTAATTACATTTGTAGCTGCTCAATTTTCTACAGACAAGTCAGCTAGTCTCGTTAAGTTTGAATTTTTTGACGCCAATGGCGATTTAGGATTAAGACAAGAAGAAAATAATGGGGAACAGCAATACAATATTTTTGTTGATTATTACGAAAAAGAAAATGGTGATTGGATATTAAAATCTCCAATAATTGCTCAAATCCCAGACTTAAATGAGCCTTCGGGATTCAGATTTGACACGACAATTACCAACCTTCGGTTTCCTTTTTTAGAAAATGAAGATGTTAGCTCTCTAACTGGTGAAGCCCAAATAGAATTATTCTTCAACAACTTCATTAAACCATTGGCTGATACATTTAGGTATGAGATTTATATAAATGATAGAGCTTTCCAAAAAAGTAACATCATTGTTACTGGAGAAATGATTGTTGCTAACTAAAAAAATACCTCCATGAAAAAAGCCTTCCGAAGTAAATTCGGAAGGCTTTTTTTATATTTCTTAATTAGAATTCTTATAAATTCAACAATACTTTTTCTGGATCTTTCCCTCCAAATATTATTGAGCTAGGATTTTCTAACATTTCTTTTACAGTTTTTAAGAATCCAACAGATTCTTTACCATCAATAATACGGTGATCGTATGACAATGCTAAATACATCATTGGTCTAATCTCAACTTTACCATCAATAGCAACTGGTCTTTGAATTATGTTGTGCATTCCTAAAATAGCACTTTGCGGAGGATTGATAATTGGAGTACTCATCATAGACCCAAAAACACCCCCATTTGTAATGGTAAATGTTCCACCTTCCATATCCGAAATATCAATTTTACCATCACGCGCTTTAATCGCTAAACGCTTAATTTCAGATTCAATTTCAGCTAAACTCATTTTCTCAGCATTTCTTACCACAGGAACCAATAATCCTTTTGGAGAACTCACTGCAATTCCGATATCAGCAAAATCATGTGTAATCATGTAATCCCCATCTATCATACCATTAACAGAAGGATACAATCTCAATGCTTCAGTAACAGCTTTCGTAAAGAAACTCATAAAACCAAGGTTTACACCGTGAGATTCTCTAAATAATTCCTTATATTTTTTACGTAAATCCATAATGGGCTTCATATCAAGCTCATTAAAAGTAGTCAACATGGCTGTTTCATTTTTAACAGCAACTAATCTCTTGGCGATGTTTCTACGCATCATGCTCATCTTCTTCTTTTCTTGAGCTCTTGTTCCTCCCCATCCGTTAGATGCACTTGCATCAACTCCACCAGTTAAATAAGCTTCTATATCTCCTTTAGTTATTTTTCCATTAGAACCGCTTGCCGCAATTTTATTGGCATTAATTCCATTTGCAGCAATCATTTCTTTAGCAACAGGAGTTGCTTTCACATCGACTTTTGCTACAACTGGTGCAGGATTTGGACTTGGTGTAGCTTCTGCTACAACCTCAGGTTCTTCTTCTTCCACTTTACTTTCAAAATCAGCAGGTCTTTCTACATCCGTATCAATTAAACAAACTACACCGCCTACCAATACTACATCTCCTTCTTCTGCTTTCAATGTAATAATTCCAGCTTCTTCTGCAGGCAATTCTAATGTTGCTTTATCAGAATCTACCTCAGCAATGGTTTGATCTTTTTCTACATAATCACCATCATTCACTAACCATTCTGCAATTTCTACTTCTGTAATCGATTCTCCCGGAGAGGGAACTTTCATTTCTAAAGCCATAACTTTATTTATTTAATACTAATGCGTTTTCAAATACTCTATCAATAATTCCTGCTTGTCTTACTGCGTGCGCTTTTGAAGATCCTGTTGCAGGAGCTCCACTTGCACGTAAGGAAATTAATTCTAAATCTACTGAAGTAAAGTGACGTTGCATGCTTGACCAAGCACCCATATTTTTAGGTTCTTCTTGAGCCCAAACGTATGCTTTAGCGTTCTTATATTTTGATACTATTCCTGCTAATTGTTTCTTTGGTAATGGATATAATTGCTCAATCCTTACAATGGCAATGTTCTCTACGCAACCTATTTCTTCATTTTTAGCCAGTAAATCGTAATAAAATTTACCTGTACAGAAAATAACTTTATCAACGCTATCTGCTTTCACAGAAACATCATCAATTACCTCTTTAAATGCTCCTGTTGCCATATCATCTAATGTAGAAACACATTTAGGGTGACGCAATAAACTTTTAGGAGTAAATATAATTAACGGCTTTCTAAACTTCCATTTTAATTGTCTTCTCATTATATGGAAGAAATTTGCAGGAGTTGAACAGTTGGCTACTTGTAAATTATTATCTGCACACAATTGTAAGAATCTTTCCATTCTTCCACTAGAGTGCTCTGCACCTTGACCTTCATAACCATGAGGCAATAACATTACTAAGCCGTTTTGTGTTTTCCACTTATCTTCAGCAGCACTTAAAAATTGATCAATTACAATTTGTGCTCCGTTATTAAAATCTCCAAATTGAGCTTCCCAAATAGTTAACCCATGAGGTGTAGCCATTCCATAACCATATTCAAAACCTAATACTCCATACTCAGAAAGTAATGAGTTATATATATGCAATGGCGCTTGATTTTTTGAGATATTATTCAACGGAACATATTCTTCTTCAGAATCTTCTACCTTAACTACCGCATGTCTGTGAGAGAAAGTTCCCCTTTCAACATCTTGACCTGTAAATCTAATAGCATGACCCTCTTCTAATAAAGTGCCATAAGCTAGTAGCTCACCAGCATCCCAACTTAAAGAAGTTGCATCTTCTAATTGTTTTAAACGATTAGTGAACAAACGAGTTGTTTTTTTGATGAAGTTTTTACCTGTAGGTAACGTACTTATTTTTCTACCAAGAACTAATAATTTCTTTTTATCATACCCTGAGTCAGGTGAAGCAGCAAAACTTTCTCTGCCACTATATTCAAATCCTTCCCAAGTTCTTTTTAAGAATTGAGTAACTGTTGCCTTTCCAATTTCTTTAGCTTCACCTAATCGCCCTTTTAATAAGTCGTTAAACGATTTTTCGTGCTCTTTTTCCTCAGCTTTGCTAATGATGCCTTCCTTAATTAATTTATCTAAATAAATATCTCTTGGATTCGCATGTTTACCAATGGCTTTATATAATAATGGTTGTGTAAAACGAGGCTCATCACCTTCATTATGTCCATATTTACGATATCCTAAAATATCGATATATACATCCTTATTAAACTTTTGTCTGTATTCAATAGCCAATTTAACGGTTTGAATAACTGCCTCAACATCATCTCCATTTACATGGAAAACTGGACATAACGTTACTTTAGCAACGTCTGTACAATACGTACTTGATCTTCCGTCTAAGTAATTTGTAGTAAATCCAATTTGATTATTTACAACTATATGTAATGTTCCTCCCACTCTATACCCATCTAATTGAGCCATTTGAGCTACTTCATACACAATTCCTTGACCAGCAATAGCTGCATCACCATGTATGATTATTGGAACAATTTTATTCTCATCTTTTAAATAAGTATCAATCTTAGCTCTTGTAATTCCCTCAACAACAGGAGCTACAGTTTCTAGGTGAGATGGATTAGGAGCCAATGTCATATGAACATTTTTCCCTGCATCTGTTTTAAGATCACAAGAATAACCCAAGTGATATTTTACATCTCCATCAAAAATATTGTCTGCATATTCTTTTCCTTCAAACTCACTAAAAATAGCAGAATATGTTTTATTAAAAATATTAGCCAATACATTTAAACGGCCTCTATGAGCCATTCCTACAATAAATTCTTCAATCCCAAATTCAGCACCTTTTTCAACAACTGCATCTAAAGCAGGTATTAAGGATTCATTCCCTTCTAAAGAAAAACGTTTTTGACCAACAAATTTTTTGTGTAAGAATTGTTCAAATACTACTGCTTGATTTAATTTATGTAGTACATGCTTTTTTTCTTCTTTATCAAATTGAGCTCTGTTTTCCAACTCAATTTTCTCTCTAATCCAAGCTATTTCTTCTGGCTTACGAATATACATGTACTCAATACCTATTGATTGACAATACGTTTCCTCAAGATGCGCAACAATGTCTTTCAATTTAGCAGCTCCAATACCTACATCATTACCCGCCTGGAAAACTGTTTCTAAATCAGATTTATCAAGCCCATAATTCTCAATGTCTAAATTTGGAGTGTATTGTCTACGAGCCCTAACAGGATTAGTTTTTGTGAACAAATGACCTCTTTTACGATAGCCATTAATTAAATCGATTACCTTAAATTCTTTATCGAACCCTTCGGGAACATCGGTATCATAATTTTTTCTTGCAAATTCGAAACCTTCGAAGAATTTTCTCCAGCCTTTACCCACATCTTCTGGGTTGTTTAGATATTGCTGATAGTAGTCTTCAATGACCGTTCCATCAGCGTTACTCAAATAGGAATGCTTGTCCATGCCTTAGTTTTCGTGAAATGTTACGCAAAGTAAATAAATAAAAAGCTGATTTAACATACGATTGCTAATAAAATTGTAGCATATATTTATTATGCTAATCTAGGTTATCGTAAATTTGCTACTTAAATTTAATTCAATGTCAAAAACAGTTGAAGAAATAGATCAAGTTGTAATCAAGTTTGCTGGTGATTCTGGTGATGGAATGCAGCTTACAGGTACTCAATTTAGTAACACCGCAGCCTTTATTGGTAATGACTTAGCTACATTCCCAGATTTTCCTGCGGAAATTAGAGCACCTCAAGGAACCGTCGCGGGAGTTAGTGGATTTAAAATTCAATTCGGCAGTAACCGAATTTTCTCTCCAGGAGATGAAGCCGATATTTTAATCGCGATGAATCCTGCTGCATTATTAGCAAATATTGATTGGATTAGAGATGGTGGTTCAGTTATCATTGATAGCGATAGTTTTAAATTAAAAGATTTTGAAAAAGCAGGATATAAAAAAAATCCATTAGAAGATGGAACTTTGGCAGGCTATAATGTTATTGAAGCTCCTATTACAAAGTTGACAAAAGAAAGTGTTGTTGATTGTGATATTGAAAATAAATTCAGATCGCGAAGTAAAAACATGTTTGCGTTAGGAATTGTATACTGGTTATTTAGTAGACCATTATCTATTACCGAAGATTTTTTAGATGCTAAATTCGGTAAAGTTCCAGAAATTGCCAGAGCAAACAAACAAGCTTTAAAAGCTGGTTATAACTATGCTTTAACAGTAGAGTTATTGCCCTCAGCATATAAAGTTAAAGCTGCTTTCTTACCTAAAGGAAAGTACAGAAGTGTAATGGGGAACGAAGCAACTGCTTGGGGGATAATGGCCGCAGCAGAAAGAGCTGAGTTAGATATCTTTTTAGGAACTTACCCTATTACGCCAGCATCAGATATTTTACATGAATTATCAAAATTTAAAAACTTTAACATTGTTACGCTTCAGGCAGAAGATGAAATTGCTGGAATTTGCGCTTCAATAGGTGCAAGTTTTGCTGGTAGTTTAGCTGTAACTTCTACTTCTGGGCCTGGTTTGGCTCTTAAAGGAGAAGCGATTGGTTTAGCAATGATGACTGAATTACCAATTGTTATTATTAATGTTCAGAGAGGTGGCCCTTCAACAGGATTGCCCACCAAAACAGAACAATCGGATTTATTACAAGCAGTTTATGGAAGAAATGGGGAAAGCCCAATAATTGTTTTAGCGGCAAGCACGCCTTCTAATTGTTTTGATTATGCTTATAAAGCAGCAAAATTAGCAGTTGAGCACATGACTCCCGTTATTTTATTAACCGATGGGTTTATTGCTAACGGTTCTGAACCATGGAAAATAAAGAGTGTTGGAGAAATGGAAGACATTACTCCTGCTTTTGCAAAAAAAGATGATGAAAATTGGAATCCATATTTAAGATCGAAAGATAAATTAAATAGAACTTGGGCTATACCAGGAACTAAAGGATTAGAACATAGAATAGGTGGTTTAGAAAAACAAGCTGTTACTGGAAATATTTCTTATGACCCTAATAATCATGAAGAAATGGTGAAAGTTAGAGCAAAAAAAGTAGCACGTGTTGCCAACTTTATTCCTGAGCTAGAATTTAATGGAGATGAGAATTCAGACTTATTGGTTGTAGGATGGGGTGGAACTTATGGAGGTTTACACACTGCTGTTAGTTCTATGTTAGATGAAGGAAAATCCGTAGCTCACGCACATTTTAATTTTATAAATCCTTTACCAAAAAATACCGCAGACGTATTTTCGAAGTTTAAAAAGATTGTTGTTTGTGAATTGAATAATGGTCAGTTTATAAAAATATTACAAAGCGAAATCCCCCAATTTGATTATTTACAATACAACAAAATACAAGGATTGCCTTTTTCTAAAAGTCAATTGGAAAATGAATTTAATAACTTATTGGAAGCCTAATTATGGAACATTTAGTAGAAGAAAAAGAATTAACTTTTAGAGATTTTGAAACTGACCAAGATGTCAGATGGTGTCCAGGTTGTGGAGATTATGCTATTTTAAAGGCGGCTCAAAAAGTAATGCCACAAATTGGTAAAGAAAAAGAAGACATTGTATTTATTTCAGGGATTGGATGTTCCTCACGGTTCCCTTATTATATGAATACTTATGGTTTTCATACAATACATGGTAGAGCTCCAGCTGTTGCTACAGGAGTTAAACTGGCGAATCCAAACTTAAGTGTGTGGCAAGTTACTGGTGATGGTGATGCTTTGGCAATTGGAGGGAACCATTACATACATGCATTAAGAAGGAATATTGATATAAATATATTATTGTTTAACAACGAGATATACGGTCTAACTAAAGGTCAGTTTTCCCCAACTTCTGCAACAGGTCTTAAAACTAAGTCCTCTCCGGAAGGAACAGTTGATAGAAGTTTTAATCCGGGTAAATTAGCAGTAGGCGCTGAAGCAAACTTTTTTGCAAGAGTAATTGATGTTGACCCTAAAAGAATGGCAGCAGTGATGCTTATGGCTGAAAAACATACAGGAACATCTTTAGTTGAAATTCTTCAAAACTGTATTATTTTTAATGATAAAGTCTTTACTAATGTAACCGGAAAGGATGTTAAATTAGACATGCAACTTTGGTTATCTCATGGTGAACCAATGATTTTTGGGAAAGAAAGAAACAAAGGAATTATTTTAAATGGACTACAATTAGAGATTGTTACCATTGGTGAAAATGGAGTTACTGAAGCGGATGTTTTAGTACACGATGCGCATTGCTCTAATAATGTTTTACATAACATGCTGATTTCAATGTCTGCACCAGAATTTCCTGTTGCTTTTGGAGTAATTAGAATGGTTGAATCAGAATCTTTTGATCAAAATGTTTGGAAACAAATAGAGGAAGTGAAAGAGACTGCAAAAATTAGATCTGTAGATGAACTAATGAATAGTGGTGTTACTTGGGAAATTGAATAAGAAAACAGCCAACATAGCATTATTAATAACTGCACTAATTTTATTTAACTTCAATATTTACGAGTTAGACTATTCTAATTTCAGTTGGGAAACGAATAGAAATGATTTATTCCGCCTTATTTCTAATATTATGTTGATTTTATTGTTTGCCCTTAATCTCAGAAAAATAAAGAAAGCAGAAAAAGAGACTAATTATACTTGCGATTATATGACAGATACCTTTTAGCATTTATCGTATTAATTGAAACCCCAAAAGAGTTTAGCAACATTTATGATCCTGAGTTTTTTAGATCCCAACTTACTTAAATCGGCTAATATTTACTTCTTCTGGTAGAGGTTCATCCTTCAAGATAAAGCTGGCCATTTTATTAGCAAAATAAGGTGCTAACATAACTCCTTTGGTTCCTAAACCATTAAAGACTAACAACTGATTATGCTCGGGGTGCATCCCTAACAAAGGTCTTCTGTCAGAAACTGTTGGACGAACCCCAGCTTTATGATCAATTATCTCAATGTCATCATTAATAAAACGGGCAGCTCTTTTTAACAATTGCTCTTTTCCTACTTCTGAAGATTCATTATCAATATCATCCCAGTTGTAAGTTGCTCCAAATTTATAATTCCCATCAAAAGGCAAAAGAAAAGCCCCTTTATTTATGGCTTGATCTATTTTAAGGTTTTTAAAGTTTATTGTTAGCACTTCTCCCTTCGTTAATTTAAATGGTAACCAATCGAAATAAGGGTTTTTAGTCGTTTGATATCCTTCACAAAAAATAATTTTTTTAGCGTGATGCCCTTCCCATTCAACGGCATTTTGTTTCAGCTCTATTTTGCTATGATCAAATTTAGAATTCAAATAAGCTCCATGAATCTTTAAATAATTCTTAAAACTATTTAACCAATTTGCTGTTTTCAAAAATCCTGATTGCAAGGTTTTTGCTGCTCCAAAAGGATAGGTTACATGGGCTGCATCAAAAGGAAATTCTACCTTGTCATCTATCCAATCAAACAACTGAGACTCGTTACTTTTTTGTTTCCAAAACTGTTGTTCTTTTTCATCTACAAACAGTTTATAGATTGGAATATCAAAATAAAAATTATCGGCTAATAATGTTTCCTGATTGCGATAAAATTCCTTAGCCAAAGGTAATACCTCTTCAATCATCCAGCTTTGGGTTAGTCGTTTAAATACAACAGGATTACACAACCCCGCAGCAACTCTTGAAGAGCTAGTCTTCGTTTCTTCATCTATAACTAAAACCTTTTGCCCTTGCTGCATTAATGTATACGACAATACAGAACCTGCCAACCCTTGACCAACTATAATATAATCTACTTCTTTCATAGTCGTCAAAAATAAACATTAATGTATTGGAGGTTTTAACAGACTATTCACTATATCTTTTTTTAATAACTCCTAAGAGTTAAGTAATCTATCCTTATAAATCTAGACAGTAGTAATCTTATTGAAAAACGCAAGAGATTGTGAAAAAAAATTGCAGTCAAGAATAAAATGTTTTTCATTTAAATTTGTATTAGGTTAGATTTAATATAATATTATTTGCTTTAGCAATTAGTTTTTACTATATTTACTTTTAACTAAACTATTGATTAACAAGTTATTAACTAACAGATTATGAAAAACATCTTATCTATCATTGCTTTATGCTTCACAATAATTACAAATGCTCAATGGGTCAATAATACTTCCTGCAACAAAACAGGTGCAGTTATTGCCAATCAAGCAATAGAATACGCAATGAATCTAGAATACATGGCCGCTTTTGGCGCAGCAAATTCAGCATTGCTATTAGATAAAAACTGCGGTTGTGCACAACTAACTTTAGCATTCATTAGCAGTTCAAATTCAAAATGGGGTAGTAGAGCAAAAAAACTTAAAGAAATTAATGGAACTAAACTAAGTGCTGAAGAAAAAGCCTGGTATAATTATATGTTAGTCTCTTCAGAAGAACAAAAATCTTTAGATACATCACTTGTAAGTCAATTTCCAAAGAGCCCATTAATTAATTACTTAGCTACCTCTATGCAAGATTTTAATTCTTTTAAAGTTTTTGCTGAAAAATTTCCTATGTATTCTTCGTCTGCCTACAATATGATATCTTATGGGTATATGAATGGAAGCTTCGGAAAAGAGGATACAACCGCAGCTATGGAGTATGTCAAAATGTCTCAAAACATGCACGATGGCCCAAATTCATATGATTCGATGGGAGAACATTATGCTTCAATGGGAGATTATAAAAATGCAATTAACGCTCAACTTAAAGCAATCGACTTTGGGACCTTTGCATCTCCATATAGAACTAAAGCTGAACTATATTATGCTAAAATCGAACAAGAAAAAATTAGCGAAGAAATTATAGCGGATCAAAAAGCGATGCAAAAAGCGATTATGGATCGCGATTATAAATCTTACAAAAAATTTGAACATCCAGAAATTAAAGTTTCTACAGGAGATTCTAATTTAGATCCTTTTTATATTTATACCAAAGAGGATCTAACAAAAGACAATTCTTTAACTTGGGATTACTTCAAACTTTCTAATATGGAAACTTATTTTTCTCCTGATATGAAAACAGCTGTAATTACATTCGTAGCAGATGGAAATTACACCGTTACGGAGACCAATGAAACTGTTCCTTATGCAACGAGAGCTTCTGCAACTTGGACTAATACAGATGATGGATGGAAAATATTACATACATCATATGCTCCAAGAAAAGGGAAAAATGGTCTTCCAGAATAAATTAAAGCAAATATTATTTTTTAAATCAATATTTTATTATCTCATACCAGAAACCCTATAAATAAAGTAAAATCCTGGTAGAAATGAGAGAGATGCAAACAAATACAATGTTAAGTAAATAATAGGATCTCAACAACTACAACTCTTACCAATCGGCACTCCTAAGTATTTTGGGAGTGCTTTTTTTATTTTTAATTCAACTGGTGTAGTTATATTTGTACCATGGCAGAAGAACTAATTGTAACCAATAATCTTTCTAAAGAGAAAAAGTACCAGGAGTTATACCCTCAAGTTTTCGCTTTAATACAAGGTGAGGACGATTTGATAGCCAGTTTATCGAATATGATGTCGGCTCTGAAATACGGTTTTGACTGGTTATGGATTGGTGTTTATTTTGTAAAAAATAGCGAATTAGTTTTAGGCCCTTTCCAAGGGCCAATTGCATGTGCTAGGATTCAATTAGGACGAGGTGTTAGTGGAACTGCTTGGCACAATAAAGAAACTATTATTGTCGACAATGTGGATGAATTTCCGAATCATATTATTTGTAATGCGGCTTCTAAATCAGAAATTGTAATTCCTGTTTTTGATTCCCAAGGTGAAGTTGCTATGATTTTAGATGTTGATAGCGATTCGTTAAATGACTTTGATAAAATTGATGAAGAATATTTATCGAAAATTATTAATCTGATAACTCCTCTTCTTTGAATTTAAACCCATTAAATATTCGTTCCTTTTCTTTAAATATTTCTTCGTTCCTCGCAATAACAGTAGTTTTATTTTCTTGTGCGCAAATTGTTCCTTTAACAGGAGGCAATAAAGATATGGATGCTCCAAAAGAACTTGAAAGTTCTCCGGCAAATGGTGCTATTGGTTTTACTAGCAAGTCAATATCAATTGAATTTGACGAATATATTAAGTTGACTAATGTTTCAAGTCAATTAATTGTTTCGCCACTAATGGAAACCGCTCCTGAAATTTTAGTGAAAGGAAAAAAACTTGTGATAAAAATCAAGAGTGAGTTAAGTCCTAACACTACTTATAGTTTAAACTTTGGTAACGCCATAAGTGACATTAGAGAAAACAATATTTTCCCGAATTATAAATATGTTTTTTCTACGGGTGATTATATTGATTCACTCTTTTATTCTGGAACAGTAATTAACGCATTTGATCAAGCTGTACAAGAAAATATTTACGTTTTACTCTATGACCAATTTGAAGATTCAGTTCCTTTAAAAGAATTACCAAGATACGTTGCGTTAACCAACAGGAAAGGTCAATTTTCTATTACCAATATTGCCAATGGTAAATACAAGCTCTTTGCAATAAACGATGTTAACAGTAATTATTTGTTTGATTTACCGAATGAGAAAATTGGTTTTAAAAATAAAACAATCACACTAGATTCTTCAGAAACAAAAACCCTTATTTATCTTTTTAAAGAAGAAAGCGAATTACAATTTATCGTTAAATCGGAACATAAATCTTACGGAAAGATTGATTTTGCATTTAATTTACCTACTGAAGACCTTAGCATTGACCTACTTAATAAAACGCTTAATGAGCAGCTAGAAAATTGGAGCACAATGGAAGCAAATAATTCTGGTGACAGTGTTACTTTATGGCTGTATTCAAATGCCTTGGGTAAAAAAATAGAGTTCTTGATTAAAGATAAAAACGAAATTATTGACACGGCTAATTTCGAGCTTCTTACCGATTTGGAGTCTAAAGACAGTACGCTACAAGTAACCTCAAACATTAAAAGTTCTTTCGATTTAGATCAAAATATACGCCTTACTATTAATCACCCTTTCACTACATACTCATCTAACAATATAAAACTGTATGAAGATAGCGCGCTAGTTCCTATTTCTTCTTTTACTGATATTGGATTAAGAAAATTTGAGTTGTCCTATGATTTTAAAAGAAATACCAACTACCAATTGTTTATCCCCAAAAACAGTTTTGAAGATATATATGGTTTGAAAAACGATACAATCAAACTTAATTTTAAAACAAAAAAGGAATCGGACTATGGAATTATCAATTTGAATACTAATCCAAATTTTTCAGGTAATTACATTATTCAACTTTCAAAAAACAAAAAGATTATTACCGAAAGTCATTTATCTGGAACACAAGCGATACAATATAAATACTTAAGACCTGGAGTGTATTCCTTAAAATTAATTATTGATAGTAATGGTGATAAAAAATGGAATACAGGAAATTATTTAGAAGGGTTACAGCCTGAAAAAGTAATTATCTATAACAAAGAAATTAAGATTCGTGCGAATTGGGATAATGACATTAAGTGGACAGTTAAAGAGTAAAATCGTCCCCATCCAAACTCACTGGAAACTTTTCTCTAAAATCATTTAATTCAGTTAAAGACAAATCAACTGATTCTGTTGTGTCTGCATTTTCTGCTATGCTAGAAATTGCATCTCCTTTTGGATTTATAACAACCGAGTTCCCAGAATAAGCAATTCCTTTTCCATCTTCTCCTACTCTATTTACTCCAATTACGTAACATTGGTTTTCAATTGCTCTAGCCTCTAACAATTTGCTCCAAGGCTGTTTTCTTAAAGCTGGCCAATTGGCTACATATATTAAGAGGTCGTAAACCGGAGATTCTTTTTTCGAGGTATTTCTGCTCCAAACAGGAAAGCGTAAGTCATAACAAACCAACGGACAAATACGCCATCCTTTATATTCGATAATTAACCGGTTGCCTCCTTCTGTAAAATGATTGTGTTCGCCTGCCATTCTAAACAAATGACGCTTATCGTATGTATATAACTCCCCATCGGGCTGAGCCCAAATTAAACGATTGAAGAACTTTTGCTCTTCCACTCCGCTCAGAGCAGACGTTTTTACAATTAAACTTCCTGTAATTACCACATTAGATTTAATCGCTTGATCTTTCATCCAAGTAACTGTTTTCCCATCCATTGTTTCAGCTAACGCTGAAGAGTCCATAGAAAAACCAGTATTGAACATTTCTGGTAAAACAATTATATCTGTTAACTCAGAAATCGCTTCAATTTTTTGAGCAAACATTTCCAAGTTTTGATCAACATTTTCCCAATGTAATTCTGATTGTATGCTGCTTACTTTCAAATTCATTTTGGCGTGCTAATTTGTTCTACCTCAGCTTTAAAATTAAGAAAATCGTGTTGTTTTGAAAGGTCATTCATCAAACTTATTTGTTTTGAAATAAATAACTGATGTTCTTTACTCTCAAAGTTAAACGGTTTATGGTTTGCTGCCAATTTTATTTTTTGAATCGCCTCAATCAGTGATTGAGTATCTGCCTCAAAATAACAATTCATAAATTTTTCCCAAACATAATTAACCGCCAACTCAGTAGGGTGGACTAAATCATCTTTATAAAAACGGTAATCTCTTAACTCATCTATCACCAACTCATAAGCCGGAAAATAATGATAATTAGGATATTGTTCTACTAAATTATTGATCGCTAACAGCAAAGTAGCTTTACTTAAATTATTCTGGTGTAAACCATCTTTCATATGTCTTATTGGACTTGCAGTAAATACAACATCAAAGTCCTTTAAATCAGTTTTAATTTGATTAAAGGCGCCTAAAATTTCCTTAACAGAAAGCAAACGTTTGGCAAATTTCTTGTTTGGTATTTTATGACAGTTAGCCACTACACCAATAGTTGAATATTCATAAACCCAAGCTGAACCAAACGTAACAAATATAGTTTTGCTCTTTTTTATGTGCTGATGTGCATTTTCAATAGAGGTATTGATTCGAGTTAAACATTCAGCTTTATTAAAAGAAGAAAATCTTCCGTGATGCTGAAAACTAATCCATTTTTCGTCATGTTCTATTAGGTTTTTAGAATAATATTCTTTTTGATCAAAAACACTTTTTAATGCATTAACAATTGAAATTGGGTTAAAGATAATTCCCGTTGGATTGGTAAAGGCATTAAACTTATACTCTGTTAATTGTCCGCCAATTTGCTCCGTAAGACAAGATCCTATTAAAAAAATAGGGTTTTTGTGTGAAATTTTAAATTCACTTTTTTTGATAGAAACTGAAGTTGAGAGATTTATTGCTGTCATAATAAAATTTGTGTAAATCCTTTGTAAATAACAGTGCTAAAAAGTTTAACAGAAAAAACCCGCACCTAGCCCCTCCGAGGAGGGGAAACAAATAGTTACTTTCTAAAGATCCAGTATTTTGGATTCAGTTTTGTCATCCCTTTCCATATTTCAATATGTACTTGAGTTTTAGATTTTCCTGCTTCATTTACCAATACACCTAAATCTTGCTTCAAATTAATTTTGTCTCCTTTATTCACAAAGACTTTACTCATATAAGAATAAACTGTTAAGTACTCTCCATGCCTTACCATTACAACTTTCCCTTCTCCGGGTATAATTGCTACAGAACTAACAACACCATTAAAAATAGCACGAGCATTCGCTCCTTTAGTGGTACTAATATCTATTCCGTTATTGTTTATTATTATCCCATCTAAAACAGGGTGAGGATGCTTACCAAATTGGGCTGTAATTACTCCTTGAGCAACCGGCCAAGGTAACTTACCTTTATTAGAGGCAAACGAGTTAGAGAGTTTTAAAGCCTCTGGAGTCATTGGAAAACCTTTTGTTTTATTCCCCGCTTTTTTAGCTGCTTCTCGAGCTTTCCTAATTTCCGATTCAATTATGCGTTGAATAGCTTTTTGTAGTTTACGCTTAGCTTGCTCTTTCTTTTTTAATTTGTCTTTTAATTCTTGTTCTTTTCCTTGTAACTTTTGTACAATATGTTCTTGTTCTTGTTTTTCAATTGTTAAATTTTGCTGTTCCTGTTTTTCTAAAGAAACCAATATCCATTTGTCTTCATTGGTTTGGTTTAATGCGGATATTTTAAGCGCAAGTTTCTCTTTTGTTTTCAAAATCTCTATTGCCTGCCCTTTTCTATATTCAGAATACTGTTGTATATATTTTAATCGTTTGTATGCTTGATTTATATCTTCCGATGCGAAGATGAACATTATTTTATCATATGAACTTCTGTGCTTAAAAGCATAATAAATAATTTTTGAATACTCAGATCTCAACGCAATTAACCCTTCTTCTAAAGCAACGATCTCTATCTTGTTATCAGTTATCTCTTTATTAATCAATCGCATTTCAGAATTCATTGCCACAATTAAATTTGAGCGAGAATTTATTTTACTTTTTAATTTCAATAATTCATCAACCGATAAATCCTTGTTTTTACGTGTTTCTTTTAATAATTTATTGGTTAGTCTGATTTCTCTTTGAAGCTTCTTTTTTCTGTTGACTAATTCATTTTTATTTTGAGCAACGGCAGGTATTGCTAATGAAATTACCAGCATCATACACAGAACAGTGATCGTGTTATTTTTGAATCTGCACATATTTCAATGAAATTTTAAAAGGGTATGATAAACTTTTCCCTGACGAAAATTTAGAATATTTTATTTCTAATATATTAGATGTTGTTACTTTAAGTAAGAAATGCAATTCAAAAGGTATTAATTGTTCCTCAACCTCTTTATAGTCTGAATAAGTGCCAGCTAATGAACCATGATTGCCTGAAGTAAGTAACAGCTCTTTCACTTTAAATGTAATAGGATCGAGCCAAAGCACTTGCCCTTCTCCTTTAATTTTTTCCTTTTCTTTCTTTAGTTCTTTTTTTATCTTTCGCTTTTTAACTGTTCCTAAATAGTATAGCTCTTTTTTTCGATCTACTCTAGAGTTAACCCGTTCATTCACATCAAAATCTAAGCTATTTCCAATTAACAAAGCTTCCATCATCTGATAATCTAAGTCCGTTCCAAAAACACGATTGATGTAACTAAAATCGCCTATAAAGTATTCTTTGTTTAGTCTGTTTATAAATTTAACAGAATCTTTTGTAATTGCCACTCTAGCAGCCTCTATACTAAAAGAAGTAATAGACATCCAAATAATACTATCTTTTCTAATCCTTATATGTATTTTGAAACTCTTTTTTTTTCCAGCACTATCAATAACTGAAACAGCAGCTTTTCCCGAAATAGTCTCAAATTGAAACTCATTCGATTTTAATTTTTTAACTAAAAAGTTTGGTGAACGTGTTTTTATTTTTATTTTAACATTGTCTTTTTCTTGAACCTTACATGAAAAAGTAAGCGCGCCTATAAAAGCAATAAACAGCCAGTATACAACTTTCGATTTATTCATAAAGCTTTTTATCTGCTATCTTCTGATCTAAAAACTTAGAATTAGAACCGTCATTAATTATTTTTGCTCTATTCCAAAACTCTAAGGCCTTCACTAAATTCTGAAGCTTTGCATAAGTATCTCCTAAATGTTCTAAAATTACAGCATTGGATTCTGCTCCATTTTTCAATGCTTTTTCTAACCACTCTTTGGCTTGCACAAATTTTCCTTGTTTGTATAGTATCCAAGCATACGTATCTTGATAATTGCTTTGGTCAGGTTCAAGGTCATTGCAGTATGCCGATAGCTCTTCTGCTCTATTTAACTTTTCTTCTCTTAAAGACAAATAATACCCATAGTTATTTAATACATATATGTTTTTAGGATCAATTTTTAATGCTTCTTCATAAGCCGAATCAGATTCCTCAAACTGTTTTAAACCATGATTAGCATCACCCAAACTTGCATAAAACTGTGTTAATAAAGGTGGGTTCTTAAACACATAATCCTTACCTATCGTTAAATACTCAATCGCTTCTTTATACTCCTTGTTCTGTAAATTGGTAGCGCCATAAAAGAAATAAAATAATGGTTGGTTAGGAAATAATTCAATCGCTTTTTTACTGTCTCTCAGTAAGGCTTCGTTATCTTGTAATTCAGATTCTATAAACATTAACTGGTTCCAAATAGGCAGTTTAGAATCATCTAATTCAATCGCTTTTAAATAGTTTTCTTTTGCACCTTCTAATTTCTTTTCTTGATACAAAAAATCTGCATAAATAGTATATGCCTTGGCTTCTTCATGATGTGTTTTCACTAAAATCTGACACAAATATAATGCCTCTTTCTTTGAGTCACTATCTTTTGTAGCATAGTAAGACAGCAAAATTTTCATCTTAGCATCAATATCTAATTCTATACTTGAAAATGCTTTTTTTAGAGCTATTGAAGCCTTTTCCTTTTCGTCTTTCTTTTTATAATAATCGTACAGAGATAAATTTACATATGGGCTTTGAGGATCTTTTTCTAAAATTTCATGATACACCTTAGATGCTTTTTCATCTAAATCATTCGCCATATATAAATCAGCTAATAACACTTGGTATTTTAGATTATCAGGTGCATCATTGATTAATTGTTGAATTTCATTTGCTGCACCATCTAAATCCCCCATTTTTATGTAAATTTTTTCTTTCTGAATGGAGAGTTCTTCAGAAATACCAGCTCGTTTTTCTATTTCGTTAAAAGATGCTATAGACGCTTTATATTTTCCAGAATATAGTTGCATCCCAGCTAAATCAAAATATAAATCTATATTTCCTCCATCTTTTTTAATCAATGTTTTATACTCTTCTATCGCCTCCGCTATTTTACCTGCCTTTTGTAAAGATTGTGCATATAATATTCTATACCAATAATTTTCTGGATCAAGTTTTACTGCTTTTCCAGCATATTCTAGTGCCAAATCCTTTTGCTTTGACACTTCATATAAAGTTGCGACTTCATAATATGGCGTAGATTCTTCTGGAGCTATTGCTATACATTGCATAAACAAATTAAGTGCATCTTGGTAGTTGCCTAAAATCCGTTCCTTCCCAGCATTATGAAATAAAAATTTAAACTGAATTTGTTCTCTCTCTGGCAAATTTGAAACTCCATTAGTAGTCGGTTTTTTATGTTTTTTTGTACCGTTAGCAGTCTTCTTTGCAGAAGAACAGCTCACCAAAAAACTGGCTAGAATTACAAATATGTAAAATTTAAGTTTTTGCAATTTATTAGTTTATTTCATTATAATCACCAACACTATATTCTTTAAAACTACCCTTAATACTGGCATGATTACCAACCATTGAATCTTTAAAATTAGCAGATTTAATAATCGTATTTGTTTGTATAATTGAATTTGATATGATAGAGTTCTTAATCACTGTATTTTCGCCTATCGATACATGCGGTCCAACTATAGAATTTTTAATCTCTACATTTTTCCCAATAAAACAAGGCTCAATAATTACTGCGTTTTCTCTTACTAAAGATGCATCAACAATATCTTCCTTTTTAATAAATTCTAATACTCTCTGGTTTGTATAAACAGTTGCCTTATAATTCCCACAATCTAACCACTCTTTAACTTCTCCTGGAGTAAATTTGGTGCCTTTTTGCTTCATGTTTTCTAAAGCATCCGTTAATTGATACTCTCCCCCACCTTTTATATCATTATCAATTAAATATTGTAACTCATCTTTTAGATAAGCACCATCTTTAAAATAATAAATCCCAATAATTGCTAAGTCAGAAACAAAATCTTTAGGCTTCTCAACAAAATCAGTAATAATATTCTCTTCATTTAATTTTACAACTCCAAAGGCACTGGGATCATCAATTTGGCTAACCCAAATAATTCCCTCAGCATTCGCATCTAAAGTAAAGTCTGCCTTAAATAATGTATCTGCAAAAGCAACTACAACATTACCTTCCAAACTATCTTTAGCGCACAATATAGCATGCGCAGTTCCTAAGGCCTCCTCTTGATGATAAATACTTCCTTTGGCTCCTAAACTTTCAGCAACAGCAACCAAATCTTTTTCTACTTGATCACCAAAATCACCAATAATAAAGGCTATTTCGTCAACTTTTTCGCCACAAACTTTAGTAATGTCTTCCACTAAACGTTGAACAATAGCTTTCCCTCCAACAGGAACTAAAGGTTTTGGTATTGTTAATGTATGAGGTCTTAATCGAGAACCTCTTCCTGCCATTGGCACTATTATTTTCATATTCTTAATGTAATAATTAAACAATTCAATAATGCAACAATTCAATTGCCACGCTAGCTCCTTGCTACATTGATGTGTTATTTTTTCCCAGTACTGCCAAATCCGCCAGCTCCTCTTTCCGTATCAGAAAGATTCTCAACTAAACTCCATTCAGCTTGTTCATGTTTAGCAATTACCATTTGAGCAACTCTTTCCCCATTTTCAATAACAAAATCTACGTTAGAAAGGTTCACTAAAATTACTCCTATCTCTCCACGATAATCAGCATCAATTGTTCCTGGTGTATTTAAAACTGTTACGCCATTTTTATATGCTAATCCGCTTCTTGGTCTAACTTGCGCCTCATAGCCAATCGGCAATTCAATAAACAAACCTGTTTTAACTAAGGTTCTTTCCAATGGTTTTAGCGTAATTGCCTCTTCTATATTTGCTCTTAAATCAACTCCTGCAGATGCTTCTGTACCATAGTGTGGTAAGGGGTGATTTGATTTATTTACTATCTTAATTTCCATCTATCTACTTTATATATTGTAAGTGCCTAAATTAGCACTTTTTTCGATCTTTCTAACAAGTAAATCACCCCTAAAAACCCTATAACTACAAGGCTGTGAATCTCATATTTTAACACCCCAACAGGTAAAGCCAAATACCTCATTAAAAAATACAGCGAAAACGCTAATCCTAAGTACAAAAATATTTTTGGCAAGTTGTATTTGATCGGATAATACTTTCTACTTAAAACGAATGATAACAACATCATTGAAGCATAGCAAATCAACGTTGCCCATGCCGATCCCATATAACCGTAAATTGGTATCCAAATGTAATTTAATAGGATAGTAATTGCTGCGCCAAAAATTCCGATATAAGCTCCAAACTTAGTTTTTCCACTCAATTTATACCAAATGGATTGGTTATAATAAATACCTAAAGCAATGTTTGCAAATAAAAGAATTGGTACAACTTTTAGACCTACCCAATATTCTTCATCTGGAATAAAATATTTTATAATATCCATAAATAACATTACTCCCAGAAATATAGTTGCACAAACAATAACGAAGTAAGTCATTACATTGGAATATGTTTCTTTGGCGTTTTTTTCTTTTTCTTGACTAAAGAAAAATGGCTCTGCAGCATATCTAAAAGATTGAATAAATAATGTAATAATGATAGAGATTTTATAACAAGCTCCATAAATTCCTATCTCAGACATCGTCTCTTTCAATCCATGCGTCTCAAGTAATATTCTCTTCAACATAATTCTATCTATCGTTTCATTTATGATTCCAGAAAGACCAAAAATTAACAATGGTAAAGCATAAATGAACATTTTACTGAGCAGTGTAAGTTCAAACTGATATCGAGCTTTTAGAATTTCTGGCAACAATAATAAGAACTTAACGCACACAGCTATTAGGTTGGAAATAAAGACATAACCCACGCCAATTTCTGGATTGTAAAATGTCTCTATCAACCAATTCGTTTCTCCAGCATTATACATTGGTAAACAATAAAAAAGGAAGAATAAGTTTAACCCTACAAAAACAATGATATTCGCAAAATTGACAAAGACAAACTTTACCGCTTTATTATCAGATCTCAACTTTGCCAAAGGAATAGACGAGATTGCATCCAGCCCTACAATAATAGCAAACCAAGTTACAAATTCTGGATTATTTGGATACTGCAGCCAGTTAGCAATTGGCTGTTCGAATAGGAAGCTGATAATAATGAAAGAAAATGATGTTGCCACCAACGAGTAGATAACTGTAGTATAAACCGTTTTTTCTTCATACTCTTTAAGCGATGAAAAACGAAAAAAAGCAGTTTCCATTCCGTAGGTTAAAAACACTACTAAAAAAGCAACATAAGCGTACATTTCAGTTATAATTCCATATTGATCAGTTGTAAACTGAGCAGTATAAAGGGGTACCAAAAACCATGTCAATAACCTACCAAAAATACTTGTTAGTCCGTAAATTGCTGTTTGACCAGCTAGCTTTTTTAAAGGATTTGACATGTTTTTATTTAACTTCTATTTTCCTGAGAAATTTGCTTTACGTTTTTCTATAAATGCAGTAGTTCCTTCTTTAAAATCTTCTGTTCCGAAACATTTACCAAATTCTTCAATTTCTGTTTCAAAGCCATTAACTCCATCGGTATAACCTGCGTTTAACGCTCTTATTGCACTAGCAATTGCAACTGATGAATTTTTAACAATCTTTAACGCTATCTTTTTACAAGCCGCCATTAATTCTTCTTGCGA
>Ga0307998_1000193_pt1 | contig 35320 bp, 33 predicted proteins | sample Davwhametageno37_FD_203147 | JGI IMG/M metagenome (GOLD analysis project Ga0307998, IMG submission 203147) | Marine microbial communities from Davis Island wharf, Antarctic Ocean - #37 | ecosystem: Environmental > Aquatic > Marine > Unclassified | place: Antarctic Ocean: Davis Island wharf... | reverse complement strand
GCCCACGGATATACTGGTGGTGCCTCTGAAACTTTACTGGGAGAATTTGCTGCGGAAAACCGTAACGAGCTGTTTATCGCAACCAAATGTGCGTCAACTGGCGATTGCCGACCAGAGGCCATTCAACAAGATTTCGAAACCAGTCTGGCCCGGTTGAAAATGGAGCAGGTGGATATGATCTACATGCACCGCTGGTCTGATGAGGTTCCCTTGGAAGCTACCTTTGAGGTCTTGGCCAAATGGGTTGAGACTGGTCAGGCGCGCCATATAGGCGTCTCAAATTATGCCGCATGGCAAGTGATGAAAGCAGAGCGCGTCGCGGCCAGTTTGGGGCTAAAAATCGAAATGCTGCAACCCATGTACAGCTTAGTCAAGCGCCAAGCCGAGGTGGAAATGTTGCCAATGTGCAGCTCAGAACACATCGCCGTTGTTCCTTATTCACCTTTGGGCGGCGGGTTGTTGACTGGCAAATATACAGGTGGGGTGGAAGGACGGTTGACGCATGATCCTATGTATAAATCCCGGTACGGACAGGACTGGATGCATGCTGCCGCAGAGGCCCTTGGGAATCTTGCCAAGGAGATTGGTCTTTCTCCCATCACACTTGCGGTGGCTTGGGTTGCCCATAATCCAGTCATCACCGCGCCAATCCTAAGTGCCAGCCGGTCTGAACAATTGCAGCCCTCTTTGGACGCCATCGGTCTGCAACTAGACCCAGAGGTTTACGAAAGGCTGACTGCGCTCACACCTACCCCCGCACCAGCCACAGATCGTTCAGAGGAAACCTGAGGCCCAAATCTGCCTTGGAGCTACCAGACCTTAAAGCGTTTCAACAAAAGTACGACCAGTGAGGTCATGCCAATTAGGATTTACGCCAAACAAAATTACCCCCGAATGAATCTACGCCCCCAATACTAAAGGCCCGTGGTCCGAGGCGCGGGGCCTTGTAATAGGGGGCCCCGGGCCTGCGTTCTGTGGCTCAATTGCATGGATTAGGTGCCGTAACCCCTGCCGGTGATCCGTGCTTCAGGGTCCTTAGACTGTGGTACCGCTGGGTGTACCAGAACAAGGCACTTGCGTCGTGCTTGTGGGTTGCTAACATATTGTTATTGCAATGATTGCACTCGGACCAAGGTCCTTGGTAAGGCATCGAACCCCTCTCCTGGGCACCATTTTACCAAGATCCGTGGATCAAGTACCTGATTTGCAAAGAACACTGACCGTGGCCCACGGATTTCGCTGCAAGACACTGCAGCAGTGCGGCTTGTGGCCCTTAGCGGCCGTTCACCGGAGGTTCATGATGCTGCGGTGCGGCCCGTTGAACCGGCCATCGTGCATCATGCAGCATTTTGGTAAGCTGAAACGTCGGTGTGCGGGTCAAGCGGTCTTACAGCCTAAAGCGGATCTTCGGTCTGTTCAGGCCTACATCAGATCTAATCCTAAATGAGAACTTCGTTTCGTAGACATTTTCTCTGTATCTGAGGTACCAAATTGATGTCGAAAAGCCGAGCTATCGTAGGGCATACTGCCAAAGTAGCATCTTAAAAAATGCGGTATCTCCGAAAATCAGATATCCACTAGTAGTGATCAATTCATCCGTCGAGCTGAAGTATTGAAGATCAAGGCTGATCCAGAATGAAGTCAGGCTGAATCCCTGATACACTAATCGCCTTGGTTACGTCTGAGCCAGAGAAGAATCCGAAGTTGGAAATCAGCGCGGTTTTCACTTCGGCAACGTGTCCGCCTAAAATGTCGGTGTGAAGGCTGTCGCCAACCATGACGACGCGCGCAGAGTCAGAGTTATCCAGCCTCGCGAAAGCGAGATCGAAAATATTGGAAAATGGCTTGCCAAAAAACTGGGGTGACACTCCTGTGCGGTCAGCCAGCCTGTGCGCAAATGCCCCCGGTTCGGTAGAAAACCCGCTTTCACGGGGTGCTACTATGTCGGGATTACCGACGTATACTGGGCGGGGATTAGAGAGGATTGAAGCCTCAAGTAGTGCTTGCCGTTCCTCTGCCCATTCCGCGCCACCAATCAGCAGGAAAGCATCAACAGAGTCATAGTCGGCGGAATTCTCTGCAAGATATATACAATTAAGGTGCTCGATATCGGCGCGGCCGAGGCTTTCGGTTGCCATGAGACCCCAGCGGCGCTCCGGCTCTAACGCTATCCCATGCAGGAGAGCCTTGCGACTGGTAATGACATCTTCTGGGTCGAAGTCGTAGCCAAGATGTTTGTACTTTTCCATCAACTTGGCATGCGGAAAGCCCGCTGCGTTTGACACGACAAGGACCCGTTTGCCAACTTTTTGAAGGTTAGCCACCCGCTCGGGAACGCCAGCAATAGCAGTCTCTCCTATGTTAAGAACGCCGAAGGCATCTAGGAAAAAAGTGTCGAATTTATTGGCTATTGCGTCAAGATTTGGAAGTCGGACACACGCGCCTTTTGAGGATGTTGGCGGTAGACGATGGCGGATGTTTTCATACGCCGCAAATGCCTCATGCATGTTCAAATTATTGCGCCTCGAACTTTGGCTGACACCCACTCTGAAATGACGACCGCTGCCAAGATAACTAATAAAATCAAAGTAACTTGTGGCCATGCCAGCACATTCAGCGAGGAAGACAGTTGTAGGCCGATACCGCCTGCACCAACCAGTCCGAGCACGGTACTTTCACGGATATTGATGTCCCAACGGAACACCGCGATCCCTGCAAAGGCAGGCATGATTTGTGGCACAATACCGTAGGCCATAACCTGCCACCGCGACGCGCCTGTGGCTGTAATGGCCTCTACTTGGGTTTCATCAATTTCTTCGATAGCTTCATAAAGCAACTTGGCGCAGAATCCGATAGATCGAATTGCAATGGCAATTACCCCTGCAAATACCCCTGGCCCGATAATAGCAATAAGTAGAAGCGCCCAAATCAGCGAGTTGATTGAGCGCGTCGACACGATGATCAGCAGCGCGATTGGTCGTATAATAAAACGCGAGGGTGTCGTATTTCGCGCCGCCATAAACGCCACCGGAACAGCGAGGATCAATGAAAAGATCGTTCCCAGCGTTGCGATGTTCAAGGTATCCCAAATGGGCTTCCCCAATTGCGCGATGTATTCCCAACGCGGCGGCGTTGCACGCGTCCAAATGTCGTTTGCGATGCGCGGTGCATCCCAAACGAAGAACCATGTGGTCGAGGCCGAAATTTGCTGCCAACAATAAGCAAAGATTGCTACGCCAATCAGCCAGATGACCCAATGGCCAAGGCTTTCACGACCCGTGCGGCGCTGCCAGATTTTCTGGCCTTTCAAATCTTGTACTGGCATTATTGGACCCTCGCACGAATAACACCGGACAGATATTCTAGCGCCATCACAATCACGATGATGATCAACAGTATAGCCGCAGCGGTATCGTACTCATAGCGGTCAAACGCAGTATTCAAAGTTGCCCCGATACCGCCCGCCCCCACCAGCCCAAGGATGGCACTTTCGCGAAAGTTGATGTCGATGCGGTAAATTGAGAGCCCGATGAGACGCGGCATCACCTGCGGCTGCACACCGTAATTGATCCATTGTGTCCACTTGGCACCGGAAGCTTTGATGGCTTCAGCCTGCACTTTGTCCATGCTTTCAATATCTTCAGCAAGCAATTTGGCAAGAAATCCAATAGTGGCAAAACTTAAGGTCAAGAAGCCAGCAAGTGGACCAAAACCGAAGATAGCAACCAACAGGATTGCAACTATGATCTCTTGCAACGCGCGGCTGATGGCGATGATGGAGCGACAGATCAAATAAACAGGTAAAGGTGCTACATTGCGTGCGGCACCCAATGCAATCGGGATCGAAATTGCGATGCCCACAACCGACGACGCGACGGTCATAACGATACTTTCGATCATCCCCTCCCAAATATCACTGGAGCGAGATGTGAAATCTGGTTGTGTGAAGGCCAGTATGAATTTCTCGCCACGTTCTAACCCAGCATAGACACGTGACCAATTTACTTCGATCGTCGAAAACGCTGCAATCAAATAGGCGACGAACCCAACGATCAAAAGCCACCTCAACCAAGGTCTTTGGATAAATGGAGGTTTTTTCCATGGCTTGCCGATTAGCGCACTAACCTCGCTCATGTGGTAGCCTCGGTGTCGTCCTCGTCAACAGCCTCAATGGTCGCTTCCCAATCTTCTTCACCGTAAATCGCGGTAAGGACGTCTGGCGTCAGCCCGTCTGGTGGGCCATCAAATTCAACCGCTCCAAGCCGCAAACCGATCACGCGCTGCACAAACATCTGCGCCAATGCTACGTCATGAATGTTGATAATCGCTGCCAGCCCGCGCTCTTTACAGAGTTCGCAAATGAGCCGCATAATTTGGCGGGATGTTTTGGGGTCAAGCGACGCCGTCGGCTCATCCACCAACAACAGCGCGGGGTTTTGTATAAGTGCGCGGCAGATGCCAACGCGCTGGCGTTGTCCGCCAGAAAGTTCGTCGGCGCGTTTGTCAGCCATATGCGCCAGCCCAACCCGGTCAAGCAGGCGAAACGCTTCGTCGACATCCGATTGTGGGAAACGGCGCAGAAAGCTGCGCCAGAAACCGACGTAGCCTAAGCGGCCTGATAATACGTTTTCCATGACGGTAAGGCGTTCAACAAGCGCGTATTCCTGAAAGATCATTCCCATTCGGCGGCGTTCGCGCCGCAACGCGCCAGAAGACAATCCGGTCAATTTTACGTCGCCCAGATATACTTTGCCCGACGTGGGTTCTACCAGCCGGTTGATACAACGAATAAGCGTGGATTTACCTGCACCTGACGGGCCGATTAAGGCTAGGACTTGGCCTTCTGGTACTTCGATCTCTACAGCCTTCAATGCCTGATCGCCTGTCTTGTATGTCTTCACTAGCTTCTCAAGCCGCAGCATGGAAACCTCCCTCACCCCAAGTTTTTTGTGAAAAAGGCGGGTTCCAAAACCCGCCTTTTTCAAATTTTATTGGCAGGCGTAACTCACACCATTTGCCGTATCGATCTTGCGGATCACTTCCCAGAATTCCTGATAAGTCATCTCAAGGAACTGGCCCTCGTTCGACTTTTCAAATTCTTCCTGAAGCGACGTACCTTCCCAATCAAAGTTTAGGAACGCATTGCGAATACTTTCCTTCAGCTCAGGCTTAAGGTTGTGTGCCGTGCCAAAACCTGTTGTTGGAAATGTTTGCGACTTGTAGATCGTTACAACCTGATCCGCAGTAATCACATCACGGCTGATCATCCGTGCTTTAACTGAGTTAGCAATAGAGGCCGCCATGTAATCTTTGTTGGCCACGCCTAGGATCGAGTTGTCGTGCTTGCCAGAATAAACTGGTTCAAAGTCACGTTCCGGCAACATGTCAAAGTCGCCCTTCAAGATCGCGCTTGGTGCCTTGAAGCCGGAGTTCGAAGTAGGCGAGGTAAAGGCCAACTGCTTGCCTCTGATGTCTTCAACTGTTTCGATGCCAGAACCCGGATAGGTGATGATCTCCATCTCATACCCGAAATTGCCGTCTTTGGACGCCATGATCGTGAACGGGTTGAAGCCAGCGCAGTTCACTGCAAGCGGGTTAGATCCAGTGTTGAAGCCCGCAATGTGCAAGCGGCCAGATCTCATCGCTTCAATCTGCGCTGCGTTATTTTGAACTGGGAAAAACACTACTGATTTGCCAGTCTCGGCTTCTAGATGTGTCAGGAAATCAGACCAAGCAGCTTTGTAAACTGCTGGATCTTCGACAGGCGTATAGGCGAAGATCAACGTGTCTGGATCAACTTGATCTGCTGGATCAGTTGGGGTGTCAGCAATCAAATCGCCGTCAACGTCGCAATAACGCTTATCCAGGTCTCCGCGCGGGCAGTCCTGTGCAGCAGCCAGCCCAGCAAGAGACAGCGCAAAAGCAAACGCCGCACCGGACAAAAGTGAATTCATTAGTTTCATAAAAATATCCTCCCAAGACTTTAGTGTTATCTGGAACGCATGAATTTACAATACAGTTTATAATTGTTTTTCAGTCTACTAGGATTCCGTGCGCGCCCCAATCTTCGAAACGGTCAGCTTTGGACAGGTCTGGCAGCGGTTCGTTCAAATAACCTTTAGCGAACAGTCGAAAGGGCACCGAACCATTTAGCGCAGTAAAAAAATCAATTGCGCTATCACCGACATAGAGCACGTCACCCGAGGAAGCTCCTAACGCAGAAATAGTACTCAGCAAAGATGCTGGATCTGGCTTTTTGGGCTGACCGGTCTCTGCTCCAGTGATGACATCAAAGAATTGTGTCAGATCTAACCGGGCGCAGATCTCTTTCGCTGGTCCCGTCGGTTTGTTCGTACAAATGCCAAGTGGGATGCCCATTTTGCGAAAGTGTTTAAGCGCGAGTAGGACCCCAGGGTAAAGCCGTGTCGAGGTTGTCATATTTTGATTGTAGCTGTCCAAAAACAGATCAAGCGCCTCTTGTCGAACCGGCGTGTCATACCCACCAGTTGCGTCCAAACTTCGCTCAATCAACGTCTCCACGCCATTGCCGATAAACGAGATGATTGTTGGCATATCCAGAGGTTTTCGGCCCAGCGCACCAAGTGCGACATTTGCGGCGGATTGCAGATCTGGCGCACTGTCGATCAAGGTGCCGTCAAGATCGAATATAATTGCTTTTGGGTAAGTCATATAAGCCTTTTAGCGTTCTGTCAGGGCTTCTACCACAGTACAATTTCTGTGATGTGTTTTGGCCCCTAGCATAGTTTTAAAAACTTAGCGTTTGTGACGATCAAATAAATCAATTGGGCAAACTAGATTTCATATTCTGCACACGCCTGATCGATAACGATGAACCTCACAGTTGTTCAGCATAAATCCAATGATCTCCTGAAACCCGTTTCCATGGCCAACAATTGAAACGCGTTCGTCATCAATTTCGTTTAATTTGTTTACGAAGTGGGCCACGCGTTCCTGAAATACCAGCACTGGTTCTTTTTGTAGTTTAGTTACATCGGCATCAGCCCCGTGCCACCATCGCGGTGGTAAGTAATCGAGTGAAAGATCAGGAAAATCTAATCGAAGTTTTTCTGGTGAACGACCAACATCACCACTGTATTTGAGAAGTTAGTGGTGACAATGCTGAACTTTGATGGGAGCAATTCCATCAAAAACTGTTTTAGCGGTTTGAATTGCACGGGGCAGTGGCGACGTGATTACACGCGTGATTTTCATTTTTTGAAAACCTGTTACGGGCTTCCGCAGCTTGAGAAAACCCAAGTTCCGTGAGCGGTGCATCCTAGATCAACGGATCGACTTCACCTTTGAAGGCTGCATTGAATTGTGATTGTCCGTGCCGAACAAAATAGATTTCCATGTGAAATTTCCTTCTCGGATTGCAGGCATCATGATTTTGTTACCAAAATAGACTTATCTACCATTTTGGCAGCTGCAACAACTCGAATGCCTTATTTGAAAAAATCAACTTTAAAGATTACCCTACTTGCTGTGCGGCAAATAAATAGTGAGCTTGGAGCGAACCGTCACCAGCCTTGAATGGCGCTTGATGTGCTTCAGTATATTCCCAAGTAAAACTCAGCGCAATTGCAAGGCAACTCAACGAACGGCCTCGCAAGACCTTGCAATATCAGACGCCAGCAGAGAAGTTCGCAGAGTGTGTTGCGTCGACCAGTTGAGACCACCGCCCTTTGTAGCCGTCCATGCAGTTTGCAGCATGAGACAAATTGGGCTCACTGCTGCCGTTAGCTGCGTTTGCACATCGAAAAACTGGGTCGCCAATGCTGACTGGTTATAACTCCCTCATCCACGGGGACTTCTGGCTCAACTCAAACCCGTTACCATAGTTGCTGCCTATACCAGCAGTGCCACACCCTCCCAGTGCGTCTATGATGTCTGCAGGGCATCGAGCCGCTCGCAAACGATCTCGGAAGCTGTGCCGGAACGACTGTACAAGGCAGCCATCTGGCAGGGGTCCATGGTCCTGCGGTCTGACGGTTGAGAGGATTGGGTCAAGTTGCACCGGACAGAGGTGCCGTGGAGCGGGATGGTCGATCCATGACATAGGCCTCCGAACAAAATTACCCCCGAATGAATTTACAAGGCTAATACTAAAGGGCCGTGGTCCGAGGCGCGGGGCCCGTGATCCGGGGTCCATCGTCCTGTGCCCTATGTCTTAGTTATAACGAACGGCCACAGTAACCCCTGCTACCAGTCCATTGGCTTGGACAACCCAAACCCCAACTGAGCCCAGGCAACGCTGATAGTAGGTCGACGGTGCGTGTTCTGCAGCCCGATAGAGCCCCGGTTCTTGGTTCCCGGTCCACGGACTTAAGCAGTTGGTCCATTAACCCCGAGCCAAATTTAAAGTAGCAAAATGCTGGGTGCTTTGTGATCCAAAGACGCTACAAATTAGCCCTGCCCACTTCGAGCAAGTTTAATCTGACAGAGCCTAATTTTAGGTTGGCCATTGGAAACCGTCAAGTTTGTCTGACAACACTCCCGCGGATCATGGTGCGTGGTAGGTTGGTCAGGTAGTAGGATGCGCCATACATGGCTTGAGACTATTGCTCATGGAACAGAAACGATTGGCCAAGTGACGGCTTACCGACACACTAGCGAGGGTCGAATTCTATCACTTCACAGTTTTTAGGTTTAATCCCGGTCAAGGCACGAATGAAATTACCATGGGAGACAATTGCAGTGGAGTGGATATTTTCGCGCTTGATATATTCGGCAAACCTGTTCGCCCTTTCCATCAAAACCTCTTCAGGCTCAACTGAAATCCCACGGTGATCTTTTTCTCCGTCATGCCACCAACATTCATCAAGATGATTAAAATTGAGATGGGGGAAATCTTTAGCAAGTTTATGGGGTGGGCTTCCTACATCACAGCTGTTGACGAGTTGCTCCCGCACTGCCGCGTTAATTTGAAACGGCAATCTATTTTCAAAAATTAACTGAGCCGTTTGCAATGTCCTCGTGAAAGGCGAAACGATCAGGTTATTAATATCAAGCTTTTCAACTTCGTTCCGAGCCTGCCGAGCTTGAGTTTCTCCAAGCTCGGTGATGGGTGCATCAAATATCATGGGATCCGGCTTGTTAGCATCGTAAACCGCATTGAAGGCTGATTGAGCGTGTCGAATAAGGTAAATTGTCACTTTGGATATTTCCGAATGCTGATAAAAGTTGAGTTGCCCGCCAAGTATTTGGCCAATCTTTGCCACTCACAGTAGAGACAATTATAATGAACTATTTGGCGGGACAATCAATAGTGCAACTGATTGTGCTACCAATCAAATGAGAACAAGCATCGGATTGCTAGCGCAGCCTAAATCTATGCGCTCAATAGTTGACGCCACTCAGCGAGAACAGCTGCAGGGTTTAGCTTGAAGTTGGTGCGTGAATGGAGATGACATAGGCATCCGAACAAAACTAATCCCCAACAAATTTGTGCCCCCAACACTAAAGGCCCGTGGTCCGAGGCGCGGGGCCCCAGAACAGGGGGTCTGGGGTGAGCCTGGCGTGTTTTATCTTTTTGGATTGGGCCAAGTAACCCCCAGAAAATACGGTAGCTTGCAACGAAAAAATCCTAAACACACCAAGGCGCTTTAATCTGAGACGACCTGCCGGTTGCAGCTGTCAAATCGTGAACCGCAATCTGGGGGCCTCAGTTGTAGAGTTTTGGCATCAGAATAAATAGTTTAGATCACTAAAAAGCTATAGCATCGACGCAACGGTGAAACCTAAGTGAAACCTTTAAAGGCAATACTGCGCCCCACAGACGATCAAAAAACTTCTAAGCCGTTGAAAAAATTGGTGAGCCCGTCCGGGCTCGAACCGGAGACCTACTGATTAAAAGTCAGTTGCTCTACCAACTGAGCTACAGGCCCACTAGGCGGGTTACTAGAAAGAGTTGGCGGTAGGGTCAAGCCTATAATTTCAACTTTATTTGCTACTTGCTGGATTCAACCGCCAAGCACGGTTATATGGCCTAAATGCAGGTAAAAAATAACATTCTTTTTCCGTTCATGAAAATGCATGGACTTGGTAACGACTTCGTTGTTGTCGATGCGCGTGCGCAATCACTTGAAATGACAGAATCATTGGCCCGCGCTTTGGGCGACCGCCATCGTGGAGTGGGCTTTGATCAGCTTGCTATAATTTCGAGGAACCATAGCATCGCTGATGCATACCTTACATTTTATAACTCAGACGGATCCACAGCTGGTGCTTGCGGAAACGCAACACGTTGCATCGCGCGGTACCTGATGAACGAAACAGGCGATCAGTCGCTTTCCCTAGAAACCGAACATGGAATTCTACACGCTAGGGACATGGGTGATCAAATCACTTCAGTCAACATGGGGCATCCGGTTCTGAGCTCGCAGGACATTCCGTTGTCTCAAGATATCGATACGCTTGAGTTACCGATCGATGGCGCACCAACCGCAACAGGTATGGGTAATCCACATTGTACGTTCTTCGTTGATGACATCGGAGCCATTGATCTTGAAACTCAAGGAACCCTTGTTGAGCATCATCCGCTCTACCCCGAACGTACAAATGTACAATTCGCCCAAGTCGTTGGCACCGATCACATCCGCATGCGTGTATGGGAACGCGGCGTGGGTGTTACACTCGCCTCGGGCTCTTCCTCTTGCGCAACTGCAGTCGCTGCTGTCAGGCGTGGCCTAACGGGGCGTAAAGTGCGCATAGACCTTGACGGTGGTACATTGCACATTGATTGGCGCGACGATGGCGTATGGATGACCGGTGGTACAATGCACGTCTTTTCTGGAACGCTGACACAAAGTTTCTTGGACTCCTTACAATGACCTCCCCCAAATTCTCAAATCACGGTTGCCGGCTGAATGCATATGAAACCGAGGCGATGAAGGAACTGGCTGAAACCGCTGGCCTTCAAAACGCTGTGGTCATCAACACCTGTGCTGTTACAGCTGAGGCCGTGCGCAAGGCCCGCCAGGACATTCGTAAGCTACGCCGCGAGAACCCTGACGCCCGACTAATCGTAACGGGCTGTGCGGCCCAGACAGAACCTGAGACCTTCACAGCAATGGACGAAGTCGATGCTGTGATCGGCAATACCGAAAAGATGATGGGCGACACCTGGAAAGGCTTAGCTGCTGACTTCATCGGAGAGACAGAGGCGGTACAAGTTGACGATATTATGTCCGTCACAGAAACAGCTGGACACCTCATCGACGGTTTTGGCACTCGCAGTCGCGCCTATGTCCAGGTTCAGAACGGATGTGACCACCGCTGTACGTTCTGCATTATTCCATACGGCCGCGGCAACTCGCGCTCTGTGCCAGCAGGCGTAGTTGTTGATCAGATCAAGCGTTTAGTCGACAAAGGCTTCAACGAAGTTGTTTTAACAGGTGTAGACCTGACCAGTTGGGGTGCAGACCTTCCCGCCGCACCAAAGCTTGGCGACTTGGTTATGCGTATTCTGCGTTTGGTCCCTGACCTTCCACGACTGCGTATTAGTTCGATCGACAGCATTGAAGTTGACGAAAACCTTATGGAGGCAATCGCAACTGAACCGCGTTTGATGCCGCACCTACATCTCTCGTTGCAGCACGGCGACGACATGATCCTTAAGAGGATGAAGCGCCGCCATTTGCGCGATGATGCAATCCAGTTTGCCCAAGAAGCGAAAAAACTACGTCCAGATATGACATTTGGTGCAGACATCATCGCAGGCTTCCCCACAGAGACCGAAGAAATGTTTGCAAACTCACTTGCGCTGGTCACAGAGTGCGATCTGACGTGGCTGCATGTGTTCCCTTATTCGCCACGCCCCGGCACGCCAGCTGCGCGGATGCCGCAGGTTAATGGGAAAGCTATCAAAATACGTGCAGCGACATTGCGTGAAGCGGGCAAAACACAAGTACAGCGCCATTTACAGGCTCAGGTTGGGAAAACTCATCAAATATTGATGGAGAACCCGAACATGGGCCGTACAGAACAATTTACCGAGGTATCGTTCGCCAAGCCGCAAACCGAAGGCCAGATCTTTAAGGCAATTATATTGGCGGTACAGGACAAACAATTAATAGCTTAAAGCGACCCATATCCATTCCAAAGAAAAAGGCCCTGCACCGTCGCCAGTGCAGGGCCTTTTGGATTCTAAAGGAAGCTAACTTAGTGCTTCTTTTTATGAGGTGCCCAAAGCTTCTTATTGGTCATGTACAAAAGTACAGACAACAAGGTCAGCAGAAGAACACCAACAACACCAGCTTGCTTACGCGCCATCATTTTTGGTTCCGCTGTCCACATCAAGAATGCTGAAACGTCAGCAGCGATGTGGTGCAAGTCATTGTTGTGACCATCAGCAAATTCTACATCCTCACCATAAAGCGGTGGTGCCATAGCGATCCAGCCGCCTGGAAATGCCGTGTTTTCATAGAACGTCACACCCGCCTGCTCTTTTTCTTCACCCGTATAACCAGTCAAGATTGAAGCGATATATTCAGTACCACCGATGCCTTTTACGAATTGGTTAATTCCCAAGCCGTAAGGGCCGTGGAAACCAGCGCGTGCTTTCGCCATTAGGCTAAGGTCAGGTGCATTTTCCAACGCAGACTCTGGGAAGAAGTCAGAGGGCTTACGAGGTACATCTTCGTCCAAAGCGGCATCATAGATGTCGAACTGTGCTGAATAAGCGCGAACTTGATCCTCTGGCAGATGTGGTCCGCCTTCATCCGCAAGTGTGCGGATCGGAACGAATTTCAAACCGTGACAGGCAGAACAAACTTCAGTGTAGACTTGCAAGCCGCGTTGCAACTGATTCTGATCGAAAGTACCAAATGGCCCCTCAAATGAGAAATCAAAGTCTTCGATATGACCTTCACCGCCTGCGGCGAAAGCGCCTGTGGCCAGCGTAATCGCTGCTACAGTGCTGATTGCGAGTTTTTTGAACATGCGCATCTTCCTCTTATCCCGCAGACTTGTCTGCGTCGCCACCATAATGGGCGGCAAAGTCTTCTTCGATGGTCGCAGGTTGCGCGTCCGGCTTCTCGATCACACCCAATAGTGGGAGAATAACCAAGAAGTAGGCGAACCAATACGCTGATGCAATCAATGAGAAGCTAGCATATGGCTCTTCAGCAGGCATCGCACCAAGCCAAATCAGGGCAAGGAAATCGATGACCAAAAGCGCAAACCACCATTTGAACATTGGACGGAAACGACCAGAACGAACTGATGATGTATCCAACCATGGCACAAGCGCCATAACTGCAATCGCACCAAACATCGCCAGAACACCAAAGAACTTAGCGTCGACAATCCCACCGGTCACGAATGACGCAATTTGAACAACCCACACTTCAGAAGTGAAGGCGCGCAAGATCGCGTAGAACGGCAAGAAGTACCATTCTGGAACGATGTGTGCAGGTGTAGATAGCGCATTTGCTTCGATGTAGTTGTCCGGGTGACCCAGATAGTTTGGCATGAAGCCAACAACAGCAAAGAATATGACCAAGATCACAGCCAGCGCGAACAAGTCTTTGATCACGAAGTATGGCCAAAATGGTAGCGTGTCTTTTTCAGCTTCTTCTTTTGAACCACGACGAACTTCAACACCCGTTGGGTTGTTGTTGCCAGTAGTGTGGAACGCCCAGATGTGAAGGATGACAAGGCCAGCAATCACGAAGGGCAGCAAGTAGTGCAAGCTGAAGAAACGGTTCAGTGTTGCGTTATCGACGGCTGGACCACCCAATAGCAACGTTTGAATGCTTTCACCGATGAACGGGATTGCGCCAAACAAACCGGTAATAACAGTTGCACCCCAGAATGACATTTGACCCCAAGGCAAAACGTAGCCCATAAAGGCGGTCGCCATCATCAGAAGGTAGATCAACATACCAATAATCCACGTAACTTCACGTGGTGCTTTGTATGAACCATAATATAAGCTACGGAAAATGTGGGCATATACAGCGACAAAGAACAGAGATGCGCCGTTAGCATGCATATAACGCAGCATGTAGCCGCCATTCACGTCACGCATGATATGCTCAACAGAAGCGAATGCGTTGTCGACATGCGGTGTATAGTGCATCGCCAAAACTATACCTGTTACGATTTGCAATACCAGACAGAACGTCAGAACTATTCCCCAGATCCACATCCAGTTAAGGTTCTTCGGTGTCGGTGCCGTCAATGTTGCATACATCAAGCCAACGATAGGCAACCGGCTATGCAGCCATTTTTCGCCTTTGGTCTTTGGTTCGTAATGGTCGTGAGGAATTCCACCCATTGCGTCTCTCCCTTAACCTAGTTTGATCGTGGAATCATCCACGAAGACAGCCGGTGGAACCGGCAAGTTTGTCGGTGCTGGACCCTTACGGATACGGCCAGCCGTGTCATAGTGCGAACCGTGGCATGGGCAGAACCAACCACCGAAGTCACCAGCATCGCCCAAAGGCACACAGCCAAGATGCGTACACACTCCCATCATGACCAACCATTCACCGTCCTCAGACAATGAACGGTTTGCGTCAGAAGCGTCTACTTCACCTAAGTTCTCGTTGCGCGCGATAGGATCAGCCAAGTCGGCCAAATCTACTGAGCGTGCTTCTGCGATCTCTTCTTCCGTGCGACGACGAATGAACACAGGCTTGCCCAACCATTTAACGGTAAGCTGCGTGCCGGGTTCAATGTCCCCAACAGGGACAAAGATCGACGCGAGCGCACGCACGTCTGCGGACGGGTTCATCTGATTGACTAGCGGCCATACGGCTGCACCTGCGGCTACGGCACCTGTACCTGCTGTGGCATAGTACAGGAAATCCCGGCGGGTGCCTGCGTGTTCATCTGAGTGTGACACGTGGGTTTCTCCAATTTTTCCGGCCCTCTTGGGGCCAATAGACACATCGGGCGCGTCTAAGACGCACCTTTGCTGGCCGCTATGTAACGAGGGAGTGAGGGTGCGTCTAGGCACATCAGTGACGCATCTGGTCGCAGTTGCCCAATCTGATGCAGAAATGACCTTAAAACCAAGCACTTCACTAACTGATCAGAAGGTTTTGGGTCTAAAATAAGATTTCCAACCCACCCATCCTAGCGAATCAAAATTCGTGACCTAAGCTACAGGTGGTGCCGACGCTTGCATCGACTCGCGATTTTCAAAGCCCTCATACCAGGCGGCCAAAGCATCATTACCTTTTCGCCAACCGCGCGCATCATGGCGGAAGTCCAGATAAGACAGTGCACAAGCAACGGAAATTTGCCCCATATCCAAAGGTCCATTTAAATGGCTCATCCAACGTGTGTTAATTGCGTTGCACCCACCAATGACTTTGGACCATTGCGCATCCGTCCAGCCATCCCACTGCTTTTCTTTAGGGCGAACACGGCCCTCATAGGTAATAGAAACAGCTGCATCCAGAATCCCATCGGCAGTTGCCTCGAGCGTTAGGGTTTCCCACTTCCTTGCCCCGGATGGATATAATTTGTCTCCCGCCCTTACATCTAAGAATGCGCATATGACTCGACTGTCATAAAGCGTGGGTCCGTCATTACGTTCCAATGCTGGGATCTTCGCCAACGGGTTTTTTGCAAGCAGACCGTCCATCGGTGCAATTGGTGTAGTCGTCACCGGAACAATTTCGACGTCATCAAGCTGACCAGTTTCGAAAAGTAAAACCATGACTTTTCGAACGAATGGCGACATCGGGCTGTGGTAAAGTTTCATGTGTAACTCCAAAGTTGTGGTTCCAGCGACCAAAGACCTCACCAACGAGGCAAAAAAGCTAGAAATTTAATCAAAATCGCTGTTATTTAGCACCGCGCATAAGTTCCACAAGAGTATGTATATCTGTACCCAAACCATATGCAGCAACGCCATCTGCTGCACGCATCCGCACTGGATCAGGTTTATTCTGACTTAATTTCCATGTCCCATCCACACCTGTGACTTGCATTCGGCACGGCACGATTTGCTGCATCATCGCATCCAAAACATCAGGCGTCATCTTTGCCACGCGCCAAGGCTCTTTCGGGCGCAATTGCTCTTCAAAAAACGATGTCTGCCTATCTAACAATTCACGTATTTCTTCTTGGGGTCGCAGCTCCAAAATACCCGTTAGGTGGACGGCAACATAGTTCCATGTGGGCACTTGATCATCGACCTCATACCAATCTGGAGAGATGTAGCTATCACCACCTGAAATCGCGATCCTTACCTTCAGCGGTGTTGTCAGCATACGCGCAATTGGATTGGAGCGTACCAAATGCAAATCAAGTGTTTCGCCTGCTTCTGACAAAACAAATGGAATATGCGAAATTACAGGCCCTTCTTCGCCGCTCACTGCCAGCACACCAAAGGCGCGTTTGCGTGCAAAATCGAGATTACGCTGTGCATCAGCTGTGTGATAAACTTGATTTGGGTGCATCTGTTAATCCTTAGCAATCCAATTTTGATATTGCAGAGCCGTACAAACATTGGCAACAGTGCAGATATTCTCAGGGCGGGGCGAGATTCCCCACCGGCGGTATGTGGACATGATCCACGAGCCCGCGAGCGCCTCGATCATCGAGGGTCAAGCAGATCTGGTGAAAAACCAGAGCCGACGGTCACAGTCCGGATGAAAGAGAATGTGCATGTAACGTCCCAATTTTAGGGGCGAAACATTGCATGTAATCGCCTTGGGTGCTGTGTCGAACCAAAAGGAGATTACTATGACACCCACCCGATACGCCTTTGTAAAAGCGCAGTGGCACGCTGACATTGTTGATCGTGCGTTAGACGGATTTTCCAAAATTATTCCAATGGAACAGATTGATGTCATCGATGTGCCCGGTGCATTTGAAATGCCATTGATCGCGCGTGATCTTGCGCAGACGGGCAAATACACAGCTGTGATTTGCGCAGCCTTCGTCGTTGATGGTGGCATCTATCGCCATGATTTCGTCGCCTCGGCTGTGATTGATGGGTTAATGCGTGCCAGCCTAGATACTGGTGTGCCTGTTCTATCAGTCTCACTCACGCCACATAACTACCAAGAGACCGACCATCACAACACGATTTACCGCGATCAGTTTGTGACCAAAGGGCATGAAGCCGCACAAGCCGCCCTTAGCATCGTCAAAGCACGCGAAACCATCTAACCCAAATACGCTTTCAACGCAGGCGGCGGATTGTCGAATAATCCAGCTGTCGCCTGCGGACCATGCGCCACACCGTCAGCGACAAACACAACGCTATCAGCAATGCGCCGCGCGTCTTCAGGTGCATGTGTTACCATCATGATACCCGCGTTCGTTTCGTCGGCAACCTCAGCGACCAAGTCCAACATCTCTGCTCGCAACGCGGGACCAAGGGCTGCAAAGGGTTCATCCAAAATCATCCATGTTTTGGATTGAACCAAAGCCCGTGCTAGCGCTGCTCTGCTTTGTTGGCCGCCAGACAGTTCGCTTGGCTTGCGCGACCCGAAGTTAGTCAAGCCCACGCGCTGAAGAGCTTTATGCACCTGAGCTGTCTCATCACTCGTCAAACGCAAAGCAGGACAAATCCCCAGACCTACATTTTGTGCTATCGTTAAATGAGGGAAAAGATTGTTGTCTTGGAACAGAATCGCCATATCGCGCGCATCTGGTTGCGCATTTGTGATGTCACGTCCCGCCAGTATCAACTGCCCAGTTCTAAGGTCAATAAAGCCACATATCGCACCAACTAATGTCGACTTACCCGCACCTGATGGTCCAACAACGGCAACTTTTTGACCTGCAGTAACGTCGAAATGCGCACCTAAGTTGAAAGAACCTTGGACAATTTCGATTTTATTTAGCGATAGCATTGCGCCGCCCCCAGTAATCCATGATCCAGAACAGGCCAAAGGCCAGAACCAGCAGTATCAACGCAGCTCCTGCTGCCGCATCTGTGCGATAACTGCCCATCAGACGATACATCTGTAGCGGTAATGTCGAGCGATCAGGGTCACCAAACAACGCGATCACACCTAAATCACCAACGGAAAGTGCTGCCGCTAAGCCCGCCGCAAAGCCAATCTGTGGCCTCGAGCGTGGCCATAAAACACATCGCCACATCGCAAACCCAGAAATGCCCAGCGCAGCGCTTAAACGCCCATATGTTTGAAGTGTTTCACGGATCGAAGGCACTAAAATGCGCAACGCAAAAGGCAAAGCCATCATTGCATTAACCGCGATAGTAACGAGTAAGGCCCAATCTGTTGGATTCGCGTACGGATAGATCAAAATGAACCAACCAGTGCCAATCATCAGTGGTGAAACCGAGAGGCCCAACGAACCAATCACCTCAACGCTTCCGTTTCTAGACGTGGCAATCCATCCTGCCATTGGTAATGCGGTTCCAAGAAGAACCAAAACTGAGATCAAGGCGACCCAAAGTGACGTCCATGCTGACAACCAAACAATAAGGGGAACCTCAAGCAATCCCCGCAAACCAGAAATCAAAATCGCAAACAGTGGCAGGGTCAAAAAACTAGCCGCGACAAATATGAATGCACTATCCAAAAACCTCGCCCCGCGCCCTTGCCCATCCCAACGCCTTTGCATGCGGTCCATGCCACCACCGAAACTAATTGAGGGCACCAACCAAAAGACCAGCACCGCCGCACCGCCAGCCACAAACAGCTGGACCAAAGATAACAACGCGGCACGCCCCAAATTAAAGTCAAAACGAAACGCCTGATAAACTGCCAGTTCGATCGTAGTTGCGCGTGGCCCGCCACCCAACGTCAATGCAACCGCAAAACTGGTAAGGCAGATTACAAAGATCAAAGCAAAAGTGCCCGGTAAAATTCGCAACAGAAGCGGCAATTCGATTAGGCGAAACATCATCCCCGGCCCGATGCCCAGCTGGGCAGATAAACGAAAGCGTTCTGCTGGAACACCTTGCCAACCTTGCACCAGCAACCTGATAGCAAGTGGAAGATTAAAGAACACATGGGCAAGAACGACGCCTTGCAAGCCGTAGATCGATATTTTGGTAATCCCAAGCATCGCCAAGATATCATTTAAAACACCAGAGCGACCAAAAATGGCCAGCAATCCAAGCATTGCGACGATAACGGGTAAGATGAATGGAGCACCTAATAAGGTAATTAGAAAGGTCCGTCCCCAAAACCTTCTGCGAGCGAGAGCGCGGGCAACGGGAACCGCCAGCACACAAGAGAGAAACGCAGACAGCAACGATTGTAAAATAGTAAAACGGATCGCTTGCCACTCAGCAGGACCAAGCCCACTGACTGAATCAACCCGAAGGCCAATTCCAACAAACGCCAACAGAACCGCCACGACTATAAACGTAGCCGCGGCAATCCCTGTAACGTTGTTTATTGGCTTAGCGTTGCGCGCCATGTCTCAATGGCCTTTTCTTGAACCGCTTTGGATTCTTCTTCGGAGTAGAAAAGTACCTTCTCTGGCAGTGGCAATTGCGCCCAACCCTCAGGCCATTGGTCTGTTGGCAATGCAGAAGGCAATGACCAGTTGGCCGTTGGGATAACCGTTTGGAAGTCTTCGCTCATGACATACGACATGAATGCGTCTACCAATTCAGGCTGATCTGTTCCCGCGATCTTCCCAACCGTCTCAACCATGAAGTAGTGACCCTCTGGGAAGATTGCAGCCTTTTTAGTGAAGTCGTCCTCAGCAAACATATGGTATGCTGGCGACGTGGTGTAGCTAAGAACCATATCAGCTTCGCCATCCGTGAACAGGCCATAGCTAGAAGACCAATCTTTGGTCACTGTTAGAATTTTTGGAGCAAGTTGCGCCCAAACTTTGGCTGAATTTTTACCATAAACTGAATCCACCCACAGAACCAAAGCCAAACCAGATAGCGATGTACGTGGATCCTGGATTACGATTTTAACGTCGTCTGGCATTGCTAACAGCGCATCAAAGCTAGCTGGGGGCGTCTCCATTGTCGTTTCGTTATAGATGAACGCTGTGTGACCATAATTGAACGGCAGGAACGTTTCGTCCGTCCATGCAATCGGTAAAGTCAACGCAGTGTTGTCTTGGCCATGTGGCGCAAACAATTCAGTGGCGCGGGCCTTCGCCGTAACGTCTGACGTCAGACCAATTACAACGTCGGCCTTGGTACGCGCACCCTCCAGCAACAGACGTGGAACTAAATCACCCGTTGAGAATTGCAGATCACATTCACAAATCTCTTCAAAGCTTTTTTCTATAACAGGGCCGGGGCCCCATTCTGAGGTGAAATAGTCACCTGCGTAAACAGTTAGTATGGGCGTCTCGGCAAAAGCCGAGGTTGCAGTCAGTACGCCCGCTGCAAATGTAGAATACTTCATGGCACTCTCCTTTTGCGGCGATAGGGAAAAGGGGGCTTTTGTGCCGTTACCTTCCCTCCGCCGGTGTTAGCCGGTTCAGGTTCAATGGGTCCGCACAGTGGCATCTCAGCTATTTAAAGCACCCCAAGGTAATCCTTGAATAGAGGGTCACCATCACTGTCGCAAGGCGAAACCACTTGAGGGGACAAGCCGTCGCAGTTAGAACCCACCCAAAGGATGTCGTGCCTACTAAGCAAGCAGGGGAAAACGCTTATGTCTTACAATACCTTCGGCCACATGTTCCGCGTCACTACCTGGGGCGAAAGCCACGGCCCAGCGATCGGGGCAACAGTTGATGGCTGTCCACCGAATGTCCCAGTTACCTCTGAGATGCTTCAAGTGTGGCTCGACATGCGCAAGCCCGGTACAGGCAAAAACGTTACTCAACGCAAGGAAGCTGATGAGGTTAAAATTCTCTCTGGAGTATTTGAAGGTAAGACAACCGGCACCCCAATCCAATTGTTGATCGAAAACACTGACCAGCGTTCCAAAGATTATGGCGACATCGTTGAAAAATTCCGCCCCGGTCACGCCGACATTTCTTATTGGATCAAATACGGCATTCGCGATTATCGTGGTGGTGGCCGTTCTTCCGCCCGCGAAACTGCGAGCCGCGTTGCTGCAGGTGGGATCGCACGCGAAGCGATTAAGTTGTTAGCACCTGATTTAAAGATCACAGGCTACATGGTTCAAATGGGTGAAAAGCACTTGGACCGATCCGAATTTGATTGGGATGCTATTGATCAAAATCCATTTTGGGTTCCAAGCACATCGGCCGCTTCCGAATGGGAAACCTACCTAGACAGCATTCGCAAATCCCAAAACAGTGTTGGTGCTGTTATCGAAGTGACAGCGCGTAATGTCCCAGCAGGCCTGGGCGCGCCGATTTATGCTAAGCTAGATACCGATCTTGCGGCTGCCATGATGTCGATCAACGCCGTAAAGGCTGTGGAAATCGGTGAAGGCATGGCTGCAGCCACTTTGATGGGAACGGAAAACGCTGATGAAATTAGAATGGGTCCAGACGGTCCTGTCTTCTCAGACAACCACGCTGGCGGTATCCTTGGTGGTATCTCCACCGGCCAAGATGTTGTAATCCGTTTTGCAGTCAAACCTACCTCGTCGATTACGACACCACGCAAAACGATTACCAAGTCAGGTGAAGAAACCAATATCATCACCAAAGGGCGTCATGATCCATGCGTTGGTATCCGTGCGGTGCCTGTTGGTGAGGCAATGATGGCCTGTGTCATCTTGGATCATATCCTGATGCATCGTGGTCAAGTTGGTAAGAACCAAGGACAAATTGGTTGAGACCAAAGCCCCAACGACAGCCCACGTTACGATACTCTAGATAATCTAAGCTTGCGCCTTTGAATCAAAAAGCGCAGCTAAAGGTATGGAAAAACCCCGCACAGACCACAGACCCGTTTTAGCTATCAGCCTAAAAATTACAGCCGTGCTTTTGTTTGTTGTTATGGCCGGCATGGTCAAGGAAGCGACTCAGGAAGTCCCTGTTGGTCAGGCGGTTTTCTTTCGGTCACTAATGCCGATCCCAATCATTCTGCTGTGGCTTCGGTTTCGTGGGGAATTGCGTACTGGGCTGGTGGCAAACAATATCTGGGGCCATGTTTGGCGGGGGCTATTTGGCTCTAGTGCAATGTTCCTAACATTTGCAGGGCTATCTTTGATCCCACTACCCGAAGCAACCGCGATCGGGTATGCTACACCGATGTTCACCGTGATCCTTGCCATCTTTCTACTTGGCGAGCGCGTTGGAATTTATCGTTTGTCAGCAGTTTTCTTAGGGTTGATCGGTGTCATGATTGTAATGGCACCTCGGCTCTCACTTGATCCAGACGCAATGACCACTGGCGCTGGACTAGGTGCAATATTTACACTTGCAGCCGCAGCCTTACGTGGCCTTGTACAAATTCACGTTCGTAAAATGGTCGCAACGGAGAAGACAGGGGCAATCGTTTTCTACTTTTCACTTACCGCCACGTGCCTATCTCTATTGTCCCTACCATTCGGTTGGATTTGGCCCACGCCATATTCGCTTAGCCTGTTGATTGGAGCCGGTACCATTGGCGCGGTGGCCCAAATTCTGGTCACGTCGTCTTACCGGCATGGTGCTGCATCCATGCTGGCTCCGTTCGATTACGTGTCTCTAATTTTTGCAAGCGTCATTGGCTATGTCTTCTTCTCAGAAGCTCCGACAATCAACATGATGATCGGCGCAATCTTAGTCGTATCTGGTGGTGTTTTGATTATCTGGCGGGAAAGAAAGCTGGATATGGATCGCAGTAAAGACCGCGCAGCAACCGCACCCAAAGGTCAATAAATTAGCCCTTGGCGTGACACGCCGATGCCTCAACAACCAATCCATCCGCGCCAAAGCGCAGAGTTTCCGCAGCCAGCACATGATGTTGATTTCGGTAAGTTATGACCATCATACCGTAGCCATGCAAAACATCGACCACCACAAAGGAAAGATCAGTTTGTTTTGCCAATGCTTTGGACCAGTATGCACGCAAGGCCTGCTTGCCAAGTAACTCGCCCGAACCAACAAGGCGCATCGCCTTTTGGGAACGGAAAACAACGTCGTTTGAGTAGTGTGCCAGAATACGATCAAGCGAGTGGGAGTTCCATGCGGCCTCCCACTCGATCGCAAATGCAGTGTAATCCAAGTTAAACACGGACCAGTTTTTCGTAGCACTCAGAAACATCGCGTGTCAGCGCGCCAACTTCAAAATTGAAGTCACCGATTTGGCCGACAGGGGTCACTTCAGCAGCAGTACCAGTCAACCAGCACTGTTCGAAATCAGCCAATTCGTCTGGCATGATGATACGTTCGTTTACAGCTATGCCTTTTTCTTTCAGCATGCCGATTACGGTCTGACGAGTGATGCCATTCAAGAATGCATCAGCGATTGGTGTGTGCACTTCGCCATCCTTAACGAAGAAGATGTTCGCACCTGTCGCTTCAGCAACATAACCACGGTAATCAAACATCATAGCGTCTGAACAGCCTTTTGCCTCGGCTGCGTGCTTAGACATTGTCGCAATCATGTACAGACCCGCAGCCTTGGCTTGGGATGGCGCAGTCTCAGGTGATGGGCGCTTCCACTTGGCAATGTCGAGCTTAGCACCCTTCATCTTTGCGTCGCCGTAATAGTTGCCCCATTCCCAGCATGCTACAGCCATATGAACAGGGTTCTTTGCGGATGCGACGCCCATGTCTTCACCTGCACCACGCCATGCAACAGCGCGAACGTATGCATTGGTCAAACCGTTGGCTTCCAAAGCTGCTTCTTTAGCAGCCTCAATTTCATCAACCGAATAGGGAAGTTCAAAATCAATCAGGTTGCCAGATTGGATTAAACGAGCGGAGTGGTCACGAGATTTGAAAATTTTACCATTATAGCAACGCTCGCCTTCAAAGACAGAAGATGCATAGTGCATAGCATGCGTTAGGATGTGGACGTTTGCATCACGCCAATCGACCAATGTACCGTCCATCCAGATTTTTCCATCACGATCATCATAACCAGCAGCCATCGCCGTATCCTCCGAAATTATTCCATTAATTGCGCAAATGGTTCCGATCCGGATATAATATTGCGCAAAACCTACAATTCTCTAGTCCTTTGACGTTGGAATGTCAATAACACTGACATATACTGTAACAAAATGATTTAGAGCAGGAACGATTGTTATGTCGGACGGGCGCAGCACATCAACATACAGCGGTGAAAACCTCCTGTTCCTAACTGACGAACAATTGCGTCAGGGAATTGAGGCGATGTTTTTTGCCTATCGGGGCTTCACTGCCGATCCCGATCGTATTCTCGCAGACATGGCGTATGGCCGCGCCCATCACCGCGCTATCCATTTCATTCATCGCGCGCCAGGCACAACAGTCAACAACTTGCTCAATATCCTAGGTGTAACAAAGCAATCATTGAACCGCGTTTTGCGCACGCTGATCGAACAAGGGTTAGTCATCAGCAAAGTTGGCAAGGTAGATAAACGTGAACGGCATCTGTTCCTAACCGATGAAGGTAGCCGGCTAGAACAAACACTTTCAGACGCACAGCGCGCACGCATGCGCAGCGCATTTCGGGACGCAGGCCCCGAAGCTGTTGCGGGCTTTCGAACTGTGTTAGAAGCAATGATGGATACCAAAATGCAGCGCGCCTACACGCGTCTTAAGGAGTCCGGAGCATGAGCGCACTAGACGCCCACTTGTTGATCGTGGACGATGACGAGCGCATTCGCATTTTGTTACAAAAATTCCTTGTGCGCCATGGCTTTTTAGTAACTGCAGCACGTGATGCAGCCCACGCGCGGCGCATCCTCACCGGCCTTGATTTTAATATGCTCATTCTGGATGTGATGATGCCGGGAGAAGACGGCCTATCATTATGCCGATCAATCCGCGAGACCAGCCAGACGCCCATCCTGTTGCTAACAGCCAAGGGTGAAACCGGAAATCGGATCGAGGGACTTGAAGCAGGCGCTGACGATTACTTACCAAAACCGTTTGAACCAAAAGAACTCCTTCTTCGAATTAACGCAATCTTGCGCCGAATGCCTGAAACACCTGCAGAAGACTCAGTTCCAAAAATTCTCAACCTTGGCAGCATCCGCTATGACCTTGAGCGCGGTGAAATGTGGCAGGGTGAAAACCTGGTCCGCCTCACTGCAACAGAAATGCAATTAATGAAGATTTTCTCTGCAAAGCCCGGGGAGCCGATCAGCCGAAACAAACTAGTTGAGGAGCTTGGCCGTGATCGCGGCCAAGCACAAGAACGTGCTGTTGATGTTCAAATTACTCGCTTACGTCGTAAAATCGAAATGGACCCTAAGCAACCGCGCTACCTACAAACGGTACGAGGGGCTGGCTATATGTTGGCTCCCAACTGACCGAGCTCCGAACCATCTAATCGTCGTCTGGTATGAAGCCTAAAAGACGGTTATGATATTGAAGTGCTGGCAATTTTGGCCCGCACCATACTTGCAAATTAACAAAGGCCACACGATGACCGATATCCCTGTGACTGAGATGAGTTTTGAACAAGCGATGGCTGAACTAGAACAGGTTCTGGGTCAGCTTGAACGCGGTGATGTAGCTTTAGATCAATCCATTTCGCTGTATGAACGTGGCGCTTTGCTGAAAGCCCGTTGCGAGACCAAACTGAAAGAAGCTGAAGAAAAGGTTGCAGCGATTACTTTGGATGCAGACGGCAACCCAGCAGGTTTGAAACCTGTTGAAGGCCTCTAAAACCAATGTTTCGCCAACGCTTAACGGAATGCGCGGGTCAAATCCAAACGCACTTCGACCGAACCCTTTCTAAATTGGATAGCCTGCCCGTTGTTGACGCAATGGCGCATGCCACCAACGGCGGCAAACGACTGCGTGGATTTCTTGTTCTGGAATCTGCACGCCTGCATGGCATCGATCCCATATCTGCGATCTGGCCTGCAACAGGAATTGAAGCCTTGCACGCATATTCTTTGGTTCATGACGATTTACCCTGCATGGATGATGATGACTTGCGGCGCGGAGAACCGACTATTCACAAAGCTTGGGATGAGGCGACTGCGGTGCTAGCTGGTGATGCCCTTCAAACACTCGCATTTGAAATGGTATCACGGGTTGAAGTTGGAAATGGCGACGTCCGCGCCAACCTCGCCCTAAGCCTTGCAAAAGCGAGCGGCGCTCAAGGTATGGTTCTAGGCCAAGCGTTGGACATCGCAGCCGAAACATCAGCCATTCCATTGACGCTCCAACAAATCACGACGCTCCAACGAGGTAAGACAGGAGCCCTAATAGAATGGTCCGCCACGGCAGGTGCACGCATGGCACAAAGCGACATAACCGCGCTATCGCACTACTCCCAATCGCTAGGGCTCGCCTTCCAAATTGCCGATGATATCCTAGATGTCGAAGGCAATGCAGAAACCGTAGGCAAAGCCACAGGCAAAGATGCTGAGGCAGGTAAAGCAACATTTGTGTCGCTATTGGGCTTGGAGGAGGCTAAACGCCGCGCAAGTGAACTGGTCGAATCTGCATCTGATGCGCTAAGTGTATATGGTAATGACGCAAAAGCACTGCGTGAAGCAGCGGCTTTTGTGATCACTCGCAAGAATTAGGACACCACAATGACTGACCGCCCAAACACTCCGCTTTTGGACACCGTACAGCGCCCAGCTGATATGAACCAAATGTCTGATGCCAAACTGACCCAGTTAGCACAGGAAGTTCGGTCTGAAACAATCTCAGCTGTTTCGGAAACCGGTGGACATCTTGGTGCAGGTTTGGGTGTGGTCGAATTGACCGTTGCGCTTCATGCAGTCTTCGACACACCAAAGGACAAAATTATCTGGGACGTGGGTCACCAATGTTACCCTCATAAAATCCTAACAGAGCGCCGTGATCGCATTCGTACACTCCGTCAAAAAGATGGCCTAAGTGGCTTCACCAAACGCAGTGAATCGCCATACGATCCATTCGGCGCTGCGCACAGTTCAACCTCAATCAGTGCCGCACTTGGTTTCGCTGTCGCACGTGATCTAGGTGGCAATGTGCCCGAAGGATTGGGCGACGCGATTGCAGTCATCGGTGACGGCTCAATGAGCGCTGGTATGGCCTATGAAGCGATGAACAACGCAGGTCATTTGGGCAAACGCTTGATCGTTATTCTAAACGACAATGAGATGTCGATCGCTCCACCTGTAGGCGCGATGTCTGCCTACCTCAGCCGTCTATACGCAGAAGAGCCATTTCAAGAATTGAAAGCTGCTGCAAAAGGTGCGGCAAGTCTATTGCCGGAACCTTTCCGTGAAGGCGCGCGCCGCGCCAAAGATTTACTCAAAGGCTTAGCCGTTGGTGGCACATTGTTTGAACAGCTCGGCTTTTCTTACCTTGGTCCAATCGATGGTCACGACATGGATCAACTCTTACCTGTACTCCGGACAGTTAAGCAGCGCGCAACTGGACCCATTCTCATTCACGTCCTAACGAAAAAGGGCAAAGGCTATGCACCCGCAGAGGCCGCCCGCGACAAAGGTCACGCTACGGCCAAATTCAACATCGTCACTGGCGAGCAGAAAAAAGCGCCCAGCAATGCACCAAGCTACACCAATGTCTTTTCTGACTACTTGCTTAAAGCTGCCGCAGAAGATGACAAAATTTGCGCTATCACCGCGGCCATGCCTGACGGCACCGGCCTGAACTTATTCGCAGAACGCTATCCCAGCCGTTGTTTCGACGTAGGAATTGCAGAACAACACGGCGTAACATTCGCAGCCGCACTTGCCGCTGGTGGAATGAAGCCATTTTGCACAATGTATTCCACGTTCCTGCAGCGCGGCTATGATCAGGTTGTGCATGATGTTGCCATCCAGCGGTTGCCAGTTCGCTTCGCAATTGACCGCGCTGGTCTGGTTGGTGCTGATGGCGCAACACATGCGGGGGCGTTTGATATCGCATTCCTCGCCAACCTGCCCGACTTCGTCGTCATGGCGGCCGCGGACGAGGCAGAATTGGCGCATATGGTTGCAACAGCTGCCGCTTATGACCAGGGCCCAATTGCCTTTCGTTTTCCGCGTGGCGAAGGCAATGGTGTAGAGCTTCCAGAACGCGGTATCCCGCTAGAAATCGGCAAGGGCAGAATGATCAAAGAAGGGTCAAAAGTTGCATTACTCAGCTTTGGTACCCGCTTGGCTGAAGTCGAAAAAGCTGCAGAAAAACTTACAGCCAAAGGGATTGCGCCAACGATTGCTGACGCCCGCTTTGCCAAACCACTTGATCGTGATCTGATATTGTCGCTGGCTCAAAACCACGACGCGATGATCACTATTGAAGAAGGCGCAATTGGTGGCTTTGGCAGTCATGTGTCCCAATTACTCGCAGATGAAGGTGTATTTGACCGCGGGTTTAAATACCGCTCAATGGTTCTACCTGACACGTTCATCGATCATGCGAACCCTTCCGATATGTATGCAGCTGCAGGACTAAATGCAGACGACATCGAGACGAAAGTTCTCGATATTTTAGGCATCGCCCAAATCGGTGCCGCGACCGCCTAAGCCATCTGATTTAACAATGATTGCAATCCTTCACGGTAGGTAGGATGGACCAGTTCCACGCCTAGCTCTGTCTTGATCCGGTCGTTGCGTACCTTCTTATTTTCCGCATAAAAGCTGCGGGCCATAGGCGTGAACTCAGCGTCCTCAAAGGCCGTCGCAGGTGGCACTTGCATCCCTAGTAAAGTAGCAGCATATGCAATCACGTCTTGTGGTGGCGCAGGATCATCATCGCACACGTTATAGGCGGTACCCGAATTGGGCCGTTGGATCGACGCCCACAAGATCTGCGCAATGTCCTCAACGTGGATACGCGAAAAAACCTGTCCCTCTTTGATTACCCGCCGCGCAGTCCCATTGCGTACTTTTGCGAAAGGACCACGGCCCGGACCGTAAATACCTGCCAAACGAAAGGTATGGAGCGGCAACCCTGCGATAGAAGCCCAATCTTCTTCAGCTGCCTTGCGCAACTGCCCACGTTTCGTTGTAGGATTCAGTGGCGTCATTTCATCGACCCACGCACCGTCAAAATCTCCATAAACGCCAGTGGTCGACAAATAGCCTGCCCACATAAATTTTGAACTTTTTCGTGTGATTTGATCGCGCAGTAAATTTAGTGTCGGATCACCGCCCTTGTCCGGACCTGCCGAAATTAGAATGTGATCCGCCGCCTCAATCGCAGCACTCATATCACTATCGGGCCATATCAACGGCTCCACACCTGAGGCCGCCAATTCATCCGCCTTTTCAGACGTCCGCGTGGTGCCAATTACCCGCCAGCCTTGGGGCAACAAGTGTTTAGTCAATTCACGGGCTGAATATCCGTGACCAAAAGAAAGGAGTGTATGTGTCATAGCCTATAGGTGCCGTGCCTCTTTACTGAACACAAGGGGTTGCGCAATTTACCACAGTACGTTCCACTTCCTTTATGACACGCAAACCTGATCTCGATGGGGCATATGACCTCAAAACACCTGAAGGCTCTATTCGCCTCTATCGCGATTGGGCAGAAACATACGATGAAACCTTTGCCAAAGAACACGCCTATATCATGCACCAGCATGTCGCGCGCGCCTATGTGAATGCAGGAGGTTTCCAACCCGTTTTAGACGTGGGTGCGGGAACAGGATTGTGCGGCCAAGCACTGCGTGAACGTGGGTTGGATCACGTCGACGCAACCGACATTTCACCTGACATGCTAGCAGTCGCAAAAGCCAAAGGAATCTACCACACCATATTTGAAGGTGATATATTGGCTGGTCTAGGTGTTGAGGCAGACAGCTATGCAGGCATCACCAGTTCAGGAACCTTCACCCATGGTCATGTTGGGCCAGAGGCAATTGATGAACTGATACGACTTGTTCGAAGCGGCGGATGGATCGTCATTTCAATCAACAGCGGACATTTTTCTTCGCATGGGTTTGAGGCAAAATTTGCATCGCTTGGCGATATTATTACCGACCTAGAATTTCGAGAGTTGCCGATTTACGCAGCCAACGGTTCAGGCGACCACGCCCGAGACACTGGCCTCGTCACCTTGTTTCGAAAGGCCTAACGGCCCTTCCAAACCGGATCACGTTTTTCAGAAAATGCTTTGGCACCCTCTAGCTGATCCTCTGACGCATACAACTTATCGATAGACGGTAACTGGCGTTTCGTAATGCGGTTCATCGTATCCTGGAATTTGGAATCTTCAGCATCGCGCACAATCTCTTTGATCGCAGCATAAACAAGTGGGGGACCGGAGGCGAGCAAGCGCGCCAATTCCCAGGCCCGATCCATCAATTGATCACCCACAAGGATCTCATTCACAATACCCCACCCTTTGGCCTCACTTGCATCAAACCAACGACCAGTAAGCAGCAATTCCATTGCAATGTGATAAGGGATGCGCTTGGGCAATTTTACACTTGCAGCATCCGCAACTGTACCTGATCGAATTTCAGGCAAGGCAAAACTGGCGTGATCTGCAGCCAAAATCATATCCGCACTCAGCGCTAATTCCAAACCGCCACCACAGCAAATTCCATTCACTGCTGCGATTACAGGCTTGTTCAAATCACGCAATTCTTGAAGGCCGCCAAAACCACCAACGCCGTAGTCACCATCTACTTCATCGCCATCAGCAGCAGCCTTCAGGTCCCAACCAGGGCAGAAGAACTTTTCGCCACCACCAGTAATGATAGCGACCCGCAGTTCAGGATCATCACGGAAATCAGCGAACACTTTTCCCATGATGCGGCTTGTTTCCAAATCGATTGCATTTGCCTTAGGGCGGTCCAAGGTGACCAGCAAAATAGCGCCTTCACGGTGTGTCTTAATCGGGTTCATAGGTCAGGTCCTCTTGGGGCAATACGGATTAAGGCATCCGCAGCAATGGCATGAGTTGGTGTACACATCATTGGGTTGATTTCTACTTCTTCGAGTCTGTTAGCATGCGCAATCACATAAGATTGCAACGCCATTATCCCCTCGATAAATTCATCGATGTTTGCAGCAGCTGCACCCCGAAAACCCAAAAGCAAAGGGTATGTTTTCAAACGTGGTAATGCTGCACGAATAACCTCTGCGCGAGCCGGCACAATAAAGGAAATGACGTCGTGCATGATCTCCGTCAAAACACCTCCAGCACCTATGGTCAGGATAAAACCATGCGCAGGATCACGCACGACGCCAATCAGCATTTCAGCAACCGAACCTGTTATCATCTCTTCAATCAAGACACCTTCACCAGGCATGCTTTTGACAACCTTCGCCAGCTCAGCATGAAAGACATTTAATGCAACGGCACCTGCCTCAGATTTGTGCGCAAACCCTGTTCCTTTAACCGCGAATGGTTCAGCCAAAGCGCCAGCAGATTCAACGTCTGCCGCTTGTTGTGGAACTCGCATGCCACAAGATGCTAAAGCTGCCTTCGCATCACTTTCATTCAAAACAATCACGTCTCTATCTACACCTACAGGCAGGGGCACATCTGCAAACAAAACGACAGCAGATGAGGCAATTTCAGCCGCAGCAACTGCTTCACGCAAGCCGTTCAGTGGTGTCACTCCGGCAGCTAATAATTTCTGGGCAATATTAAGTGGCATCAATTCCGGCAAAGTTGCGACAACTGCAACTGGCCTGCCGCTCTTTTCCCGGATTGCAATCGCAGCATCCGTTGCGCAGACCCAGTCACTCGCATCTGTATGGGGATAGTCCACAATCAACATGGTCATCCCGATATGCGGAGCAGTCATCGGCAACCATGCGCGTGTCATCGCTTCAGTATCACGCCAAATGTATGTGTTATAATCAAGCGGATTGGAGAGAGCGACCATAGGGCCCAACGCCCCTGACAACTCGATCTTTTGGCCCTCAGTCAATGCAGGAAATATCATCGAAGTGTTATGCGCAAGATCTGCAATTAGACTAGCTTCACCACCCGAACAGCTGACTGACGATAACGTGGGGGCATCCAAGCGCCCATTGCAATGCAACACCATCAAAGTCTCAAGGAAGGCCGGCAAGTCGTAAACACGCCCAATACCTAAATGGCGCAACAGTGCATCCGCGCCAGCGTCACTGCCTGCAAGAGACGCAGTATGAGATACTGTCGCCCGTTGGGCCTGATCCGATTTCCCAACCTTCAACGCAATCAATGGCACGCCACGCTTATGCGCTTTACGCGCAAGTTCAGACCACTGGCCAATATCTGAAAACCCTTCAATATGCAGGCCAATTGCTGTGACACGCGGGTCGTCCAAGAGTGAGGTAGCTATCTGAGCCTGACTGGTTTGCGCCATGTTGCCACAAGCAATCGTATAGGCAATCGGCAACCCACGCTGTTGCATGGTCAAGTTAATTGCAATGTTTGAGGACTGAGTAAGGATCGCAACACCTGTTTCGACCGGCGTACATCCATGCTGGTCAGGCCAAAGCAACGCACTATCCAACGCGTTAACGTACCCATAGCAATTCGGACCCAAAAAGGGCATCTCACCAGCCGCATCTATTAACGCCGCTTGGAGATCAGCACCTGTTGCATCCTCAGCAATAGCCTCAGAAAACCCTGAAGCAAAACAGACAGCCCCACCCGCGCCCATCAACGATAACTCACGCATCAACTCAATCGCAAGATGGCGGTTCACGCCCAAAAATACAGCGTCCGGAGCAGATGGCAGCGCAGCCAATGAAGCAACCGCTTTGACACCACAGACCTCAATTTCACGTGGATGAACCAACCAAATATGCCCAGGGAATTTTATCTTCTGGCACTGAAGGATGATTTGCTCGCACCACGCCCCGCCTCCAACGACTGCAATGGACGTGGGGCGTAACAGACGGGAAAGATCACGCATGGCGACTAACATTCTCAAATGTTAGAATGCCTCCAGCGGGGAAATTCAGAAATAGAAGAAGCAACAGTTTATTAACCCTCATCTTATTATTTGGTGGTGCGGAACAGGCGGGGACGCAGATGGCCATAACAGGAGAAGCACTTGTGCTTTTCAAGCGGGTATCGAAGTTTTTGGTACCCGTTTCTTCTATTTCCAAATATCCCCGCCGGAGGCACAAAGCCCTTCATGCTCCCAAAGCGCGTAATAAGTCGCGACTGATGATGTGGCGTTGAATTTCTGAAGTGCCGTCCCAAATTCGTTCTACACGCGCATCACGCCAGAAACGCTCCAGAGGGTAATCATCCATCAACCCCATGCCACCGTGGATTTGGATTGCTGCATCGGTTACGCGTGACAACATCTCACTCGCATATAGCTTCGCTGATGCAATTTCACGGTTAGCAGGCAACCCTTTGTCCAGTCGGTCCGCCGCTGCAATTGTAAGCAGATCTGCAGCATCAATTTCGGTTATCATATCAGCGAGTTGAAAGCTCACACCTTGAAATTTACCAATAGGTTGGCCGAATTGCTCGCGTTGGGCTGAGTAGTCTAGCGCGTAATTAAATGCACGACGTGCGCGTCCCACTGACATTGCAGCAACCGTAATCCGTGTGGCGTAAAGCCATTCGTTCATCACTTCAAATCCACCATCAACTTCGCCCAAAACCTGAGCATCAGGTATGCGGCAATCGTCAAAATCAAGGATCATATTTTTGTAACCGCGGTGGCTGACAGACTTATACCCGTCACGGATGGTGAAGCCCGGCGTGCCGCGATCAACTAAAAATGTTGTGATCCGCTTTTTCGGTCCACGGGGGGTTTCATCCTCACCTGTTGCGATGAACACAATGATGAAGTCTGCGTGTTCTGCTCCAGAAATGAAGTGCTTAGTGCCGTTCACAACCCAATCACCACCATCACGGACAGCGGCGCATTTCATACTGCGTACGTCGGAGCCTGCCCCGGGCTCAGTCATAGCGAGGGCATCCATGCGCTCACCGCGAACCGCTGGCATTAAATACCGTTCAATCTGTTCCCCCTCACATGCCATCAGGATGTTTTGAGGTCGCCCAAAAAAATGGTTCAGCGCCATAGAACCACGCCCCAACTCGCGCTCAACAAGCGCAAATTCAACGTGGTTCAGTCCAGCGCACCCGACGCTTTCAGGAAAATTGCAGGCATAAAAACCCAGATCCAGCGTCTTTTGTTTGATATCTTGCGCAATTTCTGCGGGGACTTCACCGGTGCGTTCAACAAATTCCTCGTGAGGATAAATTTCTTTCTCAACAAAAGATCGGACCGTGTCCGCAATCATCAACTGTTCGTCTGTTTGTCCGTAGATCATAGGTTCAACTTCTTCATAGAGGTGTATGTGGCGGCGTGGATTAGCTGGCGTAATTGGACCCTTCGTCGTCCAAAATCGCTTTTAATTCAGACAAATGACGTGCGTCTTGTTCGGGATATCCCTCAAGTTCTTGCGCTGTCTTTTCTGCAATATCGTCAGGGATCACACGAAGTGGCTGTCCTGTTTGCAGGGCTATGATGTACGTCATGCACGCCCGCTCAAAATAATACAGTCGATTGAAAGTATCTGCGACCGTATCGCCAACAATCATAATGCCATGGTTCCCCATAATCATGACCTTCTTCTTTGGGTCATCAAACAATTTGGCACATCGCGTGCCTTCTTCCTCAAAGGCCAAACCGCCATAACTTTCATCAATTACGTAGCGATTGAAAAATGTGCACCCATTCTGATCCACAGGCGGCAAGCGGCTGTCAGCAAGGGCAGCCAAAGCTGTAGCGTAAGGAGAGTGAACGTGCATTGCACAGCGTGCGTGCGCGCAATGACGATGCATCCCGCCGTGCAGGCCCCACGCCGTTGGATCCGGCGCATCAGGCCCCTCCATGCTGGTAGGGTCATTGGCATCTACTTCAATCAAATCGCTAGCCTTGATCCGACTGAAATGCACCTGATTTGGATTCATCAGGAACTTGGTTCCCTCGTCATTGATAGCCAAAGAAAAATGGTTGGCGACCGCTTCGTGCATGTTCAATCGCACAGTCCAGCGGAATGCGGCTGCAAGGTCGACTCGTTCCTGCCAATGATCCATGTTCGGGCGTTTATCAATCCGTGTCATTTTAACTCTCCTTGCTGTTAAAAATGACATTGAAGGCTAGACCCACAAGTGACCAACGAAAAAACTATCGCCAACGCATAAGTTTGACTAATGCTTAACTTATGAACAGCAGAACCCTTCCCCCCTTGAATCAACTTCGTGCATTTGAAGCATCGGCACGTCACCTGTCATTCACTGCAGCAGCTGGTGAATTGAACATGACTCAAAGCGCTATTAGCCAGCAAATCAAATCGCTTGAAGCACACCTTGGACAACCACTCTTCTACCGAAGGCCACGCACCTTGGAGTTGACCGTAATGGGGCTCAATTACGTACCAGTGGTACG
>Ga0307998_1000189_pt1 | contig 35750 bp, 31 predicted proteins | sample Davwhametageno37_FD_203147 | JGI IMG/M metagenome (GOLD analysis project Ga0307998, IMG submission 203147) | Marine microbial communities from Davis Island wharf, Antarctic Ocean - #37 | ecosystem: Environmental > Aquatic > Marine > Unclassified | place: Antarctic Ocean: Davis Island wharf... | reverse complement strand
CGCTAATTAAAGCACTGGCACTTTTCTTGTTTTTCATCATTTAAGATTTAAAGGTTTGTAAAAATAATAAAACCTCTCTCTTATATTAAAGTGATAACTAGTTCACTTTTTGCTGACGTTATACAGATGGATTAGGAGATTAGGTTATATACCCATTTCACCAGCACATCCCCAAAAGGAAAATAGACTTATTTTGAAGGGGTGGGGTGTTAAACTTGGAGTTTTAGGCTGGATTTTTTGGGGTTTTCATTAATTAACTCCCTTGTGCCGTACATAAATCGTACAAAAAAAGTGGTATTAAAATAATAACCCTTGAAAATCAAATGATTAACAAGGGCTACAGTACTCGAGGCGGGACTTGAACCCGCACGACCGCAATGGTCATTGGATTTTAAGTCCAACGTGTCTACCAATTCCACCACTCGAGCAGGACTTAAATACTATTGAGCGAAAGACGGGATTTGAACCCGCGACCCCCACCTTGGCAAGGTGATGCTCTACCGCTGAGCTACTTTCGCTAGTGGCAGGCAAATTTATAAAAATTATTAGTCTATTTTTAAATTAAAAGAGATTTATTTTTTAGAATTTCCCAGCATTCTTTTTATCTCATTTAATTTCATTAACGCCTCAATGGGAGTAAGGGTATCGATGTCCAAATTATTAATTTCATTTCTTAAGTTTTCTAGGAGTGGATCATCCAGATTAAAAAAGCTCAGTTGCATTTCCTCCTTATCCGTTTTTAATTGATCTGCTCGGGCTTCTACTCCATGTGATTTCTCTAATAATTTGAGTTTCTGGGTGGCTGTATTAAGTACAAATTGAGGCATTCCAGCCATCCGTGCAACATGAATTCCAAAACTATGCGCACTGCCTCCGGGAACCAATTTTCTTAAAAAAAGCACCTTATCTTTTAGTTCCTTTACCGAAACATTAAAGTTCTTGATGCGATTAAAGGCGTGGTGCATCTCGTTTAATTCGTGATAGTGGGTTGCAAAAAGCACTTTGGCACGCGAAGGGTGTTCGTGTAAATATTCGGCAATCGCCCAAGCAATCGAAATCCCATCGTAGGTACTCGTCCCTCTTCCAATTTCGTCCAACAGCACCAAACTGTTTTCAGTAATATTGTTAAGAATAGAAGCCGTTTCATTCATTTCTACCATAAAAGTAGACTCGCCCATCGAAATATTATCACTCGCCCCAACACGAGTAAATATCTTGTCCACTATGCCTGTTTTCATGGCAGCGGCTGGAATAAAAGAACCCATTTGTGCCATCAAGACCAACAAAGCGGTTTGTCTTAAAATTGCAGATTTCCCAGACATGTTAGGCCCAGTAATCATTATAATTTGTTGTTGCTCGCGGTTGAGTAACAAATCATTATCAATAAAAGGTTTGTCAGGAGGCAATTGATGTTCAATAACGGGATGTCGACCTGCATTTATCTCTAGGGCAGTGCTTTTAGAAAACTGAGGCCTTGCGTAATTATTTTTAAGGGCTAAAGCCGAAAAACACCACAAAACATCCAAACGAGCCAAAAGGCGGGCATTGGTTTTAAGCGGGTTTAATTCCAACTGAAGTGCCATCAACAAATCTTGATACAAAGCACCCTCTATGCTTCTTATTTTTTCTTCTGCACCTAAAATTTTAGATTCATATTCCTTTAACTCTTCAGTAATATAACGCTCAGCATTGACCAAGGTTTGTTTTCTGATCCAATCTTCGGGAACTTTGTCCTTATGGGTATTTCTAACCTCAATATAATATCCAAAAACATTATTAAAGGCGATTTTTAAGGAAGGAATTTTCGAGCGTTCGGTCTCCCGAGCCAGCATGTCATCCAAATGGGTTTTACCCGATTGTAATAAATCACGAAGCTCATCCAATTCCTCAGAAACTCCTTGGGCAATAACTTCTCCTTTGTTTAATAAGACCGGCGCGTCTTCCTTGAGCGTGGATTGAATTAATTCAATAACTTTCTTGTTTTCTAAAAACCCATTGCCCAAGGTTTTTAGCACTTTATCCTCTTGCTCTGACAAATAAGATCTTATTGCCGCAATTTCTCCCAAAGAATTTCCCAATTGCACCAAGGCTCTTGGACTTATTTTTAAGGTTGCAATTTTAGAAACAATCCGCTCAATGTCAACCATTTTTCTTAAATGATCCGAAAGGGTTTCAAATGTATTATTGTCTTTAAAAAGCGAATCAACAACAGCTAAGCGCTCCTCAATTTGCTTAAGATCTCTTAGTGGAAATGCCAGCCAATGCTTGAGCATTCGGCCACCCATGGAAGTAAGCGTTTGATCTAAAACGTCAATCAAGGCAACACCTCCAGGGTTGTTGGATTGAAACAATTCGAGATTGCGGACCGTAAACCGATCCATCCATACATATTCAGACTCAAAAATCCGTCGGATGGAAGTGATGTGAGGCAGTTTATTGTGGTGGGCTTCTGACAAATAATGCAAAATTGCTCCGGCAGCAATAACACCGGCATCCAAATCTTGGACTCCAAAACCTTGCAGTCCAGAAGTTTTAAAATGGTCTGTCAATTTTTGATTGGCAAAGGTCTGCTCGAACACCCAATCTTCTAAATAGAAAATATTGTAGTGCGAACCCATTTGTTCCGCAAAGATTTTCTTGGAAGGCTTGGCAACCAATACTTCCGTAGGAGAAAAATTTTGAAGCAACTGCTCAATCTGAACTGCACTGCCTTCTGACACCCAATAATCGCCAGTAGAAATGTCTAAAAAAGAAATTCCAATATTTTTCTTTCCAAAACAAAGTGCTGCTAGGAAATTATTTTTTTTATGTTCTAAGACTTCATCATTCAAAGCAACACCGGGAGTCACCAATTCAGTCACTCCTCTTTTGACTATTGTTTTAGTCATTTTCGGATCTTCGAGCTGATCACAAATCGCAACCCGACATCCTGCTCTCACCAATTTTGGCAAATAGGTGTTTAAGGAATGATGGGGGAAACCAGCAAGTTCAGTTTCGCTGGAACTTCCCGCCCCTCTTTTGGTAAGGATAATTCCAAGGATCTTAGCGGCCCTCACCGCATCTTGCCCAAAAGTCTCATAAAAATCTCCAACACGAAATAAAAGCAGAGCATCAGGGTATTTCACCTTGATCTGGTTGTACTGTTTCATTAAAGGGGTCACTTTGCTCGACTTCGCCACGCAGTTATGGGTTTATGCGAATGTAATTATTCTATAAAAACTTATGAAATAAATAAGTACAGATTACTTAAATTAAAATAGAATGAAAATCAGGAGACTTAATTTCTTATTTTTGATCCAATGCGAAAGTTAAAAAACAGTGAGTTAAATCGAAAGTCAGTTGAGGAGTTTAAAGAAGCTCCCAAAACACCATTAATCCTTATTCTCGAAGACATTAGGAGTCTAAATAACATTGGTTCCGTATTTAGAACTGCCGATGCTTTTATGATTGAAAAGATTCATCTCTGTGGGATCACGGCTACTCCACCCCACCGAGACATTCAGAAAACTGCATTGGGTGCGACAGCATCCGTTGCCTGGGAGTATCATGAGGAAATAGATCTGCTTATCGTTTCGTTGAAGGAAAAAGGGGTGCAATTGTTCGCGATCGAACAAGCTGAAGCTGCTTTATCTTTAGAAAAATTTTCACCCATCAAAGGGACCAAGTATGCTTTTATTCTGGGGAATGAAGTTAAGGGCGTAAAACAAAATACGGTGAATCAATGTGAGGGTGTGATCGAAATCCCTCAAGAAGGCACCAAGCATTCTCTAAATATTTCTGTTGCGACTGGAGTTGTCGTTTGGGATTTCTATACCAAGGTCAAGCAACTTTAATATTTATTCTTTAACACTTAATTCTTCTCCAATTTTTTTCGGGATACTTTCATCAGGGGAAGCCGATAATAATTCTAGAATAGTTTTTTTTGACTTTGGATCTGCCCAATCGGGAGCAATTTCAGCCATGGGAAATAAGATAAAATTACGTAGCGCCAATCGAGGATGCGGAACGGTTAGAGTTTCAGTTGATATGATTTGATCCGCATAAAAAAGTACATCCAAATCAATGGAACGAGAGGTATAATTTAATTCAGAGGAACGCACCCTACCCATGGAAATTTCAATCTCTAAAAGCTGGGTGAGCAACTCCTCAGCGGAAAGTTCTGTGTGGATACACAAACAAGCGTTTAAAAAATCGGGGCCTTCAAAGCCCCAAGCTGGAGTTTCATAAATAGAAGAAGCTTTTTTAATTGCACCCACTTTCTTTTGAATTTCGAGCATTGCCTTGTGAAGGTTTTCTATTCGAACTCCTTGATTGCATCCCAAAGAAATATAGGTTGTAGTCATTTTAATCATTGGGGTCAAATTTCGTAAAACAAAACAACAAAGCCTATCTTTGTGAAAAAATTAAGAAGAATATGAATTTTTTTAAAAGTTTTTTCGCTTCATTCCTGGGAAGTCTTGTTGCCTTAGGATTTATTTTGATTTTCATTTTTATAGGAATCGCAGCTATAGCAACCGCTGCAACAATCGGATCGAGTGCAACGGTTCATCTCGAAGAAAACAGTGTCGTAAATCTCGATTTAAACAAGGTAATCAATGATCGGGCACCCCACTTAAATCCATTAGAAGAATCCTTAGATCTTAATCCAAATGTTACCGGAATTAATCAAATCATCGGAAGCATAAACAACGCCAAGTCCAACCCAAAAATCAAAGGAATCAGTCTCAAAGCTGGATTCTCAAGTGCTGGATGGGCACAGGCACGTGAGATCAGAAAAACATTATTCGATTTTAAATCCTCCGGGAAGTTTATTTATGCCTATGCTGATTTTCTTACCCAAAAGGGATACTACTTATCATCGGTTGCGGACAGTATTTTCATCAATCCTGTTGGGAGAATGGAGATTAAAGGTCTTTCCTCTGAAGTTCTTTTTTACAATAAATTTCAAAACGAATATGGCATCAAAATGGAAGTTATTCGCCATGGTAAATACAAAAGTGCGGTAGAACCTTTTCTTCAGGATAAAATGAGTGAAGAAAACCGAGTGCAGATAAAATCATTAATCACTTCCATCTGGGAAACCTTTCGCGAAGAAGTTGCTGAAAGCAGAAACATTAGTCCCGAAAAGTTAGATGAGATCGCAGAAAACTTATTGGTTAACGATGCCAATGAAGCACTACAAAACGGAATCGTTGACGGCATCATTCACGAAGATGAATACCTCAATCGGATCAAGGATGCGATTGCATTAGACCATTCCAGCGAAATCAACAGTATAGATTCTGATAAACTTGAGGGTCAAATCACCCCTTACGATAAAGAAGGAAATGACCGTATTGCAATTTTATATGCTCAGGGAAACATCATGTATGGTGAGGGAAGTGAAACAGTTATTGGACAAAAAGTATTTTTAGAGGCAATTAAGGAAATAAATGAAAATGAAAACATAAAGGGGATGGTTCTCAGGATTAATTCTCCCGGTGGAGATGCGCTGACCTCTGAAATAATTTTGAATTCGCTTAAACAATTAGATTCTTTAAAACCGATGGTCGTCTCAATGGGAAATGTTGCTGCTTCGGGAGGATACTATATTGCATCAAATGCGGATAAGATTTTTGCTGACCCAATGACCATCACAGGGTCGATCGGTGTTTTTGCGGCTCTTCCTAATTTAAAGGGGTTGGCAGATAAGCTTGGAATCAATGCCGAACAAGTTAGTACCCACCGAAATGCAATGGGATACAGCGTGTTTGAACCTTTACAAGAAGGATACAGAAAAACGACCGAGGTGGCCATCGAAAAGATTTATGAGAAATTTAAATCTCATGTTGCTGAAGGAAGATCAATGACCCTCGAACAAGTCGAAGAGATCGCACAAGGTCGGGTTTGGTCTGGAAAAGAAGCTCTGGAAGTTGGACTGGTTGATGCGCTTGGTGGTTTGCAAGCTGCCATTGAATCGGCTGCAGCATTGGCTGAAATAACAACTTATAATGTTGTTGAATTTCCTAAGATAAAAGAAGATTTAGGGAGCATGCTATCTGGCGTACTACCACTTATTAAAAGTAAAATATTTTATAATCCCATTGAAAAATTCACTTCAACTTACCTCGACCTTAATAAATTAGATGGGATTCAAACAAGAATTCCCTACCATTTAAAAATCGAGTAAATGAAGGTTATAAAACAAGAACTTGCAGCCAAGATCTACCTCTACCTTGGTGCTTTATTCATCACCTCCTTGGTGGTTTCAAATTTAATTTTTCAAAAATTCTTCTATTGGTATCCTTTCGATATGGAGATTTTTGGAATAAAACTTTTTGAACTTTCTGTGGGGATTCTTCCCTATCCATTGACGTTTTTGATTACGGATTTAATTTCAGAAATTTATGGGAAGAAAAAGGCAAATCAAGTAGTTATCGCTGGGATTTTTGCTTCCTTTTTCTCGATGGGTATTGTTCTTTTAGCAGATGCAGTCCCCGTAATGGAAAATTCTCCCTTAAGTAATAATGATTTTGAAAAAGTTTTTTCATTGTCTCCTTTGGCTGTGTTGGCCTCAATGTTGGCCTATCTAGCCGCCCAATTTGTTGACATTAGAATTTATCACTTTTGGAAAAAATTCACCAAAGGAAAACATTTGTGGTTGCGGAATAACTTTTCCACTTTTGCTTCTCAATTCTTAGACACTTTCACTGTCATTTTATTGTTGTGCCTCTTTGAAATACTCCCCTGGGATTTGTTCTTTGGATTGGTGCTCTCTGGTTTTATATTTAAAATACTCGTTGCTGCTTTTGACACCCCACTGCTCTACCTATTTGTTTGGCTTTTTAAAAGAAAATTTAATCTCAAAGAAGGCGAAGAACTTCTCATTTGATCAACATATAAATGGAAAATAATCAAACCGTAACCCGAATCAATAAATACCTCAGTGAAATAGGCTACTGCTCAAGAAGAGAGGCGGACAGACTGATTGCTGACGGTCGAGTACTGGTCAATGGTGAGCCTGTTGAAATGGGCTTAAAAGTAAGTGCGGAGGATAAAATCGTAGTTAACGGCGAAGCAATAAGTAATCCCAAAAACAAGCTCGTTTATATTGCTTTTAATAAGCCCAAAGGAATTGTTTGCACCACGGACACCCGTGTTGAAAAAGACAACATCATAGACTACATCAACTATTCAAAAAGGATTTTCCCCATTGGAAGACTTGACAAAGCGAGTGAAGGATTGATTTTCTTGACCAATGATGGAGACATTGTCAATAAGATTTTAAGAGCAAGGAATAATCATGAAAAGGAATACATTGTTACTGTAAACAAACCCATCACCAAAGAGTTTCTCCATAAAATGTCTAACGGTGTCCCTATTTTGGATACAGTCACCAAGAAATGTTTTGTAAAACAAACCCACAAAAATGAGTTTAAAATCATACTCACCCAAGGATTAAACCGACAAATTAGAAGGATGTGTGAGTACCTAGATTATCGTGTGACAGAATTGATAAGGGTACGGATTATGAATGTAAAATTGGATTTAAAAGTAGGAAAATGGCGCTATCTTTCAGCAAAGGAGTTCAAAGATTTGAATGAATTACTGAGTGATTCCTCAAAAATATAGATAAAAATTAAGTGATTTCAATCTTGACTTTTGTTCCTTCATTTGATCGTATGTTATAAACCGTTTGATCTTCAAAAATCAAATATTGTCCTTTGATTCCTTTTAAAACTCCTGTATAAAAATTTTCTTTTTCAAGGTTAAGGCTTTTTACTTTTTCTGGATATTGAAGTACTGGAAACTCGAGCTTAATTATTTTAGGATCGGCTATGATATAAGGTTTTAAATCTTTTGGAATGTGATCTACTGCTTGATGGATGGCTTCACTCCAATCAATGGGTTCAAAATCATTCTGAAGCATTTTTCTCCAATTGGTTTTGTCAGACAAAATTGTCTTTAACGCCACCTCTCCAACACCCGCCAAGTAGCGGTTGGGAACACTCAAAATACTAACCGCCTCATGGGCTCCTTGATCAATCCAACGCGTTGGGATTTGATTATCTCTTGTAACTCCCACTTTTAGATGACTGCTCAGCGAAAGGTAAACAAGATGGGGTTGCAATTGGACTTTCTTCTCAAATTCCAAGTCCCTATCTGCTATTCCCAAATGAGCTGTACTCAGTTCGGGCCGCATGATCCAATCACCGGCTGCCGGTTGCTCAAAAAAGCAGTTTTTACAAAATCCTTGCCTAAAAATCGGCTTTTCAGCCTTACAGCTTATACACGCTGTACCATCAAAACTGAGCGATATCGTTCGGTTTAGATATTGGTTGAATGCAATGAAATCATTTTCTAAATTAAGAAAGTACTTAATTGGACTTCCTTCCTCAGTTATCATTTTTCTTAAAACACCTTGAAACATTATTGCTAAAAGTTTTACTATTTTTACATTGTAAAGATACCATTTCTTATGCCAATCCCCTTATTCAATTCTGTAGCTTCTTGGTTTCTCAAAAAACGTATTCACCAAATGGAGCTTTTTATGAAGTATCCAAACGAGGTACAACAAGAGCTCCTTCAGGGCCTATTAACTAAGGCCCATAAAACAGAAAATGGAATCGAACATGAATTCGCTTCCATTAAAAATTACTCGGATTTCAAGAATAGATTGCCCATCGTTAGCTATGAGGACATTTATCCTGAGATAGAAAGATGTCGGCGTGGGGAGCAAAATATTTTCTGGCCTAGTCCCATCAAGTGGTTTGCCAAATCAAGTGGAACCAGCAATGCAAAAAGCAAGTTTATCCCAATCAGTACGGAGTCTCTAGAAGACTGTCATTACAAGGCTGGGAAAGACATGTTGTCGATTTATTTCAACAATAATGAAGAGGCTCAGATTCTTTCTGGTAAATGTTTGCGTCTGGGCGGAAGTAATGAGCTTTATCAAAATACTGACACTTATTTTGGTGACTTGTCCGCCATCATCATAGATAATTTACCTTTTTGGGCTGAACTGGGAAGCACCCCAAGCCAAAAAGTGTCTCTAATGTCTGAATGGGAAACCAAAATGGAGGCGATAATTCAAGAATCCATTAGTGAAAAAGTAACCAGTCTTGCCGGGATTCCTTCTTGGATGCTTGTTTTACTTCAAAATGTTTTGGCCAAAACAGGAAAAGCCAATATTAATGAGGTTTGGCCTGATATTGAAGTTTACTTTCACGGTGGGGTGAGCTTTCAACCTTATCAAAGTCAGTTTGAGAAAATAATGAATCATAAGGAAATGAACTATTATGAGATCTTTAACGCGTCCGAAGGCTTTTTCGGAATTCAAGATCGAAACGGTTCTAATGAATTATTATTGATGCTGGATTATGGGATTTTTTATGAATTCATCCCTGTTAAATCGGAAATCTCAAGCGAAGCTGAAGCAATTATACCCTTAAGTGAAGTTGCGTTAAACACAAATTATGCTATGGTAATCACCACCAATTCTGGGCTTTGGAGGTACAAAATTGGTGACACCGTCAAGTTCACTGGCTTGAGTCCCTATAGAATTCAAGTTACAGGAAGGACAAAGAGCCACATCAATGTTTTTGGAGAGGAATTGATGGTAGACAACGCGGAAGTAGCATTGAGCAAGGCTGCTAGGATAATGGAGGTTGAAGTGATCGACTTTACCGCAGGGCCAATATTTATGGAGCGTGATAAAAAAGGAGGGCATGAGTGGTTGATTGAATTTAAAGAAGCCCCTATAGATTTGGCACGTTTCACCCAACTACTTGATCAATTTCTAAAAGAAGAAAATTCAGATTATGAAGCAAAAAGATATAAAAACATCACCCTTGAAATACCAAAAGTTCATGCGGTAAAAAAAGGGTTGTTCTACCAATGGTTAGATTCTAAAAACAAATTAGGGGGGCAACACAAAGTACCACGACTTTCAAACAGTCGAAATTTATTAGAAGAATTATTAAAAATTAATTATTAAGAAACTACTTTTAGAGCGGGGTGTATCACCTTGCCTATTTTTTCTTCAGCGTAGGCTTTTGTTATTTTTAATTCTTTAACTTCTGACTCAGGAAGCTCAAACATTGCATCGCTCAAAATCCCCTCACAAAGAGAACGGAGACCCCTTGCCCCTAGATTATAATCCAGTGCTTTTTCTACAATAAAATCCAAGGCACCTTGCGTAAAGCTCAATTTGATTCCGTCCATTTCAAAAAGGCGAACATATTGTTTAACCAGAGCATTTTTTGGAACAGTTAAGATAGAACTTAATGTTTCTTTATCTAAAGGACTCATATATGTCAGTACTGGCAAGCGTCCAATAATTTCAGGAATCAATCCGAAAGAACGAATGTCTTTTGGCGTGACATATTGCAAAATATTTTCAGTATCAACTTTTTTAGATTCCTTACTTGTGTTGTAACCAATGGCTTGAAGATTCAATCGTTTATTGATACTCCTATTGATTCCGTCAAAAGCTCCTCCTGCAATAAAAAGAATGTTAGACGTATCTACTTCAATAAATTTCTGATCTGGGTGCTTTCTCCCCCCTTTTGGCGGAACATTCACAATGGTTCCCTCTAAAAGCTTCAACAGGGCTTGCTGAACTCCTTCTCCTGAAACATCTCTAGTGATTGAAGGATTATCTCCTTTACGAGCAATTTTATCAATCTCATCGATAAAAACAATTCCATTTTGAGCGCGATCTACGTCATAGTCAGCGGCTTGCAACAAACGCGTTAAGATACTCTCAACATCTTCGCCAACATATCCTGCTTCGGTCAATACCGTTGCATCGACTATGGCTAGCGGAACATTTAAAAACCTCGAAATGGTTTGTGCTAAAAGCGTTTTTCCAGTTCCAGTTTGTCCAACCAAAAGAATGTTACTCTTCTGAATTTCAACGTCATTTTTTTGATTGGCTTGACTGATCCTTTTGTAATGGTTGTACACCGCAACAGAAAGCACTTTCTTAGCCGGTTCTTGCCCAATCACATATTCATCTAAAAAAGCTTTTAACTTTTTTGGTGGATGCAACTCAATATCAGCCTTAGAAACCGAAGTCGTTTCGGTCGTTTCCTCCTGAACTATTCCATGTGCTTGAACAATACATTTATCACAAATATGAGCATCAAGACCAGCAATCAACAATTGAGTCTCTGGTTTGGCACGTCCACAAAATGAACAGTTTAACTCCTCTTTACTCATAATTTAAACAATAAAATTCTTAGTTTCTAGGAAGAAAGTACTTCGTCAATCATTCCGTAAGCTTTGGCTTCGTCAGCTTTCATCCAATAGTCACGATCACTGTTTTGATTAACTTTTTCAATTTTCTGTCCTGAATGTTTTGCTATAATTTCGTACAATTCATCTTTCAGTTTTAAGATTTCACGTGCAGTGATTTCTATATCAGATGCTTGTCCTTGCGCACCTCCAAGGGGTTGATGAATCATTACCCTAGAATGTGGTAAAGCAGAGCGTTTTCCATCTTGACCAGCACAAAGTAATACCGCTCCCATTGAGGCAGCAATTCCTGTGCAAATTGTTGCTACATCTGGTGTGATAAATTGCATGGTATCGTAAATCCCTAATCCTGCATAAACCCCTCCACCGGGCGAGTTAATATACATTTGAATGTCTCGTTTGGCATCCGTACTCTGTAAGAATAAAAGCTGCGCCTGAATTATATTGGCTACCGTATCATCAATCGCTGTTCCTAAAAACATAATACGATCCATCATCAGACGTGAAAAAACATCCATTTGGGCGACATTCATCTGTCTTTCCTCGATGATGTAAGGCGTCATGCTGCTTACAATCTTATCATAGTACATGGCGCTTATGCCGTGGTGCTTGGTTGCGTACTTTTTAAACTCTTTTCCGTAATCCATGTTTATATCGTTGTAACTAGTTTGTTAAAAGTAATAAAAAAACTTAGGCCTTACCGTAAGCTTCTTTTACAAAAGCGTCGAAAGTGACTTTTTTCTCTTTCAATGGAGCATTTGCTTTAAAGAAATCCAAAAGTTTATTGCTCATCAATTGATCAGATATTCTTCGGGTTTCTTCTTGGTTTGACATCACTCTTGCAACAATTCCGTCAAGCTCCTCCTCTGGAGGAGCAGGCTGACCATATTGTGCCATTTGAAGGGTGATCATTTCTTTGGCGTAATCTTTTAATTCTTCAAATTTAATTTGAAGATCATGCTTCATGATTAATTTTCCTTCAATCAATTGGTAACGAATTCCTTTCTCAGAACGCTCGTATTCTTCCTCAGCTTGAACTGCAGTAAGGGGCTCTTTACCTGAGTTTTGCATCCATTTTTTAAGGAATTCTGCAGGTAAATCAAAAGAAGTATTATCAATTAAATATTCCGTAACATCATTCAATAGTTTTTGCTCTGATTGCTGTTGGAATTGTTTTTCAATGCCTTCCTTAATTTTTTCTTTCATTTCAGCTTCTGATTTAACAGTTCCTGGTCCAAAAAGTTTATCAAAAAGTTCTTGGTTCAATTCTGCCAATTCTCTTTCGTTGATCTCCTTGATTTCAATTGCTATGTCGCCTTCAATCTCTTTAAGCTTATCTTCAGCAACCCCCAAGAGTCTTGCCGCAGTTGCATCTTCCTTGAAAAGCTTCTTGAAAGCGAAAGAAAGTTTGGAACCAACCGTTGCTTTTTTTAATTCTTCAAGATTCCTTTTACCTGTGATTTGAGTTAAATCAAAAGTAGCAGTTACTTCTATTTCAGCTGCTTCATTTTTTAACACTGCATTGATTTCAAAATCATCTTTTGGATTTTCACGGGGAATCAATTTACCATGTTGCTTTTGATAATGCGTCAATTGTTCATTGATCATCTTATCGTCCGCGGTGATTTGATAATGTGTGATTTTCTTTTTTCCAGAAAGGTCAACTTCAAATGCAGGGGACAGCCCTAATTCAAAATCAAAAGAAAGAGTTTCAGCAGTCCAATCTAGCACTTCTTTCATCACAGGAAGTGGATTCCCGAGGATGTCTATTTTTTCTTCTTTTAAATATTTCTCTAAATTTTCTTGCAATAATTTATTGACCTCCTCTGCCGTAACAGCAGTCTCATATTGCTTTTTGATTAATCCCATAGGGACATGACCTTTTCTAAAACCAGGGATGTTGGCTTGTTTTCTGTAGTCACTCAACACGACATCGACTTTTTCAGAAAAATCTTTTCGATCGATATCAATTGTTAATAAGGCATTTAGGGCATCATTATCTTTACGTGAAATTTTCATTGAGAATAGCTAAAATTAGGGCGCAAAAATAAGCTTTTTTAAGCTTCCTTACAAGTCTTGAGCGAACATACTGTTTAAAGAATGAAATTTATTTTTCAGTAGATTGAGACTGCTCGGAATATTGGAACAATTGATCAAAAACAGCTCTGTTCACTTTAAACACTGTCCCATGTCTCGTTCCTTTGGGAAAACTAATTTGATCAGAAATATCTTCCCAATTTTTCAGGTCAGTTGAAAGGACTGCCCCCATCTTTTCTCTTGTGTACTCATCATAATAGACAATCCAACCTTCAGGAGTTTCAATCGCAGAAGGCCCTTCAACCCAATCTTCAGTGATGGGTTCCGAAGCTTGTGAGTATGGCCCTAAAAGATTTTTACTTGTCGCAATTCTGATATTTTTTTCCGGTTTGGGGTATTTAGTTTCGTTTTTTAAAAATAAATAATAACGCGAATCAATTTTTTGAATTGTTCCGTCAATTACATTAAACCCTTGATCAAAAAATAACTTGGTGTCACTAAAACTTTCAAAATCATTGGTTGTGACGTAATACATCCGATGGTTTCTGTTGTCTTGGGGTAGATCGGTTTTGGGAAATCGCCCAGGAATTGTGGTCGACCAATAAATAAGATATTGACCAGAAGTATCGTCATAAAATAATTCAGGTGCCCAACAATTTAAGGCGTCAGCTTCATGCTCCATAACGGGGATCAATTTTTGCTCCGACCAATGGATCAGATCTGTTGAATTTGCATAACCAATGCTCTTTTCTCCCCATCCAATGGTCCAAACCATATGAAATTTATCGTCTGGCCCTTCAATTATACAAGGATCTCTCATTAATTTATTTTTCCCCAATTCAGGTGTAATAAAAGATTGATTGCCCTTTAATGCTTCCCATTTTAAGGCGTCAAAGCTATAGGCCAAATGAAGTCCATCCTGACCGTTTTTCTTAAAAAAAGAATACAAATAGACCTCCGGAGCTGAAGCATTACATCCTAAAAAGATTATTAATAACAATGGATAAATAAAATTTTTAGAAAAAGTGTGTATTAAGTTTTTCATATATATTTTTTTGAATAATAAAAGTAATTATTAATACTCATAAATTTAGTTTACCTAGTTGTTTTAAAAAAAACAGAAGTGTTTGATTAAACAAAAAAAATGATTTACATTTGCAGCCCTAGAATTAATAACCCGGAAGTCGAGAACTTCCATAAATTAATATGATATGCCAGTAAGAATAAGATTACAAAGACACGGTAAAAAAGGAAAACCTTTTTATTGGATCGTAGCAGCAGATGCTCGCTCAAAAAGAGACGGTCGTTACCTAGAAAAATTAGGCGTTTACAATCCCAACACAAATCCCGCAACAGTTGAAGTCGATCTTGACGGTTCTGTTAAGTGGTTAGAAAGTGGGGCACAGCCTTCTGATACTGCTCGTACTTTACTTTCTTACAGAGGTGTACTTCTAAAGCATCACTTGAATGGTGGTGTGAAAAAAGGAGCACTCACCCAAGAGGATGCGGACAATAAGCTAGCTGCTTGGTTAGACGAAAAGCAAGCCAAAATTCAAGCTAAAGTTGATGGACTAAGCAAAGACAAAGCCAGTTCAAGCGCTAAGAAACTTCAAGCAGAAACTGAGATTCGAGAAAAAAGAATCTCTGATGCACTTGCTGCAGATGCTGCCGTTGAAGAAGCTGCCGCTGCTGAATTGGAAGCAACTAAAGCCGCTGAAGCTGAAAAAGCTGCTGCCGAAGCACCTGCTGTAGAAGAAGCTCCTGTTGTAGAAGAAGCTCCTGCCACAGAAGTAGTTGCCGAAGCTCCCGAAGAAACTCCTGCCACAGAGGTAGTTGCTGAAGCTGCCGAAGAAGCTCCTGCAAAAGAAGACAGCGCTGAAGCTAAAGACAAAGAATAACATTTCTTTCTCCAAAAAATCATGCTAAAAGAAGAATGCTTCTTTTTAGGTACTATTGTTGGCAAGTACAGTTTCAAAGGTGAAATCCTTGCCAAAGTCGATAGTGACAACCCTGAAATATATACTAATTTGGAATCAATCTTTGTGGAAACACCTCACGGATTGGTTCCTTATTTTATTCTTAACAATCAACTCCACAAGAGTTCTTTATTAAGACTGAAATTTGAAGGGGTAGCCTCTGAAACAGATGCGAATCTTTTAATCAAAAAAGACCTCTACCTCCCACTTACAATGCTCCCACCTTTGGAAGGAAATCAATTCTATTTTCATGAAGTGAATGATTTCATGGCATTTGATCAGGAAAAACAAGAAATTGGAAGAATCAAAAATGTAAATGATTCTGGACCTCAAGCCCTTTTTGTTATTGACTCTAACGGTATAGAAATTTTAATCCCTGTACATGATAGTTTTATAAAAAATCTAGATAGAGAATCCAAGGAAATTCACCTTGAACTTCCCGATGGCTTGTTGGATATTTTTAAATAAACCTTGATCTCTTATTTTCTAAAAATCTACAACAAACCCAAAAGAAGGAATGGGAATTGCGTTGCCTCCATCTGTATTGACCCTAACCAAGGATTTAGGACTTACCAACTCCCCTTTTTCGTCTCTATTGAGACCGTACTCATCTGGACGGGGATTGGCGTTGGCGAGAAAGTTTTGAACTTCAAAATAGAAGTTTAAAGAATAGGCTTTGAAGTTCCACTTTTTATCAAACCTTATGTCTGCGACAGCAAAAGGATCAAGTTTAACATCCCCCAAACTTTGATAATCCAAAATAATTTCAGGATAAGATGCTAAAGTCGCATTCTGATCTGTTGGAACATAAGGCGTTTCTCCAGCGAATCTGAACCTTGCACTCACTTCCCAATTTCGCTTCAACTTATAGCCTCCTGAAAAGGAAATTAAGTGGCGACTGTCCCAAACTGAAGGAAGATAATTTCCTGAAACGCCTGTAAATTGGCTGTAAAAAAAAGTATAGGCAAAAACACCATAAAATTTCTTACTTAGCTTTTGTTGGTACAACGCTTCAAATCCGTAAGTTTTGCCTTTACCGTCGGTTGTAATTTCTTCATTTCCGAAAACCTCGAAACCAGCCCCTTTGTTGGCCAATGAAACACCATCGGTAACAGAAACGGGGTATTGATCGTATTTTTTATAAAAACCTTCAAGGGTAATCCTCGAGGCTTTGCCTGGCGCAAATTCTAAACCCGTTACGAAGTGATCACTTCGCGTGTATTTGGAGTTTTTATTGACAAATACACCATTAGAATCTTGAAATCCAAGCATGGTATAGGTGAGCATTTTAAAGTATCTCCCAACAGAGGCATTTAATTTCCATTGCTGGTCTGCCGTCAAATTATAAGAAAAAGAAAGCCTAGGCGAAAGATTATCCATCATAGACGAACCTTCGGAAAAGGTATCCGTATCAGCTCTTAAACCAAAAGAAACTCCCAATCGATTGTTGGCAAAAGTTCGTTCCGCCTTTCCAAAAAATCCATATTTCATGAAATTAATTGCAGTTTCGTATTCTAAATTATACAAAATACTTTTCGTGTTATTCCCATAATCTGACTGCTGAACATTGAAACCTCCTGCTATTTTCCAATCCGTTAAGTAATGAAGAGTTTGAAAACGAAGTTTTGTTTCTTGCTCATAAGAGTCATTTTGAAACAGTAAATCTGTCTTTTGTGCGTTGTCTTCATACCGTGAGAAAATATTTTGCAATCGATTAGAACTGATTGCAGTGGTCATGGAGCCTTTTCCGTTTTTAAATTTCCTTTTCCACGAAAGACCCATTGTTCTGGTTTGTTGCTCAATGATTGGTACTTGTTCAATGGAAGCCTGTTGTTCTTCATCAAAATCATCGGGTGATTTAACCGAGAAATCATCGATAGATCCAATTCCTAAAAAAGTGAGGGTGTTATAAGCATCAATTTCATGATTTAATTTCCACTGAAAATCCCAATAATCTGGCCGGATGGGGAGTCCAATTAACTCGAAAAGAAACTGAAGATAACTCCTTCTCACAGAGAACAATAGTGTTGTTGGAGAAGGTTTACTTTTGTCTTTTCGGAACAAAGGGCCTTCAAGAGTTAATGCGGCTTCACTTGCGCCAAATCTAAAGTTTCCGCCGAAGCGTTCGGCATTCCCTTCCCTTTGTTCAAAGGATAGCACCCCCGACAAAGGGTTGTCATATTCCGCTCCAAAGGCTGAACTTGAAAGGGAAACTTCTCTGACAAAGGAGACATTGAGTAGCCCTACCGGACCACCACTACTTCCTTGCGTACTGAAGTGATTTATGTTTGGGATTTCGATGCCGTCTAAATAATAAACCGATTCGTTTGGAGCACCTCCACGAATAATGATGTCATTTCTAAAACCACCTATTGAAGGTGAAATTCCGGGCATGCTTTGAATCACTTTGGTGATGTCATTGTTTCCCCCAGGATAGGTTTCAATTTCCACTGCAGAAAAGGTTTGCGTAGAAAGTGGTGTTTCGATGCTGGTTCTAAAAGGACTTTGAAATACAACAACCTCGTCCAGCTCATTTGAGGATTCTTCCAACAATATTTGGAGCGAAGGCGTTCCAAATGTTTTAACAATTACATTATAGATGGTTTGCGTCTGATAACCCAAATAGCTCACCGCAATATTATAGGATTTTGTAGGAACATCTTCTAAACTAAAATATCCATCAACATCTGTTGCGGTTCCCATTGCAGTGTCTTCCAGAATAATTATTGCACCTTCAAGAGGGAGTTGGGTTTGCTTGTCTAAAATTTTTCCTGTTAATTTTCCTGAGTTTTGGGCAACCGATAAAACGGAATTGAACAGCACTATAACGAATAAAAAATAACGCATTTTTTTTGCTAAATTAATCATATTGAAAGTTTTAAACCTTTATTTTGTTTAATATTTTTGATAAAAAATTAAACTAAATTTCATTAAACTAACTATATTTGATAAAATAAATATGATTCATGGAAAATAAAAGACGTGATTTTTTAAAAACAGCCTGTGCTCCTGTTGTCTTATCAATGTTTGGAATTTCAGTTTTAGAAGCCTGTAGTTCTGGAGATGATGAAACAGCCCCCCCTGCTGATGACAATTCTTCAACAGATGGTGAAACTTCCACAACAGTAACTATTGATTTAAGCAGTTCCAATTTTTCTGATCTTTCGGACATCGGGGGTTGGGTAAATTACCTTGATGAGGACTTATTGTTATTGAGAATTAGTGAGACGGAAATAAGAGCTTTTAGCAATGTCTGCCCGCATCAAGGAACTCAAAACAAGTGGTCACATGGCAATGGTAAGTTTTCGTGTTCTCAACACGGCAAATCATTTGATGACACTTGTTCAAGTAGTTTGACTTGCTATACAGCATCGATAGCGGGAGAAACATTAACCGTTACCATTACTTAAAAAGAATTATTCTTTCTTTTCTTTCCTGCTTGCCTTTCTGTCTTTTTTTGCTTTCTTTTTTTCGATTGCTTGATTTTCGATCAATTTTTTCTCCTCGTTCTTCAAGTCAAATTCTTCTCTCAAACCCTCTAGGCTCTCTTCACTAATCTGTTCTTGATCTGGAGCCTGAGGCAACACATCTTTAACTTCAAAATAAGCTTTTTGAGTTTGCTTGCGCATGATTTCTTTTGCAGCATTTAGATTGTAATATACACCGGGATCGATGAGCTTATTGGCAATGTAGTTTTCTTTTTTAACCTTGTCCCAACGAACAAAAACAAATCCCCCCGTTACGCTGTCCAATTTAACCCTAAAAACCCTTGCCTTGTTAGGGAGTGTTTGGTAAATCTGGATGCCTTCGGGAACATATCCTGCAATATCTAGCAGCTCTTCAACAAATATCCTTTGGCCATAAGCAGTTGGGTCACTGATGGGTTCCCATATTTCGTATTCCTCCTCAGCAGCTTCTTGGTTGTCTTCAGAATAATCTTGAGCAATGAGTTGCTGTGTTAGAAAAAAAAGAGCACTAAAACTTAATAAACAGATTTTAAATAAATTCATTCGCTAGTGATAAAATTTTATTTGTAACTGAATGTTCCTTCCCAACTCATCCCCGTAAAATCGCAGGCGATTCAGGTAGTTTCGATAAGAAGTGTTCAGCAGGTTTTCAAACACTAAAGATATACTCATTTTATTGGATTTAAAAGCAAAACGATCTAAAGCCATTTCTATACCCAAATCATGGTATCCGTCAGGTGGAGTGCTGATGTCAACCCATTCATCATAAAATTGACCCATTTTGATTATTGATGCCTCGAAATTATTGTCTGGATAATCATTTTGTCTAAAAACCAGTCTGCTAATTATACTCAAACGATAATGTTTCCATTTTGGAAAAGTAATATCCAATTGACTTCTGCTATTCAATGGAGGGATATTGATTATCGGGCGGTCATTAGTTCGTTCCTTTGCCTCAACATAGGAGGTTGCATTATTTAAGGTCAAATGATTTGAAATTTTATACGAAAAATCAAAATCAATTCCTTTCATCTGTGCCGCAACCGCTTTATATTTCCACAAAGGAAAAGCCCCTCTTGCCGTAAGCTTTACGCCTGAAGGCTCAATAATAATATAATTGTTAGCATTAAGAAAATAAGGGCTTAATGAAAATTTAAATTTACCGCTGGTCTTCTCAAAATTGAAAGTAAATTTATGGATGGTTTCTTTATCTAAATAGGGGTTTCCATATTCTAACGTTGCAAGCGAATGGTGTAAGCCTTCGCTAAATAATTCAGAAATATCAGGAGCTCTTTGTGTTAAATAATAATTAACCGAAACGGTAGTTTTTGGAAATAGAGTTGTTTTTAATCCCGTATTTAAAGAGATATTATTGAACTTTAAATTTCGTTTAATCAATTTCTGACTCGAAACCTCACGGATGATATATTGCCCAAAATCATCTTGATAATTTTCATCTTTCCACAGCTTATCGTTGTAAAATTTTTGAACCTCGATGTCCTGATGTTCCAACCGGATTCCAAGTTCGAAATTAAAATTATTCGAAGGAGAAAAATCTAAAGTAGCATAACCGCCGTACTTGTACTTTAAATAGTCTGGAACCAATCTTTTTACATCAGTTTCTGGATCAGAAAAATTGTCTTGAAGTTGAAAAAAAAGTCCTGACAATTGGGAAGTACTTGAAGAGGGTTTCCACTCAAAGTCTGTGTTGAGGGAATGAGTCTTGAGCAACAAATCTATGGCTGCCTTACCTTTATTCTCATTTTTTCTTATGTCAAATTCTTTTCGATTGTTGTTCTGGAAATTGTACCTAATACTCCATTTGTTATTGGTCAAAAATCTTTTTGAATAAGTTAAACTGAGTGTGTGGTGTTCACTTTCTTGTTTTGGCGAATTTATTTCATAACCAAAAGAATTAATTATTATGGGTCTACTAGACTTAAGTGCCGAAAGAAGGTCTTCAACGTTACCGATATGAGAGGCCCTTAAAATCCCTATTTCATTTTTAAAATAACTATAACTGAACAACCATTTCTGAAGGATCTTATTTTGTCCCAAATGAAAAGAAAAATTATTTTCATTTATTCCTGTATTGGATAAATTATAATTGGGTGCCGAAAAATCACCAAATTTCTTAATTGTTCCTTGAAGTTTTAGATAAGTCCCACTGTTAAAGCTTCTCACCCATGAAGACACCAGACTACCTCCTCTTCCATTAGAAGCGCCTGTCAGAAGTGTTTTACCATACAATGTGTCCATGATTTTTAGCTGTTTTGATTCTAAAACAACGATTCCGCCAGGAGTGTCTCCAGCATATTTCAAGACTGCAGCTCCTTTTATTAGTCGCAAACCTTCGAACGCGTTGAGATCAACATTTGGAGCATGATCTGCACCCCATTGCTGATTTTCCAAACGCATTTCGTTGTAAACAATCCCAACCCTACTTCCAAACATACCTTGAATGATGGGTTTTGAGATTACATTTCCAGTGTTTAAAACACTTACGCCGGATAGTTGCTCGAGTCCAGCTGCAAGACTTTTACTGCTGTACCTTTCCATTTCATCAGCGCTTAAGCTCAATTCTAGCCCTGTTTTAGAAAGAAACTTTTGGCTGTTTTCACTTAATATCACTTCTTGTAACGCTTCGATATGATGCTCCAAAAAAAGCTTTAAACCAACAACTTTATTATTTAAAGAAACCTCTTGTGTCTGAATTTCACAAAAAGGATGGATTGCCTCTAAGGTGTAATTTCCTTTGCACAGTCCTTCCAATATGAAAGCGCCTTCTGAGTTTGAAATTGCGCTTTTTTCTAAACCTTGAATCCTTATGGTAGCCCCAATAATAGGTGTATTATCGTGTAGATCAACCAAATTTCCTGTAATGAATGAGTTGCAATTTTGTGAAAAAACAAAATTCAAGGAACACAAACACAGTAGGGCTATTGATTTAAAAAAAAACTTTTGATTTAAAAAAATCATCCTCAGAAAGCGCTATTTAATTATTGAATTGAAATTGAAAAATCAACACTAACATCTGTTTCTCCACCAAAATCATTGCGAGTATCTCCTGCCTTAGTCGTTGGTAAATGGATTAAATAAACGCGGACGGTGCCCGAGCCAGTGGTCGAGGTCGTCCATTTGGTTTTAACGTTTAAAGCAATTCCTTTAGAATCCTTAATGTCACTCGTCGAAGATTCAATCGTAAGATCTGATAAATTTACCTTTTCAAAAAATACATAATGATCATCGGCTTCTTCAATTACTTCTGCTGTGATGTCCTCAATATCATTGGGATTTGAAGCATTTTCAAATGAAATCGTTGCTTCATACACCGCATTATTTTCTAGAATAATATCTGTTTCTTTTTCTCCATCGAGATTCCAAGCATAGACCTGTTTCTCGGCCTCTCCCTCTTTATTCACGGTCAAGGTAACGCGCGTGATTAGTTCTTCTTCATTAACAACTTCAGGTTCGTCTTTAGAACACGATAGAATGAAAATTCCAAGAAAGAGTATCGTAAATATTTTTGTTTTATATAAATGCATAAGTTTGACTTTAATTATTAGAAATGGGTTCCGGCTTATTTAAAAGTCGGGTTAAAAATTTAATAACGGGTAAAAAATCAAACTTGAGGTGGGCCCCTGAGCAGCTGTTTTTCTCTCTTTTGAGAAAGAAACCTAAAATAAAGATGCGAAAACGCATGCCTCGGATTGTTTGGCGCCAAGGAACTAAAAGCAGTTGAAGAGAAATTAACTTGTGGGGTGAAATGATAATCTAAGATATCACAATCAAAATCAATTGCATGAATGTGGGTCGTTGAATCAGAACAAGTTTTGTGTTTATGATCTTCAAATAAATGAGAAAAAGATCCCAAATAAGGCAACATCAAAATTGATGTCAACAAAATCGCGAAAAAAGTATTTTTCAGCTTACTGTCCATAAACCTGCTTTATCTAGACTAAGTTAGGTTTAACAAAGGTAAATGTTAATCTTTAATTTTGCATATTTGTGATTAAAATAAAATGTAAATGGCAAAAAAATATTCCCACACACTTTTAATTTCAACAGTTCTATTGTTGATTGGATGTAACTCTAACGTAAAAAAATCACAACCAGTTTTAGGTGAAAAGCCAGAGGGTATGGTTTGGATTTCAGGAGGGAAATTTAAAATGGGTAGCGAAGGACCTCAAGCCAGAGCTGATGAATCTCCAGTTCACGAGGTAACCCTGAATGGTTATTGGATCGATCAAACAGAGGTAACCAATGCTCAATTTGCTGTCTTCGTTGAGGCGACGGGCTACAAAACAACTGCCGAAAAAGATGTTGACTGGGAATTAATGAAGGAGCAATTACCTCCCGATACTCCGAAACCTCACGATTCATTACTTCAAGCTTCCTCTTTGGTTTTTAAAACGACAAATGGTCCTGTAGACTTGAATAATTATAGCGCCTGGTGGGAATGGAAACCCAAAGCCAGCTGGAGACACCCCAAAGGAAAAGGGAGTGATATCTTAGGAAAGGAGAATCACCCTGTGGTTCATGTTTCTTGGGACGACGCGAATGCTTACGCCAAATGGGCTGGAAAAAGATTGCCTACAGAAGCCGAATGGGAATGGGCTGCCCGAGGCGGCCTGAAAGACAAAATCTATCCATGGGGAGATGAGCACATTTCGACAGGTGCTGTTAAAGCAAATAGCTGGGAAGGCAGTTTTCCCTATGACAATGCCGTCAAAGATTTGTTTTTTTATTCGGCCCCAGTAAAATCGTATGAGCCAAATCCATATGGGCTTTATGACATGGCAGGAAATGTCTGGGAATGGTGTTCGGATTGGTACAATTTTGACTATTACAAAGAATTAAATAGTGGGAAAGTCAAGAACCCTCAAGGTCCCGAAGAAAGCTATGACCCTTACAATCCTTATATTGATCAGCGGGTAATTCGTGGCGGTTCCTTTTTGTGTAATGATGATTATTGTGCCGGATACAGGGTGGCTTCTAGAATGAAATCCTCCCCCGACACTGGCTCTCAGCATACTGGGTTCCGTTGCGTGAAACCACAATAGCTTTAATTATAAATACCTATTTAAGACTTGTGTTTAAAAAACTTGAAGCCTGACATGGTTGGTCAGTATTGATGTAATCCACTCCGAGTTGCGCAAAAGTTTTCCATGCTTTTTCAGTATCTGGTGTCGCCCAAAACCTAAAAGGTTTTCCATAAGAATGTGCCTTTTGGATTACTCCTTTTATTATTTCCTGATCTTCAAAACTTAAATCCGACAAACCATTCCAATTTGAAAACTTCCTTAAACTAAGACTTATTAATCCCACTTTATCTAAAATATTTTTATCGGTAATTTTAATTAATTTTTGGTAATCAAATTTTATGTAATTGGGATAATTTGGATAATCCATAATTTTGGGTTGACTCCCAGAGATGACAATTGAAACCAATGGGTTGCTGGTAATCTCCGGATATTTTTTTAAAATTAGAACGAGTCGATCGATTGTTTCATAGGGAGCTGTCTTAATATCAATTAGCAATTGAAGTGCTTGTTTGTCAAGGTTTAATGAAAGTAAATTACGAATCGGATTCAAGTAAAGACTTTCAATAGTCCTGTTTTCGATGATCTCATTTTCATGATGGGCAACCATTAAATCGTTGTCTTTGAGAAAAACATCTACTTCAATCGAATCAAGACCACAACCATATGCGAGCCAAAAAGGAATGTTTTGATGATAATCATTATGAGAGTGAATTTTTTGCTGTCCTGCTATCTGATTAAAGACCAGTAAGCATAGAGCACTGAGGATTATAATATTATTCTTACACATTGTATTGTTTCTTTTAAGGTTTAAAAAACAGCTCTATTAATAATGAAAAAAGCTTCTCAAATCTTAGAATAAGTTGTTTTCACTTTTTATTTCATAAAGCAAAATACATCGAGTCCTTTGAACAGCCAAATATTTATTTTTATTTACCTAAATTTAAAATATTAAAAAATCATATTATAAAAAAATAAATGGGACGAATCACCATTACGGAGATCGCAAACAAATTAAAGGTTGCCCCCTCAACAGTCTCGAGGGCACTGAACAATCACACTTCAATTAGTGAAAAAACTAAAAAAGATGTGATTGCATTGGCTGAAAAGCTGAATTATCAGCCCAATATAATGGCCATCAATTTGCTTCGCAGAAAATCAAATACGATTGGAGTGATTGTACCGCAGATTACGAGTCATTTTTATTCTGCTATAATAACTTCCATTCAAGACGTGCTATCAAATACGGCTTTCAACCTAATGGTCTGTATTTCTAACGAATCCTTTGAAGAGGAAGTCGTGCTCATCCAAAAACTAGAAAAACTTCAAGTTGATGGAGTTTTAGTCTCCACCTCTTCTGAAACGAAAAATTTTGATCATTTAAAAAAATTACAGAAAAAAGGAATCCCTATCGTTATTTTTGATAGAGATTGCCCTGGAGTAAAAGCAGACAAGGTACTGGTCGACGATTATAGCGGTGCATTTGAAGCAGTAGAATTTTTAATCCAAAGTGGTTGTGAAAAAATCGCTCATTTAGGAGGCCCCCATAATTCTAGCACCTCCAAGCATCGTCTAAAAGGGTATTTAGATGCTTTAAAAAAGCATAAGATTCCCATTAAAAAAGAATACATTCATCATGTATCGGGCTTTACATCCAAAAGCGGCATTAAGACCTCTAAAGATCTTTTAAATCTTAAGAATCCCCCTGATGCAATTTTTGCAGTCAATGACAACATTGCCATTGCGGCAATGAATGTTGCCAAAAAAATGAATATAAAAATTCCTGAAGAGCTCTCCATCGTTGGTTTTAACGATGATCCCCATTCATCATTTATGTCCCCTTCTCTCTCTACGGTGCTTCAACCGGTATTCAGTATTGGAATGCTTTCTGCCAGAATTTTATTACATCATTTGAAGGATGTCGATGCAAAAATTGAATTCCGCCATGAGGTTTTTAAAACCGAATTGATAACTCGTGAGTCTTCAAAACTTCTTTAACATTTAAAATGGATAACATATATTAAATAATTCATGGGATTTAATAAAAAATTTTATGCAAACGTTTGCATAAAATTAAGCTCCTCATCACTTTTGATAATCAATTAATTGTTGTTTTTTCACAATAGATTTGCTTAAAATAGATACTATTAAAAAGAATGACTGTTACTTCTAAAGATTTATTCAACAAATGCTATGGTAGGTATGCAATTCCAGCAGTAAATGTTTTTACCATGGAACAAGTTTTGGGACTGTTTAAGGCAGGAGCGCAAGCCAATGCGCCTTTTCTGGTTCAACTGACTCCAGTTGCCAGAAATTATGCAAGTCCTATGATGATGATGGCAATGATCAATGCCGCAGCGAAAATTTACCCCAAAGCCATTTATTGCGTCCACCTCGATCACGGCAATGAAGCCCATGCATTTGATGCTATAAAATCAAATCAATACCAATCCGTGATGATTGACGCATCGCATGATGATTTTGAAAACAATATAAAGAGAACCTCTGAAGTGGTTAAAGCTGCGCACAAAAGCGGTGTTTTTGTTGAAGCCGAATTGGGCGTGTTAAGCGGAGTTGAAGACGATATTTCGATTGATGAAAAAGATTCTAAATATACAAACCCCTCCGAAGTAGCTGAGTTTGTCGCTCGAACCAAATGTGATAGTATTGCAGTAGCGGTTGGGACCAGTCATGGAGCCTATAAGTTTTCGGGAGGACAAGGAATTCAATTTGACATCCTTAAAGAAATACAAGAACGCATCCCAAATTTCCCCATCGTACTTCATGGAGGCTCGTCGGTTAATGATGCGGAAATAAAGAGAATTAATATGGCAGGTGGTCAACTCAATCAAAATGCAGCTGGTGTTTCACAGGAGGAGATCGTTAAAGCGATAAAATATGGTATTTGTAAGATTAATATTGCAACAGATACGCGTTTACTTTGGACTCGAGTTCATAGAGAATTTTTTAGAGATTCGCCTGAACTTTTTGATCCCATAAATCCCGGCAAAACCTACATCGAAGAATATGTAAAGTTTATGCAACAAAAATTTGATTTGTTAGGGGCAACTGGAAAAGCATTTGAATTCAATCAATAAAAAATGAACAATAAAGATCAACTACTCGTCCAACCTAAAAGAGGTTCAAGTATCTACCAAAGCGTGACGCCTGAAAGTGCAAATTGGAATTATTTAAGTTTTGAAGCGAGGATGTTCAATCATGACGAAGTCTGGGAACACAACACCCTAGACAATGAATTGGTGATTGTTTTATTAAGTGGAAACTTTAAGGTGACAAGTGACAAAGGGAGCTGGGAAACAGTCAATGGTAGAAAAGACGTATTTAGCGGCGTTGCTCACACACTTTATCTTCCCATCAACACTTCGTTTAAGCTAACGGCAACAAGCGAAAAACTTGACATCGCCTACGGCTGGTGTAAATCCGAAGAATCTTTTCCTGCTAAATTTGTTACCCCGGAGGAGACTCCCGTTGTGATTTTTGGAGGAGACAATGCCACAAGACAATTCAATGATCTTGTCCCTCCCGGTTTTGGTTGTAGCAAAATTGTTTGTAGAGAGGTTTACACCCCTTCGGGAAACTGGAGCTCTTTTCCAGCGCATAAACACGATGAGAGAATTTTGGATGAAAAAGGAAATGTTTTAGAACCCATACAGGAGGAAACTTATTTTTACAAGTTCCAAAAACCTGAGGCCTATGCAATTCAGCAAGTTTATACAAAAGACAAATCCCTTGATGAAATCGTGAGACCTCATCACAATGAAGTGGTGATGATTCCTAAAGGATTTCACCCTGTAGTGGCAGAACATGGTTTTCATTGTTACTATCTGAATTTTCTAGCTGGAACTGATCAATGTTTGGCCAATACCACTGACCCTGATCATGAATGGATTTATGATTCTTGGAGTGCAAAAGACAATAGGCTGCCGCTAGTAACTGCAAAAATGAACAATAAAGAGGAATAAATGAGCAATAATAAACACGATATAATCACTTTTGGAAGGTCTTCAATTGATCTTTATTCCCAAAATATTGGGGCACCATTTAATCTAATTAAAGGATTCGACGCTTTTGTAGGAGGCTCCCCTCTAAATATCGCAGTTGGCTGTTCTAGATTGGGACTCAACGCCAGTTTATTATCCGCAGTTGGAGAAGATAAGGTTGGGGAGTTTTTAATTAATTTTTTAACCGAAGAAGGAGTCAATATCACCAATGTACCAACTAAAAAAGGAACGAGAACAAGTGCTGTTATTCTTGGAATCGAACCCCCTGACAAGTTTCCGCTCGTTTATTACAGAGACAACGCTTCTGACAGTCAGGTGGATATTGACGACGTAGATCGTGCCAATATTTCAGACTATAAAGTGCTGCTAATTAATGGTACCGCTATGAACATCGAACCCACCCGAAGCGCAACTTTTCATGCAACTGAAATAGCCTTGAAAAACGATGTGGAAGTGGTTTTAGATTTAGATTTTAGAGCAGATCAATGGCATGACTATCGAGCTTTTGGAGTTACGATGAGGGCTATTTTACCTCGGGTTAAAATTGCAATTGGGACGGAAGAGGAAATCCTAGCTGCTACGATGGAAAATGTCTCCCAAGTTGAAATAAAGGACCAACAAATATCAGCCCCTGAAATTAAGGGGGATATTGACTTGGCCATCAAAAAAATATTAGCGACTGGTGTAGAAACGCTAATCGTTAAAAGAGGTGAAAAAGGCGCGAGTATTCACAGTCATGATGGGACAATGACTTCAGTGCCCGGATTTCCTGTTAAAATTCTCAATGTTTTGGGGGCTGGAGATGCTTTTGCAAGTGGATTTCTCTATGGCATAATCAATGACTGGGATCTTTATAAATCATGCAGAATGGGTAACGCCAGTGGTGCCCATGTAGTGACACAAAAAGGATGCGCAAATTTCATGCCCACCCTAGAACAATCCCTTGAATTTATAAATAAAAATGGTGGGTTTTAATTCTATTAAAAATGAAAACAAAAAAACTAACAGTCGGGCAAGCAACAATTGAGTTTTTAAAAAATCAGTATGTTGAACGCGATGGTCATCAACAGAAATTTTTTGCAGGGTGCTTTGGAATTTTAGGACACGGTAATGTTGCGGGTATTGGTCAAGCCCTTCATCAAAATACTGATTTTCCATTTTATGTCGCCAGAAACGAGCAAGCGATGGTGCACACCGCCGCTGCTTATGCCAAAGTCAAAAACCGCTTGCAGACTTTTGTTTGTACAACCTCGATCGGCCCTGGGGCTACAAACATGATAACGGGGGCAGCAGCGGCGACTATCAATAGGATTCCAGTACTTTTAATTCCTGGAGATATTTTTGCTACGAGACAAGTAGCTCCCGTACTGCAACAATTGGAATCTAATTTAACCCAGGACATCTCTGTCAATGATTGTTTTAAACCCGTTTCAAAATATTGGGACAGAATCAATCGTCCAGAGCAACTTATTACTGCCTTGCCAGAAATAATGCGGGTGCTAACCTCCCCTGCTGAAACAGGTGCGGTTACCGTGTGTATCCCTCAAGACGTTCAGGCGGAATCTTTTGATTTTCCTGTTGAATTGTTTAAAAAACGTGTCTGGAATATCAGCAGAAATATGCCCGATCAAAATATACTTTCCAAAGCAATTGCGATGATCAATGAAAGTAAAAAACCATTAATTGTTTCGGGTGGAGGGACGATCTATAGCGGGGCAACAAAAACACTGAAATCGTTTGTCAATAGAACCGGAATTCCTGTCGTAGAAACATTTGCTGGCAAAGGATCTTTAAATTATGATGAACCTCAAAACCTAGGTGCTGCTGGAGTCACGGGTACCCCTGGAGCCATCGAAATTGCAAATGATGCGGATTTGGTGATTGGTATTGGAACAAGATATTCGGATTTTACGACCATTTCAAAATCTGCTTTCCAAAATCCAAATGTAAAGTTCATTAATATTAATGTTACAGAATTTGATTCCTTTAAGCACAGCGCACTCCCATTGGTAGGGGATGCGAAATCTATTTTAGAAGTGATAGATGCGCGTTTGTCTTCCTTTAAAGTTGATAAAAACTATTCAGATAAAATCATCTCATTTAACAAGAGCTGGGATCAATTTGTGTCTGAAATTTATACCGAGAAAAATGAAACCCCCGCATTCCAAGGGGAAGTCATCGGGGCGGTTAATTCGTTTTCAAAGCCCGAAGATGTGGTGGTTTGCGCCGCAGGGAGTTTGCCTGGTGATTTACATAAATTATGGCGAACACAAAGCCCAAAAGGATTTCATCTTGAGTATGGCTACTCTTGCATGGGGTATGAAATTGCTGGAGGTTTGGGAGCTAAAATGGCACTTCCAAAGAGTGAAATCTATGTTATGATTGGAGATGGAAGTTACCTGATGATGGCGCAAGAAATTGTGACTTCGATTCAGGAAAAACAAAAGATCACTATTGTTTTATTAAACAATAATGGTTATTCAAGTATTGGAAGTCTATCAAATTCCGTAGGAAGCGATGGTTTTGGAACGCATTACAAATACAGAAATGAATCAACTGATCAACTTGACGGTGATTACTTACCTACTGATTTTGTTTTAAATGCGCAAAGTATGGGAGCGCATGTTATTAAAACAAAAAACATTTCGGAGTTTAATAAAGCACTTGTTGCTGCAAAATCAATTGATCACACAACACTGATCTATATCGATGTGGATCGGAAAAAAGGAGTTCCCGGATTTACTTGGTGGGATGTTCCTATTGCCGAAGTCTCTGAGAAAGAAAATGTTTCAGAATCCTATAAAAAATATATAGAAAATAAAAAGTCACAAAAGTATTATCTCTAATTTTTAATTATGAATTCAGATCTTATTATTACGCTCGTATCATTTATACTCTTTACAGGAGGCGTTGCTTTTTTCACCTGGTACAGTCTAAAGAAAACCAATTTAAATTCTTCTGATGGATATTTTTTGGGAGGAAGAAGTTTGTCTGGAATTGTAATAGCAGGATCGATGTTGTTGACCAATATTTCTTCCGAACATTTGATTGGAATGAATGGCAACTCTTATGTCAATGGGTTTATTGTTATTGCTTGGGAAGTGACTTCTTCATTGGCTTTGGCCATTGCGGCATTGTTTTTTATTCCCAAATACTTAAAAATGGGATTGACCACAATCCCTCAATTTCTTGAGAAAAGATTTGATGGTGTGCTAAGGACTTTTGTGGCCATCGTTTTGATCACCTCATTTATAATCACCCTACTACCCATCGTGCTCTATTCGGGTGCATTGGGTATTGAAAGTCTTTTTGGCGTCTCCGACGTATTGGGAGTTGAGAAGTCTCAGGGCTTGTGGATCACGATATTATTCATAGGAATCCTTGGATCAATTTATGCCGTCTTTGGCGGCTTAAAGGCAGTTGCTTTTTCAGACACAATTAACGGAATTGGATTGTTATTGGGGGGACTTTTAATTCCTTTTTTGGCGCTTTATGCCATAGGCGACAGCAATATCCTCGATGGATTAACTAAGGTTTACGAATATGCTCCCGAAAAATTTAATGTTATAGGAGCCAGTGACTCAGTACTGCCCTTCGAAGTTTTGTTTACGGGTCTGATTATCAACCAACTCTATTTTTGGGGCATGAATCAAACAATTATCCAAAGGGCATTAGGGGCTAAAAATTTAAAGGAAGCTCAAAAGGGACTTTTGATCACAGGTCTGTTTAAAATCTTAATCCCATTGGTGATTGTCTTACCTGGAGTGATTTGCTATTATTACTTTAGCGATACCTTTTATGATCAACAAGATTCGGTTTATCCAGAATTGGTCAAAAAAGTTTTGCCAGTTTGGTTAATCGGTTTTTTTGCAGCAGTCATTATGGGAGCTGTTTTAAGTACTTTTAATTCCGTATTAAATTCTGCAGCGACCTTGTTTAGTGTTGATGTTTATAAAAAACACATTGTGAAAAACGTAAGCGATAAAAAACTGGTTTCTATCGGTAAGTTAACCTCTGCAATTTTAGCAGTTTTCGCCATTCTAGCTGCCCCCTTAATGGCCAATACACCAGATGGCTTGTATCAACTCCTACAAGAGCTTAACGGGGTCTTTTTCATCCCAATTGCTTCGGTATTGCTTGCTGGTTTTTTTATGAAAAAAATATCTGCTATTGCGGCAAAAACTGCTCTGATTTTTGGACTTTCATTTTATATATTTCTGACTTGGGGCTACACCAGCCATGGCATTCATTTTGTTCATTTATGGGGAATCGAATTTGTTTTAAATGTTGGGATAATGTATTTGGTCTCCTACTTCTACCCGAGAAAAAATCTATATGAAATATCCGATGTGGGAGCCGTTGATCTTACTTCATGGAAGTATGCAAAACCGATGGCGATAGGGCTCAGTTTGGTCACTGTTCTAATCTATATATTGTTGGGAAATAATGCTTAATTTAATCTTAAATAACAAATGAATCGTTTAAAAAATTACATCAATGGCACATGGGCAGAGAGCTCATCAAACGAAACAGTTGATGTACACAACCCTGCATCGCAGGAGGTTATAGCGACTGTTCCCTATGGAACCGCAACTCAAAAAGATCTTCAAGATGCGGCAACTAGCGCACAAGGAGCTTACCTAGAATGGAAGAAAGTTCCTGTAATGAAAAGGGTACAACAGCTTTACAAGCTGAAAAATATCATGGAAAATAATTTGGAGGAGTTGGCCAAAATAATCACCGATGAATCTGGAAAAACAAAAGGAGAGTCGATCGGAGAAATACAGCGTGCCATCGAAAATATCGAGGTTGCCTGTGGAACACCCATGTTGATTAAAGGAGATGTGATTGAGGACATTGCTTTTGGAATTGACGAAATGATGATTCGTCAGCCCATTGGTGTTACTGCCTGCATCACGCCATTTAATTTTCCAAGTATGATCGTATTTTGGTTTTTACCTTATGCGATCGCAACCGGAAATGCCATGATTGTGAAACCTTCTGAGAAGGTACCGTTAACGATGATGAAACTCTTTGAGTTTTTTGATGAATTGGATCTTCCAAAAGGACTCCTTAGCTTGGTTCATGGAGGAAAAGAAACAGTAGATGCCATCTTGGAGCATCCTTCAATAAAAGCAATTAGTTTTGTAGGAAGTACGCCAGTAGCTAGATATATTTATTCTAAAGGAACCGCCAATGGCAAAAGGGTTCAGGCACAAGGGGGAGCAAAAAACCCTGTGATTGTTTTACCCGATTGCGATGTGGAAATGTCTTCTAAAATCATAGCAGATTCCGTTTATGGATGTGCAGGACAACGCTGTCTTGCTGCTTCAACGATCATTACCGTTGATGATCAAAAGAGAAACATCAAAGATGCGCTGTATGAAGTTGTTAAATCAAGAAAGACAGGATATGGCTGGGATAGCGACACCAATATGGGCCCCGTAATCACGCCTGAAAGTAAGAAAAGGATTGAATTCTTAATCCAAAAAGGAGTTGATGAAGGCGCAAATGTGCTTTTGGATGGTCGGGATACTAACGTATCTGGCTATGAAAAAGGAAACTTTTTAAACCCAACAATCCTGGAAAATGTTCCTTTAGGAAAAGAACTCATCCAAACAGAGATTTTTGGTCCTGTCATGAGTCTGATTTCAATGAAAAATATTGAGGAAGCCCTCCAGTTTGTCAACAGTGGAAATTATGGCAATATGGCTTGTTTATTTACTCAAAATGGCGCAATGGCTAGGAAATTTAGAAATGAAGCTGATGCTGGAAACATTGGAATCAATATTGGTGTAGCAGCTCCAATGGCTCAATTTCCTTTTAGTGGTTGGAAGGATAGTTTTTTCGGAGACTTACACGGTCAAGGAAATCATGCCATTGAGTTTTTTACTCAAACAAAAGTTGTGATAGAAAGATGGCCAAATATATGGTCAAGAAAATTTTAAACTAATGTTATGATAAAAATCGCAAATGCACCTTGTTCTTGGGGAGTATTAGAGTTTGACTTAGCGGAAAAGTCAGAGGAAAAAGGCTTTCAAGAGGTGTTAGATGAAATAGAAGCGACTGGTTATGTCGGAACCGAATTGGGCGATTGGGGTTTTATGCCCTCAGAACCAATCGGCCTTAGAAAGGAAATAGAAAAAAGAAAATTGGAGTTGGTGGGTGCTTTTGTTCCTGTGGATTTGTCCGATAAAGACAAGCACGACGCGGGGGTTGCAAATGCATTAAAAACAGCTAAACTGATGTCCGATGCAAATTACAAAAAGTCTTTCATCGTTCTGGCTGATGATAATGGTTCGAATTCTGAAAGGACATTGAACGCTGGTAGGGTAGACAATAATATGATGCTTTCTGAAGAGCAATGGAAAGTCTTTGCCAGTGGAGCCGAAAGAATTGCAAGAGCAGTAAAAGAACAATATGGACTCAGAACCGTTTTTCATCATCATTGTGCTGGTTTTATAGAAACTCCTGAGGAGATTGACCAGTTGATGGAGCTAACAGATCCAGACTTGCTGGGGTTGTGCCTAGATATGGGTCACTATGCTTTTGGTGGTGGTGATCCCTTGATAGCGATTAAAAAATACAAAGAAAGGATATGGCATGTCCATTTTAAGGACTATGATCCTTTGGCAGCGGAAGCCGCAAAAGAAGAAGGAGAAGATTATTTTGGTGCAATAAAAAGAGGGGTCTTTTGCGAATTAGGGGAAGGAATCGTTGATTTTAAATCCATTGTTTCCTTATTAGAAAAACTAAATTATAAAGATTGGATCGTCGTAGAACAAGACGTTTTACCAGGGATGGGAAATCCAAAAAATTGTGCACTTAAAAACAGAAATTACATTAAAACACTTGGTTTATAATATTTGAAGTATGACTAAAATTAAATTTGGTATCGCAGGATTGGGAAGAATTGGTAAGATTCACCTAGATAATTTACTTCGGATGGATGAAGTTGAAGTAGTAGCCGTTGCGGATCCCATAGCAACAGAACTAGAAATGGCTCGTAAGAAAGGAATCGAGTTGGTTACAACTTCTTATGAAACAATGATAAATTCTAAAACTCTAGATGCCGTTGTTATCTGTACACCAACTGATAGCCACGCAGACTATGTAGAAATTGCCGCCAAGGCTGGAATTCATATTTTTTGTGAAAAACCGCTGGATCTTAACCTGAATCGTGTTGTTGAAGTGCTGAGTATTGTCAAGACCAGTGGGGTGAAATTGATGTTGGGTTTCAACAGAAGATTTGACAAAGAGTTCGTTAAAATTCATGATTTGGTTGAAGGTGGAGAAGTTGGCGCTCCCCATTTGGTAAAAATAACAAGCAGAGATCCTGGAGCTCCACCCATCAGTTATATCAAAAAATCAGGAGGTTTGTTTTTAGACATGACCATCCACGATTTTGATATGGCAAGATATATAGTCGGAAAAGAAGTAATTGAGGTCTATGCCAAAGGTGCAGTACTGGTTGATGAAAAAATTGGTGAAGCAGGCGATATTGATACCGCCATCGTGATTCTGACCTATGAAGACCAAAGCATGGCCGTAATTGACAATAGCAGAGAAGCAAAATATGGCTATGACCAAAGAATTGAAGTTTTTGGTTCTAAGGGAATGGTTCAGTCGAACAATAATTTTCATGATTCTCATCGGCTCTACACCGCCGCAGGGGTGGAAGCTTCCCTTCCCCTCCATTTTTTCTTAGAACGTTATGCTGAGGCTTATAAAAACGAATTATTGGACTTTTTGGGTTGTCTTGTTAACGGGGATTCACTGCCAGTTAACGGTCAAGATGGATTAATTTCTCTCAAAATAGGTCTTGCTGCTCTAAAATCTATTAAAGAAGAAAGGCCTGTTAGGATTGAAGAAATTCAATAATTACAAGCGATATTTTTGCTAATTCTAGGCTTTAAACCACATCTATTTTCTTAAACTTATTTGAGTTTGGAGTAATTTCTGAATTAG
>Ga0307998_1000188_pt1 | contig 35793 bp, 12 predicted proteins | sample Davwhametageno37_FD_203147 | JGI IMG/M metagenome (GOLD analysis project Ga0307998, IMG submission 203147) | Marine microbial communities from Davis Island wharf, Antarctic Ocean - #37 | ecosystem: Environmental > Aquatic > Marine > Unclassified | place: Antarctic Ocean: Davis Island wharf... | reverse complement strand
GCCGCAGTATAGTATGCAAACGGGTTATCTGACTTAGATTCATCAAACTGTAATCCAATTTGTGCAAGTTGCAAGATAGCTTGACCTTTCATCTCGTCATTGTATGTGTAACCACGTACATTGCCTCGAGTTGCGTATCGATCAACAAGTTTCAACCACATCATAGCAAGTTTGTCAGTTGCTTTACCGTGCTTATGGTTAAAGTTGCCATTGTCCATTCCACCTTCCCAGTGACTTTTGCCTACTAGGATAATTTCGCCTTCATCATTATACTTATAATGCTTAAAGGGCGGAAAAGGAAGTTTAACTTTTGTATCAGCAACTGTCTTTGGGTTCTTTTTACGACCAGGCTCTTCTGGAATATGATCAAACGTCATTACACGGAAGATTAACTCTTCTTTAGTAATTTGAGCAGCGGTAGTTTCGCACTCTGCTTGCTTAACCTTTTCACCAAGACCTTTTCTACGCTCGTATTCTGCTGAAGACATCTTCTTTGCTTTATTACGCTTTGCTTCAGCAACAGACAGTCGATTTATTTTACTTACATCTAGTAAAATAATATCATACTGTCCGAACTCTGGTTCTAGATAGCTGTTGAACTGATTTTTTGATTTGTGTATTTCTTTTAATATATCTTTATTATTTAGATAATTCTTGGGACGCATAGTTCTCTCCTATAGTGTTAATACTATTATAAACTACTTACTTAATTTTGTCAACTAAATACTAGTAGGAGATTATAAAAAAATGAGTATTTTCAGCGCCTTTAATCAGCTATCGAGTAAAATTAACAGTTCCTACAGCAATGTGTCACAAGTTTCTAGCACAATTAATAATTTTACATCAAGCCTAAATCGCACAACTAGTTTAGTAAAAAACTTTGATTCATCAGGTGGTTTTTCTAATACTTTTGGACAAATATCTAACGTTGCTGCGTCAATGAAGAATAATATAAGTCAAGTTGACAGCATTGTTAGCGGTGGCGGGAGTCTAGCCCAAGCAGGCAGGGCACTTAGAATGGTAGGAAATTCTGCACAACAAGTAGGTTATAACGCTACTCCTGCAGGAAGAACAATGACAAAGGCAATAATCTCTAGTAATATAACTGCTGCAAATGAGTTAGATTGGCGCGTACGAATTTCAGTTCCGACTATACTTTCGACCAATAGTGTAGTTCTTGCTCCATTAATAGGAACTAAGAATTCACTAATATTCCCATTTACTCCAACAGTGTTAGTAAGTAATAGCGCAAATTATTCTCAAGTACAGCCTGTACATACAAACTTCCCCTACAATTCTTATGAAAACAGTCAAGTAGATGCATTTACTATTACAGGCGAATTTGTAAATGAATCAACAGACGATGCAAAATATTTTATAGCAGCATTACATTTTTTAAGATCTGCAACCAAAATGTTTTATGGCGGAGACGATGCAACTACAGGTTTACCGCCTGTAGTTTGCAGACTAAGCGGATACGGCCAGTATGTATTAAATGATATTCCTGTTGTAATAACTAACTTTACAACTGATTTACCTAATGATGTTGATTATATTAAATGTAATGTTGCTGGTAAAGATAATTTTGTACCATCTATGGCAACAATAACAATTACAGCAACTCCACAATACGCACGTAGATCACAAGCTAGATTTAGTTTAACTGAATTTGCTAAAGGTGCATTTGTTGGCGGCGAGGAAGGATTTGTATAATGGCTAACAAGAATTTTGGACCTTATGGCAAGACGCCAATTAATGCAGCAGGATACTTAGATATCTTTGTTCCAGTTCCTGTACCTGTTGCAGGCGACGATATACTTTATGAAATTATTCCTGCATACACTTATAGACCTGACTTATTAGCAAATGACTTGTATGGTAAAAAAGAACTTTGGTGGGTATTTGCTCAACGAAATCCAGATATTCTTAAAGACCCAGTTTTTGATTTTCTTGCAGGAACTAAAATTTATCTGCCGCAAGGTTCTAATCTTCAGTCAAATATGGGAACTTAAGAAATGGCATTCAGCTTCTCAAAAATAACAAAAAGTGTAACTAGCGCAAATAGTTCAGTTGCGTCTATTAATTCTTTAACAAAGTCGGCAAACTCTTCAGCAGCAAAGTTAAATAAAATTTCAACATCTGTAGGATCAGTTACTGGCAGTATGAATGATATTAGAGGAGCATTAGGCACCGACTTAACTTCTTTTGGTACTAAAATTTCTGGAAAAGGGTTTAATACACTTATAAATAACACCCCGGGGCAAGCATTTACTCCCGGAAAACTTGATAGTTTGGTATCTAGTTCTTCTGACATTGGTAATGTTGCAGCAGCAGCAGGAGCAATATCACAACAAATACAAGGTATTTCTAATTTTGGAAGTACAAATATAAACTCTGCATTAACCCAAGGATTTCAATCTACAAACTCTTCTCTAGGAGCAAAATTTACAAGTGTTAATAGTGGACTAGGATCAATTGACAATGCTACGGGTACCTTAAACAAAGTATCTAGTCAATTTGGATCAAATATATCGTCAATGTCATCAAAGGTTTCCCAATTCAACGGCTTTAATATTGCAAGTTTAAATACACTTGCAAGTAGTTTTGCAGGCTTTTCAAATTTAATAAGTAATCCAATCTCAGTACTGGCCCGAGATGTATCTCAATTAGTTGGCTCTTTCGGCGGACAGTTTGATGTGATCCGACAACTTAGTGAATCTGCTAGTAAAAATAACGAATTTACAAATTTTTTATCTAAAAATAATGGAAAAGCAGCAAGTAAGGTACCAAATCCCCTAAGGGAACACAATCATTATAACTATGTTATTACATTAGGAATTTTAGATAGTGAAGAATTTAATTTTCCTAGTAAATATCGAACAGGCGGAGATTTTGTACAGAGCTATATTATTAAATCCAGCGGCGGCAATTTAGATAAAAGATATAAAACCTTTCAAGAAGGCAACGACGATGCAGAATACTATCTTGATAACTTAAATCTTGATGCAGTTATTGCTCCTAATTCAAATACCGGAGTGGCCCTAGGAACATCTATAACTTTTGATGTTATAGAGCCGTACAGTATGGGACTTTTTATTGAAGCTCTTATTGGCTCAGCAGCATCGTTAGGTTATGAAAATTATATTAATGCTCCGTTTTGTTTAAAAATTGATTTTATGGGTTATGACGAATACGGAAAAGAAACTTTGTCAAACACAAATTCTGCATACGTTCCGATTATGATTACTAAAGTTGATTTTTCAGTACAATCTAAAGGTAGTGAATATATGGTTAAGGCAGTTCCTTATAGTGAAGCTGCCCTAGACGATACTGTGCAAAAAACAAAAACACAGATTAACACACTTGGATCAAAAGTACACGAAGTACTATCAGGTGATGAAAAAAGTGTTATGTCAGTACTTAATGAACGTGTGCAAGAACTTGAACAAGCTAAAACAATTGTACAAGGTGATCGATATATTATTGCGTTTCCTAAAAAACCTAGCGCACTAGTTGATGTAATTGGACGTCTAAAAGATCAAGTTGCTGATGAAAATTCTTCTTTAACTATCAGTGCCACTGAACAACAACGTCGAGAAAAAGGAATAGCTACTGTAAGACCAGATAGAAGTACTGCTAAAAAACAACAGGGCATTGAAAATAATTCTGTAAACTCAGCTGATCTTTTGTTTAATACATTAAAGGCATATGCATCTGATATAAACAATATGAATCAAATTGGATTATCTAATTTAGTAGAAAATACAGCAGAAGGCGGCCAAGAAGGACATGCAGATCAAAGTGCTGCATACGAAGCAGATAGCGATATTGTAGATATTAGCAATGCTGAAACTGCTAAAGCAGAAAAGGCTAGAGCTACACAATTTCGTCAAGGCGAAACTATATCTAATATTATTGAAAAGGTAATTAAAAAGAGTAGATTTGCAAAAGACAGCGCAACTGAAGAATCAAAAAATGGTGTCAACACATGGTTTAAAATTGATACCCAAGTATTCTTAGATAAAAATCCAGAGGCTGAAAGACAAGTTGGAGCATCTCCTAAAATTTACGTATATAGTGTAATTGAATATAAAGTAGATGAAGCAAAACATCTCGGTACAGCTCAGAGACCAAAAAATACTGAACAATTAAAGGCAATTGCACCTAAAGAATATAACTATTTTTACACAGGAAAAAATGAAGACGTATTGAATTTTGATATAAAATTTAACAATCAGTTCTTCATGACTGCGTTCGGTAACTTTGGACAAAACTCTGCACCAGTTGCAGCAGGCGGAGGCAACAAAGCAACCTTCCAACAAGGTGATGCACAAGCAGGATCCGAAGTTGCTACTGTTAACAACGGTAAATCAAACATAGAGCCTGGAGCACAAACAAAAGAAGTTAATGAAATACCAAACTCAAGTGCTGACGAGTCTGGAGATATAAAATTAAAAATTGCAGAACAATTTCATAACACATTGATAAATCAAACTGTTGACATGGTCACTGCTGAAATGGAAATTTGGGGAGATCCGTTCTTCCTCCCCCAACAGACTGGAAATTATGTTGGAAAATCAACTGGCAATCCTAGTGTGCTAGATGAAGGAACTATGAATTATCTACAAAGTGAAATCTTTTGTGTAGTTAACTTTAACTCACCTTTTGATTACCAGGTAAACGGAGCAACTATGGAAATGCCTCGAAGAGTACCACAGTTCAGCGGACTGTTTAGTATTTGGGCAGTAACTAATGTGTTTAGCGGCGGAAAATATACACAAAATCTTAAAATGATTAGACGTAGAGGTCAGGATGACGAAGAAACTGTAGAATCAAAGAATATTAAAGCTACTGACAAGGGAATTGCAGCTGGAAAAGATACTACGCCAGGATCGCCTAACGCTGCAAATAATAGTGTAAATAGTACAATAGGCGCAGTAGATCCTTGTGATACAACAAGTGCTGTTGCTAATTTAACAGCCGTTGGAGAAGATTTAGCAATGTCTCAAAGTTTATACCCAGCAAGTTCTACTAAAAAGGGCGATGATATAGCGCATGCAAGTCCAACATCTCAAGTAGGAGACTTTGCATGGTCTAACCAATCAAGTATATTCGGCGGCGCACCAAGAGCAGAAAAACGCGGTAGACAAATATAATGGCAATAACTATTACTGATCAAGAAAAGTCGTTATTAAATTTAATTGCCAAAGGTGAATCATCTGCCGGAGTAGATCCGTATACAAGTTTATGGCCGGGTACAAGTGAAGCATCTCTTATACAAATGACTTGCTCAGAAGTCCAACGGTTTCAAACTCAACGAATAACCCAAGGTTTTAAATCAACAGCATGCGGCCGATACCAGTTTATTAAAAAAACACTAACAGAAGCAATTAAAGTTTCGGGCGTTGATCCCCTTACAACATGTTATACTCCTGATGTACAAGATTATTTAATCTTATCAATTTTAAAACAGTATAGAAAACTAGATCAATGGATTGCTGGCACATATACAACTGACAAATTTATGATTAAATTATCACAAGAATTTGCTAGTATGCCTGTTCCTTATCAAATGAAAGGACAAAGTCGCACAGTTAACAAAGGGCAAAGCTACTATGCAGGCGATGGCTTAAATAAAGCTCATCACGATCCTGATAGTTTATTCCAACAATTAAATGATATTTTAAATGGTGGCACAGGTGAAACAACTACTGTTGATATATTACCAACAGGTCCAAGCGGAGCACAACCGGAATTAGGAAATTCAGCTAAAACACAAACCTCTAGGTCGGTAGCAGGTACTGGAGTAGGGGCAGTGTCGGGCCAAGGTAGACCTGGATCACAGCCTATCGGGAGTGCATCGTTACCTGACGTATATAATCAAAGCGGTGCAGGAGTTACAGGACAGCCAAGTGCAGGTCCGGGTAGTAGTACTATTGCTACCGGCAGAAATCGACTGCCCGGCGGCAATGCCGTTTATACATACGAAGTACTTGATCCGTTAGATGATCGGTATGATTTTAGAACTGGAAAAAAAGTTAAAGATATTTTAGTTCACGGAATAAATGCAGCAGCAGCAAGCCCTCATGTAGAGCAGGACATCGGCGCAGCTGGCGTTGCTGGGACAAATACTGGAACAGTTCCGCCTGGCACTATTATACCGCCAGTTGATGAAACTGATCCTGATGCAGCAGATCCTAGAGGAAAAACTCAGATACCTTCAGAAGCAGAACAAACTCAAGCATTAGAAGGAAATGCTCCAGTAGCTCCGGCAGCAGCTCCTACGGAAACTCCGTGTCCTGCACCAGTATCAGCAACAAACGCTGCCTCAAACGCATTATCAGGAGCATCTCAAGTAGCATCAATAGCATCATCTGGTGCAGCAGCCGCAGCAGCAAATGCATCATCTGGTGCAGCCAACGCAGCAGCCAAAACTTGGTCGTCGCTAAACAAAGGCCCAATTTAACAATATGGAAATAATAAATGTCACAAGGTAGTTATACAAGATCTTCATCTAAAGTTACTGAGGTATATGATAGCGGCCCGTACGAAGCTGTTATAGTTAATCATTTAGACACCAAATATATGGGCGGATTAGAAGTTGAAATAATCCGATATACCGGAGCAGGCGGCACGCCGGAACGCAGCGGACAGTTAATGAATGTACGTTATCTGTCACCATTTTACGGTGTAACTCCAACTGCTGGTCTTCAAGCAAATGACGGATACGAGAATACACAAAAAAGTTACGGCATGTGGATGGTACCTCCTGATGTAGGATCTAGAGTTCTTGTAATATTTGCAGAAGGCAATGCAAACTTTGGTTACTGGATTGGGTGTATACCAGATGACTATATGAATTTTATGGTTCCAGATGGTAGAGCAAGTACACAGCGCACAACTGAAGTTACTCCACAAAATTTAAAAGGTGCAAAACTACCAGTTGGTGAGTATAATAAAAAAATCGAAGAAGGCACCTTAATTGACCCGACTCTTTTTAATAAGCCGTATAACAAAGACTTTACAAATATACTAGAAGTGCAAGGATTAATTTCTGATGAAACAAGAGGACTAACAACAACTAGTGCTCGTCGAGAAATTCCTAGTGCTACATTTGGTGTTAATACACCTGGACCATTAGACAAGAGAGCAGGCAGTCCTAGAGTTGATATTGGTGCTAGCGGTAAAAAAGCAAATGTTCCGTTTAACAGACTGGGCGGCTCGAGCTTTGTAATGGACGACGGCAACGACAAGTTTGTACGTGCGACACATGCAGAAGATGGTCCACCATTATACGTTAATAAACTTAATAATGAAGCAGGCGGCGACGAAACTATTCCCCATAACGAGCTTATGAGATTTAGGACACGTACTGGACATCAAATACTTTTACACAATAGTGAAGACTTAATTTATATTTCTAATTCACGCGGCACAGCATGGATTGAATTTACTAGTGACGGAAAAATTGATATTCATGCACAAGATAGCATTAGTATTATGACTGATAACGATTTAAATATTACTGCTGAACGTGACATTAATTTTGAAGCTGGCCGAAACATTAATATGAAAGCATCTGCTCGATGGAGCGACGGACAAGGCACTTTTGATGATAAAGTTAGCGGCCGTGTACATATTGAAAGTGCGTTTGATACGCAATTACATGTAGGCAAGGATTATAAATTAACAGTATTAGGAACTTCAGATACCTCTGTAGCACTTGGTATGAAAACTACAGCTGGCGAGGATTATAACCTGCACACTAAGAAAAATTACGTTTTACAAGCTGATAATTCAGTATACGAAAAAAGTGCGCTTAGTTGGTTTAGAGAATCAGGAAGTAATATAAACGACTTGTCAGTAGGAACACATTTTGTTAAAACAGCAGAACATCATTTAACAACGTTATCGGGTGATAGTAGAACTTATGTTGCTGGAAATGTAGAAACAATTATTGCAGGAGCAAAACGAGAAACTGTAACAGCAGAAATTAATATAATATCATCGGCTGAAATACGTCATCAATCTGCCCTTGATTATACTGTTATGTCTGCTACAACAATTAATAATATAGCAACTGGAAATATTAATACTAAATCAGACGCTGCGGTCTTTACAGAAGCAGCTACAACACTTGACATTAAATCTGCTAGTGCAATGTCGATTCAATCAAGCGCAGCTCTGTCAATTGACGGTACTACTGTAGGAATTAATGATGGTGGGACTGCTGCTGCCGCAGTAAATGAAGGAGCTCCTCCAATTGTTGCAATTACAGCACTAGCAGCTACTAAGTCAATTGATGCAACAGATGCAACCCCTATAGAGCCGTTAACTACTGTTGTATTACCTTATATGTTTCCTGGAGCAATAAATCCTGTTCCTTATGAAAGTATTCTTACAAGAGCACCGCAGCATGAGCCTTATATGCACCACGAAAATACAAACCCGGCTGCATTTAAGAAAGAAGAAACAGACAGAGAACTACCTGGTGCATTACCTACATCGGATAGAGCAGAATCTCCTGACATATTTAATAAAAATAAAGCAGTTAATACAAGTAGTCGAACTGTTGTCGGAAGCGGCGGAAATATTGCTGACTTTGACGGCGGTACAGGCGATGGCGATCCTAGCACACGCAACTCAACAGCACCAAGTGATGCGCAGTTTGATACGTCAGGTCCTGAAGGAAAACTAGTTACAATTACTGCTAAAAAATCAGGAAAAAGTTGTCAAGTTGCTGAAGTGTTTGCTAAAAACTTCCAAGAATTCTTAGATGACTTTGAACAAGTATACGAAATCAAACAACTAGGCGGATATGCTAAACGACAATCACGTGGTAGTAGAAGTTGGAGTTGCCATGCATCGGGTGCAGCGATTGATATTAACTGGCCAAATCCTGTTATGAATACATTTCCAAATGGCATGTATAAGCCAAGACCAACAAATTCTCCAATGACTGACATGCCTATAAATACTAAAGAAATTGCAAACAAGTACGGATTAGGATGGGGAGGCGCATGGAGAAGTTTAGACGATGCTATGCACTTTAGCGCACATACTAGCGAAGGAGGCTCATTTAAGTTTCCTAGAAATGGCCAAATACCAAAAGGCCCGTCAAACTTTAACGAAACAGAAACTCCAATTGTTGACGAAGAAAAAGGTAATGATTTAAATGAGCCGGAAATTACAGCAGGTGAAGAGGATAATAAACCTGGTCCGCAAAACAGCGATCCATTGGCTCCTGCTAAGGACGTAGAATAGGGTAAATATAGTATGAGCGAATTAGAAAAAAATCTTTACAAGCGTGTTACAGTTCCAAGCGTGTCTAAAGCATCTATTCCTGGCCGTGCATATAGAGGTTTTAGTACTAACACTTCTGTAAACAATGGATTTTCTTTGTATGATCTTGAGCTTATTAAACAAGATTTAATCAATCACTTCCATATACGACAGGGTGAAAAACTAAGTGACCCTACTTTTGGATGTATAATTTGGGATCTATTATTTGAACCGTTTACTCCTGCAATACAAGAAGCAATTATTGAAAACGTTACTACTATTGTAAACTTTGATTCTAGGATTCAAGCAGATAGTGTAGTTGTTGATACTTATGAGCAAGGAATAAGTATCGATTGTACTGTTTCTTACATTCCTTATAATATTTCTGAGCAGCTTAAATTTACATTTGATCAAAAAAATGGCCTACTTTAATTAAATACGCACTTTTTTAAATCAGGTAAATACATTTAAGTAAACAAGGAATACAAATATGTCCACATCTGATCGGCAGTCTAGGTTATTAGTAACTGAAGACTGGAAAAGAATATACCAATCATTCCGCAATGCGGATTTTCAAAGCTATGACTTTGACAATCTAAGACGCACAATGATTAATTATCTACGTCAAAACTATCCAGAAGACTTTAACGATTACATTGAGTCAAGTGAATATCTTGCACTAATAGATATGATTGCTTTCCTTGGGCAAAACTTATCATTCCGCATCGATTTAAACGCTCGTGAAAACTTCCTTGAAACAGCAGAGCGCAGAGAAAGTATATTACGTCTAGCACGTATGCTGTCTTATAATCCTCGAAGAAACCAAGCAACAAACGGACTTCTTAAACTTGTAACAGTCAAAACAACTGAAAACATTACAGACAGTGCTAATGCAAAACTTGCGGGTAGAGTTATTAAATGGAATGACCAAACTAATACAAACTACTTTGAACAATTTATTAAAGTTCTTAATGCTGCTCTTCCTGTACAAAATTCAATTGGCAATCCATTAAAGAGTCAAGAAATTGACGGTGTACAGACACAAAAATATAGACTAAATGCAACTAACACTGATAGTGCAGTTTTTCCTTTTTCAAAGAATGTTGAGGGAGTTAGTACAAGATTTGAAGTAGTAAGTACTGATATACAAGGTACTAAAATTGTAGAAGAAGCTCCTCTTCCTGGAACAAGTCCTGCATTTTTATTCCGAGATGATGGTCAAGGCGCTGGCAGTAATAACACTGGGTTCTTTATGCATTTTCGACAAGGAAAGCTAGAGTCAGGTCCTTTTGATGTGTCGAATCCTATTCCTAATCAAATAATTGCAGTAGATTCTGAGAACATTAACAATGATGATGTATGGCTGTATAATGTTGATACTAATGGGTTCGAAACAACACAATGGACTAAAATTGCAAATGTCGAAGGCAATAACATAATTTATAATAGTCTATTTGAAGGCATACGAAATATATTTTCTGTTGTTACTAGAATAGGAGATAGAATAAATTTAGTGTTTAGTGACGGAGTGTTTGGAAACTTACCTACTGGAAACTTTAAAGTGTATTATAGAACTAGTTCTAATAGTAATATGGTTGTTTCACCTAATGCAATAGGCAACGTTAATATTGAAATACCTTACCAAGGTAGAGCCGGAACGCTTGAAACATTAACCCTAGGACTAAGATTAAACTATACAGTTTCAAATGGCACCGCAACAGAATCAAATGCAAGCATTAAACAAAATGCTCCGACAACTTATTATACTCAAAACAGATTAATCACAGGCGAAGATTATAATATTGGTCCATTAGCTATTAGTCAAGACATTATTAAAACAAAAAGTACAAATAGAATTTCAAGCGGCATTAGTAGATATTTTGATTTAAAAGACGCAAGTGGAAAATATTCAAATACTAGCCTCTTTGCTAGTGACGGAGTCATTTATAAAGAAACATTTGAAACAAAGACTGACTTTAAATTTGCAACACAAAGTGACATTGAAGGAGTTATTTACAACACAGTAAACAGTATTATAAAATCAACTTCACTTAGAAACTTTTATTTTAGTGAATTTCCAAAAATATTAACAAATGATTTAAGTATAGCGTGGAAAAATTATTACCAAGCAACAAATAAAATTTCAGGAGTATTTACAGCACAAGCTGATACAACTAATGTATCTAAAGTCGGCGCATTTACTGCAAACAATTTAAGATTTGTAGAAGCTGGAACAATGCTTAAATTTAATGCTCCTAAAAATTCATCACTAGTACAGCAGTATTTTCTACCAGACGGTACTGTTACTACTAACGCTAATAAAAAAGGCGCATCAATTTATAGATGGACTAGTGTATCAAGTGTTGCTAACGAAGGTGACACTGTTAGTTCTACTAACATTGGTGACGTTATCTTGACAGATGTAATAAATGACGGAAGTTTATTAGTAGAAGTTAAACCTAAAATATCAAACACATTAGTAGATGATTTAATAGTACAAATTATTGACCAATCATTTGCATATAAAGATTTTGCATTACGATATGATACTGAAACACGAGAATGGAAAATAATTCTTGCTGAAAATATTAATACAGTAACTAATTTTTCCTTAGGAAAATCAGGCGATATAACAGGCGAAAATTTAGATTCAAGCTGGTTATTATGGTTTAAAACAAACGGCGAAAAATATACAATAACACACAGGAATCAACGCTATATTTTTGAAAGTAACGATGAGATTAGATTCTTCTTTGACAGCGCCGACAAAATTTATGATCCTTCAATTGGAAAAATAGTACGTGACAAAATTGATGTATTAAGTATAAACACTATCCCAGTAATTGGCACACCTTATTCTAGAGATTTTACGTGGAGTATTAGTGATGCATACAGAGATAGCGAAGGATATGTAGACACAAGAAAAATACAAATACAGTTTTTTGATTTAGATGATGACGGTGTTGTAGACGATTTAGATTTATTTAATATATTAGTTGACCCGACTAATCCTAATGTTGAAAATTCTGATAAAATAGTATTCCAAAAACGATATACTACATCAGACGGAGTAGAAGATTTTAAATACTTTGAAAATACTAATAGCGAAATTAAAATTAAGCAAAATGAATCTGCAATAGGCTCTTATAGTTTACACAACGAAGGCGATGTTTTTTATCTTTTAGAAGAAACGGTATTTAAAACATTAAACAAAGCACTAGGAAATACAACTTTAAATTCTAATTATAAAGCATATACTGGTAGAGCTAACTTAAAGTTCCATTATGTTCATGTAGCAGATTCAAATTATAGAATTGATCCAAGTGCTAGTAATATTATTGATACGTATTTATTAACTAAGAATTATGATAACGAAATGCGCAAATATGTAGCTAATGCAACTTCAACTAAACCGTTGCCTGCAAGTAATGATCAATTGTCTAGAGCTTACAGTACTGACATCAACGCAATCAAGTCAATTAGCGACGAGTTAATTTATCACCCGGTTAAATATAAGATACTATTTGGAAGTAAAGCTCAAGCAGATCTTCAGGTAAAATTTAAAATTGTAAGAAATAAAGATCTAGCAGTTAATGAAAACGAATTAAAAGCTGATATAATTGAGTCAATTAATAGATTCTTTGCAATTGATAATTGGGATTTTGGCGAAACTTTTTACTTTCAAGAACTAAGTGCGTTTATAATGAATACACTAACTCCAAAATTAGTTAGTATGATCATTGTTCCTCGACAAGGTTCGCAATCTTTTGGAAGTTTATTTGAAATAAAATCTGAACTGGACGAAATTTTTATAAGTGCTGCTCAAGTCACTGATATTGAAATTATAGATGAAATTACAGCTACAGAATTACAAGCCACAGGCGATGTTATTACTAGCGTAAGTTCCGTAACTACAGGAATAACAAGTGCAACAACAACGACAAATTCATCAGGTGGAGGCTATAGTTACTAATGGCAACTAATAATAATCAAAACGATAAGTCATTACCAAGTGCTGGCAATAACAGCAGTAGCAGATCTGCAAGCGATTTAATTCCAAAATTCTTTCGCACTGAAGCAAACAAAAAGTTTTTACAAGGAACTATAGATCAATTAATACAGCCGGGCGAAGCTGAAAAAATTAACGGATATGTTGGTCGTAAAACAGCAAAAGCTTATAAAACTGGAGACAATTATATAGGCGATGTTTCACCAAATCGAGTAAACTATCAATTAGAACCAGCTGCTGTTATTAAAGATAATTTAGACAACGTAACTTTTTATAAAGACTACAACGACTATATTGGTATGTTAGGGTTCCTCGGAGCTAATACAACTAATGAAAGTAGACTTAATAGTAGTGATTATTATCCTTGGAACCCTAATATTGATTGGGATAAATTTACAAACTTTCGTGAATATTATTGGGTACCAACTGGTCCATTAAGTGTTAATGTTAGAGGACAAAGTCAATCAGTAACTAGTACATATACAGTAACACTCGAAGATCAGGGCGATAGCATGGCATATGTGTTTAATGATGGGCTTACTAGAAACCCATCATTAAAACTATATCGTGGACAAACGTATCGTTTTGAAATTGATACACCTGGTCACCCAATGGCAATTTCTATTAGTAGAACATTTACTCCTGGGTCGTCTATTATAACTGCTGGCACAGCAGGGCTACGAGCTAATGGATTATTTGACGCTACTTTATATGACAGTAATAACTCGTCTTATGATGTAGGTGAATTTATAGTGCTGCCTGATAGTGGAAGTGTAACTTTTGCAGCAGACGATAATGTTTCGACACTATATCCAGACGGTATTGTTAAGATTGGCGAATCAGGAGAAAATGTAGCAGTTGCTTATATTGAAAAGGGTGTAATTGAGTTTACTATTCCTGTAAATGCGCCTAACAATCTTTATTATATTAGTAAAAATTCAATTGATACTAGTGGCCTTATAAAATTATATGACATTGAAGAAAATACTATACTTGATGTTACTGCTGATATCATAGGTAAAAAAACTTACACTAGTGCAAACGATATAATATTTTCAAATGGAATGAAAATTAAATTCCAAGGTAATGTTTTGCCTGCAAAGTACGCACAAGACCAATGGTATGTTGAGGGTGTTGGCGACAAAATTGTTTTAATAAACGAAAAAGACTTAATTATTCCAGCAGCGTATAGTGAAAATATAGTAGTTCCGTTTGACAGTGATCAATTTGATGCTATGCCCTTTGCAAGCGCAAGTGCATATGCACAGGATAAAGACTACTTAATAATTAATCGTTCAAGTTTAGATAAAAATGCCTGGACACGTTATAATAAATGGTTTCATAAAGATGTATTAATAAAAAGCTATGAGTACAATAATTTAGATGTTAACATAGACGAAGCAGGTAGAGCAAAGCGTCCAGTTATTGAATTTGAAGCAGGACTAAAATTATTTAATTTTGGAGTTGAATCTAAAACTGATATCGACTTAATTGATAAATTTACAAAGGATGTCTTTTCGACTGTTGAAGGCCAGTTAGGATACAATATAGACAGCACCAATTTAGCAAGTGGCATGAGAGTATTATTTGCAGCAGACACTGATATCAGAGTCAGCGGAAAAATTTATGAAGTAAAATTTAGTACAATAAACAATATTAGACAAATTAGTTTAATAGAAACAACAGACACTGCTCCTATAGATTTAGAAACTGTTTTTGTTAAACAGGGCACTAAGTATGGCGGCAAAACATTCCATTACCATAATAATACTTGGATACCTGCACAGGAAAAAACAAAGGTTAATCAACCTCCGTTGTTTGACCTATGTTGCCCAACTGGAAATGCATATGGAGATTTAGATGTATTTAATTCTAGTACGTTTAAGGGAACAAAGATATTCTCGTATAAAGAAGGCGATGGCAATAATGATATTGAATTAGGATTTCCTTTATCTTACAAGAAAATAGAAAACAGTGGAGATATTGTTTTTGAATTTAATTTGTTAAGTGATACATTCAGTGTACAAAACGACGACTTAGTTGTTGATGTTAAAACAGATACTGCAAATTTAAGAAAATATAAAAGTAAAACTTCGTTTACTTATGTTAATGGATGGTCCAGTACTCCAGTAACTAGTAAGCAATATGTAGTTAATCAATATACTGCAACTGATAATATAACTAATAATTTTGAAATTGACTTTTTTAATAACCCTGGTAACTTAAACGATTTACAAGTTATTGTGTTTGTTAATAATAAGTTGCAGTTTCGTTTAACTGATTATGAAATTGATAGAATAAATGGATCTGCACTAGTTAGATTTTACAAAGATATTTCTACTGACGATGTAGTTACAGTTAAAGCACATAGCAGTGCTAGTAAAAACAGTAAAGGGTATTATGAACTTCCTATTAACTTAGAAAGAAATCCCTTAAATGATGACATATTTGAATTTACTCTAGGCGAAGTTATTGATCATGTTGATAGCATGGTTAGTGAAATACCAAATTTCAGCGGAGTATATCCAGGTCCTGGTAACTTACGCGACCTAGGAGATCTAGACAAATTTGGTAAAAGATTTGTAAAGCACAAAAGTCCGTTAAACCTTTCGCTGTATCATTTGTTAAACACAAAATATAATTTAACAAAGTCTCTTGATTATGCAGGAACTGAATATTCTAAATTTAAAAGAGTGTTCTTAGAAACTGCTGAATCTTTAGGTTTTGACGGCGAAACTAAACAGCATGTTGATATTATTCTAAAAACAATTAATAAAGATAAAGTTAAAACACAACCGTTTTTCTTTTCTGACATGATAGCACATGGACCGTCAAACAAGTTGACATATACTGTTTTAGATGCTAGAATTAAAAGTTATGCATTAACTACACCGTTTAACTTAACTGAGTTATCGGCGAATGCAGTTAGTGTGTATTTAAACTCTCGACAGTTAACACACGAATTAGAATATACATATGATACAGATGGTTATGTAGTTATTGCTGCTGGACAGAATGTAAACGACATAATTGATATTTATGAATATGCAAGTACAGACGGTACATTTGTTGCACCGACTCCTACTAAATTAGGAATATATCCAAAGTTTGCCCCTGAATTAACAATTGACGACACATACCAAACTGAGGAACCATCTACAGACGGCACATATAAGATATATGGCGAAGTTGAAGAAGGATTTAATAACGCTGGAGCTAGGGGCTGGTTTTATCCAGTGTACCCGACTAGTAGTGCAGCTAATGCAGCTGATACTGCCAATGGTGGCACAGGGTCATCAACTACATATTTGTTTAAAGGATTAAATGTTGTACTCTATATGCCAGCAACTGGCAGTTCAATTGGAACTGTTGATAATGTAGAATACGATGCATATCCTACTGGCATTCCTTTTATTAAAGGTCATGACGGAAGTTATATTAGAGCATACTTAGATTTTAGAGATGAATTACTATTAGATCTTGAAAAAAGAATCTTTAATAATATAAAAATAGACTACGAAAAAAATAAAATTAACATTGATAAATTTACCGGTGGCGACTTTAGAGTAAATGAATTTACAAAAACAGAAGTTGATCGTAGTCTACTATCTAACTTTACTAAATGGCTATCGTATGTAGATAATGATTATACTAATAATTATTTTTATGATAGATTAAATCCTTTTACTTTTAACTACTCATCGTCGACAAATATTAAGGGAGAGCTAAACCCTGGTTTTTGGAGAGGAGTATACAATCGTGCATTTGATACTGACAGGCCGCACAGTCACCCTTGGGAAATACAAGGATTTAAAATTAAACCACTGTGGTGGAATACAGTGTATGGCCCAGCACCATACACACGAGATAATTTAATTCTTTGGACTGACATTCAAGAAGGTAAGATAGCAGACCCTAATAACATTAGATATACATTAGATTATGCTAGACCAGGTTTGTTAGGATTTATTCCAGTTGATTCGCAAGGCGGATTAAAACATCCACAAGAAAGTGGTTACGTGCGCCAATTTATTTTACGTCAAAGTACAGGAAACTTTAGCTTTGGAGATGAAGCACCTGTTGAAACTGCATGGCGTAGAAGTTCTGATTATCCGTTTGCAATTATTAAAAGTTTAATGCTTAACAAGCCGTCTAGCACAATTGGAGAAGCATTTGATGTATCTCGGATAACGACTAACTTAGCTGGCCAGCAAATATATTCTGCAACAGGAAAGCACCTAGTACTAAACAAACTTGTATTTCCAAACACATACAAAGATATTGCTAGGATAAACTCGTCTGGACTTGTAAACTTTGTTTACAATTTAATTGCTAGTGATGTACTAACAGTTTATCAAGATTACCAAAACGAAATAAAAGCACTTAATAATCAGTTAGGATTTAAATTAGGTGGATTTAGTGATAAGCAAAAAATAAATTTAATCCTTGACAGTCGAAGCCCTCAGCAACAATTAGAAGAAGGCGGAATCTATATCCCGCAAGAAAATTATCAAGTATTTCTTAATACAAGTTCACCACAATCAGTTGCAGTATATAGTGGAATAATTATTGAAAAATCATCTAGCGGATTTGTTATACGGGGTTATAATAATCAAAATCCGTTCTTTGAATATTATGAACCTATTACATCTTCAAAAACAGTTCCTATAACTGTCGGCGGAATAAGTGAAACAACATCAGACTGGCGCCCAAGAAATGTTTTTTATAAAGATGAAATTGTAGAAAATAATAACACCTATTATAGAGTTACAAAAACGCATACTTCTACAGACGCATTTAGTACAGACAACCTTGCAAAGATTCCTGAATTACCAATCATTGGTGGAAAAACTGCATTATTTAAACGTAACTTTGATGAAGCAACAGTTAAATCATTACCTTATGGAACCACAGTTAAGACGTCACAAGAAGTAGTTGACTTTTTATTAGGCTATGGAAAACGTTTAAATGATTTAGGCTTTGATTTTAACTTTGTTGAATTAGATGGCGCAGTTAATAATTGGGATCAAAGTGCTCGAGAGTTTTTATTCTGGACAACACAGGGCTGGGCTACAGGTACTGTTATAACAATATCTCCGGCTGCTAATAAATTTAATTTTAGTAAAGAATATTTTGTTGTAGATGATATTAACGATCCGTTTTACACTTATAGTATATTGCAAGCAAACGGAGAACCATTAACTAGTGAATTTAACAGTTTATTAAGAGACAATAATAGCTTTGGTATAGAAACTGTAAACACTGAAGAAGGATTATACAGTGCTGCATTGCCATTAGTGCAAAGAGAACACGTAGTATTAATTGATAACAAAACTGTGTTTAATGACGTTGTATTTGAACCTAAATCTGGATACAGACAAGAACGGATAAAGGTCAGCGGATACCGCGCAGCTGATTGGACTGGTGGATTAAATATTCCAGGATTTGTTTACGACGATGCTAAAGTTGTAGATTGGGCTCAATGGAAAGATTTTAACATTGGCAGTCTTATAAAGTATAAACAGTTCTATTATGTTGCAACTGAAAACATTCCAGGAGCATCGACTTTTGAAACTGCTAAATGGTTTAAGCTTAATAAAAAGCCAGAGCCAGAATTAATTACAAATTTTGATTATAGAACAAATCAATTTACTGATTTTTATAGTTTAGATACTCAGGGATTTGATCCTGAATTACAAAAAATGGCAAAACATTTTACGGGCTTCCAAAAACGTCAGTATCTTGCTAATATTATTCCTGATGATGTAAGTCAGTATAAGTTTTATCAAGGATTTATTCAAGACAAAGGCACAAAAAATGCACTTTCAAAAATGTTTAGTGCATTAGGTAGTGCAGGAAAAGACACATTAGAATTTTATGAAGAATGGGCATTGCAAGTTGGTCGCTTTGGCGCAACTGATAATATTCAACAGGTTGAATTTAATCTTAAAGAAAATAAAGTGCAAGAATCACCACAGGCAGTTGAGTTAGTTAACCGGTTGCCTGCAACTAATTTTGATAAACATTATAGAATTTTAGAACACGAAGTTTATGATAAGCCTTTAGATTATAATCATGCGCCGTTTCCAACAAAAGAAATAACTAACGAAACATATAAGACTGGTGGATTTGTAAGAGAAGACGATGTTACATTTGTAGCTAGTTCTAGTGCTGAACTGCCGTTAGGAAATGTTAACCTACTTGGACTTGGCGAGTATATTTGGGTAACAGAATTAGCCGAAAATCCATGGAATGTATACCAGCATATTGGTCTTGAAACATACGTATCTACATTAGAAAATAAAAATGAAACTTCTGCTATCACCGGAGAGTCTTTAATAGAGTTAACATTAAGTAGGTGGGCAGGCGACTTAGTACAACCATTAGATATTATAGGTGTACGTGCTGCTAAAGATTTTAATTTAGAAGGGTTATATATTGTTGACAGTATAAATCTTAATAAGATAAAAATTAGGATATCTACAGAAGTAACTCCCGATCCGTTCTTAAACCAAAACTTTTTATTAACTAAATTACGTTCAGTGCGTGTAGCAACACTTGCTGAAGCAAATGCATTAGCTCAAACTAACTTGTATACAGGTCAACGTTTTTGGATCGAACAATATAATAACGAGTGGGCCGTTCTAGAAAATCAAAGCTTATACAGCAACAATCAAACCATAGTTAACAATAGTGAATTTGCCGGAGACTTGCAAGATTTCTCAGCAAGTATGGCAACTACTAGTGATAACAGAAACTTATTTGTTGCTTCGTCTAACGATTCTAATGGAAAATTAAATTATTATAGAAGAACTGATGAATCAGCAGAACTAGTAATTGACCAAGAAATATTTCCACCAGATAACAGTACGCTATATGATCCGGCTGATAGTGACTTTGGTAAAAGTATCGATGTTTCGCCAGACGGAGAATACTTAGTAGTAGGTGTTCCGGGCGCAAGTAATGTAAAAACTAAATTTAGCGGCACCTTTAGTTCCACACAAACTTATACAAAAGGACAGATTATAAAATATAAAGAAAGCCTGTGGAAAGCAAATAGAGAAATTCTTCCTGCTATTGCTGCTGAACAGTTTTCAAGCTTTGATTCTTATATTAATATTTCTGAACAGTCAGATGCTGACTCAACTACATTAACATTGTTAGTTGCAGGTGATCCTGGATTACCTAATAATGTTGTAGATCACTTTTTAGTAAGGGCACCTAAAGATATGTACAACGGTACTTCTGGACCGGTTGGTGCAGTTGCAGGCGATGGAGTAAGTTTATATTGGAACAAGCGCAGTTTTGCATACCCAACAATACAAACATATCTTCCGTTTGATAATATTATACCAGAAATAACTACAACAGTTTTATCAACTGAACATACTATACAACAAAAAATAGATCATATTTTCTTTATTGATACTTTTGTAACGTTGCCTATTAAAGGAGACATTGTACAAACTGACACAGGCACAGCAGAAGTTTATTATGTGTCTGCGTTTAGAGATAGCGCAGTTGTATATTTAATAAACACTAATGGCGTGTTTGGTATACTTGGTGAACTATTTAACGACAGAACAGACTTTATAGGATTTTACTCAGAAGCAGATACTTATAATACCAGTGAAGCTGTTGCTGGATACTGGTTGTTTAAAACATACCAAATTGGACAAGATCCAACTCCACAATCTACAGAAGTTACTTCGGGCAGTGCATTTACATATTCTAACAATGGCAGATATTATGATACTGGCAGAGGATTAGTATATTCTGATATTCGTAAAAGAGTAGATATTGATGCTGCTCAATTATTAAATGTTTATAGTAATATACAAGATACAATTAGTGATATTGGTGCTTACGTTACTAAGAAAAACCAAGCAAGTTTTATAAACCATTTATCTTACACAGGAGATAATGGTGGAACTGAGCTTGCTATACCAAGTAGTAAATATGTAATCCGTACATCAAAAGATTATTCAAATATAATACATCCTAGATTCTTAGTAAACGGACCTAGTTCCGCTTCACCAACAAAAGTTAATATTAAATATTTTGATAACGATGAATTTAACCTAAATGAAACAGGGTTTACTGTTAGTGACATTACAGCTACTGATATTATTATACAAGACATGTGGGATGGCTATATTGACTTCGATTTTACTGAATTTGATTTTGAAGGCAATGTATTTGAACCAGTAATTGGTGATATCTTAGTTGACGTACAGATCCCTAGAGATGGACAAGGAGGTCTTGCTAGAACTAGTACAACTACAAGTGCTGCTGAAGTAATGTTCTACCAAAGAAACTTTAATAAAGTTCGAGTGTATGTTAATGTATTAACACAAGCACAATTTGAAGAGAAAGAGCCAACTGATAGATTAGATATAACAGTTGGCGGCACCTTTAGTCAATTAACTAACATTGGCAGATTTGAGATTAGAAGATTGGCACGATCTATTACTGACCCTGACCAAGACACGGGAACAATTCTAGATGTTAATAATGATATTGTTCTAGGAACAAATCTTATTGGAAAATTAATTGTTGTAGATACTGGAACTTTGTTTTCAGACTCAGTAACCTGGGACAATGTTATTCCGGTTACTGATCAAGAATATTATTTCTTTAATGAAGATACTATTACTGGTATATCTAGAGCTGCTAACCCACCGTATACTTCAAACAAAGATTATGCCCAAGTTTATAACATTCTAGCAGATAAAAATGGCACTGGCGGATCGTTAAATCAAGGTGCTGCATCGATTTATAGAAAAGACTTTAACGGAGTTTACCAACATCAAATAACTTTAGTCTCAGAATATGCAGCTCAAGATAAACGATTTGGCTCGCAAGTTAAGATAACTCAAGCTGGCAACGATTATACTTTAATGATATCTAATGAACCAACTGGATTAGCAAGGGATGCAGATTTAGAATGGAGAGAAAATCCAGGTGCTATTGAAATATTCAATCATGGTATAGTTACTGTAGATAACTTTAAAGGATTCTTCAAACTTGATACTACTTATTATCTCGGCGAAATTGTAATTACAAATGATAATTATTATATTGCACGTAAAGAAAGTCCACGGACACAGAATGATATTTCAAATCCAATATATTGGTTAAACATAAGCTGGAAAAGAGCAAAGGATGAAAGTTATAGAGGAACATTTGATAATACTATTAGTTACAGCTTAAATGACATTGTAAACTATAGTAATTTACTTTATAAAGCTGTAACTAATGTGCCAAAAGGTGCAGCAGTTCCGTCTAGGTTAAATACATCCTGGGAATTAGTTGATAGTAAAATTGATTATTTAGGCGTTCTACCAAACTTAACATTAAATGCATATTATAATGAACTATCATATGACCCTGCAACAAATATATCGCAGTTTGCTGAAAGTTTTGACCTAAGCGATGATGCTGAGGTATTAGTAGTAACAACTAAATTAGAATTATCAGATAGTTCTTATCAAAAGCAATTAGCAATTTATAGACTTACTGATAAAAAGTATGTGTTAAGCCAAGTAATAGATGCTCCTGCATCTAGCTTTGAACTACAAAACCACGACAACGATGACGCTACTCCGGATGTTTGGGTAAATAAAAATCTTTGGGCAGAAACAGTTTCATTGAATCCAGCAGGAAACAAGATAGCAGTAAGTGTTCCATTAGATGATACAAATAGTATAGATCAAGGCGCAGTATGGGTTTATAATTATAACTCGACGACAGAGAAATTTGGAACAGTTAACGGAGTAGACGATAACAATATTACAATAACTGCACCAAATACTGTAATTAACTCTCCAAACAACGAAGAAGTTGAACGATTTGGTTACTCTGTTGCGTTTGGCAATGATAGTTTAATAATATCAAGTCAAAACGGCGACCAACTTATACCAACAAGATTTGATACCTTTAGTGATCTATTAGCAGAAGACTCGTATGTTTTAGATATTTCATCAGCAGCAGCTGGAACTGAAACTACATTTGATAATCAATTTACTTCCTTTAAAAATATTAAAGTTGACAAAGGTACAATTTACGTATATGAAGATGTACAAGGCAGTTTAGTTTATTCTGAACAATTAATATTTAAAGATGCACAAGTTGAGTTCGGAAAAAACTTATTAATTAATGATAATCATATCTACACAGGAATTCCAAATTTTGTCAGTACTACGTATAGAGGTATAATTTTAGATTATCGTAAATCTAAAATTAAAAAGTCATGGAATGTATTAAGATCTAGTGTAACACCTGTTGATTTATCTAAGATTGAAGGAGTATTCTTATACAATAAACGCACTAATCAAATAGTTTCGTATATAGACTATATTGATCCTGTACAAGGAAAAATTGCAGGATTAGCAGACCAAGAAATTACATTTAAAATGCCACAAGATCCTGCATGTTATAATGTAGGACAATTAGCAGATGCAACAGTTGATCCGTCAAAGCATTGGAGCGAAGAACATGTCGGACAAGTATGGTGGAATATCAATAATGCTAGATTTAGTTATTCCTACCAAGGGTCTACAACATTCCAAAGCAATGAATGGAATACATTGCTTCCTGGAGCATCAATTGATATATACGAATGGGTAGAAAGTGATTATTTACCAAGTCAGTGGAATCAGTTAGCTGACACAGATAACGGAGTTCCACTAGGTATTAGCGGCACATCACTATACGGTGATACAAAATATAGTGCTAAATTATCTTATGATGATATAAGCCAAACTTTTAACACAAAATATTATTTCTGGGTTGAAAACAAACTTACTATTCCGATAGATAAAAAGCGCACAATTAATTGTCTAAATATCCGTAATCTAATTCAATCACCAAGAGAAAACGGATATAGATATATTAGTTTTATTAGTAAAGATAAGTTTGTATTAAACAATTTTGATAACTTAATTACATCAGATGATTTGGTATTAAATATTCGGTATTCAACAGGATTAAATAGTTCTCAAAACGAGCATGCCCAATATCAGTTAATATCGGATAACTTAGCTACAAGCAAACCTAATTACGATATTGAGCGCAAATGGTTTGATAGCTTAATTGGATTTGACAGTAATAATAGAATTGTACCGGATCCTAAAATTCCCGTAGCCAAGCGCCAAGGTATCCAAAATCGTCCAAGACAAGGAATGTTTGTTAACAGAACAGAAGCGTTAAAACAAACAATTGAAAGAGTAAACTTGGTATTATTAAAGACGTTAATTATTGATGAATATAATATTAATTCTCTTTTATTAAAAGATGAATCGCCTACTGCTGCAAGTAAAAAATACGACCTAAAAATTGATACGTACGAAGAACTTGTATTTGTAAGTACAAATAAATTAACATCAGCAGTACTAACACCAGTAGTAGTTAATGGTAGAGTTATACGTGTTATAATAACTAACCCAGGTAGGGGTTACAAAGTTGCTCCTTCATATCAATTTGAAGGAGCAGGCACTGGAGCAACATTAGACATTGTTATTAATAATCTTGGACAAATTACAAGCGTAGATATATTAACACAAGGTACTGATTATACTGAAATAACAAAATTAAATGTTAGGAAATTTACAGTATTAGTAGAATCAGATAGTACATCATTTAACAAATGGACTTTATATGAATGGAACACACCATCTACTTCCTGGTTTAGAACGGCTGTGCAAGATTATAATGTAGCAAATTATTGGAACTATTCAGATTGGTACGATACTAATTATAATCAATTTACAGAAGTTAATTATAGTGTTAATAACTCTTACGAACTTAGTACAATAGACGATATTATTGGCGACACTGTTAGAATTAACAATGTTGGTACAGGCGGCTGGCTACTATTAGAAAAAGAATCTAACCAAAATACAGAAGACTACACAATAAACTACAAAACTATTGGCAGACAAAACGGTACTATACAGTTTGGCGACAATCTATATGACTATACTAAAAACTCAACAGGCTACGATAATAACAGTTTTGATAGTGCATTTTATGATAATAATCCTGTAAGAGAATTAAGAATAATCTTTGAATCATTAAGAGATAATATATTTACAGGAACTTTAGCAGTAGAGTATAATCAATTATTTTTTGCTACTTTACGATATATTCTTTCAGAACAACCTGATGTTGATTGGATGTTTAAAACAAGCTTTATATCTGCAACACATAAATTGGGCAATCTTTCTCAAGACGTTACATTTAAATATAGTAACTTAGCAGATTTTGAAAGTTATGTTAACGAAGTAAAACCTTATAGTACTAATATAAGAGAATTTGTTGATAGCTACAATAGCTTAGATAACACAAACAGTAGCACTTCTGATTTTGACCTTGCTCCGTATTATAATAACGAAACTGGAACAATAATTCCAAGCATTGCTACTGTTGATAGTAACATTATTGTCGGTGCAAACAATAATACTACAGCATATCCTAGAAAGCATTGGTTAGATAATTTAGGTTATAAAATTACTGAAATTAAAATGAGCGACTTAGGAAGCGGTTACACATTTGTTCCAACTGTAAGATTTGAAGGTGGCGGCGGCGGCACCGGTGCAACTGCTACGGCTGTACTTGCGTATGGTAAAGTAACAAAAATAAAAGTTACTAACACTGGCAGCGGTTATACTAGTGCTCCTACAGTAATTATCGAAGGATCACAAAACGATATTTCTACAAACGCTAATGCTACTGCAATAATTGGCGCAGGCCTTGTTCGTACTCCTCATATAGTAGTTAAATTTGATAGAATGAGCGGACAATATGTTTACGAAGATATTTCAAAGCAATCATTGTATACTGGAACTGGTGATAGTACAACGTTTAACCTTGCGTATCCATTAGATCTTAATAATTCTAAAGTTCAAGTACTAGTTGATAATATTGAACAATTGCGTAGTAAGTATACATATGCTAATATTAAAGATAACACGTTAACTTACACAAGAGAAAAGGGAAGAATTATATTTACAAAGCCGCCGGCGAATGGCGCAGTTATTGTAATTAAATATCAATTGCCATTGAGTATGTTAAGCGCAGAGGATAGAATTTTACATTCATATAGCCCTAGCACAAACATGTACAGTAAAGACCTATCTCAGTTAATAACAGGCACAGATTTTGGTGGAGTTGAAGTTCGCAGTTTTGATTTCCAAGGAATATCAGGATGGGATTCAAAAGGTTGGTTTGTTGATCAATGGGATCAATTTGACAACACATACGAAGACCAAGTATTTACAGCAGACGGTTCTACTATTGCAGTACAATTAACTACTCCATTAGTAAACGGTGTTGTTTATAACCTTTATAAGAACAATGTACGAATTGATGATCCTAACTTTAATTTAGGAACTGCAACTAATGTAAATGCTATTACAAACAGTATCACAGGTGACGGAACAACTGACATAATTTATGTGCAAGATTTAGGAATAAGCATAGTTGATGGTGATACATTTGTTGTAAGAAAATCTACAAGTGACGGTAGCGTAATACCAGATGCAACAGGCTATGATACTGCACTTTCCGGTGGCGACCTTCTATACACTACTGCATCAGGTACGGCAGCAGAAGATATAATTACTGATGGTGACGGCTTTATATCTGAAGCAGCAATGTCTGGCCCTGAAGAGCTTGTACCTGGACAAATATTTGATACATTAGATATTAAAGTATACACTAGAGAAGCAGACGGCCAAGGAAAAATATATAGCCAAAGTTATCATTTAGATACGTCTGTTACAACATACGACTTAGGTGTTACACCAAGTAGTGTAGATTCTATTATTGTTAAGATTGATAATACTATACTTTCGAGAGAGGCTGGTAATTATACAATTAATTGGGAACTTGGCAAAATAACTATTGATAGTACTATTAGTAGTTTTGTTGCAGGCGCAATTCTTAGTATTGTAACAGTGTCACAAGCTGGTCAAAATATTTTAGATTTTGGAGAATACATTGCAGACGGTTCGACTACTTCTTTTGAAACAAGAGTAAGGTTCCAGACTGACTTGGATATTTTTGTTAGTACTAACGGTGTAAAGCAAACTGTAACATTTAATAAATCAGAGATAACTGGCAACGTTGTGTTTACATTTAGTACTGCTCCAGAAGAAGGTGAATTAGTTTATTACTCATTATTTGATAGTATAATCCAAGTAAATTACAGTCAAATGAAAAAGGATAGATTTACTGGCAATGCTGTAGATGTTAATTTTGTATTATCATCTGCGCCTTTTTATAATAAGCCTACTCAACACAATTTAATTGTAAAAGTAGGAAATACAATTCTAAGTCCGGGTTATAATATACAGTACACTATACCAGCATCTAATCAGCGTGAATATTTGTTAGAAACATTCCAACAGCCACAAGGTTCGTTGCTTACTGAAGATATAAAAGTATTCTTAAACGGAGAAGAACTACTTACTCCGGTTAGTTGGAGATTTAATATTGCAAATAGTAGTATTGTTCTAAATGATGATGTAGGCAAAGAAAATGATATTATTGAAATATATGTAATCACAGACGGCCAGTATACGTTGCCAAGCGCAAATACAGTTAAATTAAATACAGCGCCTGGTCCATTTGCAGAAGTAGAAATATTCCAATTTAGTAATCATGATATATTAGGTATAGAGCGTGTTAATTATGATGTTGTAGCAAGAACAACTTTACAATTAGGAAATACAGAATATAATACATACAACAGATTATCAGTAGGCGAGATTAAACTAAGAAAGCCAGCAGTTGATGCAAAATATGCTTGGGTTATTAAAAACGGAGAATTGTTAACTCCTGATATTGATTATATATTAACAAATAATAATACAACGATTCAACTAGCAGTTGTGCCCGAACAGCTTGACTTACTTGATGTAATTCATTTTACTGCCGAAGTAAATACTTCAAAGTTTGCATATAGGCAATTTAAAGATATATTAAATAGAACTCATTATAAAAGACTTGATGAATCAGTAACAATATTAGCAGCACCACTAAATTACTATGATTTGAGAATTGAAGTAAATAATAGCACATTGTTAAGCGAACCAAACAAAGGACAAAATTTACCTGGTATAATTTTTGTAAATGGCGAACGTATTGAGTATTTTGTTAAAGAAGGCAATACATTGCGTCAACTTCGTAGGGGAACATTAGGAACAGGCGTTAAGGAATTGCATACAGCTGGATCAAAAGTGTTTGATCAAAATATAAGCAAGACTATTCCGTATATTGATAATAATATTGTTCAAAATATTACAGCTGACGGTACTTCTGCATTATTTGATGTAGTGTCCTCAACAGGATCAATAGACGAATTAGAAGTATTTGTTGGCGGAATTCGTATGCGTAAGAATAGTATTAGTTCGTTTTTACCTACATTTGAATTAGATAGCCCAGCTGGCGACTACGAAACTCCAGCAGATGTATTATTTAATGTGCAAACACAAAAAATAGATTTAAAACAAGTACCACTCGTAGGAACACGAATTACTATTATTAAGAAACAAGGCAAAATTTGGAATGAAGGCGTTAATTCTTTAGGAGAATCGAATAATAGTATTGCAAGATTCTTACGTGCAGGAACATCTGAGCTACCTGAATAAATACAGTATAGGAAAAATAAATGAGCGATAATATGCAAGACACAAACGGAGTATTAGTTCAGGGACACATCAAAATATTTGACCCTGAATCACAAAAGGTATACATTGACAAGCGCAATGCAATTCACTATGAAAATATGAGTATTGCACTTGCTGAGAGTTTGTCTAATGCTGGACAGGGATTTATATACGAAATGAGCTTTGGCAACGGTGGTACAAGCGTTGATCCAACTGGTATTATTACGTATCTAACACCTAACAGTACAGGCACTAATGCAACATTATACAATCAAACATACACTAAAGTTGTAGACGAAAGAAGTGTTAACAATACTGATCCGGTTAGGAATAAAACTGAAATTAGACATTTAAGCGGCACTAACTATACTGATATTGTAGTAAGTTGTTTACTTGATTATGGCGAACCAAACGGTCAAGATGCGTTTGATACAGCTTCTTCACAAACAAATAATTATGTATTTGATGAACTCGGATTACGTAGTTATAGTGCAACTGGAACAGGTAGATTAATTACTCATGTAATTTTTCACCCAGTGCAAAAATCACTCAATCGTTTAATCCAAATTGATTATACTGTTAGAGTTCAGAGTTTGGCAGGATAAGGAATAGATAATGGCATATACAATATCGTACACTGATTCCGTTAACAAAGGAACTATCATAGTCGAAGACAACACATTAAATCAAGAAACTTCGATATCGTTCCCTGGTAAAAATTACACTGGTTACGGAACAGCAGTGAATGAAAACTTTTTACACTTATTAGAAAATTTTGCAAATAGCAACTCACCTAGTCGTCCTGTCGAAGGACAGTTGTGGTACGATACTTCAGCGGGCGTTGATCAGCTTAAAATTTATGATGGAACAACTTGGATTGCAGCTAGTGGTGTTAAAAAAGCAACTAATCAACCAGCAGTTGCAAATTCTAGTTCAGGAGACTTGTGGGTTAACACTGAAACACAACAACTTTATTTGTTTACTGGATCATCATGGATACTAGTTGGTCCTGACTTTAGTGACGGACTACTTACTGGAGCACAATCTGAGTCAATAGTTGGTACAGATGATGTAACTTACAGTGTACTTTCTATTAAAATTAAAAACCAAACTGGCATAATAATTAGTTCTCAAGCATTTACACCAAAAACTACTATTACAGGATTTACTGGTGGAATTAATGCAGGTATGAACCTCAGTGCATCTGCACTAGTAGGCACTGAGGCATTAAAATATTACGGAGTTGCAGAAAAAGCTGAAAATTTAATAGTTAATAATACAATAGTTCCAGCAACAAGCTTCTTAAGAAGTGACGCAGAATCAAGTTCTAACTTTCAACTTAATATTAAAAACGACCAAGGTATTGTTATAGGTACTAGCGGACAACTAGGAATACAAGTTGAAAATCAAAGTACTGTATTTCGCCAAAACAGTAATACTGCTACTATAGATTTTAGAATGCTTAATAATACAGATTATGATACAGTATTAAGAATAGATGCTAGAGGATTTATTGGAGTTAACAATACTGCTCCTGCATCTGCATTAGATGTTAAAGGAAGTGTCAGTGTAAATTCAGCAACAGGCGATCCAACATCTGGACAAATACTAATTAATACTACCTTTAATAGTACTGATCTTAATACAGGCACTATCATAACCAAAGGTGGCATAGCAGTTGCAAAAGATATACAAATTGCAGGTAACATAGACTTTGGTGCAATTAATGAAGCAGCAGCAGGGTACTTAAAAAGCGGAAACATATCACCTACTACTACTAATACTTGGGATATAGGTTCGGCTGCATTAAAATATGATAATGTTCATGCTAGTACATTCTTTGGTAATTTACAAGGTAACGTAAGTGGAACAGTTAGTGGCAGAGCAGGATCTGCAGATAGAATTGCAAGTGCTACTACGTTTGGAATAACTGGAGACGTAGCAGACAACAGTTTTGAATTTGATGGACAAGTTGGCGGCACTACAAAAACATTTAATGTGCGTATTGCTAACAGTTTTATATCTAATAAAACAATATTACCTTTTTCAAGTAATGAAGATGAAATATTACTTAACAAATTTAGTTCATCGGGCGGATATGACTCGGGTGTTTATAAAGTAAAGAAAAGTACATTTTTAAGTACAATTCCGTTAGTTCCAGCAGGAGCACTTATGCCGTTTGCAGGAAGCGTTTTACCAACAGGCTGGCTATTTTGTGATGGATCTATTGTTAATATTTCAGATTATAGTGTATTATTTTCAGCTATTGCATATTCGTTTAAAGATAGATCCTTGTTATTACAAAACGGTGCAACTACATTTGGGTTACCTGACTTTAGAGGTAGATTTGCTCTAGGACTTGATAACATGAACGGATCGAGTGCAGACAGAGTAATAAATGCAGCAGCAGATACATTGGGCGGCAACGCAGGACAAGAAGCAGTTAGGGTTAGGGATATTAACTTACCAGAACACGAGCATGATTTAGAAGGCGCCAGCGGCAATCAATATTATGCAATACGAGAAGCAGCAGGAGAACCTGCTGACAACAATGCAATTTCATTAACAATTGAACCTGGACTAGGCGGCACCCAAGGGTTAGCGTCAAGTGGCGGAATAAATAGTGGCGGAGTAACAGGCACTGGTGATTTTGCAAATATAGGCACAGTAGCAGCGCCGGAACTTGTAGGTGCACCGTTGGATACTATGAATCCATACTTAGCTGTTAATTATATAATCTATACTGGAAATTAAAATGAGTTATCAACTAAACAAGACAGACGGCACAATATTAACAGACTTAATTGACGGTCAAATAGATACTACTAGTACTAACCTGGTGCTTGTTGGTAGAAACTATACAGGGTACGGTGAATACTTTAACGAAAACTTTATTAAATTATTAGAAAATTTCTCCAATACGGCATCTCCGAGTAATCCATTAACTGGTCAAACATGGTGGGACAATAGTGATAAGCGACTAAAAGTATATGACGGAACACAATGGAAAGCAAGTGGAGGCCCATTTGTGCAAACTACACAACCGCAAATGGTTGCAGGCGATTTATGGATTGACAGTCTAAATAATCAAGTATATGCATTCGATGGCGCTGATCTTATTTTAACGGGTCCTTCATATACACTAACACAAGGCGAAACTGGATATAGGGTAGAAAGTATCCTCGATGCACAGAGTCGTTCTAGAACAGTTGCAAACCTATATGTAGGCGGAACACTAACAGCAGTTGTTAGCGCACTGGAATTTACACCAGTGTACAGTCAGCAAATAGATGGACTAGTTACCGCAGCAAATCCTAATGGTATAATATATCAAGGATTTAACATTATTGATGCTGCTAATTTTAAATTTAGAGGTATTGCAGATTCTGCAAACGCACTTGTTACAGCAGGCGGAACAGTTAGAACTGCTGATAGTTTCCTTCCGTCAACTGCTAACGGATTAACAACAGGTACGTTAACAATATCAAACTCAGGTGGGTTAACAGTTGGTGTTTCACAGAATCACGTACAAAAAATTGTAGGACCTAGGTATTATTTAGAAAACCAAATTACCGACGAAGATATGAGTATGCGTGTTAAGTCAAGCTCATTTGGATCAATTACAGTTGATGCAATTTACGTAGATGCAAGTACTGCAAGAGTTGGAATATTTAACAGAACTGGCGCCGGCGACTTTAGACTACCTGACTACACATTGGATGTGGACGGAGATTTACGAGTAACTGGTAATCTTTTAATTGAAGGCACTACAACTAGTATTGATGTTGCTACACTACGAATTGAAGATAAAAATATTGAAATTGCTAAGACCGCAGCAGGCGCAACACTTACTGGAATCTCTGCTGATAACGCAGGTTTCATATTAGATACATCAGATGTTGGCCAAAAATTATGGACTTGGAAACAAGTACAAGATGCATGGACAACTAATGTTAATTTAGATTTAAGTGACGCTACTAAGGCACTAAAAATTGGCGGAGAAAACAAATTAACAAATACAAGTTTAGTTAATATCCAAAAAGCTCCGCAATTAGATGAAATTGGAACGCTAATTAATTTAGACGTTGATAATATTAATATTAACGGACATACAATTACAGCAGCACCAGCAAGCCCGTCAGTATTTACAATCGTATCTAATCGTGGAATTAACATAACAGCCGCAGGCGATATTAATGTTACTGATAGTCAAAAAATTACAGGTGTTGCAAAAGCAGTTAGTGCAAAAAAAGCAGCTGAGCTTGCAATTACTGAATCAATTGGCAGTACTGTTGCTACTAAAGAATACGTAGATGAAGAATTAGCAACTGGACCTGTAGTATTTTCGTTAGACGTTACTGGTATGGGGGCAGATGCAACATTAGAAGTAAATGTTGCAACAGTTATAAATTCGATGTATCCAGCAGATACGCTTAATGCAGGTAAGATTGCAAAAATACACACAACAACATATGCAGGAGCAACAGTTAGTGGTATTAACATTACTGTGTCAGAAAGTCCTGATACTAGCGGCGTATTAACTAAAAATACTATTGCAGTTGACGTCAACGGCACTTTAAATGGGCAAGCAATAGAAGATATTGAGGCTTCAAACACAGCAAGCGGAAATGTTTTTCTTACTCCGTCAAGGACATTAATGACATTCACATCAAACGGCACAGCTTGGACTCACACAAGTACAACTACACCGTATTCATTTTAATTGAATAAATAATATAACAGCACTAGGGGTTACACAAATAATGGCATATGCAATAGATAGATATAACAACACACTGTTAACTACAGTGGAAGATGGCACAGTTGATCAAACAACTGACTTAAAATTCATCGGAAAAAACTACGCAGGTTACGGCGAAATACAAAATGAAAACATGTTATTTTTGCTTGAAAACTTCTCTGGTACCGTTGCACCACCCCGGGCATTAACAGGACAACTATGGTACGATAGTGCAAATGCTAAATTAAATTTTTATGATGGTAATCGATGGAAAGCTTCCGGAGGAGCATTAGCAACAAGTACCCAGCCAACCGGCGCAGCAAGCGGCGATTTTTGGTGGGATACTGGAAACGATCAGTTAAGTGTGTTTAATGGAACTTCTTATTCGCTTATAGGACCACAGAATGCAGGCGAAGGCCTAACGCAGATGCAAAGTACAACTTTACTAGGCACTGATACTAATACTTACAATGTAATTTCATCAACCATTAATGACACAACTGTAGCTATTTTTAGTAATTCTGAATTTACAATTGATTCTAGTAATGCTATTCCTGGATTTACTACTGTTAAAAAAGGATTAACATTAGTTAATACTCCGACTACTGGAGTAAATCAAGGCCGTACTACTGGAGAGCATAGATTTTATGGAACTGCTACAACTGCAGAATCCCTTGTTACAACAGCTGGCACAGTTATAAGTGCTGATAATGTTGTTACTTCGGTATCAGGCTCAGCAAGTGAATTTATAGAAGAAACTAAATTTAAAAATAATTTAGGTATAAAAATTGGCGCAGCTGACCAGATATGGATTTACTTTGATCCTACTACAAATGCAGCAGTAATAAGAAATTCTAATGGTGCAAGTAGTAAAATATCATTGCAAACAACTACATCACTAGGTGCAGTAACTACAGTAGCTAGTGTTAATGCGCTTGGCTTATTTCCAAGTAGTGATGTAACTTTTAATATTGGATCAACTGCTTTACGTTGGAATGAGATACATGCTGCAAAATTTAAAGGCGTTTCAGATAAGGCTGATCAATTAAAGTACGGAACAGATGCGTATGCAGTAGGAAGTCAATTATTATCAAATAGTACTGTTGCTGTTAGAACCGCTGATGGCAACTTAGTTGCTAACCTGTTTCAAGGTACTGCAACCAGCGCAAGGTATGCTGACTTAGCAGAAAAATACACTACAGCAGAAGAATTACCAGCAGGCACAGCAGTTGCAGTATGCAGTCATGAAGATCACGAAGTAGAGCCAGCAGTTGCAAGTAATCATTGTATTGGTGTTGTATCAACTGATCCAGCATACATGATGAATAGTGAAGCAGATGGACAATACATTGGACTTAAAGGACGTTTACCTGTAAGAGTTAAAGGTGCAGTTAGAAAAGGCGATGCAGTTTATGCAATGGCAGATGGTGTATGTACTACTATTGCTACAACATCAATTGTAGGTATTGCGCTAGAAAGTAATAGCGATGAGGGCGAGAAGCTAGTAGAATGCGTACTTAAGGTATAAGGAACCCACATGGCAAATATCACAGCAGCACGAATTAATAATCTACAAAATAGAATTTCACTAATTTATGGTCAAGGCGCAGGTCAAAGCGGTTACGGGCAAACACTTGCAAGCGCCCAAGTTAGTTCAGTTGAAGGTGAAGTTAGAGCTGCTGATCTTAATAACATATATGCAGATATTCTAAATGCTAGAGTTCACCAAGTAGGCCCCGGCAATTTATCAATTGATACAGTAATATCGGGTTCAAATACTGTTGCAGAAGAAACAAGCGCATTTTTAAGTGATACTGGGTTACTTACAGATGACCCATCAGGATTTAAAAAGGGTATTGCAGATTACGAAGCTTTAATGACTCAAATAGAAGCTGACAAATTTACAGTACATACATCACAAGCAGCTCAGTCATTAGTACTAACTGACATACGATCAGCATCGTGGAACGGATTAGTTTACCAAATATTTACTATAACATTTGACGATGCAAGCCATAGACGCAGCTTCTTTAATGCAGGCGGCCAAATAAGATTGGCATCGGCAAATTCTGCTGCAAGAACATCAAAGG
>Ga0307998_1000187_pt1 | contig 35975 bp, 29 predicted proteins | sample Davwhametageno37_FD_203147 | JGI IMG/M metagenome (GOLD analysis project Ga0307998, IMG submission 203147) | Marine microbial communities from Davis Island wharf, Antarctic Ocean - #37 | ecosystem: Environmental > Aquatic > Marine > Unclassified | place: Antarctic Ocean: Davis Island wharf... | reverse complement strand
TGGAAAGCCTAAGCCTGGAATGGGGTCAATTAAAAAGATGCAAAAATCGCTTCAAAAACAATTAGAAGCGATGAAAAAAGCAATGGAAAAAGGGGAGAAACCAGGAGGTAAAAAGCCTGGTCAAAAACCAGGGAAAGGAAAGGGTGAAGGAACGGGAATGCCAGGAGGTAAAGGAATGAGTGAATCACTGGCTAAGATGGCTGCCCAACAAGCTAAAATCAGACAAGAATTAAATAAATTAAAGAATGGGAAAAATGGAGCTGGTATTAATGGTTTATCTAAAATGATGGAGCAGAATGAAACTGACATCGTGAATAAGCGAATTACTCAACAAACCATTAATAGGCAAAAAGAAATCTTTACACGTTTATTGGATTCTGATAAAGCAGACAGGGAAAGAGAGTGGGATGATAAGAGAGAGTCTAAAGAGGGTCGAGAAAATCAAAAAGGTAACCCTGAGTTGTTTATTGAGTATAACAAACAAAAAGAGCAGGAGGTGGATTTGATTAAAACAACACCGACTAACCTTAGTAATTTTTACAAGAAAAAAGTTTCACTATATTTTCAACATATAAACCAATGATTCAATCTGGAATTATTCAAAATATCGTGTCGGCTTCTAATCTTGAGAGCTTATCAAAAAATGAAATCCTTATTGATGATGTTTGCGAGCAGTTTCGGTTTGGGGAAGATCACTATGGCAATATGTTGATTGCGCCCACTGAGGCTGTTAATAATGCAAATACGCACTGCAATAAATTAGATCCAGAGAAGATGGTTAGTCTTGTTATGGAAGCATCGGAGAATGAAGTGTGTTTTATCATAAAAGATGAGGGTGTTGCTTTTGTTTTTAATAATGTTCCTGACCCAACTCATCCAAAAAATCTCGAAAAGTTAAGGGGTAGAGGCCTCTTTTTAATAAGAGCTTTGGCTGATGAGGTTGGATTTGAAGAATACAGAACAACAATTAATTTAAACTTTTATATATCAATTAATTAATGTTTATTCAAAATTCTATTTCTTTCGAATCTGAGGCTATTTCTTTTGAATTGGAGTATCCAAACCTTGTTCAAGATTGGATTCAACATGCAATAACTAACGAAGATAAAGTTGCGGGAGAAATATCTTACATCTTTTGCTCTGATGAATATCTTCATAAAATTAACCTAGAACATCTTCAGCATGATACGTTAACAGATATCATTACATTTAATTATTGTGAGGATGACCTTATTAACTCTGATATTTTTATTAGTTTGGATAGGGTTAAAGAGAATGCTGGTTTATTTAAGACTTCTTTTGAAAACGAATTAAGTCGTGTAATGATTCATGGTATTTTACATCTTGTAGGGTATGATGATAAGACAGATGAGGATAAGGTTTTAATGCGTTCAAAGGAAGATTTTTATTTAACTTTGCGTTAACATTCATGTGTTTCACGTGAAACAATTCTTAGAAAATGGTTAAAAATTTCGATATTATAGTTGTTGGTGGTGGTCATGCTGGTTGTGAAGCCGCTGCTGCTGCTGCAAACATGGGGTCTAAAACACTGTTAGTTACAATGAATATGGATACCATTGCTCAGATGTCTTGTAATCCCGCTATGGGCGGAGTTGCAAAAGGACAAATAGTAAGAGAGATAGATGCGTTGGGTGGCTATTCTGGAATTATTAGTGATAAGAGCGCTATACAATTTAAGATGTTGAACCGTTCAAAAGGACCAGCTATGTGGAGTCCTAGAACGCAGAATGATAGGATGTTGTTCTCCAAAGAATGGAGATTGATGTTGGAGCAAACGGAGAACCTTGATTTTTGGCAAGACATGATGACTGAACTCATTATTGAGGATGGTAAATGTGTTGGTGTTAGAACCCAAATAGGTGTTGAATTTAGATCAAAAGCTGTTATTTTAACCAATGGAACATTTTTAAATGGATTGATTCATATCGGTGAAAAGCAGTTCGGAGGAGGTAGAGCTGGAGCTACAGCATCAACCGGAATTACAGAACAATTGGTGTCTTTAGGTTTTGAATCTGGAAGAATGAAGACAGGAACACCGCCAAGAGTTGATGGTCGTTCCATAGATTATACTAAGTTGGAAGAGCAGCCAGGGGATGAAAATCCAAGTACTTTTTCTTTTAAAGTAAATCATAAACTAACCAAACAACGCAGTTGTTATATTGGTTATACCAACCAAAATGTACATGATGTTTTACAAACTGGCTTTGAAAAGTCGCCAATGTTTACGGGAAGAATTCAAGGACTAGGACCAAGATATTGTCCTTCTATTGAAGACAAGATTGTGCGTTTTTCTGAGCGAGATAGGCATCAATTGTTTGTAGAGCCTGAAGGATGGGATACCTGTGAAATTTATCTTAATGGGTTTTCTACATCATTACCTGAAGATATTCAGCAAGAGGCTATGCAGTTGATTCCTGGCTTCGAAAAAGCGAAGATGTTTAGACCAGGTTATGCTATTGAATATGATTTTTTCCAGCCAACACAACTGAATAATACACTAGAAACTAAGATGGTCCCTGGGCTCTATTTTGCTGGTCAAATTAATGGAACTACAGGTTATGAAGAGGCAGGGGGACAAGGTCTTATGGCAGGGATAAATGCACACCTAAAAATTAATGATAAGAATCCTTTTGTTTTAAATAGAGATCAGGCTTACATCGGAGTTTTAATTGATGATCTAGTTACAAAGGGAACTACAGAGCCTTATAGAATGTTTACTTCTCGTGCTGAATATAGAATATTATTAAGACAAGATAATGCTGATATTAGACTAACAAAGTTGTCTTATGATCTAGGTTTAGCTAGAGCAGATCGTTTGCATGCTGTAGAATTAAAGGCTGGTAATATTAATAAGATTATTCAAAGTTTCACTAAAACAAGTTTAGTTCCTAGCGAAGTAAATCCTTATTTAGAAGAACAAAATTCTTCTCTTTTAAAACAGAAGGTAAAAGCAAACTCTGTTGTGACAAGACCAAACATTACTGTTTTAGGGCTTAAGGAAAGTAATCCGAAATTGGCTGAAGTATTAAATGACTTTGATGAACTTGAAATTGAAAATGCTGAAATTTTAATGAAGTATGAAGGCTACATTAAAAGAGAAAAAGAAGTAGCTGACAAGTTAATGCGTTTAGAAAACATTAAGATTTATAAGGATATTGATTATACTAAGTTAGGCTCTCTTTCTTCTGAAGCAGTAGATAAACTCACTAAAGTCCAACCGGCAACAATTGGTCAGGCTTCTAGGATTAGTGGCATATCTCCCTCCGATGTTTCTGTATTAATGGTTTTCCATGGCAGATAGTTTTTTGTTTGTTCCACGTGAAACAATGCATATTTTATAGGATGGAATATAATTTTTCTTTTTGACTAAAGAGATTTGAAATTTGACTTTATTGGGATAACTATTTTTCCTAAATCTATCTTTTATAGTTGAAAACTCTAAAACAGTCATTAAAAGGCCTTTAAATGCGATTTAATGACCTTTGCATAGGCTTTAATGTCATAGCTCTATTTTTTTGAGAAAGACGATCTTAAGCAATATTTTCTATGCATCTGATAATCAGCATACTAGGAGGTTTAGGTTTGAAAAATGAAAAAATTGACTGTTCTTCGTCCGCTTCATATTTTTTTCTTCTTAATAATATTGTTTATCAATCTTGCCGTTTGGTATAATTACATAGCGCATCGTTTTAAATTTTACTTTAAAGGGCAACAGAAAATGCATATTATTTATTTTCGGTTCAATTTGATAGATATATTTTTGGATTGCCGATATTTGTTTTAGTAATTAGTTGAAATTTAAGTTAAGAAATGAATTTAAGTATAATAATACCACTTTATAACGAAGAGAAATTAATTATAGATTTACTCAAAGAGTTAGAAAGAGTAAACTATCCTGCACTTGTTAAAGAGCTACAAATTATTATTGTAGATGATGCTTCTACCGATAATTCTATTAACAATGTAGCGGAATGGATAAAAGGAAAGCAACACATCCACTTATTAAAACACGACCATAATAAAGGTAAGGGTGCTGCTGTTAAAACAGGCGTAAAACAAGCTTCTGGTGATCATGTTTTAATACAAGATGCCGACATGGAGTTAAGCCCTAAAGATATTCCAACATTAATACAGACTGCTAACGATTTGAATATTCCATTTGTAAATGGGTCGAGATATTTGCCAGGAGTGATAAGAACACAAGCTGCATTTAAGCGCTATTTCGCTAATAAGGTTTTTACACTTTTTACATCATTACTTATAAATGTACATCTTACCGATATGGCTTGTGGATATAAATTAATATCTAAAGAGTTGTTTGATAAGTTGAATTTAAATGAAAATAGATTTGGTTTTGAGGCGGAGTTAATTATAAAATGTGCTCGACTACGTAAAAATTGGATTGCAGAAGTGCCTGTAAATTATATTCCAAGAAACTTGGGGGAGGGAAAGAAACTTCGAAGCTTTGATGGGTTTAGAATTATGCGAACAATTTTGAAGTATGGTTTATTTAGACTCAAATAAATTTAAAGTAATAACAATTGCTTTTTTAGGACTTTTACTATTCTCTTCATGTGATAACGTTGATAATTATTTATTATCAACCAATAAAACAGTTAGTCTTCAATTAGACAATGGAAAGTTTGTAACTGCAAACAGAGATAAAGGAAATGTCTTGTTTTCTGATGTTGGAGCAGCTTATGAGTGGGAAACATTTAAGCTTATTTCAACAGAAGATGACCTTGTTTATATAAAAACATCGTTAGGCCAATTTGTGAGCTATAATAATATGGATTCTATTTTGATTGGAGATTCAGAAATCCCAGGAAAAACAGAAGCATTTGTACTAATTCCTTCTAATGGAAAAGATCAACTGCAATCACTTTCGGGAGGCAATATAATTGTTAATGAAAAAAATCAACTTGCTGTTTCTTATCAACTTGGAGCTGAAAATTTTAAAATAAAAAAAATAATTAAGTATCCAGCCTCTTGGTTTGCTCTTGAGGCAGTGCACAAACTTCCATTTTTCGTTCAGTTTTTCGCTTTTGTAATGGTAATGTTATTGTTTTTTAGAAAGTTTAAAACCTTGATTAAGAAAAATAGAATTTCTTATTATACAGTCCTTATTTTAGGGTTTATATTGATTTATGTTATTTTAAACACTAAACAATGGCAGCGCGATAATGTAATTGTTAGTGATGGAATTGTTTATTATGAGTACTTACCTGCCACATTTATATTTAACGATTTATCGTTTAATTTTACAAATAACTTACCTGCTGATTTTGATGGAAAGATTTGGATTGAAACGAATAAAGAGACAGGTGTAAAATTGCCTAAAACATCTTTAGGTTTATCATACATGTACATGCCTTTCTTCTTTTTAGGGCATATAACAGCACACTTCACAGGCTTTACAACGTACGGATATTCAGAACCATACGGATTGTTTTTGTGTGTAGGTATTTGGTTTTATGTCTTTTTATCACTATTCTACTTAAGAAAAATATTGCTTTTCTATTTTAGCGATGAAGTTACTACGCTTTCGCTAATCTCTATTTTATTAGCAACAAATTTATTTTATTATACAACTATTGCATCAACAATGTCGCATGGGTATAGTTTCTGTTTGTTTGTCTTTTTCATCTATCACACTATAAAGTGGCATCAGACTAAAAGTTGGAAAACAGCTCTTTTCTTAGGGATAATAGCGGGTTTAATTTCTATAATAAGACCAACTAATGCATTAATAGCGATTGTATTCATCCTGTTTAATGTTTTTAGTTTAGAAAGCTTAAAAGCGAAAATTATACTGTTTTGGAAGTATAGAGTTCAAATTTTAGTACTCATTGTTGCAGCTCTTTTAGTTTGGAGTCCGCAAATAGCATATTGGAAATATTTTACAGGACACTATTTCTATTTTTCTTATGGAGAAGAGCGTTTCTATTTTAATAATCCACATATTTTAGATGGATTATTTAGTTATAGAAAAGGATGGTTGTTGTATACGCCAATAATGGTTTTTGCATTATTGGGAATAGGTTTTCTATTCAAGTTTAAAAAAGAATGGGCACTGTCTATATCCATTTTTACAACGTTAAATATTTATGTTGTATACAGCTGGTGGTGTTGGTGGTATGGAGGTAGTTTTGGCAGTCGTCCCATGGTTGAATCGTATGCTTTAATGGCAATTCCGTTGGCAATGCTTTACAATTGGCTGGAGAAAAAACATCATTTGTTAAGGTATGTTTCAATTTTTATAATTGTATTAGGAACAGCGCTTAATTTGTTTCAAACACAACAAACCAAAACCTGTTTACATTGGGACGGAATGACAAAAGAAGCATATTGGTCTAATTTCACAAAATGGGGTTATCCAGAAGGAGTAGATGATATGATTAAGTCTCCGGACTATGAAAAAGCCTTAAAAGGTATAGAGCAATACGATTAAAACGTTTTAAAAAGATAAACTATGTTTGAAAACAAAAAATTAATTACGATAGTCGTTTCTCTTTACAACGAGGAGGAAGGGCTCTCACATTTCTATAGTTTATTGTTAAAATCGGTTTTGGCAATAAAGCAATATAGATTTGAATTAATTTGGGTGAATGACGGAAGTTCTGATGGAACAGGAGTAGTTATAAATAAAGCTATTGCTGAGAACACACCCTCTAATATTGAGCACACAGTAATCTCTTTTTCTAAAAACTTCGGACATGAAGCTGCAATGATAGCTGGAATAGATAATTCTACTGGCGAATTAATAATTTGTATGGATGGAGATGGTCAACACCCTCCAAAAGATATTGAAAGTATTTTAAAGTCTTTTGAGAAAGGTGCTGAGGTTATTTTAATGAAAAGAGCTGCAGAAGAAGACTATAGCTTCTTAAAAAAAGTGTTAACCAAAAGTTTTTATAAGATAATTAACATGCTATCCTCTCATCGATTTGAGAGTGGATCAACAGACTTTTTTGCAATATCCAAGCAAGTTGTTCAGGTTCTACAAGAAAATTATAGAGAGAAAACAAGATTTATTAGAGGCTTTATCCAAAGCGTAGGATTCAATAAAGAGATTCTTCCTTTCAGCGCTCCTCCTCGTCTTTACGGAGAAAGCAACTATAATTACTATAGCTTGCTAAAACATGCGTTAAATGCTGTCTTTTCGTTTTCTAATACCCCTTTAAGGTTAAGTATAATAGTCTCATTATTTTTTGTTGGTTTTACAACTATTTTTGGTTGCTATAGTTTATATATGTTTCTGTTCGGAAAAACGCCACCAACAGGGTATACAACAATTGTCTTGTTTATGGCATTTTCATTTTCATTGTTATTTATAATTATAACAATCATTTCAGTTTACTTTGAAAAACTAATAAAAGAAACACGAAGTAGACCAATCTATATTATTCGGAAGAAAGAGAAGTCTTAATTGTTGGTGTAGTAAGGGAGGTAAGTTCTCGGATTGTATCTAAAAGGCTTAGTAATGTATATTTTAACAGCATTGGTGTCTATAATTTCTAAGGGCTTACCGAGTAGCTCTTTAAAAAACTTTTCATGCGTTGGTCCGTTTATTACTACAAAATTGAAGTCAACAGGATCTTTCGTATAAGGGTTTAGGTAAAACCATTTTTCATTACAAGCGTGATACCATGGTGTCATTTCTGGATAACAAGTATAGGTTCTTACATTGTTTTTAGAAAGCATCATCGTGTATTTTGCAGTCCAATAAGGTGCTACTCCAAATTGTAAATTGTGTTCTTCCGTAATTTTATCAATCGTTTCTACTTTTTCAGGATAAAAATTGACAACACCTTTTAATCCAGTATAAAAAGTCTTAGAAAACAAAATAGAACACGTAAAAACAAGTGCAATTAATACGCTAGGTGTTAAAACAAAAGTAATGGCTTGTTTTGTTTTGTTAGCGGAATAGTTAAGGGTTAATCCAACAAATAATAACCCAACAATAATGGTGTGAAAGTTATATCTAATGGTGTCCCATCCAGTATAAACACCTAGAAATATTGGAATGAACAAAACTAGGGGTATAAAACAAAATAAAAAGAGGACCACTAAAAACTTAGAATCGAGAATCCGTAATGTTTTGTTTTTAATGCGAACGTATATAAACCTTCCCAGAAGGAAAACAGATACAAGAGAAAAGTATAAAGCAAAACTTCTGCTATCAAATTCACTCAAATAATAAGAAAATTGCTCAGCAAATATATTCCATGCATTTAAAATGATTTGAGGTGTTAGCTTTAAGGTTCTGCTAAAAACAACTAATAATTTATACACTTTTAAGAGGTTGAATGTTGTTATTGAAATAGCCGTTACAAGGATTGTGAATCCAATATAAATAATTGAATTTTTTCTAATGGTTTTATCTAAAAGATTAAAGATTGCGACTCCAACTGATGGAAGTATAAAGTAAAAAATAAAGAACCGATCAGAAATAACTCCCACAAAAATAGTGAGTAAAAGCAGAGATAATTGCGTGTAAGATTTGTTTTTAATAAATCGAATAAAAAGGTTAAGAGCGATTAATGCGTTAATAAAAGCTCCATTATGATAGGCGTTACTTATTAGATGAAATGAAAAATGAAAGTCGTTAGCAAAATAAGTGCTGAGAGGAATTAGAGCAAGAAATAAATTACCTATGGCAAGTGTAAAATATCTTTCTTTTTGTGAAACACAAGGCTGTAGCGCTTTATTCGCTAAAAAAACAATAAGTAAGTATTGAATTACAGCAAAAGCAATAATGGAGACAATAAAGTTATTACTGAAAATGGCAATTGCGGCATAAAGGAGCAAGTCAGGAAAAAAATTGGGTGCAGGGTTTAGATGCCAACCTTTGAAAGAGTGTCCAAACTCTGTTATATCTTGGTAAATTGACGGGAGATATAACGTGTCCGAATTAATGAAGACATGCAAACCATCTTCATTTAACAAGGAAATAGAAAACAAAATAAACACCACATTAAAGAATGTGGTCAAGTAAAAGTACATTACAGAAACTGAAGGTTTACGTGATAAAAGATTGTTTAAACTCATTTTATTTTTGTTCTTTAGAGTTAACACCTAGTGTGAAAAGTGTGTTGAAGAATGCAAAAAAGGCAACTCCTACTTGAGTTTCTAGTGTGTCTTCAGTAAACATAGACAGTAAAAAAATGCTAAAGAATGCAATGTAGTTATAGTTTTTGTAGCATTGTTTTTTAATAAAAGGGTTAAACAAACAAAACAGGAAGTAACACAATCCTAAAAGACCAAAAGAAACAGCATAAGTGAGGTATTGATTGTGACCACGCAATCTATTTTTTAAAAGTAGAGGGGATTTATCTGTATCATATTGTTGATTAAAAACATCTTGTACATCTCCAGTGCCAACACCTATAAAAAGGTTGTTTTTAATGATTTTTATAGCGGCATTCCAGTATACCCAACGCATTAAAATGGAGTGTCCATTAATGGTTTGTCCTTTAGTTTTAACATAGGTGTCATACTCCCATATAATTTTATGAATTCTAAGGCTAAAACTATTCATCTTTAGATGCCTGTAGTTGGGCATACCCTTTTCAATGGCGGAAACTTCTTCGACTGTTAAATTTTCAATAGCTTCCTGATCTTTTCTTTGACCTTTAGAACTTATAAATCTAATGAGTGTCTCTTGTAAATTTTGTCCCTTTAGATCTTTGTCGTTAAAATCGATACTACTTCGCTTGTTCCATGCTTGTGAGAATTCACTCCAAGCGATATTTTCATTAATGTAATATCCGTTTTCCCTAGAAAAAGAATTTTTTTCAGTAGCTATAGATTGATATTTTTCACCATTTTTAGTGAAAGGAATTTTGTTAATAGGTGTATTTTCTTCTACTTGATAAAAATTTTGAATGGCGTTATTTATAAACAGAGAGCCTCCTATAATCGCAATAAAAAATAAAGAAAAGGGTATTAATTTTTTTGTTTTGTTTTTAGAAAAACAGGCATAAAGGAATATTAAAAGCGTTGTGGATAGTATAAAAACAATTCCACCAGTAAAGAGGTTGAATAGCATTAATGAATAAACCATCCAAACAAAAGTACTTATCCAAAGAATTTTGAGAGAGATAGCAGTTTCTTTTTTAAAGAAATAAACAGCTAAAAAAGCAGAAAACGCTATCTCTAGGCCAAAACGGATGTGTGAATTGAAGCGTGATAACGCTCGAGATTCAACAATAACAACATTAAGCCCTCCGAGATAAACAAATAAAGACCAAAGTGTTGTAGAAATAACTCCTAACAAGAAAACCTTTAATAGTAGGTCGAGCTCTTTTTTTGTTATTGGGTTAAACCCAGAAATTAAAAAAGGGAGCGCAAAGATGGAAATCTTCCTTCTTAAATCATCAAATGCAAAATCAAAATTACTGGTATGCAATAAACCTAAGATTGAGATTAAGTAGATTGAGCTAAGTATTAAAGCGGTTTTGTTTGAGAAAAAGGCTTTTATTTTTCCAAGAATATCCCCATCAATAATCCAAACAATAAATAAACCTGTTAACCCTAAAGATATTAAAGGCTTCGATAAAGAAAGACCTACAGCAATAGCAGATAAACAAAGAATTAGCCACCCTCGAGTATTAGAGAAAATGTTTTTAATATTGATGGCTAAAGACACTTATTAGGTTATTTTTTTGCTGAGGGTAACGGGTTTTCATTAATTTCAGCAGCAAACGCTCTGTTTTTATAAATATCGCAAGCTGCATATACTGCTTGTCTAAACGAACTTTCTTCTGCTTTATTTTGTCCAGCAATCTCATAAGCAACTCCATGGTCAGGAGAGGTCCTTATGATGTTTAATCCAGCAGTAAAGTTGGTTCCTTCACCAAATGAAAGTGATTTAAAAGGAATTAAACCTTGATCATGATACATTGCTAAAATGGCATCAAACTTTTGGTAGTTTCCTGAACCGAAAAATCCATCAGCAGGATAAGGTCCAAAAGTGTTTATCCCAATACTTTTCGCGTTATCAATTGCTGGGATAATAACATTTTCTTCCTCTTTCCCAATTAATCCATTGTCGCTAGCATGAGGGTTAAGAGCTAGCAAAGCAATTCTTGGACTTGTAATACAAAAATCCTGTATTAAAGCTTTGTTTAAAATTTTAAGTTTCCCAAAAATAGTATCAGCAGTTAATGTGTTAGCTACTTTACTTAATGGAATGTGGTTTGTGGCCACACCAATTTTGAGGTTGTCATTTACCATTAACATCAAAGAATTACCTTCAAACTTATCGGTTAAATATTCTGTATGACCAGGGAAGTTAAATGTCTCTGACTGAATATTTTCTTTATTGATTGGCGCTGTTACTAAAGCATCTATCTCTCCATTTTTCATATCTTCAGAAGCTGCTTCTAAAGAAGCTAGAGCGTACTTTCCTCCAGTTTCAGTTGATTGTCCAAGAGTTATTTCAACATCCTCATTCCAACAATCAATAATGTTAGGTTTCTTAGGATCGGCCTCTTTAGCGCTTTTAATTATGTTAAAACTAAAGTCGTTAATTTGAAGTGCTTTTCTGTGGAATGTAGAAACCTTTGAAGAACCATAGACTATTGGAGTACACATATCAAGCATTCGACTGTCTTGGAAAGTTTTAATAATAACTTCCATTCCAATTCCATTAATGTCTCCTACGCTTATTCCTAATTTTATTTTTTTTGACATTTTAATAGTTTTTTATGAAATCATAAAATAAACGAACTCCAACTCCAGTAGCACCTTTAGATAAATAATTAATAGGGGCATGTAAAAATGCTGGGCCTGCAATATCTAAGTGAACGTATGGGTAATCGGTAAAGTTCTCTAAAAATTTACCTGCAGTAATTGATCCTCCAGGTCCATTACCAAGATTTGTTAAATCTGCAATAGGTGATTTTAACTGTTCGTTATATTCATCCCAAAATGGAAATTCAGCAATTTTTTCAAATACATTGTTTCCACTTTCTTTCAATTTACTCATGGTCTTTTCTTCCATGTTTCCCATTCCAACAATACCATAGTGTCCAATTGCAGCAACAGCAGATCCAGTTAAGGTAGCTATATCTATTACTAGTTCAGGCTTGTATTGGTTCGCATAACTCAATGCGTCTGCCATAATTAAACGACCTTCAGCATCTGTGTTTAACACCTCAACAGTTTTTTTGTTGTACATTGTAATTACGTCTCCAGGAGCATAAGCACTTAAACTTGGTCTGTTGTCCGTTGCAGGAACTAAACCAATAATATGATAAGGCAATTCATTTTTTGCAATAGCATAAAGTCCGCCAATTACAGCAGCAGCACCGCCCATATCACACTTCATAAAATCCATAGATTTTGCTGTAGGTTTTAAACTTAAACCACCAGTATCATAAACAACACCTTTACCAACTAAAACAATAGGTTTTTTGTTTTTCGCATTTTTCGGTTTCCATTCTAAAATAGAAAACGTTGGCGGCTCAATACTTCCTTTATTTACAGCCAATAAACCACCCATTTCAAGTGACTCTATTTTTTCTTTATTAAAAACCTCAACAGTAAAACCTGCTTCTTTTCCTAATGTTTTAATCTCTTCAGAAATTTGTGTAGCAGTTAAGAATGATTGTGGCTCATTCACTAAATCTTTTGCATAGTTGGTAGCGTCAACAGTGTTTTGAAGCTCAACTAATTCTTTAGTTTCAATTTCCCCCAATACGTTAAGCTCAGTTAAAGTATTGGTTTTCTTGTCTGAAAAGTATTTTAAAAACTGGTAGTTTGTTAATGCAGTCCCTTCAATAAAAGAAAGTGTAACAGCTAAATCAGAAACAATAGAAAGTGTTTTAATTTTAGCTTTATTAACAACAGTAGTTAAATTATGTGCAGCAATTCTAGCTTTTTCTGTGGCTTTATAATCAACCTCAGCTCCCAAAACAACAACATAAACCATGTTTGTTAAACGGTTAAGAGTAATTTGTTTTTGTTCTGCTTTAATTTCTTTTTTGATGTAAGTTATTTCTGCTGCAGAAAAATCTTTTGACGATAAATCTTTGTCAGAGGTGATTAAATAAGCAACATTGTCGTTAGCTCGTAATTTGCTGGCTTTTTTTATATCCATGGTAGTTTTTTGTAGTATTTTTGAAAAAGCAAATTTATGAATAATAAAGGATAATTTAAACTTAGGGAGATGCAGGTAGAATCATTATTGAAAAGAGCCTTAAATAAAGAGTTTTTAAGTGCAGAAGAGGGAGAGTTTTTGTTTCATAATGCAGCTACTGCAGAATTGATGTTTGTTGGGAATGAATTAAAAAAACTGGAAAAAAAGCACGAAAAGGTTACTTGGATAATTGACAGAAACCTTAACACGACTAATGTTTGTATCGCAAACTGCAAGTTCTGTAACTTTTTTAGAATTCCAGGACATGCTGAGGCTTATGTTACCACAATGGATGAATATAAAGTTAAAATTGATGAAACAATAAAGTACGGTGGAAACCAATTATTACTTCAAGGAGGTCATCATCCCGATTTAGGGTTAAAGTTTTATTGCGATACTTTTAAAGGAATTAAGGAAATGTTTCCGGACATTAAATTGCATGTTTTAGGGCCGCCAGAAATTGCTCATATTGCAAAGTTAGAAGGGGTTTCTCATACAGAAGTATTGATTGCGTTGAGAGACGCTGGTATGAATTCATTACCGGGAGCTGGAGCAGAAATATTAGACGATAGAGTTAGAAGATTAATTTCTAAAGGAAAATGTTCCGGTAGAGAATGGCTGGATGTTATGAGAGCTGCTCATAAATTAAATATTACAACATCGGCTACAATGATGTTTGGGCACATCGAAACAATAGCAGAACGGTTTGAACACTTGGTGGACATCAGACAAGTACAAAGTGAAAAACCTGCAGAATCAAAAGGGTTTTTAGCGTTTATTCCATGGCCATTTATGGATGATGGAACGTTGTTAAAAAGAGTAAAAGGCGTTTCAAATAATGTAACTGATGATGAGTACATTAGAATGATTGCTTTGAGTAGAATAATGTTGCCAAACATTATCAATATTCAAGCATCATGGTTAACGGTTGGAGAACAAACAGCTCAAACCTGTTTACATGCTGGAGCAAATGATTTTGGATCTATAATGATTGAAGAAAATGTAGTTTCTGCTGCTGGAGCACCACATCGTTTTACGGCTGATGGTATTCAAGAATCAATCAGAAAAGCAGGGTTTGAACCTCAATTAAGAACGCAAGAGTATGAGGAGAGAGTATTACCAGAAGATATGGAGCAACAGGTAATTAATTATTAGGTAACTTTTCACTTAGTTAACGGTGGTTATCGCTATTTAAATAAACACTAACTTTATTGGTTCTATATGTTGAAGAATCTCATAATCATATTACTAGTATTTATAGCTGCAAACGCTTTTGCTACACATAACCGTGCAGGAGAAATTACCTTTACACATGTTGCTGGATTAACGTATGAAGTTGCTGTTACTATGTACGTTAAGGAGTCAAGTGTTGCAGAACGGCCAAATTTAGGAATATTTTGGGGAGACGGAACTTTATTAGATTCTATTGAGCGTGTTAGTCAAATATCATTAGGGAATGACATTGAAAAAAACACATATGTGGCAGAACACACTTACCCCGGAGCATCTCCTTCACCTTATTTAATTCGAGTAGAAGACCCTAATAGGAATGCAGGGAGTATGAATATTCCTAATTCAATTAACATTGTTTTTTACCTTCAAACACAGTTGTACATCAATCCCTTTTTAGGCGTTAATAATTCTCCAATCCTTTTAAATCCACCTATAGACAATGCTTGTGTTGGTTATATGTATGTCCATAACCCTGGGGCGATAGATATTGATGGGGATAGTTTGTATTATACCTTGAGCCCTAGTTTTAGAGAGAATGGAGCAGCCATCCCTAATTATCAATTTCCGCAGGCTTCTAACTTTATTATGATAGATAATTTTACAGGAGATTTGATTTGGGATGCACCTATTGCTATTGGAGAATACAATGTTGCTATTTTAATTGAAGAGTTTAGAAACGGAAATAAAATAGGGAGCATTTTAAGAGATATGCAAATTACTGTTGTTGCTGGTTGTTTCCCTCCTCCAATTATTACTGGAGCTGCAGATACGTGTATTATTGCAGGAGATACATTGAATATCAATTATGCAGCAACAGGAAGTTATGGGGTAACATTAACTTCTACCGGCATACCATATTTGGTTTCTAACCCTGCAATATTTCAACAAACATCTGCACCTTCTATTTCTACTACAGCGAATTTTTATTGGGAAACAACATGTAATAACATTAAGAAAAGTCCATACACTGTTTCTGTAAAAGCGGTTCAATCAGGACCTTTTAATTTGGCAGATTTCCATACTACTAGAATTTTGCTGATAGCACCAAAGCCTGAGAATTTAGTAACAACTGTTTTAGCAAATACGATAAATTTAAGTTGGGACCAGAGTATTTGTTTTCCTATTACGAATTACAAAGTATATAGAAAGTTAGGCCCATCCGTTTGGACGCCTGGTGTTTGTGAAACAGGAATTCCAGCTTTTGTAGGGTTTCAGTTAATTGGAACAACAAACGCATTAACGAGCACCACTTTTAGTGATGATAACAACGGGCAAGGTTTAGTTATTGGGGAACAATATTGCTACAGAATAGTAGCATCTTTTCCTGATGGAGCGGAGAGTATTGCTTCGGATGAGGCGTGCGATCAATTGGTAAAAGATGTTGCTGTTATTACTCGAGTTAATGTAGATACTACAGATCAAACAATAGGAGCTATTTATGTTGAATGGTCTAAACCAACAGAACACAATACGGTTCAATTTCCAGGACCTTACCGTTATTTAGTTTATAGAGGTGACCAAAGCGCTAGTAATTTAACGTTGATTGATTCTACGGCAAGTATAAATGACACGAGCTATACAGACACCTTGATAAATACTACAGATTTCGAATATTATTATCGAATAGATATTTACAACTTGACGGGAGGTGTGCGTGAGTTTATGGGGAAATCTACGGTAGCAAGTTCAGTTTATTTACAGTTAACACCCTCAGATAATCAAATAACACTAAGCTGGAATGAATCTGTTCCATGGACAAACTCTCAGTATCTAATTTACAGACAAAATCCGATTACATTCAATTTTGACTCATTAAATATTACTTCAAACCAGACTTATATTGATACTGGTTTGGCCAACTTAAAAACGTATTGTTATCAAATAAAAAGTATTGGAACATACTCTTTGCCAAGCACAATTTCTCCAATAGAAAATACCTCTCAAGAAAATTGTACGAAACCAATAGATAATATTATTCCTTGTCCGCCCAGCCTCTGTGTTTCCGTAAATTGTGAAGCACAAGAAAACAGTTTGTATTGGACAAATGATTTAAATTGTGGCGATGATGTTTTACAGTTTAATATTTATCGTAAAGATTCAATAGATGGAGGATACACTTTAGTAGCAAATGTTCCCAGTGGTTTAGATACCACTTATTTACACAATGATATTCAATCGATTGTTGGGTGTTATGTAATTACAGGAATAGATTCTGTTGGAAACGAAAGTGCGTTTAGTGATTCAGTATGTGTAGACAATCCAAATGGAGCTTGTGCAGGTAACTTAGGGTGCGTTTCAGCATCAAATGACTTAGCGGATACAGCTTGTTTTGTGTATCGATTACCAAACATATTTACCCCAGGTTCTGATGGATTAAATGACCTTTTTATGCCATTTCCATATCGTTTTGTAGAAGAAATAGCGCTGCAAGTTTATAACCGTTGGGGGAAGTTAATTTTTGAAACATCTAACCCAGACATTTTATGGGATGGGATAAATCAAGACACTAAAATAGAAAGTGCAGATGGAACATATTATTACGTTTGCACGATTAATGAAAAATGTTTAGATGGCTCTAAAGCTCGAGTTGTTAAAGGGTTTGTTACGTTGATAAGAAACAAGTAAAGAATGCATTAATAAAATGTCAGTTCGAGTGAAATTCTGAAAGAATTTTGTATCGAGAATAGCATTTTATAGATTACCAGGTTCTTGATACGATTTTTAAGAAAAATCACTCGAACTGATAGTAAATTTTAAGAAGATATAAAATATGTTTACAGGAATTATAGAAGACTTAGGGAAGGTTATAGCAATTGAAAAAGAAGGAGAAAATGTCCATTTTTCGGTAAGCTGCTCTTTTACCAACGAAATGAAAATTGACCAAAGTTTAGCGCACAATGGAGTGTGTTTAACAATTGTAAAAATTGAAGGAGATGTTTATATGGTAACAGCAATTAAAGAAACATTAGACAAATCTAGTATTGGTGGATTAGTAGTTGGAAGTACAGTTAATTTAGAGCGTGCTATGCCTGCTAATGGTCGTTTTGACGGCCATGTAGTGCAGGGCCATGTAGATCAAACAGCAATTTGTAAATCTGTTAAAGAAGAAGACGGAAGCTGGACATTTACGTTTGAATATGAATCAACCAATGGAAATATAACAGTAGAAAAAGGCTCTATAACTGTTAACGGAGTAAGTTTAACAGTGGTTAATTCTCAAGACAATCAATTTTCTGTTTGTATTATACCTTACACTAAAGAAAATACCACTTTTAACACCTTAACACCAGGTGATAAAATCAATTTAGAATTTGATATTATTGGAAAATATGTGGCTAAGTTGATGGGTAAAGCATAGAAACAAGCCTTCACCACGTCTCTTAAAGTCAAAGATTTCCCCATGGTGTAATAATGGATGCAATCGTTTTTCAGCTTTGCTTAAATGTTCTGTTATTTTCATAAATATTTAATAAGTGTCAGTTTGAGTGATCGCGATTGTATCGAGAACAACTGTTTAATAAAATCATTTTATTCTCGATAAATTCTGAAACAAGTTCAGAACATTCTAATTGACAATGATTTCTTATTTTCAAACACATCTTGTCAAATTTAATTTGTAAATTCAACAACAGAAGGCATGAAAACAAAATTATATTTTATTAAATCTGTTTTTTTTACTCTTGTTAGACAATGTTTAAAGAAGTAAGTTTGTGAACTTATTTAGAAGGATTAAAAAGACAGATGAAAAATATTAGAAACTTTTGTATAATCGCACACATTGACCACGGAAAGAGTACGTTGGCAGATAGATTATTACAAACAACAGGAACAGTGTCAGATAGAGATATGCAAGAGCAGACCCTAGATGATATGGATATTGAGAGAGAGAGAGGAATTACTATTAAGAGTCACGCGATTCAAATGAATCATACTCATGAGGGCGAAGACTATGTTTTGAATTTAATTGACACACCTGGTCACGTTGATTTTTCTTATGAAGTTTCTCGTTCTATTGCTTCTTGTGAGGCTGCTTTACTAATTGTAGATGCAACACAAGGAATTCAGGCACAAACAATTTCAAACCTTTATTTAGCTATTGAGAATGATTTAGAAATTATTCCGATAATGAATAAAATGGACTTGCAAAGTGCAATGCCAGAAGAGGTTAAGGATCAGATTGTTGATTTAATTGGTTGTGATAGAGATGATATTATTCCTGCAAGTGGAAAAACTGGACAAGGGGTTGAAGATATTTTAAAGGCAGTAGTTAAAAGAGTTCCGGCTCCAGTTGGAGATCCTGACGCACCATTTCAAGCATTAATTTTTGATTCGGTTTATGATTCATACAGAGGGATTTGTGCGTATTATAAAGTGTTAAACGGACAGATTAAAAAAGGAGAGAAAGTGAAATTTATCAATACTGATAAAGAATATTTTGCGGATGAGATTGGGGTTTTAAAATTAGATAAAGAGCCAAGAAAAGTGCTGAGAACAGGAGATGTTGGATATATTTTTTCTGGAATTAAAGTAGCTAAAGAAGTAAAGGTTGGAGATACGATTACTACAGTTGAAAATTCTGCGGAATCAATACAAGGGTTTGAGGATGTAAAACCAATGGTTTTTGCAGGAATTTATCCAGTTGATACGGATGAGTTTGAGGAGTTGAGAGATGCAATGGAAAAGTTGCAATTAAACGATGCTTCTTTATCTTTTGAGCCAGAATCTTCGGCAGCATTAGGGTTTGGATTTAGATGTGGATTCTTAGGGATGTTGCACATGGAAATTATTCAAGAACGTCTAGAGAGGGAATTTGATATGACTGTAATTACTACAGTTCCAAATGTTTCTTACCAAGCATTTTTAACAAGAGATAAAGAAACTCCGCTTGTTGTGAATAACCCATTAGATTTTCCTGATCCAAGTATGATCCATAGAATGGAAGAACCATATATTAAGGCTTCTATCATTACTAAGTCTGATTATGTTGGGGCAATTATGAGTTTGTGTATTCAAAAAAGAGGGGAATTAACCAACCAAGTATATTTAACAACAGATAGAGTAGAATTAAACTTTAACGTGCCTTTAGCAGAAATTGTTTTCGATTTTTATGATCGTTTAAAGTCTATTTCTAAAGGGTATGCTTCGTTTGATTACCATCCAATTGGCTTTAGAGAGTCGCAATTGGTGAAAATGGACATCATGTTAAATGGAGATATGGTTGATGCTCTATCTGCATTGGTACATAAAGATAACGCTTACGATTTAGGTAAGAAGATTTGTAAAAAACTAAGAGAATTAATTCCAAGACAACAGTTTGCTATTGCAATACAAGCTGCTATTGGGGCAAAAATTATCTCTAGAGAATCTCTTTCTGCATTGCGTAAAGATGTTACTGCCAAATGTTATGGTGGAGATATATCGCGTAAACGTAAGTTATTAGAGAAGCAAAAAGCTGGCAAGAAAAAGATGAAGCAGATTGGTAACGTAGAAGTGCCGCCAAAAGCATTTATGGCAGTTTTAAAGCTGAATGAGTAATCTGAATTAGATATAAAAAGCAGCCAATGGGTGCTTTTTTATATATAATTCAGATTACTTTCAATTTGTGACCACTCCGTCCAAGAACCATCATAAACGGCCGTTGTATTAGTTAGAATAAGCTCTCCAGCTAACAAAACGAAGCATGCTGTTAATCCTGAACGACAAGAGTAAACGGGTTCTTTATTTTCTGGGTTAATTTTTGAGAAAATTGCTTTTAAATCCTCTTCTGGTTTAAACTTTCCGTTTTCCAAAACATCTCCAAAAGGAATGTTTAAAAAGTTGGGAATACTGCCACTTCTTAAACCTTCTCTTGGTTTTGCAGCAGTTCCGTTAAATCGACCTTTCGATCGCGCATCAAGAACAAGAGCTTGGTTTGTTTTTGTATTGGGCTTTATGTAATTATAATCTTTAACAGCATTGGGCCTTAGTTTGGCTTTAAAATTACCAAGGTTATATTCTTGCACCTCTATTTTCTCGTTAGGATGATTAGCTTCTATCCAGTTGGGAAAACTACCATCTAATACTGTAACATTTTGGTGCCCCATAATTTTTAAGGTCCACCAAACACGGGGGCTCGAATAAATACCTAGATTATCATAAACAACAATTAAACTAGTCTCATTTATCCCTAGTTTTTGGCATTCATCTTCAAATTGCGTTGCGCTTGGGAATGTATTGGGAATCAGCACCCTTAATTAAAATTGTTTTTTAAATCGAAATAACGCGCTCCTGTTATTCTAAGGTTTTCGTTTGGGTTGACTTTATTTGATGTAATCGCTTTTTGACTAGTATCCAAAATTATTAAGTCGGGATGGTTGAGGTTTTCAAACAGCCATTGAGAAGAGATGAGTGGTTTATTTATGGGTTCTTAATTTCATAACAAAGGCTATTTACTAATCTTTCTTTGTTGAGCAATTTAGGATGTTTAAACTCCAACAGTTTTTCCATTCCAATTTTCTCCATAACATTTATAGAGCTAATTTTTATTAGGGGAGCTGTAGATTTGATGTTATCTAAATCTAAAACGTTAAAAGCAAATCCTTTTCCCCAATATTTTTTATCTAATCGCAAACCAATATCAATAAAAGGAGAAAATGCAACATCATATTCTTGATGACATAATCCTATAAAACCAATAAACTGATTGTCTTGAAGAGAATCTATCGCAAAATAACAAAACCCTTTTTCTGAATACATTTCTTGCATCCGTATAATAAAGGTAGTGGTTTTTTCTGGAGTTGCAGTTGCCGGAAAGTTTTTCATCACCTCAGTATCATCACTTATCTTTATTATTAAAGGGATGTCTTAGTCAATCCAATTACCGAAACCAAGCCGTTCTGGTTCAAAAAGGTAGCTACTGTCCATTTTGAAAGATTAGTACTTAGGTGCTTTTATTGAAGTCTTATCCAATATAAGCCATACATAAATCAATCGTTGCTTCAATTCCTTTAATGTGTGTTCTTTCTGTTCCGTGAGATGCAGCAACACCCATTCCAATTAAAGCCACTCTAAAGTCGTTTCCAGCACGTAAAGCTGCTGATCCATCAGATCCATAATGTGGGTATACATCTACTTTGTAAGGAATGTTGTTTTGTTTAGCTAAATCAACCAGTTTTTTTCTAAAGTTATAGTCGTAAGGTCCCGAGCTATCTTTAGCACAAATAGAACAACTTACTTCATTTCCTTGGCAATCATAACCTAAAACACCCATGTCAATTACCAAGAGTTCTTCAATGGCTTCTGAATAACCACAAGTACCACCGTGTCCAACTTCTTCATAATTAGAAAAGAAAATTTCTACAGGAACTTCTTTTCTTTGTTCTTTTAATCTTTTTGCTAATTCAAACAACACATAACATCCTGCTTTATTATCTAAAAAACGAGATTTGATGTAGCCACTTTCTAATGCTTCATATTTAACATCAACACAAACAATATCACCAACCTCAATTCCTAATTTCTCAACATCTTCTTTATTGTAAACTTCAGCATCAACTCTAATGTGCATCGTCTTTATGCTTCGTTGTGTTTTTTCTTTTTCGTTATTGGCGTGCACCGAAGGATTGTTAATCAATATTGTTCCAGTATAGGTCTTTCCAGAATGTGTAACAATTTTTACATATTCACCTTCAGCTCCAGTTAATGATAAACCTCCCAATAAAGAAAAGGCTAAGGTTCCATCCGCTTTAAATCCAGAAACAATTGCACCCAACGTATCTATATGTCCTGCTATTGCTAGTGTTGGATTTGGGCCTAAAGCACATCTTACTGCACCTTTATTCGTGTATTCAGGAGAATAACCATAGCTAGTTAATAATTCGAAAATATATTTACTCGCGTTATCTGTGTATCCAGAAGGAGAATCAATTGCAATTAGTTCTTTAAGGGTGTTGTATTTGCTCATGTTATACTAATTTATGTTCAACTAAATATTCTGCAATTTGTACAGCGTTTGTCGCTGCGCCTTTTCTTAAATTATCTGTAACTACCCACATATTTATGGTGTTGGGTTGCGATTCGTCTCTTCTTATTCTTCCAACAAAAACAGCATCTTTATCTTTTGCATAAATTGGCATCGGATAAGTGTTGGTGTCAGGGTTGTCTTGTAATGTTATTCCATCTGTTTCATGTAAAATCTTCCGAACTTCACCTAAATCAAAATTGTTTTCAAATTCAATATTTATTGCTTCAGAATGCCCTCCAACAACAGGTACTCTTACTGCAGTTGCTGTAATGTTAAGGCTAACATCTCCTAATATTTTTTTAGGTTCATTTATGAGTTTCATTTCTTCTTTGGTGTATCCATTTTCCTCAAAAACATCACAATGTGGTAAACAGTTCTGATCTATTGGGTATGGATAGGCCATTTCTCCATCTACATTATTTTTTTCATTTTCTAATTGCCGGACAGCTTTTACTCCTGTTCCAGTTATAGATTGATAAGTAGAAACGACAACGCGTTTAATTTTATATTTTTCATGTAAAGGGTTCATTACCATCACCATTTGTATGGTTGAGCAATTTGGGTTGGCAATTATTTTGTCTTTATCAGACAATATGGAAGCGTTAATTTCTGGAACAATTAACTTGTTGCTTGGGTTCATTCTCCAAGCCGAAGAGTTATCAATGACTGTTATTCCAGCTTCTGCAAATTTTGGAGCCCATTCTAAGGAAGTATTTCCACCGGCAGAAAAAATAGCGATATCTGCTTTCAGATTTATAGCTGTTTGCATACCAACAACGCTAAATTTTTCTCCTTTAAATTCAATTTCTTTACCAATTGATTTTTCAGAGGCAACAGGAATAATTGTTATTACTGGAAAATGTCTTTCTGCCAAAATCTTTAACATTACCGTTCCAACCATTCCGGTTGCACCAACTATAGCTACTTTCATAATATATAGATAAAAACAAATGTTTGGCAATCACTTTATTAGAGACTACTCTCTACCTCAATAATTATTTCAAGCATCACCTGTAAAAGTAGATTTTAATTTTATGAAAAATGGCTACTTTTATAAGATGTTAAAAAAATTAGGAATCATAATCTTATTGTTACTTAACGTTCAATTTGGATTTTCTCAATTTGTAGATGATTTTTCGGATGGAGATTTTACTAATAATCCTTTATGGATTGGAGATACAGGAGTTTTTACAGCTACCACAAATCAATTGAACTCTCAAAGTTCTGTCGCAGCAAATTACTATTTAAGCACGCCTTCTGCATTAGCAGTAAATGTACAATGGGATTTTTTCTTCAACTTACAACTCGGTACTTCAGGAGTAAACTTTGTAGATGTTTACTTAATGTCTGATGTTTCAGATGTTACAAACCCTAATGATGGTTATTTTGTGAGAATAGGCGGAACACCAGATGAAGTTTCTTTGTATAAAACTGTTGGAGGAGCTGAAACTGTTTTAATTGACGGCCCTAACGGGGTTATAAATAGCACTTCTAATAATCCATTTGATGTAAGGGTTACAAGAGATGCGGCCAACAACTGGACCTTGTTTTATGATGATGGAGCAGCTAGTAGCCTAGTTTCAATAGGAACAATTATGGATAATTCAACAACAACCTCTGCGTTTTTCGGGATTGCTATTACACAATCTGGAGCTGCAAGTGCCGTAAATGGTCACTTCTTCGATAATTTTAGTGTTGGACCATTGAGCGGGGCAGATGTTACGGCACCTCAAATAGACTCTCTTGTAGTATTGACCGCTAATAATTTAGAGATCTATTTTAATGAACCTGTTGAGTTATCAACTTCACAAAATTTAACTAATTATTCTGTTGATTTAGGAATTGGTAATCCAAGTTCAGCTGTTAGAGATATTGTAGACTCATCTATTGTTCACCTTACTTTCGGAACAGCCTTTATAAATGGTCAAAACTATAATTTAACCATTAATAATTTGGAAGATACACTGGCAAATGCTATCACGGGAATTGTTGAGCCGTTTTCTTATTTACTAGTAATATCATCTAATGTTGGAGATATAATTATAAATGAAATTTTTGCTGATCCAAGCCCACAAATCTCACTGCCCAATAAAGAGTTTGTAGAGCTGTACAATAAATCTTCCAATACTTTTGTATTAAGTAATTGGCAATTTGTAAATACAACAACAATAAAAGTTATTCCAAATTTTATCCTTCAACCAAACAGTTACCTTATTTTATGTGATGTTAATGATACTGGCTTATATTCATCTTATGGAAATGTTATCGGAATAAATTCATTCTCTGCATTAACAAATGGCGGAGATAGCCTTACTTTAATGGATAATAACAACACTGTTTTAGATGTTGTAGTTTATGATATAAGTTGGTATCAGGATGGCGTTAAAGATGATGGTGGATATACGTTAGAAAGAATTAATCCAAATCACCCGTGTAGTAATTCGTTAAATTGGATTGCCTCAAATGATGTTTTTGGAGGAACACCAGGCACACAAAATTCGGTATTTAATAATGCGCCAGATACTGATGCTCCAATAATTCAAGGGGTTAATATTTTGACAGCAAATCAAATAAGTGTTTTGTTTAATGAAACAATGGATAGTTCAAGTCTTGTAAACTCAACTTATACCCTAACAGACGGAATTACTTTAACAGGTGTAGTTTTAAATGCTGATTTCCAGGGGGTTAATTTAAATTTAGGATTGGGGCTAGATTCATCAACGGTTTATACTTTATCCATTGTTGGGGCGAATGATTGTTCGGGGAATTTATTAAACATTAATTCCATAGATTTTGGAATAGGAAAAGCACCTCAGAAATACGAAATTGTTATTAATGAATTGTATCCAGATCCAACACCAAGCAATGGGTTGCCTTTAGCGGATTATTTAGAAATATACAATACAACCAACAAAATTATCGATTTAACAAATTGTTGGATTGCTGATTTAACAAGTATGGATCAACTAAATGTTGGAAAAATATTACCAGGAGAGCATATTATTATTTGTGATAATTCCTTTGAAATTGAGTTTGCTCCTTTTGGCAAAGTGATTTCGGTAAATAGTCTACCCTCATTAAATAATTCGGAAGACGAAATTACTTTATTTGCCTCTGACACTACTTTAATTCATACTGTGCATTATTTTGACACATGGTATAGAGACGATAATAAAAAAGATGGTGGTTGGAGTTTAGAAATGATTGACCCTAACAACCCTTGTGAAGAAGCCGAAAATTGGATGGCTTCAACTAAATTCTTTGGCGGGACTCCAGGAGCATTGAATACAGTTTTTGGTGCTAATCCAGATGTCGTGTTACCACAACTTACTGAAGCCAACGCACTAAACGATTCTTCAATATGCGTTACGTTTAGAGAGCCTCTAGATAATGATGGAATGTTGGCGGCAATTTATTCTATAAATAATGGAATTGGAATTGGTACTGTTGAGGTTATAGATACTAAAAATGTGCAATTAAACCTGAGTAGTAAATTAACATTCCAAATAAAATATACAATTACAGTAACTGGCGCTTTCGATTGTGTTGGCAATACAATTGGATCTAATAATACTGCAATTTTCGCATTGCCTGAGCAAGGGTTTTCAGAAGACTTAGTAATTAATGAAGTACTTTTTAATCCGCTTAATGGAGGGGTAGATTTTGTAGAGATTTACAATAATTCTAACAAATTTATTGACCTTAAAAATTGGAGTTTAGCTAATTTAGAAAATGATAGTATTGATAATTACAAGTCATTAAACAGTGATCCAAAGCTAATCTTACCTGGTGAGTTTCTGTTATTAACTACGAATGGAGAAGCTGTAGCAAATGATTATATGAATTCAGTTACTGATGCTTTTTTGCAAATGGAAAGTTTTCCTACTTATAGTAATGATAAAGGAGATGTTTATTTGATTAATAATTTAGATATGGTTATAGATGAATTTCATTATGATAATGATATGCACTTTGCTTTATTGAATAGTGAGGATGGGGTTTCGTTAGAACGAATAGATTACGACAGACCTACAAATGATGAAAGTAATTGGCATTCAGCAGCCGAAGATGAAGGTTTTGCTACACCAGGTTTTGAAAACTCACAATATCAAATAAGCAATAATGACGGAGGAGAAATTGTTGTTGATCCAGAAACTTTTTCACCAAATAGTGATGGGGTGGATGATGTTTTAAATATCTCTTATAATTTTTCTAAACCTGGATTTGTTGCTTCCGTTATTATTTATGATGCAAAAGGGAGGCTGGTTAGAACTCTTATTCAAAATGAATTTCTCGGAGCTTCAGGTACTTTCAGTTGGGATGGAATCAATGAACGAAATGAAAAAGCTCGTATAGGAATTTATATTATTCTTGTAGAAGCTTTTAGTGCCGATGGAAATGTGAAATCGTTCAAAAAAACAGCAGTATTAGCAGGGTATTTTAATTAGAGATGGAAAGTGCATTAAGGAATTTATATAACAAGTTAGGATTAAGTTATCAATCACACCCATGGCATTGAGTTAATATAGGAGATAACGCTCCAAATGAGGTAATGTCGTTTATTGAAATGACACCAAGTGATTCCGTAAAGCATGAGATTGATAAAGAGTCGGGTTACATAAAACTAGATCGACCTCAAAAGTTCTCAAACATTGTTCCGCCATTTTATGGGTTTTTACCTCAAACTTATTGTGCTGAGAAAGTTGGAGAATATTGTTCAGAACAAACAGGTAGAGAAGGTATCTTTGGAGATAAAGATCCGCTAGATATTTGTGTTTTAACAGAGAGAAATATTACACATGGTAATATTATTGTCCCGGCAATTCCTATCGGTGGCTTTCGTATGATAGATAATGGAGAGGCTGATGATAAAATTATTGCTGTTTTGAAAGGGGATGAATTCTATGAAGAATGGAATGACATAAAAGATTGTCCTGAATCAATGGTGAAAAGGCTAAAGCATTATTTTTTAACTTATAAAGGGATTCCTGGAGAGGCAGCGCCAAAAGTTGAAAACTGATGTGTATAGAAGAGAAGAGGCGTTAGAAGCCATCAAAAGAAGTCGTGCAGATTATAAAACATATTTTGGAGATATAGAGGAAGAACTTTCTCTCGCAACTAAAGATGTAATTGGATTAAAGTGAAAAACACTAAGCATTAGACATAAAAAAGAGTCCAGATTATTTCGGGACTCTTTTGTTATTATATAACTTTAAACTATTAGAGGTTATTGGGTTGTAAAACAAATAGTAATTTTGTCAGTATAATTGTTCCCTATAAAATGATGCAAAAAATAGTAGTTATAATTTTCAGTTTATTTTTTTTGAGTAATATTTCTTCTCAAGTAGTTTTTAATACTTCTTACCATAATTTAGGAGAAATAAATAAGAACGATAAAAAGTATTATGATTTTACACTTACCAATGCGGGAAAAGAAACAGCAATAATTGTAAGGTTAGAAGAGCCTTATGGAGTAGATGTAAAGTTTTCTAAGAAAGAAATTTTGCCAGATAGCACTATTGTTGTTCGTATTAAATACACGCCTAAAAAGAAAGAAAAGTTTAAAAAAAACATCCCTATATGGATAAGTGTAAATAATGAACCCATCACTTTAACGATTGAAGGTGAAGCTAAGTCTTTTGATATAAAAGAGTTATTAGAATGTCCAGACTTTAAATCGATACAACAAGCAAAAGAATTAAAATCAGAATTAAAAATTAAGATTATTGATATCAACACTAAAAAACCAATAAAAAATGCTGTTGTTCAAATCATTTGGGACGGATTGAATTTTAAGGAACTTAAAACCGATAAAAAAGGAATTATAATACAAAATTTAAAATGGGATAACTATTACTTTGTCGTTAATGCAGCAAATTATGGCACAAAAGAGATTGATTTTAAGGTAGATCAGGAGAATGATTATTTAGAATTTGAACTGGGAGAACCAACTGAAGAAGAAATTGTTGAAGCTAAAGAGGATACAATAATAGCCGAGGTTTTAGTAATTGAGCCTGAAGATACGGTCTCAACAAAAGACTTGCCCGTTAATTTGTTTGCACCAAATAATGTTGTTTTTTGTATTGATGTGTCTGTTTCAATGAAACAAGAAGGGCGATTGGATTTGTTAAAGGCTTCGATGATTGAATTGTTAAATGGGCTTCGTCCAATTGATAAGTTAGCGATTGTAACTTATTCATCAACCGTAACAACGGTATTAAAATCCGAGTATGTAACAGATAAAGCGAAAATAACAGAGTTAATAAAAGAGGTAGCTGCTGGAGGGTATACTGCCGGAGGTAAAGGAATTAAAAAAGCGTACCAATTAGCGCGGGCGAACAAAATTGAAGGAGGAAATAATCAGGTAATTGTAGCAACAGATGGAGGGTTTATTTTAAAAGGGAATGATATCTTAGAAAATGTTGCATTGAATTATAAAAAAGGAGTTACGGTATCTGTTTTAGGAGTTAAAAATAAAAAAACAACGGTTAGGTCTATGTCGTCTATTGCAAAAACAGGATATGGAAATTACATTCATATTGAATCGTATTCTCAAGCTAAAAAAGTGCTGATGGATGAGATTAAAAATAATTCAAGAAAAAAATAACACTTTTAAATTGCAACACTGAACCTGAGGAAGTGTTGGAGCATTATTCTAACTATGGAAAATCAAGAAATTAACAAGAAAAAAATAGCAATTTTAGGATCTACGGGTTCTATCGGAACTCAAGCTTTAGAGGTTATAGAAGAGCATGCTGACAAGTTTCAGGTAGAGGTATTAACGGCTTATAAAAATGCTGATTTATTGATTGAACAAGCCATAAAGTTTAGGCCCAACGCAGTTGTAATTGTTGATGAATCACGGTTTGAGGAAGTCTCAGAGGAATTGTGGAAATATGATATTAAAACATTTACTGGAGAAGAAGCTTTAGCTCAAGTTGTAGAGATGGAAGCTGTAAATATTGTATTAACAGCTTTGGTTGGTTATGCAGGACTACTTCCAACAATTAAAGCAATTAAAGCAAAGAAAACCATTGCACTTGCCAATAAAGAAACATTGGTTGTTGCGGGGGAGTTAATTACTAAATTAGCGGCAGAAAACGGAGTAGCAATTTTACCCGTTGATTCAGAACATGGGGCAATCTTTCAATGTTTAACAGGAGAGGTTCAAAATAAAATCGAGAAAATTTATCTGACAGCTTCTGGCGGTCCTTTTAGAGGGAAAAAGAGAGCAGAACTTCAAAATATTACAAAAGAACAAGCCTTAAAACACCCAAACTGGGATATGGGAGCCAAAATCACAATTGATTCTGCAACCTTAATGAATAAAGGGTTAGAAGTGATTGAAGCAAAATGGCTATTTAATTTAAAACCCGAGCAAATAGATGTTATTGTACATCCACAATCAATTATTCATTCTATTGTTCAGTTTGAAGATGGAAGCATGAAAGCCCAAATGGGGTTGCCAGATATGAAACATCCAATACAGTATGCATTGTCATCTCCATATCGGTTTACATCAAAATCTCCTCGTTTTAATTTTATGGATTACCCTCAACTAACATTTGAGCAACCAGATAAAGAAACATTCTTAAATCTTTCATTGGCTTATAAAGCAATGGATAAAGGAGGAAATATGCCTTGTATTTTAAATGCTGCTAATGAAATAACGGTTGAAGCGTTTTTAAATGACAAGATTAAGTTTTTAGAAATCGCGGAGATTAATCAGAAGTGTATGGAAGAAATACCTTTGATAAAAACACCAACATACGAAGATTATGTGAGTACAAATGCTCGAGCTAGAAAATTTGCTAAATCTCTAATTTAAATCATAACTTCGCTCCTAATTTTAGATTAAATGGAATACATTATACAAGGCGGACAGCTCTTATTGGGGATATCTATTTTAGTTATTTTACATGAGTTTGGGCATTACGCTGCAGCAAAATATTTTAAAACTAAAGTAGAGAGTTTTTACCTTTTTTTTAATCCTTGGTTTTCTATTTACAAGAAAAAAATTGGAGATACAGAATATGGTATCGGTTGGTTGCCTTTAGGTGGCTATGTTAAGATTGCTGGGATGATTGACGAAAGCATGGATAAAGAGCAGTTAGACAAACCTGCAGAGCCCTGGGAGTTTCGATCTAAACCAACTTGGCAACGTTTAATTATTATGTTAGCAGGAGTAATAATGAATGTAATTGTTGCTTTCTTTATTTACGCAATGGTCTTATTTACTTGGGGAGAAAAGTATATCCCTGCAAATAATGCAACTCATGGTATCTATTGTGATTCTTTAATGGTAGACCTTGGGTTTAATCAGAATGACAAGATTGTTGCTCTAGATGGAGTTCAAATTGATGATGATGTTACTTATAGAGAAATTAGAATTCAATTATTATTGGATGGGATTAAAGAAGTAACAGTTGATAGAAAAGGCGGGAAAGCAAGTATTGCTATTCCAGAAGATTTCCCGCAAACGGTTTTACGAGTTGGGGCAAAAGAGTTGTTTATGGAAGAAATTCCATTTATTATTACAGCTATTGAACCGGGAAAACCTGCAGAAGCTGCTGGATTTATGATTGGTGATATGATTGTTGCCATTAATGATGTTCGTGTATCTGGATTGGTTCATACCACTCAATTGCTTAGAGGTAAGAAGAATGAAAAATTTAACTTTATCGTTTTACGAGATAATGAAGAAAAAGCGTTAGAAGTAACAACTACCGCTAAAGGTCTGATTGGAGTTGCCAGAAAAATACCTTCTGAATATTTAGAAGTTAAAGTGAAAGAATACGGGTTTTTCGAATCAATACCTGCTGGATTCTTTATGACTGGAAATGTGATGAAGCGTTACGTTGATCAGTTTAGCTTAATCTTTTCAAAAGAAGGGGTTAGTCAACTAGGAGGATTTGGTACAATCGCTAAAATTTATGGATCGGAATGGGTTTGGCAACGTTTCTGGGAAATGACGGCAATGATCTCTGTAATGTTAGCGGTAATGAATTTATTACCAATACCAGCTTTAGATGGAGGCCATGTAGTGTTTTTAACCTATGAAATGATTACTAGACGTAAGCCAAACGAAAAGGTTATGGAGTTCGCTCAGGCAGCTGGCATGCTTTTTTTGTTAGCATTTATGTTGTATGCTAATGGCATGGATGTGGTTAGAGCTTGGTTTTAAAAATAAGCGTTTTTCCTTTTACTAACTTATTCTTGTTTAAAAACAGTATTTCTGTGTGTGGTATTATTATTAGATTAATGTAATTTTATTAATTAAGTGATGCTAAAAACCCAATAACATGAAACGAGCTGAGAAAAATTATTTATGCGAGTTCCATGTGACTGTTCAAAAACAATAAAATATACACATGCAAAAAATAATCGTTTGCCTTTTTACACTTCTGAGTATTGTAACAATTTCAGCACAAAATAATACCACTGGTATATCTGATGAGCCAGTAGTAAATTCTAAAGCTTCGGTGTTGCTTATTCCTTTTGAATCTAAAATGTATATATCAGATATTGATAGAGATTTAGCGCTAGATCATCAGATGAATTTTCAGGAAATAAAAGCAAAATTTAGAGCTAATTTGGATCGTGAAATATTTCTTGCATTAAAAAAGTACTACAACCCGTTCTCTTTCTATTCAATGCCACAAAAAGAGGCAAGAGCTGAATTGGGATATATTTATAATTCTATAGGATATAAATATGAAGTAGTGCCAGAAGAAGTAATTGTTGAAAAAGAGAATGTAGGAACTAAGCTTTTAGGTAAATTTAAAAAGAAGAAAAAGGAAAATGAGTATATTGATGCTGGGGTTCAAGGCGGACAAGTTGTGTCGCAAGTTGATAACCGTGAAAAATATATGAGAACAACATTGGTAAATGAAAAATTACTCCCTAGTTTAAATTCAAAATTTAACGCATCGCATTATATTTTTATCAATCAGCTGGATATTAAAAGGGGTGCTGATATGCGTTATTTAGCATCAGCCGAAGGATATAAAAGAGAGATTAAAGTACATTATACAATATTTGATAACTCAGGAAAAGAAGTAAGTAGCGGAGCAATTAAGTCGAGATTTTCTTCTAACGTAAATGACATAAATAAAATTATTAAAGTTCAATTTCCGCTAATTGCCGAGCGAATTGTAAAAAACTTAGTTGGGCCAGACGCAGTAGAAGTAGAATAATATGTTTTTAGCGAAAATTCCACCTATAATAAAAAAGTATTATCCTAAACGGGTTTGGGAAGTTCCTAACACTGAAAAAAAAATTTATTTAACTTTTGACGATGGGCCTATTCCTGAAATAACAGGATGGGTGTTGGACCTGTTAATGCAGCAAAAAATCAAAGCCACCTTTTTTTGTATTGGTGAAAACGTAGCAAAATATACATCGCTCTATAAGCGAATTTTAGCTGAAGGGCATTCTGTTGGAAATCATACGTATAATCATTTAAATGGCTGGAAAACTGGAAGAGGAAAGTATCTTAAAAATATAGAAGAATGTCAAAAAGTGATTGATTCTAATATCTTTAGGCCTCCTTATGGGAGAATAAAGAAATCACAATTTAAAAAGCTGTCTACAATATATAAAATTATTATGTGGGATGTTTTAAGTGGCGATTTTGATCAGAAAACTTCCCCTGAAAAGTGTTGCGAAAATGTGGTAAAAAACACAGTGTCGGGTTCTATAATAGTCTTTCATGATAGCCTTAAGGCTGAAAGAAACTTAAAACACGCCTTACCGAAAGCTATAGAATACTTATTGGCTCAAGGCTTTGTTTTTGATGTGTTAAAGTAGCATATTCTATTTCTATTTTTTTTGTGATTGATTGACAATAAACGAAGGGTTTAATAAATTTTGTTTATTGTATTGTAAGGGTTTATTTGTTTCCCAATTTATTACTCTTCCTCCAGCAGCATTAACAATCGCATGACCAGCGGAAATATCCCATTCCATAGTAGGCGCAAAGCGTGGGTAAATATCAGCAGAACCTTCAGCTATTGTACAAAGCTTTAAAGAACTCCCTTTAGCATCGATCAATAGGTTGGGGTAGCTTTCCTTTAGTTGATTAATATAAATTGTTGTTGCTTCGTTCATGTGAGAACGACTAGCTAAAACAATATAATTAGAACGGTTTTTGGTGAGCGGAAGTTGGTCAGCTTTCCCTAATAAATTATGAATAGAAAATGTCGATTCATTAAAGTTCTCAATCTTATAGGCTATTTTATCTGCAAAGTAAAGCGTTTGCGTAATAGGAATGTAAATTACACCCATAGTCGGATTTCCGTCTTCTATCAATGCAATATTAACTGTAAACTCACCATTTCTATTTATAAATTCTTTGGTTCCGTCTAAAGGGTCTACCATCCAAAATTGTTTCCAGTCTTTTCTAATAGAATGAGCTACTTGCGCCCCCTCTTCACTTAGAATTGGAATATTTGTTTTTTCTAATGCCTTAACAACAGCTATGTGAGCGTTTTTGTCGGCTTGGGTTATAGGAGAATTGTCTACTTTTGTCTCTACAGAGAAGGGAGCATTATAAATCTCTAAAATTTCTTTTCCGCCATCTAAAGCAGCATTAACGATAGTAACTAGCCAATCTTGTCTTGTCATTTTTGTTGTATTAAAATTCATTTAAAACGGCCTTAGCTAAGCTGCTTGCTCCAAACCTAAAAAGGGTTGGGCTTAACCAATCTTTTCCAGTAGTGTTTTCTACTATTTTTAGGTAGTTGGTCGCTGTTTCCAGGTCGCTGATTCCTCCAGCGGCTTTCATCCCTACCTTTATTCCTGTAGCATTATAGTACTCCTTGATAGCAGCAAGCATAATGTAAACAGAGTTATATGTTGCTCCCTCGCTTATTTTTCCGGTTGAGGTTTTTATAAAATCCGCACCAGCATAAATTGCTAAATCACTAGCTATTCTTATGTTTTGATTATTTTGAAGTTCGCCACTTTCAATAATTACTTTAAGATGAGCATCTCCACAACATTCTTTGACAGCAAAAATTTCATCAAAAACTTCTTGGTACTTTCCTTCGAGTAATTTCCCTCTAGAAATTACCATGTCAATTTCTGTGGCGCCTTCTTCAATTGCCCATTTTACTTCTTGTAATTTTATTTCTATAGAAGATTGTCCGGAAGGAAAGGCTCCGGCAACACAGGTTGTATTTACATTAGTGGTTTTCAATTTTTCACTCACAATTTTTGCAAATGTTGGGTATACACAAATTGCAGCTACATTAGGTATGTCATTTCTCGCTTCTAAATCTAAAACGGCTTGACACATCCCTTCAATCTTTTCTGTAGTATCTGCACCTTCTAAAGTTGTTAAATCTATACAACTAAAAATAAGTCTAAGCACTTCTGTTTCATCACTAATAGAAAGTGGCTTACTAATTATTTTATTTATTTGAGCAGTTACAGAGGCGCTAAAATCTTCTTTTATGCTCGGGATATCATTAATGTTTGTAACCATAATTATTTAATTGTTAATTTTGGATTTAGATGAAAATGAATTACAAGAATATGTATCGAATGATTAGTTCTTTAATGCAAATAAAAGATAAAGAAAACTTATTTTCCAAGAAATACCTAGTTTTTGTTTCTTGTTTTTTAATCTGTTTAACCATTAAGGCAGATAATGTTCCCTTAAAATTAACGGAACATCAAGAGCAACTTATTGTTGATACTCGGTTACAATTAGAAGAATTAGCGGATGACACGAATAAAGTTAAATTTAAAAGAGGTAAAGCAATCTTGTTTACTGTTTTCACGGGATTATTTGGAGGGCATAGGATTTACCTTGGAACCCACCAGAGAACACCTATATTATATTCTATAACATTGGGTGGTTTGGGCATTTTACCACTAATCGATTTAGTGAATATTATATTTACCAAAGACCTTTCAAAATTTGAAGGTATCCCTCAAATTATTATGTGGGAAAGATAGCTCTACGTTAGGGAACTATTGTTCAATTTCTCCACCGTTCATTAATTTAATTGTTTTTAGACTACTGCAACTTGTTAGAAGAAGAAGCATTACTAAAGTCGACAGTAATAATTTTTTCATTGTTTTCAATTGTATTTTTCAGTAATTCGATTGTACATATTATGTGTTACAGCTTCTGCACATTACTGCTAACTTTTTTATAGCCTAACTTTTTGTCTTCATCTGCTCTCATATTGGCAGGATAGGCAGCTGTTTAGTGTTTATATAACTCGCAATTTTTTATATAGACGCTTCATAACTTTTTATAGTTGCCCATAGACCTCCAATAATTAAGAGTCCAAGTGTTGTTCTTCCTATCCAAAACTTCCAAGTATGTTTTTTAGTCATGATTAAATATTTAATTATTGTAAAGGAATATCTATAGTTAAATTCTTTTTTAAATCAAATGAAGCCTCATTAAAATTTGGCTTTCTAAATCTTATTTTTTTTTAGTTCAGTTTAACGATTTAAAATTGAGAGAATAAATTCGTTTAGTATATTTTTATTTACTGAATTGGTGTTTTTCAGCGATGAGTTGCATAAATTTACGCACATAAATTTCCTCGTATTGAT
>Ga0307998_1000186_pt1 | contig 35998 bp, 46 predicted proteins | sample Davwhametageno37_FD_203147 | JGI IMG/M metagenome (GOLD analysis project Ga0307998, IMG submission 203147) | Marine microbial communities from Davis Island wharf, Antarctic Ocean - #37 | ecosystem: Environmental > Aquatic > Marine > Unclassified | place: Antarctic Ocean: Davis Island wharf... | reverse complement strand
TGTAGCTCGCCTTTGAAATTCTTTAGAGAGACTTATAGCTACTCCCGGACGATTAGCTGAAGTAATAGTACCTGTATCTGAACCATAAGCAGTCCAAGCACCCCAAGATAAGTCATTTGCACTACGTACTCGTTCTCTCCATTGGTATGATATGGTTGCATCAGCAGCTGATGCTGTTTGTACTAATATATTTGCATGTGTATCACCCGGACATACCGTCTGAGCGGTTGTACCATTAACTGAACCTATTTTTATAACACCTGCGGTGATAGTCTTTACATCAACCATAATCCCTGGAGTTACATCTTGACAAATAACAGTCGCTCCACCATTTACGGTACGATATATCCATCGACGATACCATGTGTCTTGAGTGAGAACATCTGTAGGATCCCAAGCTTTTGTATAAATTGACGCTGGAGTCCAACTGCTACCATTTGATGAAATATCCCAAGAATATCTTATATCTGCAGCATCTGCCGTAGCATCTGGTGATCCACCCTCTGTAACAGCTAGATTAGCTGAATTTCCACCTGAACAAATTGAAGAAACAGGTGTTATGACCCCTGGTCTTAAAGCTGCAGCCTTAGTTATTGTAATAGTATTCGTATATCCAAAACATGCTTGATTTCCAAATGTAGATGTATCCTTTCTACGATATAAATCTCCATCATTTACACCAGATGGAACAAGATAGTTTTGTGTATTATTTGTCCCAGCGGCAGAACTCCAAGAAGAACCACTATTTGTAGAGAGTTCCCACAGAAATGTTCCTGTCCCAGAGCCTCCATTAAAAACTGCAGATGTCAGGGTGGTAATAAGATATGTTGAACCGGCACAAATCGTAGCAGAAACTTGTAATGAAGCCGCAACAATTGTATTCACTTCAATTAATACAGAATTGGTTGGAAATTCGCATAATATAGTGCCTCCACCCAATGTTCTTGAAACTCTCCTATAATAAGTATCTTGAGTTAAAGCATCAGTGGGATCCCATGCTGCTGTTTTTACACCAGAATTCGTCCAATTACCACCATCTGTTGAAATTTGCCATTCAAATTCCATACCTGAAGCAGCCAATGCAGTTCCCCCCGTTATTGATAGGTTTCCAATATCATTTGATAAACAAACCGCAGATGTGGAAGGAGCATTAAATACTCCAGGGTCACGATCTGCAATAACAGTGTATGTAACTACATTACTATTTGAAGAGCAATTAAATGAATTTAAAGTAGAAATAGCTTGTCTTCTATAAGCAGTCGTTACAGTTAATGGGCCGGGATTTAGTTCAGCTGTTGAAACTACGGGACTTAATTCGTTCCATCCTGTACTATTTTGATTATAATACCAACTGTAGCTTATATCTCCTGATCCTGAAGCAAAAGCAGTTGATGTTATAGGACTAAGAACAGATCCTGAACAGACTGTTTTATTAGAAGAAATTGTTCCTGGATTTGTAACTGAATTTACAATAATATTGGCAAATTTGACTGAGGTGCATCCGTTCAATGTACCTACAACTTGAAGACTAGAAGGAGATCCAGGGTTTGTGATTACTGCCTGTGCAGCATTATTAGCATTATTATTAATTGTAAGAGCACCACCGGCACCTGCTCCATTTAGTAAAAAGGTATAAGTCGCATTAGTTCCATTTCCACCACCACTAGCGTCTATAGTACTCGCGGTATTACATATAGTTATTGTTTTGGAATGTTGAATTCTTTGAGTACCAATAATTGATGTTGCACCTGAAGATTTAGAAACTTGAATATCATAGTCATTTCCGGCGGTTGAGCCAACTAGTGAAATAGTTGTTAAATTTCCAACAGTTGATGAAACTGATGATGTGAAGGGTGTCGCAGGACTTGAAGCTGAATTTAAATATGCAACTATTAGAGCAGAAAGCTGTGCACTAGTCTTGACTCCTAAAGCAGCTGTTTTAACATATGTAAATAATGTTCCTGCAACATTTATATAATAAGATTCTGCTGCTGCGCTTGTACTATTTTGGATGGTGATATCATCCTTTTTTGTAGCTGCAGTTGTAAAGCCATTTGCACCATTTAGAGGATTTAAATCAACTAAGCCAGCAGCTGCAGTAGCTTCAGAGTTTGGTGTTTTGGCAACATTAAATGTTAATGTTTTATCGACAATACATCCATTAGCTAATACAACTTTTACTTTGACAACATCACCGTTAGCGAAATTTGATCTAGCAAAAGAAGAAACTAAACTTGGATTTAAAGTAAGAGGCGCATTATTGAGGAAAAAATGATAAGATGACCCTCCTGAGGAAGATATTGTGATTAACTCTCCTTCGCATATTGAAGTTCCTGAATTATTATCAACATCAATTGCATCTAAATTTGCAGAACTTGCAATAGGGTTTGTAACAATAGAAGCAGAAACAATATTATCATCTAATTGAGTTCCTGTTTCAGTACCAGGTGTTCCAGTTATAACTGGTGAATCAGTCGTAATAGAAATTGTAAGTGTATTTGGACCTGGAGCAGAAAGATCAATAGCACCTAAACTAAAATTTTTATTACCCCCATTACTAATAGTACCCACGGTAAAAGAAGTAGTGACTCCAGTAGATCCACCATTAGCAGCTGCATTACTACCTCCTACCTTAATGTTAATTTTCAAAGAAGCACCACTAATATTAGTAATAGGAGCACCAGACTCATTTTTAATATTTATGACAAGAACATAAGCTGAAGTAGGACATGTCGCGGAGAGAACAACAGGACTTCCTGGGGTAGACCCTGGAGCACTAATCCCTCCTACTTGTCTAACACTCAAAGTGTTTTGAGCTGTACTGACATTTCCTCCAAGGAGAAAACATAAAAATAACAGCCTGACAAATAAGTTTTTCATCAAATATCGACAATTCAGTGTTTTAATAAAACTCATATATATGAGATATATTGCATCTTTAATATTCTTTTTCAATTACATTCAATTTTCATTGAAGTTATATACAAATCAAATTCATTTGTGTTGTCTTTAAATGCACCCCCCAAAAATAATTCTGTTGAACTTGGGAAACTATTTAATGTTTCAATATTTATCTTGTAATTGCCGGATCCCCCTGGTAACAAAATTGGCCCGCCATTTTTCTCAAGATTAGTTAAGTTTACAATTCCGTAATTAATAATATTTCCCGAACCATCGTCTTTTTGTATTCTGTATGCCAATGGACTTTCAACTAAACTTGAAATTTGTACCCCATTTGATGTAGTTGAAGATGTAGTTGAAGATGTAGTTGAAGAAGAGGAGGAAGACGAACTTATGGTTGTTGATTCAGCTGCTGATCTCGAGAAAACAGGGAAAGCTGTCAAATTATTAGATTTGAATGAAGTTAAATATGCTGCACCTTCTTCTACTTCAGTAAAACTATTTCCAGAGACAATACTCCAATTACTAGCAATAAAAGTATTATGCTTTGTAATAGTAATATTCAAATCTTGATTATTACTTTTATAATAAAAAATTTTTTTTTCTAATTTCCGGTCATATCCATTACTTATTTCAAATATTTTATTTCCATCTAATTTAAAAGTAAAAAAGGGTCTCGAACTAAGTATTTGATCTTGAGATTTGTTCCTTTGATCAATAAAATAGGTCAGTTTAAACTTGAGCTCTTTACAATTATTAAAATCCGTTAATACTTTATTGTAAGAATTAGTCATACTATTAAAAATTGTGTCTAAATGATATATAAATTCACCTTGTCCATCTAAAAACCAATCAGCATCATCTATGTTTTGAAAGCTATCCCAATCTTCAAAATATGAAAGATCAATAAAATCCTTCTCAATAATTGTATCTTTAAATATATATGAATAGTCCAATTCTTTTGCTTTACTAACATAAGCTACTAAATCATAACTACCATAATTATTGATTGTAGGTTCAATTTCTAAGCTGTTGGATAAATTAAAAATAGTATCATTATTAAAGTTTTTAATAATACTGATTTTCAAATCTTCTAAATCTATTGAATCAGAAAATTCAAAAATTATTTTAGGGTTAAAATCTAAGTTTGAGTTAGTAGACATCGAAAAAGAATCACTTATCTTTTCAGAAATTTTATATCTAAAATTTTTTTGCTTGCTAATTGTATCTATATTTAGTTCAAAGATATCAATACTTTCAGTACATGAAATAAAAAATGAAATAAAAATAAAAATAAAAATATGTTTCAAAAAAAAATATTAACCCTCAAATTTACGATATTATTATTTTTTATGACAATAATTTCGTGTACAAATAATGATGAATTTTCTATGAATGGTTATTGGAAAGCAGCAAATGGAGAAATTTATATTTTTGAAGAAAATTCTTCTTACACTAAAATCTTAAATTCAGATAGCCCAATTATTATATTAGGTAAATGGTCAACTGAACAAAATCTTAATATAAAAACTAAAGATACATTTCCACTAACAACTTACTTAGAAATAATAAAATCCAACTCTTATGATGCCAGGAAATTAAACAATAAAAAAAGATATTTAGTCCATTTGATTAATCCCTCAAAAATTTCTTTCATATCTGATAATAATCTTGTCTTAGAAAGGGTGTTTAAATAGTGAAATTATTGGCTGACATCCAATCATCATTGTACATTTTACCTATGTAACGACTTCCCGAGTCGTGTAAAAGAACTACAATAACATCGTCTTTAGAAAAGTTGTTTTCTAATTGAAGTAACCCCTTTACTGCTGCACCACAAGAATTACCTGCAAAAATGCCTTCTTCACGAGCTAGCTTTCTAGTATATACTGCGGCATCTTCATCAGTTACTTTTTCAAAATGATCAATAATTGAAAAATCAACATTTTCAGGTAAAATGTCTTCGCCTATTCCCTCTGTTATGTAAGGATAAATTTCATTTTTATCAAAAACTCCTGTTTCATGATACTTTTTAAAAACAGATCCATAAGTGTCGATACCCCAAATTTTAATTTTTGAATTTTTTTCTTTTAAGAATTTTCCTACTCCGGAGATAGTTCCCCCAGTTCCAACACCCACAACAAAATGTGTAATTTTACCTTCTGTTTGGTTCCATATTTCTGGACCCGTCTGTTCATAGTGCGCAATTGCATTAGAGGGGTTATCATACTGATTAACATACCATGCGTTAGGCGTTTCTTCACCCAATCGTTTTGCAACACTATAATAAGATCGGGGATCATCGGATGGAACATTTGTGGGGCATACAACTACTTCTGCACCCATAGCTCGAAGTATGTCGAATTTTTCTTTTGATTGTTTATCTGTTGAAATACAAATCAGATTATATCCTTTTACAATTGCAGCCAAAGCCAAACCCATCCCAGTATTACCAGAAGTTCCTTCAACAATAGTTCCACCGGGCTGCAAGCGACCGTCAGCCTCAGCATCTTCTACCATCTTTACCGCCATACGATCTTTTACAGAATTACCAGGGTTAAAACTTTCAATTTTCGCCAAGACTAAACCAGGCATATCAGCTGTGATTTTATTGAGTCTGACAAGCGGAGTATTTCCTATTGTATCCAAAATTGTGTTTGCGTATTTCATAGTTTACATTTCAGTGTAAAGGTATTTGTTTTGAATGAATTTCTGATCAACTAATTTGAAATTCTATTGGTATCGCAGCACCTTAGATGGAGAAATTCGCAAAATAATTTGGGACGGAATCCATAACAAAACTAAAGAAATACTTAAAAAAAAGAGATTGAGAACTACTACTTCCATTAAGGTAATAAATACAGGCGCTTTAGTTACAAAATAAGTTATGGGATCTAACTTTATCCATCCTAAATAAGATTGTGAAAAATAAAATCCCAAACCAATTAAATTGCCCCAAAACAATCCTTTAGAAATAATTAGTAGAGCATTATATAAAAATATTTTTTGAATTAAAGCATTATTAGATCCCAATGCTTTTAAAACTCCAACCATTCTGGATCTTTCTAAAATCAAAACTAATAATGCAGTGGCCATATTTATTACCCCAACTAAAATCATAATAATTAAAATAATAGCCACATTAAAATCAAATAAAGCAATCCATTTAAATATACTAGAATATCGATCTTGAATAGGAATAGAATTTAACTCTGAAGGAAGTTTATTATAAATAAGATCTGCTGTTTCATTAACTAAATTAAATTCATCAACAAAAACTTCGTAACCACCAATTTGATCTAATTGCCAGTTATTTAACACTTGAATTTGTTGAATATTTAAATAAACTAAACTTTGATCTATATCAGGGAAACCCGAAGAATAGACTCCCACAACTTTAAACTTTCTCCTTTTAGGCAATCGAAGTCCTGACTCATTTTGAAAAAAAGCATTTACAGAATCTCCTAAACTAAGACCCAATCGAGTTAAAATTATTTCAGAAATTAAAATTTCATTACTTGCTTCTTCTGCTAACTCTGGGTAAACTCCTTGAGTCAAAAACTCAGAAATACTTTCCCATTGAAAATTTTGGGAAACTCCTTTAAATAGAACTCCTTCAAATTCTTGATTTGCTTTTAACATTCCTGCTTTTAAAGCTACAGAATGAATGCGCTCTACTGTTGGCATATTTAAAATCTGGTCCCTTAAAGCAAAATCATCTTTAAAAGATTGAAGAGAAACTTGAGATTCATTATTTTCAAATAAAGTCACTAAAATTTGACCATTAAAAACACTTGTTTTTTTTTGAATTTCTCTTTGTAATCCCTGACTAGTCGAAACTGCAATTAAAATCGCAGAAACTCCGATGGCGACCGCAACGGTTGCGATATTTATTATTCGAGAAGAAACATTACTTTTATCTTGTTTATATTGTCGCATTCTACGTGCAAAAAACAAAGCTATATTCAATGAAAAATAAATTTTATAATTTTAATTTCAAAAGTACATTTTTATTTTGGCTTGGTATTATAAGCTACACATCTACTTCGTGTCAAAAAACAGTTATTCCTGGTGCTGAAAATCTAACAAACTATATTCATCTTTTGTCAGAAAAAAAAGTTGGAGTAGTTGCTCATCAATCTAGTATTTTAAATACTTCTGAAGGAAATCAACATCTCGTAGATGTCCTTTTAGCGAGAGGTATTGACATCCAAAAAGTATTTGCTCCAGAACATGGTTTTCGGGGTAATGCAGATGCAGGAGAAAAAGTTAAAGATCACAAAGATCCTAAAACCCAATTATCTATCATTTCACTTTATGGAAAAAATCGCAAACCAACTTTAGAACAAATGAAGGGTATTGATATATTGGTTTTTGATCTTCAAGATGTGGGTGTCCGTTTTTACACATACATTTCCACCCTTCATTATGTAATGGAAGCTAGTGCCGAAAATAAAATTCCTTTAATTGTCTTGGATCGACCTAACCCAAATATACACTATGTAGACGGACCAGTCTTGAAAAAAGAACATACAAGTTTTGTAGGTATGCATCCAGTTCCTATAGTTTACGGAATGACCATTGGAGAATATGCACAAATGATAAATGGTGAAAAATGGCTGGCAGGTGAGCAAAAATGTAATTTAACTATTATTCCCATTAGAAACTACAATCATAAAACATCTTATGATTTAAAGGTTAGACCCTCCCCTAATTTACCTAATTCACAATCTATTGCTTTATATCCCAGTCTTTGTCTACTCGAGCCCACAGTTATAAGTATAGGTAGAGGAACTAATACTCAATTTCAAATTTATGGACACCCCAATTTACCGAAAACAAATTTCAACTTTACTCCTAAATCCAATTTTGGCTCTAAAAACCCGAAATACAATGGTAAATTATGTTTTGGAAAAGATTTAACTCAAATTCAATCAGCTAATCAATTAGAATTAAAATGGCTGATTGATGCTTACAATTCTTTTCCAGACAAAGAATCCTTCTTCCTAAAAAGCTTTGAACGAATAAGTGGGAATTCAAATCTTAGAATACAATTGGAAGTAGGAGTATTAGAAAAGCAAATTCGAAATTCCTGGAAAGCGGATCTTGATGTGTTTAAAGAAATAAGGAAAAACTATTTAATTTACCCTTAAGGTATATTAAGGTATTTATGGGTTTGTAAAGAAACCTTCCATTTAGGATTACTTAAAACATAATCAACTATCAGAGGCATCACAGTCTCTCTCTTGCTCCACTCTGGTTGTAGAAACAATTTACATTCAGAATTTACTTTTTGTGCTTGCTCTTCAGCAAAGCGAAGATCATCTTTGTTGTAAATAATCATTTTAAGTTCATCAGCTGATTTATAGGCACCATAAATAGGTAGTTTATTTTTTTTTGGAGAAAGACAAAACCAATCCCATTTTCCTGAAACAGAGTAGGCTCCTGAAGTTTCAATATGAATTTGAATTCCTTTGTCATGAAGTGCATTAGTCAGTGGATCCATAGGCCACATTAACGGCTCTCCGCCAGTTACAACTACTATATTAGAATATTTTTTAGCTTCTGAAACAATTAAATCAATTTTTGTAGGTGGATGTAATTCTGCATTCCAACTCTCTTTCACATCACACCAGTGACACCCTACATCGCATCCGCCAATACGAATAAAATAGGCAGCACTTCCTTTATGATATCCTTCACCCTGTAGGGTATAAAAAGCTTCCATCAATGGCAAGGAAATTCCTTTATCTACTTCCGAAAGTATTTCTTTTTGTTGCATCAAACAAAGATACCTTTTTCCCAAAAGATGATTACATCATAAATTGTATCTTTATTATAAAAATTACAATAAAATGCCAAACCCATTTCATTTAGCAATTCCCGTTGATAACTTAGAAATTTGCAGTCGTTTTTATATGGATATTTTAGGTTGTAAACCAGGACGTTCATCTGACCATTGGATAGATTTAAATTTCTTTAATCATCAGTTGGTATTACATGTTGATCCAGACCACAAACCAAAAAAATATCACAATGGTGTAGATGGAAAGTCTGTGCCTATCCCTCATTTTGGAGTAGTACTAGATTGGAAGGTTTTTGAGTCTTTTTCATGTCACCTTAAAGACAAAAAAATTCAATTTGTTATAGAGCCATATTTGCGCTTTGAAGGCTTAGCCGGGGAACAAATGACCATGTTTTTTTATGACCCTGCTGGAAATGCATTAGAATTCAAATCATTTAAAAATCCGGATCAGCTATTTGCAAATTAGAAAGTATTAATAAATGATTCTTAATCTTTGCGCTGACAGGCCAACAGAGTATTTTTAAGCAACATTGCAATTGTCATGGGTCCTACTCCTCCAGGAACTGGAGTAATAGCACTGGCTTTTTTAGAAACCTCATCAAAAGCAACATCCCCTTTAATTATGTATCCTTTGGGGGCACCTTTTTCTAGCACACGGGTTATTCCTACGTCAATAACAACAACATCTTTTTTTACCATATCTGCTGTCAAAAATTCTGGAATACCCAATGCTGAGATAATAATATCCGCATTAAGAGTAAGCTCTTTTATGTTTTTAGTTCGACTATGAGCGACAGTTACGGTGGCATTTCCCGCTTTACCCTTTTGGCTCATTAATATACTTATAGGTCGCCCTACAATATGACTTCGACCAATTACTACACAATGTTTTCCTGAAGTCTCAATCCCATAACGATCAATCAATTCAATTATCCCAAAAGGTGTAGCTGGGATAAAAGCTTCCATTTCTAGTGACATCTTTCCGAAATTAGCAGGATGAAATCCATCAACATCCTTATTAGGATCTATTGCTAAAAGAATCTTTTCTTCATCAATATGTTTTGGTAAAGGAAGCTGAACAATGTATCCATCTAAACTATCATCCTGATTAAGCTCATAAATCTTTTGAAGTAAAATTTTTTCTGAAATATTTTCTTCTAAACGGATTAATGTAGACTTAAAGCCTACTTGACCACAAGAACGAACTTTACTTCCAACATAGGTTAAACTAGCTCCGTCATTTCCGACTAATACAGCAGCTAGATGGGGGGCTTTTTTTTTATCTTTAACAAGCTGATCAACCGTTCTTTTAATTTCAACCTTTAAATCAGTTGCTATCTTTTTTCCGTCTAATAATATCATTACTTTATTTTAATCCTTGAAGTTGCTGCATCATTTGTTTACCTTTTCCTCCTTGCATCATTTTCATCATTTTTCCCATTTGTTCAAATTGCTTAATCAATTGATTTACTTGTTCAACAGACTTTCCTGAACCTTTTGCAATTCTTGACTTTCGGCTATGATTCATCAGTTGGGGCTGAGAGCGCTCCTTTGGGGTCATAGATCCAATAATAACTTCTATTCCGTCAAAAGCACTATCATCAAAATCTTTCGTCATTTTTCCAGCACCTGGAATCATTCCCATTAAATCTTTTACATTACCCATTTTGTTCACTTGGTTTATTTGTGAGAGGAAATCATCGTATCCAAATTGATTTTTGGATATTTTTTTATTAATACGTCTCGCCTGTTCTTCATCAAACTGCTCTTGAGCTCTTTCAACCAGGGAAACCACATCACCCATGCCCAAAATTCGATCGGCCATACGCTCGGGATAAAAAACATCCAGGGCCTCCATTTTTTCACCAGTACCAATAAACTTAATTGGCTTGTTTACAACCGATTTAATAGACAAAGCTGCACCACCACGTGTATCTCCATCTAATTTAGTTAATATCACACCATCAAAATTCAGGATATCATTGAAGGCCTTAGCTGTATTTACAGCATCTTGTCCTGTCATGGAATCTACTACAAACAAAGTTTCCGAAGGCTGAACAGCAGAGTGGATAGCTTTGATTTCGTTCATTAACTCCTTATTTATAGCTAAGCGACCGGCAGTGTCAATAATCACAACATCGTGTTGATCTTTTTTTGCTCTCTCTAAAGCTGCCTTTGCTATTTTTACAGGATTTTTTTCTTCTCTATCTTCATATAAAGCAGCTCCAACTTGATCTGCAACAATACTCAACTGGTCAATTGCAGCTGGGCGATAAACATCACATGCAACTAGCAGGGGGTTTTTTTTAAACTTATTTTTTAAATATAAAGCCAATTTTCCAGTGAAGGTAGTTTTACCTGATCCCTGAAGTCCTGAAATCAAAATTACCGTAGGTTTATTTTTTAAGTTTAAGCTAACAGCTTCTGAACCCATAAGGCCTGTTAATTCATCTTTGACAATTTTAATTAAAAGTTGTCCTGGCTGAAGGCTTGTCAGTACTTTTTGACCGATAGCTTTTTCTTTTACACGAACTGTAAATTCTTTAGCTATTTTAAAGTTAACATCTGCATCCAAAAGTGCACGACGGACTTCTTTTAGTGTCTCAGCAACATTGATTTCAGTAATTTTTCCATGGCCTTTTAATACCTGAAAGGCTTTATCTAGTTTATTGCTCAGATTATCAAACATTATCTTTTGTAATGATTAGAATACAAAAATAAGAAATGCAGATTGATTATAGACTAATTAGGATCTTTAGAATAAAACATTAATCCCATAACTATGGCATGAGGAAAAGTTATAGCTGCTAAAAAAGAAAAGAAAACAGATAAGTATTGTTCTTCAGGAATATTTCCATAAAAATATATAAGAAACAAACTAAAAATAGATATTATCCAGTACAAAGAGGCAGTCTTTAAGTAAGATATAAGACTATTGAAATCATTTTTTTTATAAAGAAATTTAATTTGAGATTTAAGAGAGGGTATACTATGCCACAATACAAAATATACACCAAAACCATAAATTAAAGTACCAAAATAAAAAAGAATTGATAAAATACCTATAAGTAAAAATTCATATCCCAAAACTTTAATATCCCGAATTCTAACAAAAGCTTGAGAAAAAAAAACAATTGCGAAAATTATTAAAAATATTAAGAAGAAAGTTAAGGGAATCTCTATTTTACTTATTTGAAAAATAACCTCAGCTGAATCTTTGAATTTAATAGAAAATAATAGAAAAAAAATCAAAGCACCATATGAAAAATAAAAAAAAGGGGTCGTTTTGTGTTTTTTTAAGCGACTTTCCCAGTGTTGTTCTCCAAAATGATAACTACTTACTATTACAAATCCAAATAGTGCTATTTCTGGAATAAAATAGAATATAAACATTCCCAAAAAAACAATACACAAATACAGGGAAAACATCTTAATTTGATGTATCCGTTTGCCTTTTTCCTTTTTTTTTGCAATTATCATCAGATCATTTGCTCCGTGTATAACTCCAAATGACAAAATCCCAATTGAAGAAATAACATTTTGAAAAAAATTAGAGAAAAAAAATGCTAATACAATACAAATTATTGTCAAAATATGTGAGATTGACAAAACTTTTCTTACTGTAAATGAGCTAGTTAGGTGTTTCAATTTAAAAAAAATTAAATATACTATTGTTAACGTTTAGTATTTATTAAATTTATATAAACAAAACAAATATTTGATTTAATTATGGAAAAAATACTAAGTTTAATGACAATGGTTCCAGCGATGGACCCAACAGACTATGTGGGATTCACATTCTTCGTAGGATGTATGGCGATGATGGCAGCATCAGCCTTCTTTTTTCTCTCAATGAACTCGTTTGATAGCAAATGGAGAACATCTATTTTGATATCAGGTTTGATAACGTTTATTGCAGCAGTTCACTACTGGTACATGCGTGACTATTGGGCAACTAACATGACTTCACCTACATTTTTTAGATATGTAGACTGGATTTTGACAGTTCCTTTAATGTGTGTAGAGTTTTATTTAATTCTAAGAGCAGCTGGAGCTACAAAACAATTTATGTGGAAAATGATTTTTGCATCTGTTGTTATGTTAGTAACTGGTTACTTTGGTGAGGCAGTTTACAACACAGGATCAGGCCCAGCAGTATGGGGACTAGTTTCTGGACTTGCATATTTTTATATAGTGTATGAAATTTGGCTTGGTAGTGCCTCTAAATTAGCTGCCGCAGCTGGTGGTGCAGTTCAATCTGCTCACAAAGCTCTCTGTTGGTTCGTTCTTGCAGGATGGGCTATCTATCCAATAGGATATATGGCAGGTACTGAAGGATGGTACAGCGGTATTTTTGGTGGTCTACCAATGGATGTTATTTATAACGTTGGAGATGCTATCAATAAAATTGGATTTGGTCTAGTTGTTTACAACTTAGCTGTTGAGTCTAAATAAAGAAACTAATTCTTTATTATAAAAATTAAAATCGCTCTTTGGAGCGATTTTTTTTACATTAAATCTGGCGATTCTATTCCCAGTAAATCACATCCACTTGAGATGATATCTGCTACTTTTCTGGAAAGTGCAATTCTAAATGACTTCAAGTTATCATCTTCACTTGCTAGTATAGATACATTTTGATAAAATGTATTGTAACTTTTTACCAAATCGTAGATAAAGTTTGCAATTACAGCGGGGCTATATTGATCCCCTGCTAGCTCAATAGCTTCTGGGTAACGACTTATTTGTTTAATAATATTTCGTTCTCTTTCGTCCAAGGCAATTGAAGAAGAAAAAACTTCGAAATCTAAATTTGATTTTTGTATTAAAGTTCTAATTCTGGCATGTGTATATTGAATAAAAGGACCTGTATTACCATTAAAGTCAATAGAGGCCTCGGGATCAAATAAAATTTTCTTTTTTGGATCAACTTTAAGAATAAAGTATTTTAATGCCCCAAGTGCTATTTTTTTATACATAAGTTGTCTTACATCTTCATCTAAAGAGTCTAATTTTCCTACCGATTCAGATATACTTTTTGCCTCAGCAGTCATTTCAGAAATCAGATCATCAGCATCTACAACCTTACCCTCACGACTTTTCATTTTACCACTAGGTAAATCAACCATTCCATAACTCAAATGATACAGATCATCCGCCCAATCATAACCTAATTTTTTAAGAATTAAAAAAAGTACCTTAAAGTGATAATCTTGTTCGTTTCCAACAGTATAGACCATTCCACTTAATAAAGGCTCATCCTCAAAACGTTTTTGAGCTGTTCCTAAATCTTGCGTCATATAAACTGATGTTCCGTCAGCACGAAGTAATAATTTTTCGTCTAAGCCTTCTTCAATAAGATCTACCCAAACTGAACCATCCTCTTTTTTATAAAACACTTTATTTTCTAAACCTTTTTTAATAATATTTTTACCTAATAAATATGTTTCACTTTCATAATAGTAAGAATCAAAAGAAACTCCTAAATCATTATATGTCAATTCAAATCCGTCATAAACCCATTGATTCATTTTTTTCCATAAATCAAGAGTACTAGGGTCACTATTTTCCCACAAAAGAAGTATTTCTTGAGCTTCGATTAATAAAGGAGCATTCTTTTTGGCTTCTTCTTCAGTCTGTCCACTACTTACTAAATATGCAATTTCATTTTTATACTCCTTATCAAACTTGATATAGTATTTTCCTACCAATTGATCTCCTTTTAATCCTGATGATTTTGGAGTTTCACCGTTACCGAATTTCTTCCAAGCCAGCATAGATTTACAAATATGAATTCCTCTATCGTTAATGATTTGAGTTTTAACAACATTTTTTCCATTAGCTTCAAGAATTTTAGCAACAGAATATCCCAATAGATTATTTCGTATATGCCCCAAATGGAGTGGTTTATTTGTGTTTGGAGATGAAAATTCAACCATCAAAGTTGGGGAATTTTTAGTTACTATATGGTGCCCATAATTAGGCTTAGTTAATATCTCTTTAAACTGATTTAAATAAAATCCATCTGCAAGAAGGAGGTTTAAGAATCCTTTAACCACATTAAAACGGATAACAGCTTCATGATTTTGCATTAAATAATGCCCGATTTTTTCTGCCAAATCTTCTGGGCGAATTTTCACATGACTAAGCAATGTAAAAACGACCAAAGTAATATCACCTTCAAATTCTTTTCGAGTCAATTGAAATTCAAAAGAATCTATAGTGACTGAATACTCGTCACTTAAAAAAGCTGATAATATAGGATCAAAATGTTTATTATAATTGGTAATCATAGCCATATTTAAGGACAAATATAATTATTATGAATTGATTATGTAGTCCTAAAACGATGGCTTATCTTTATAACGATGTTAATTAATATATCCTATAATAATCCTGTAATTAAGAAGAAGATAGAAGAAGCTGTGGGCAAACCATTTACGATTCAAAAAAGATGGAAATTAAACGGAATTGGTTCTCAAAAATTAATCATAAATAGCTCTTCAATTGATATTCAAAATCTTTTGATTTTAGATAAAAATATAAATACTTGCAATATAGAACTTAGACCTAATGGAATCATAGTTCACTTCAGAAGTCTTTTGGAAACTTATGGTTTAATTATTCCTTACTATAAACTAAATCTTTACAAAGGAAAAGCGAAGGAGTATTCAGTCTACATAGACAAGTACTTCATTAAAGTTTTAGCGGATACAAAATCAACACATGATTACTTTAAAAAAGTTTTAAATCAAAAAACTATAAATTCTAATCAATCGCCTAGGGGTTTTTGAAAATGATTAAAGTTCTCTGTGATTAGAACCTGTATATATTTGTCGAGGACGACCAATAGGTTCGTTGTTTTTTCGCATTTCTAACCATTGTGCAATCCATCCAGGTAATCTCCCTAAGGCGAACATTACCGTAAACATCTCCGTGGGGATTCCTAAAGCACGATAAATAATTCCTGAATAAAAATCTACATTTGGATATAACTTCCTTTCAATAAAATAGGGGTCGCTTAGAGCCTCTTTTTCCAATCCTTTAGCTATCTCTAAAATAGGGTCATTAATCCCCATTTCATCTAGCACTTCATCGGCTGCTTTTTTAATAATACGGGCTCTTGGATCAAAATTTTTATAAACACGATGTCCAAAACCCATTAACCGGAATGGATCATTTTTGTCTTTGGCTTTAGCCAAATATTTCTTTGTTCCTCCGCCATCTTTTTGAATATCTTCAAGCATTTCAATGACGGCTTGATTTGCTCCTCCATGTAAAGGACCCCAAAGAGCAGAAATACCAGCAGATACAGAAGCAAATAACCCTGCATGAGAAGAACCTACAATTCTAACAGTAGAAGTGGAACAATTTTGCTCATGTTCTGCATGCAAAATCAAGAGTTTGTTTATTGCAGAAACTACAGCCCTACTTGGAGTATAGTCCTGATGGGGGCGTTTAAACATCATATGAGCAACATTTTCAACATAAGACAAAGAAGTATTAGCATAATTTAAAGGTAGTCCCTTTACTTTTCTATGCGTCCAAGAGGCAAGAATAGGAAATTTAGCCATCAACATTATTATAGCTTCCCGCATGTCTGCATCGGAATCAATATCTACAGAAGAAGGATTAAAAGCAATCAAAGCTGAAGTTAATGAAGAGAGAACTCCCATTGGATGAGCAGACTTTGGGAAACTTTTTAAAATCATTTTCAGGTCTTCATCCACAATTGAGTCATTTAGAATTTCACTATTAAATAGATCCAACTCTTTTTTATTAGGTAATTCTCCGAAAATCAATAAAAAAGCAACTTCTATAAAACTAGACTTATCACAAAGGTCTTCAATAGAATATCCTCTATAGCGTAAAATACCTTCTTCTCCATTCAAAAAAGTAATTGAACTCTGACAGGATCCTGTGTTTTTAAATCCAGGATCATATGTTATAAGTCCTGTTGTAGCACGAAGACTCTTAATATCAATTCCTTTTTCATTTTCTGTTCCTTCAATCAAAGGGAATTCGAAAGTCTTTTCGTTATAGGTCAGTTTTACAAAGTCATTCATTTTTTAATTCTTTAAATTTTATATCAGTCTTTTTAGTTTCATCTTAAAGAAAATCCATTATGGATTCCTAAAAAAATTCTAATGCTTAAATGCTTTTTTTCCTGGAAAATAGGCTAATGAACCTAACTCTTCTTCTATTCGTAACAATTGATTATACTTAGCCATACGATCACTTCTAGAGGCAGAACCTGTTTTGATTTGACCCGTATTTAGAGCAACAGCTAAATCAGCAATCGTATTATCTTCTGTCTCTCCGGAACGATGAGACATTACTGAAGTATATCCAGCTCTATGTGCCATTTCCACAGCAGCTATTGTTTCAGAAAGTGTTCCTATCTGATTTACTTTAATAAGAATTGAATTAGCGATTCCTCTTTGAACACCTTTGTTTAGTCGATCAACATTAGTCACAAATAAATCATCTCCAACTAGCTGAACTTTATCTCCTGCCTTTTCTGTTAACAAATTCCATCCATCCCAATCATTTTCATCCATTCCATCTTCAATTGAAATGATTGGATATTTAGAACATAATTCAGTCAAATACGATGCCTGTTCTTCAGAAGATCTTTTTACTCCTTTGTCACCCTCGAAAATAGTGTAATCGTAAACTCCATCTTTATAAAATTCTGCAGCGGCGCAATCTAAGGCAATCATAACTTCTGACCCTGCTTTGTAACCAGCGTTTTCAATAGCTTTAATAATAGTGTCTAAGGCATCTTCAGTTCCATCTAGGACTGGAGCAAAACCACCCTCATCTCCAACGGCAGTACTTAAGCTTCTGTGGTGTAAAACTTTTTTAAGGTTATGAAAAATTTCAGATCCTATTTGCATAGCTTGCGTAAAAGATTTTGCTCCTATTGGCATTACCATAAATTCTTGAAAAGCAATAGGAGCGTCTGAGTGTGATCCTCCATTAATAATATTCATCATAGGAACAGGAAGTGTTTTTGCGCTAACTCCTCCAATATAACGATACAAAGGAAGACCTAATTCATTTGCAGCAGCTTTAGAAACTGCAAGCGAGACACCTAAAATAGCATTAGCACCTAATTTAGACTTATTTGAAGTTCCATCTAGATCAATCATAGCTTTATCAATCTGTTCTTGATCAAATACTGAGTTACCTACTATCTCCTGAGAAATTGTATTATTAACATTTTCAATAGCCTTTCCAACCGCTTTTCCCATGTAAGCGTCACCTCCATCTCTAAGTTCAACTGCTTCATGCTCTCCCGTTGAGGCCCCAGACGGAACAGCTGCTCTTCCAAGGATTCCATTCTCAGTTATAACATCTACCTCTACAGTAGGATTTCCTCTAGAATCAAAAATTTGCCTTGCGTGGATACTGATAATAATACTCATTTATTTTAGTTTAAAATATGATTTCTAATTGATTTTTGAATTGATAATGTTTTCTTTAAATATATCAAACAAATAGTTTGAATCATTAGGACCTGGTCCTGCTTCAGGATGATATTGAACTGAAAAACAGTTTTTACTCTTCATTTTCATTCCTGCTAATGTTTTGTCATTCAAATGTACATGTGTAATTTCTATATCAGGATGTACTTTTGCCATGTCCATATCAACAGCAAATCCATGATTTTGAGAAGTAATTTCTCCTTTTCCAGTTATTAAATTTTTTACAGGATGGTTGATGCCACGATGACCATTAAACATCTTGAATGTGTCTATTCCATTGGCAAGCGCAATTACCTGGTGGCCAAGACAGATGCCAAATAATGGTTTGTTTTTATTAATAATTTCTTTAGCAACAGCTTGAGCCTCTCTCAATGGCTGAGGATCGCCAGGACCATTAGAAATAAAATATCCGTCAGGATTAAATTCCTCTAAAAGTTTAAAAGGCGAATTGTATGGGAATACTTTGATATACATATCCCTCTTAACCATATTCTTTAATATATTCTTTTTAATACCTAAGTCTAAGGCAGCGATTTTATATATGGAATTTGGATTCCCAACAAAGTAAGGCTTCTTGGTTGAAACCATTGATGACAACTCCAAACCAACCATACTGGGAGTCATAGATAATTCTTTTTGCAAACGATCAAATTGATCTACTTCAGTAGAAATAACCGCATTCATCGCACCATTTTGTCTAATATAGTTAACCAAAGCCCGCGTATCAACATCAGAAATAGTAACAAGATTTCTTGAGACTAAATAATCATACAAAGAACCTTCTGCTGATGGTCTTGAATAAGAAAAACTAAAGTCCTTACATATTAAACCTGCAATGGAGATATCATTAGATTGAGCATCAGGATCCATAACCCCATAGTTTCCAATGTGCGTATTGGTAGTAATCATTATTTGCCCAAAATAAGAGGGATCTGTAAATATTTCTTGATAACCAGTCATTCCAGTATTAAAGCAAATTTCACCGAAAGCACTTCCTTCAATTCCAATCGATTTTCCATAAAACTGGGTTCCATCGGCTAAAAGTATAAAAGCTTTTTTTCTAGGTATATATTTCATTCATAATTTTAATTACAAAATAAAAAAAAAAGGATAAACTAAAGTGTTTATCCTTTTTTATATTAATAATTAGTGTAAATTTTTAATTTACTTAGTATTTTATTTTCCTTTTTTATCAACATCAGGTACAGAGTCTTCTATTTCTGAATCAGTGGTTTTATCAACTACATCTTCTATCACGTCTTTTGAGGTAACTTCATCTTTTGTTTTACTTCCTCTTCGACGAGTTTTCTTTTTAGTCTTCTCTTCTGAAGTATATATTTCATTAAAATCAACTAATTCAATCATTGCCATAGAAGCATTATCACCAAGACGATTTCCTAGTTTGATAATACGAGTATACCCTCCTGGACGGTCACCTACTTTAGAAGCAACTTCTCTAAATAATTCTGTTACTGCACTTTTATCTCGAAGAGAGCTAAAGGCCAATCTTCGATTGTGAGTTGAATCTGATTTAGATTTTGTAACTAAGGGTTCTATAAACATTTTTAATGCCTTAGCCTTAGTAACTGTTGTATTGATTCGCTTATGCTCAATTAAGGAACAAGCCATATTAGATAGCATTGATTTTCTGTGGGCAGTTTTACGCCCTAAATGCATTACTTTTTTTCCGTGTCTCATTTTTCTACTTTAAAAATGTGAATTAATCTTTATCAAGTTTATACTTAGCTAAGTCCATTCCAAAGGAAAGTCCTTTTAAAATCACTAACTCTTCAAGTTCAGTTAATGATTTTTTACCAAAGTTTCTAAACTTCATTAAGTCGTTTTTGTTATAAGATACTAAATCTCCAAGGGTATCAACTTCAGCAGCTTTTAAACAATTTAGAGCACGAACAGAAAGATCCATGTCTACTAGTTTTGTTTTAAGCAGCTGACGCATGTGTAAAGATTCCTCATCGTAGGTTTCTGTTTGCGCAATCTCATCAGCTTCTAGAGTAATTCGCTCATCAGAGAATAATAAAAAATGATGAATTAATATTTTCGCAGCCTCTGTTAGTGCATCCTTAGGATGAATCGATCCATCAGTAATTATTTCAAATACAAGTTTTTCGTAATCTGTTTTTTGCTCAACTCTGAAGTTTTCGATACTATATTTTACATTTTTAATTGGTGTAAAAATAGAATCAATAGCAATAACACCTATCTCAGGATTTGTTTTTTTGTTTTCTTCTGCAGGAACATAACCACGACCTTTTTCAATTGTGATTTCCATATTAAGCTGAACACTCTTCTCTATGTTACAAATAATTAAATCCGGATTTAAAACTTGAAATCCTGAAATAAACTTCTGTAAATCAGCTGCTCTCAATTGCTCTTGACCACCAACAGCAATAGAAACTTTTTCTTCATCAGTTTCCTCTATTTGTCGTTTAAAACGAATTTGTTTCAGATTTAAGATGATTTCAGTCACATCTTCCACAACCCCTGGTATTGTAGAAAACTCATGCTCTACTTTTTCTAACTTAACAGAAGTGATTGCAAAACCTTCAAGAGAAGATAGTAACACTCTTCTGAGCGCATTTCCAACTGTTAATCCATACCCGGGTTCAAGAGGGCGGAACTCAAATTTACCTTCGAATTCCGAAGAATCAATCATTATTACTTTATCGGGTTTTTGAAAATTCAATATTGCCATAATATACTTACGTTTTCTTATTTAGAATATAATTCTACGATTAACTGCTCTTTAATATTCTCCGGAATTTGGAGACGTTCTGGAACACTTACAAATGTTCCTTGTAATTGTTCTTTATTCCAACTTAACCATTCGTATGCAGAAGCATCTTTTCCGTTAGCTTCGAGAATAATATTAAGTGTCTTTGACTTCTCACGAACTCCAACGATATCGCCAATTTTTACTTGGTATGAAGGAATATTTAAAATCGAACCATTTACGGTGATATGTCGATGAGAAACTAATTGGCGTGCACCGCTTCTAGTCGGGGAAAGTCCTAAACGATAAACAACATTATCTAAACGTGACTCGCATAATTGAAGCAAAACTTCGCCTGTTACTCCCTTACTTCTTGTTGATTTTTCAAAGAGATTACGAAATTGTCGCTCTAAAATACCATAAGTAAATTTTGCTTTTTGCTTTTCCATTAGCTGAACCGCATATTCCGATTTTTTTCCCCTTCGTCTTGTGTTTCCGTGTTGCCCCGGAGGATAATTTCTTTTTTCAAAAGATTTATCATCTCCGAAAATGGGCTCGCCAAATTTTCGAGCAATTTTTGTTTTTGGACCAGTATATCTTGCCATTTTATGGGTTTTATTGGAATTGAATACTATGAATTAAGGTCACTTCCTCCGATAGTAAAAATTCAACTCACGATATTAATTAATTATACTCTTCTTCTTTTAGGAGGTCTACAACCGTTATGAGGTAATGGTGTAACATCTACGATTTCCATTACTTCAACACCATTGTTGTGTAAAGTTCTGATAGCAGACTCACGTCCATTACCAGGTCCTTTAACAAATACCTTTACCTTTCTTAATCCAGCCTCTTGAGCTACTTTAGCACAATCTTCTGCTGCTGTTTGGGCAGCATAAGGGGTGTTTTTTTTTGAACCTCTGAATCCCATTTTTCCTGCCGATGACCATGAAATAACATCTCCTTTGGTATTGGTTAGTGAAATAATGATATTATTAAATGAAGCATTTATGTGTGCCTCTCCAATTGATTCAACAATTACTTTTCTTTTCTTACTTGCTGTTTTAGCCATAATTACAAACTATTATTTAGTTGCTTTCTTTTTGTTTGCTACCGTCTTACGCTTACCCTTACGAGTACGTGAATTATTCTTAGTCCGTTGGCCTCTTAAAGGTAATCCCATTCTGTGTCTTATTCCACGGTAACAACCTATATCCATTAAACGTTTAATGTTCAATTGAACCTCAGAACGTAATTCACCTTCGATTTTGAGGGAACCTACAGTTTCACGAATGCGCCCTGTTTCATCATCGGTCCAGTCAGAGACTTTTTTGTTTTCATCAACCTTAGCTATTTCTAAAATTGATTGCGCACGGCTTTTTCCGATACCGAAAATATATGTTAAGGCGATAACACCTCTCTTTTGCTTTGGAATGTCTACTCCTGATATTCTAGCCATAATTAACCTTGTCTTTGTTTGAACCTAGGGTTCTTCTTGTTGATTACATACAAACGCCCTTTGCGTCGTACAATTTTACAGTCTACACTGCGCTTTTTTATTGATGCTCTTACTTTCATTGTTTATTATATAATTTAAAACCTAAAAGTTATCCTTGCTTTCGTAAGATCATAAGGACTCATTTCTAATTTAACTTTATCTCCAGGTAATAATTTGATATAATGCAATCTCATTTTACCTGATATGTGTGCAGTTACTACATGACCATTTTCAAGTTCAACACGAAACATTGCATTAGACAATGCTTCTATTATACTACCTTCTTGTTCTATTGCTGCTTGTTTAGCCATAATTAGTTTACGCTTCTACGTGTTTTTCCGGTTTTCATCAACCCATCATAATGTCTATTCAATAAATATGAATTTATTTGTTGAATAGTATCTATAGCTACACCAACCATAATCAACAAAGAAGTACCTCCAAAAAAAAGCGCCCAACCTTGTTGAATTCCAATTAACTTCACAACAATAGCAGGGAAAATTGCAATTCCAGCTAAGAATAAAGAACCAGGAAAGGTAATGTGAGACATTACAGTATCTAAATATTCTGATGTTTCATTACCAGGACGAATACCAGGAACAAAACCACCACTTCGTTTTAAATCATCAGACATTTTATTCGTAGGTACTGTGATTGCTGTATAAAAATAAGTAAATATTATAATTAATAATGCAAATAATATATTATACCAAAGCCCGAAAATATCTGAAAAATTAGCCTGCATCCATTGTCCAGTATTTGAATCACCTATGGCTCCACCAATATAAGCAGGAGCAAACATAAGAGCCTGAGCAAATATAATTGGCATTACTCCAGATGCATTCAACTTTAATGGAATATATTGACGTGATCCAGATACAGAACGATCTGAAGTAGCACCCCCAGTTTGACGACGTGCATACTGAACGGGGATTCTTCGAACTGCGAGAGTTAATAAAATTGAAAGTAAAATAATAACAATCCACAAGACTAATTCAATAAGAATTAACATTAAACCACCATTATTTTCTGAAACTCTTGATACAAATTCTTGAGTAAATGAAAGAGGCAAGGTTGCAATAATTCCAACCATAATCAATAATGAAATACCATTTCCAATTCCTTTATCTGTAATTTTTTCACCCAACCACATTGCGAAAATAGTTCCTGTAACCAATATAATAACTGATGAAATAATAAACAAAGGACCCTTGCCTAACACAAAAGCACTTTCTGGAACACCAAGAGCACTTAAACCATATAAATATGCTGGGGCTTGAACAATACAAATAAGAATAGTTAACCAACGTGTGATTTGATTTATTTTTTTACGACCACTTTCTCCTTCTTTTTGAAGTTTTTGTAAATAAGGAATCGCAATTCCCATCAATTGAACAACAATAGAAGCTGAAATGTACGGCATTATACCTAATGCAAATATAGATGCATTAGCAAACGCACCTCCTGTAAAAGCATTCAAAATACCCAAAAGACCTCCACCATCAGTTCGACTAGTAAGTGCAGCTAGTTGAACTGGGTCAATTCCAGGCAATACAACTTGAGCCCCTAGACGATAAACCAATAACATTCCCAAAGTGAGCAAAATTCGATCCCGAAGTTCTTCTATTTTGTAAATGTTATAAAGGGTTTCTAATACTTTTTTCATTAAAAATAAATATTATAGGGTTACTGCTTCTCCACCAGCTGCTTCAATAGCTGCTTTTGCAGAAGCTGAAAATTTATTTGCGCTTACTTTAATCGCAGCATCTAACTTTCCTCTTCCTAAAATCTTGACTAAATCGTTTTTATGAGCCAAACGTAACTCCACGAGAGTTTTAATATTCAATTCTTTTTTTATTTTCTTATCAGACAACAAAGATTGAACAGTATCTAAATTAATAGCACGGTATTCTTTTCTGTTAATATTGGTAAAACCAAATTTAGGGACTCGTCGTTGAAGTGGCATTTGACCACCTTCAAAACCAATTTTCCTTGAGTATCCCGAACGAGATTTTTGCCCATTGTGTCCCCTCGATGCAGTACCACCTTTTCCTGATGACTGGCCTCTTCCAAGTCGTTTCCCAGCAGATTTTACTGATCCTGATGCAGGTGTTAAATTTTCTAGACTCATAATAAATTATTTATACTTTAGCAACAATAACCAAATGTTTAACTTTATCAATCATTCCCAAAATACTTGGGGTAGCATCATGTGTAACTTCTTTACCAATTCCTCTTAAACCTAATGACTCAAGAGTGAGTTTTTGAGTACTTAGACGCTTTATACTACTTTTTACTTGTTTTACTTTTATCTGTGTCATGATAATTTAATTATCCGTTAAATACTTTATCTAATGAAATTCCCCGCTCTTGAGCAATTCGTTGTGGATTACGCAATTGTAACAAGGCATCAAATGTTGCTTTAACAACATTGTGTGGATTTGATGAACCCTGAGACTTTGAAAGCACATTATGTACTCCTACTGCTTCTAAAACAGCACGTACAGCACCGCCAGCAATAACTCCAGTACCTTCAGAAGCAGGTTTTAAAAAAACACGCGCACCACCATACTTACCTTTTTGTTCATGAGGTAAAGTACCTTTAATAATAGGGATACGAATCAGGTTTTTCTTTGCGTCTTCCACTGCTTTAGAAATAGCCTCAGCAACTTCTTTCGATTTTCCTAAACCTTGGCCAACAACACCATTTTCATCACCAACAACAACAATTGCTGAAAAACCAAAAGCACGACCACCCTTGGTAACCTTAGTTACACGTTGTACACCTACTAGACGATCTTTTAAATCTAGGCCCGCAGGCTTAACCAATTCAACATTTTTATAATCTTGATACATATTCTAATTAAAATTTTAATCCACCTTCACGAGCACCATCTGCAAGAGCTTTTACTCTTCCATGATATAAATAACCGCCTCGGTCAAATTTAACTTCAGTAATTCCTGCTTTTGATGCAAGTTGAGCGATTCGTAATCCAACATTAGATGCAACTTCCAATTTACTTGAAAGTTTTGAATCTGCTGTTTCTTTATCTCTTGATGAGGCAGAGACTAATGTTTTGGCTGTATGATCATCAATCAGCTGTACATAAATTTCTTTATTACTTCGAAAAACAGACAAACGTGGTGATGTCGATGTTCCTTGAATTATTTTACGAATTCTCTTACGAATTCTATTTCTACGATCTAATTTTGTTAAACCCATGGTTATATATTATGCTGATTTACCTGCTTTTCTTCGGATCTGTTCGCCAACAAACTTGACGCCTTTTCCTTTATATGGTTCCGGTCTTCTAAACGAACGAATCTTTGCTGCAACAAATCCCACCAACTGTTTGTCGTGAGAACTCAACTTGATGATAGGATTCTTTCCTTTTTCAGAAATTGTCTCTACTTTAACTTCTGATGCAATATCAAGTAATATGTTATGGGAAAAACCTAATGCTAGCTCTAATTTTTGTCCTTGATTGGAGGCTCTGTAACCAACTCCAACTAATTCTAATTCTTTAGTATAACCAATAGTAACTCCCTCAATCATATTATAAATTAATGACCTGTATAAGCCATGCTTGGCTTTAATATCTTTTTTGTCTGAAGCGCGTGATAAAGTAAGAATATTTCCTTCTATCTTAATCTCCACCTCGCTATATTCCTGAGTTAATTCACCTAACTTTCCTTTCACGGATATTAATGAAGGTTGGATGTCTATATTGACTCCATCTGGTATTGTTATCGGATTATTTCCTATTCTTGACATTGTTTATACTGTATTATGTTAGTATACGTAACAAATTAATTCTCCACCAACATTATCTTTGGCGGCTTGTTTTCCAGTCATTACTCCGTGAGAAGTAGAAACTATAGAAATTCCTAAACCATTTAAGATTCTTGGAAGGTTATCTGAATCTGAATACTTTCTTAAACCAGGTGTACTGATACGTTGAATTTCTTTTATGACGGGCTCTTTAGATAGCTTGTCGTATTTCAAGGCAATTTTTATACTTCCTTGGTGGTTTTCAGTTTCTTCAAATTTATAACTCAAGATATACCCTTGATCAAAAAGAATTTTTGTGATTTCTTTTTTCATATTTGATGCGGGTGCATCTACTACACGATGACCAGCGCTGTTAGCGTTTCGGATTCGTGTTAAAAAGTCTGCAATAGGATCTGTGAACATATTCTTTTTTCTATATTTTTACCAACTGGCTTTAGTTACTCCAGGTATTAAACCTTTATTTGCCATTTCACGGAAAGTAACACGTGAAAGTCCAAATTGGCGCATGTAACCCTTAGGTCTTCCTGTTAATTTACAGCGATTATGCATACGAATAGGTGATGCATTCTTTGGGAGTTTTTGAAGAGCTTGATAGTCTCCTGCTTCCTTAAGAGCTTTTCGTTTCTTAGCATATTTAGCAACGGTCTTTGCACGTTTAACTTCACGTGCTTTCATGGATTCTTTAGCCATATTAATTCTTTTTAAAGGGGATTCCTAATTCGGTTAATAATGCCTTTGCTTCTTGGTCAGTTTCAGCACTGGTTACAAAAGTGATATCCATTCCATTAATTCGATTCACTTTATCAATATCTATTTCTGGAAAAATAATTTGTTCCGTTACTCCAAGGGTATAATTTCCTCTTCCATCAAAACCGGTAGCTTTAATGCCTTGGAAATCTCTCACACGAGGAAGAGCAGTGGTAACTAACCTATCTAGAAATTCATACATACGCTCTCCTCTAAGAGTGACTTTTGCACCAATAGGCATTCCTTTTCTAAGTTTGAAAGCGGCAACATCCTTTTTAGATAAAGTTGAAACAGCTTTTTGACCAGTAATTGTAGTCAGTTCATCTAAAGCGTAATCAATTAGCTTTTTATCTGAAACCGCAGCACCAACACCCCGGCTCAGTACAATTTTCTTTAATTTAGGTACTTGCATTACGCTTTTGTAACTAAATGTCTCTTTTAAGGTGCTAACGATACGATCGTTGTATTCTTGTTTAAGTCTAGGTATATAACTCATAATTAGATCACTTCATCAGTTTTTTTTGAAAAACGCACTTTAACACCATCAACTTCACGATATCCTACACGTGTAGTTTTTCCGTCTGATGTAAGCAAAGACAGGTTAGAGATATGTATGGGTGCTTCTTTTTCAGTTATTCCACCTTGTGGATTTTGCGCATTTGGTTTATTGTGCTTTTTAATCAAATTCACACCTTCAACAATGGCTTTATTTGTTTGACGAGAAACGCTAACAACAGTTCCTTCAGTTCCCTTATTTGATCCTGTTATAACACGAACGTTATCTCCTTTTTTTAATTTGTTTTTTGTTGTCATTTATTTTTAATTACAACACTTCAGGTGCTAGTGAAACTATTTTCATAAATTGTTTGTCTCGCAATTCTCTTGCTACAGGTCCAAAGACACGAGTCCCTAACATTTCACCTGTAGGACTAAGTAACACACAAGCATTTTCATCAAAACGGATATACGATCCATCAGGACGCCGAATTTCTTTTCGTGTTCTTACTACAACAGCAGTAGTTACTTGACCTTTTTTAACTGTTCCAGAGGGTGATGCTTCTTTAACTGAAACCACAATTTTATCACCTATAGAAGCGTAGCGTCTTTTTGTTCCACCTAAAACGCGTATAGTAAGTACCTCTTTGGCACCTGTATTATCAGCAACTTTAAGTCTTGATTCTTGTTGTACCATTTTACTTAGCTCTTTCTATTATTTCAACCATTCTCCAGCATTTTGATTTACTCAACGGTCTAGTTTCCATTATTTTTACAGTATCTCCGATATTACAGTCATTTTTTTCATCGTGAGCTACGTATTTTTTTGTGTTTAAAACGAACTTACCGTACATCGGATGCTTAACTCGTTTAACCTCTGCAACAACTATAGACTTCTCCATCTTATTGCTGGTCACAACTCCTGTTCTTTCTTTTCTTAGATTTCTTGTTTCCATATATGGTTAAGCTTCTTGGTTACTGAGGGCTGTTTTTAGTCGTGCAACAACCCGACGTGCCGCTTTTATTTGTAACGGGTTTTCTAAAGGAGAAATGACATGTGTCATTTTTAAGTCCTTTAATTTTTTTTGGAATTCTATCAATTTATCTTGAAGGTCTTCTTTAGAAAAATTCTTAATTTCAGTTTGTTTCATAGTTCCTTGCATTAAGCTTCGTAATCACGAGCTACGATGAATTTAGTTTTTACAGGAAGTTTTTGAGCTGCCAAACGCAATGCTTCTTTAGCAACATCGTAAGACACTCCTGATACTTCAAACATGATACGACCTGCTTTTGTTACAGCCACAAAATATTCAGGGGCACCCTTACCCTTACCCATACGTACTTCTAAAGGCTTTTTAGTAATGGGTTTATCCGGAAAAACCTTAATCCACAATTGACCCTCTCTTTTCATGTGACGAGTGGCAGCGATTCGTGCTGCTTCAATTTGACGTGATGTGAGGAAAGTGGAGTCCAAAGCTTTAATTCCAAACATACCATTGGAAAGTATATGTCCCCTTTGAGAAAGGCCTTTCATTCGTCCTTTCTGAGCTTTTCGGAATTTTGTTTTCTTTGGTTGTAACATGATCTTTTATTCCTTTAAATATTATTTACGACGACGTTGACGATTATTTCCTCCGCCGGAGTTATTATTTCCTGGGCCTTGACCTGACTTTTTTGACATTCCAACTAAAGGAGAAAGTTCACGCTTTCCATAAACCTCACCTTTCATAATCCATACTTTTACTCCTAATTTTCCATATGTAGTTTGTGCTTCAACAAGTGCATAGTCAATATCAGCTCTAAAGGTTGATAATGGAATACGTCCTTCTTTAAAGGATTCTGAACGCGCCATTTCTGCACCATTCAATCTTCCTGAAATTTGGACTTTAATACCTTCTGCATTCATACGAATTGCAGCAGCAATTGCCATCTTTATTGCACGTCTATAAGAAATCCTACTTTCAATTTGACGAGCAATACTTGCGCCCACTAATTGAGCGTCTAATTCAGGACGTTTAATTTCAAAAATATTAATTTGAACTTCTTTACCAGTGATTTTACGTAACTCTTCTTTAAGTTTATCAACCTCAGAACCTGCTTTACCAATAATAATACCTGGCCGCGCTGAAGTAATCGTTATGGTAATAATTTTTAATGTACGTTCAATAATTACATTTGACACACTTGCTTTTGAAAGGCGCGCATGGGTATACTTACGTATTTTATCGTCCTCTGCAATTTTATCACCATAATCTCTGCCTCCGTACCAGTTGGAATCCCAACCTCTGATGATTCCTAAACGATTCCCAATAGGATTAGTTTTTTGTCCCATATTATGCTTCTATAGTGTTAGATCCCAATACCACAGTGACGTGGTTGGAACGTTTTCGAATTCGGTGTGCTCTTCCTTGAGGTGCTGGACGTAATCTTTTCAACATACTTCCACCGTCCACTCGGATTTCAGAAACAAAAAGATCTGCTTTTTCAATATCATCTGATTCGTTTTTGGATTGCCAATTAGCTATGGCAGATAATAATAATTTTTCCAAGCGTCCTGAAGCTTCTTTAGGGCTAAATTTCAATATTGCCAGTGCTTTATTGATAGATTCACCTCTAACTTGATCTGCAACTAAACGCATTTTTCGAGGAGAGGTTGGGCAGTTATTTAGCTTGGCAAAAGCTAGTGTCTTTTTAGCTTCTTTAATAGCTTGAGCAGATTGTCTTTTACGATTTCCCATGAGTACTTTTATTTTTTACCTTTATTTCTCGCTCCGCCATGACCTCGGTAATTACGAGTTAAAGAAAATTCACCTAATTTATGACCAACCATGTTTTCTGTAACATAAACAGGAACAAATGTTTTACCATTGTGAACACCAATAGTTTGTCCAACAAAATCTGGTGTAATTAAAGAAGCACGAGACCATGTCTTAATTACGGACTTCTTGTTATCTTCAATGTTTTTCATCACTTTCTTTTCAAGACTATGATGAACAAAAGGTCCTTTTTTTAATGAACGAGCCATAATTTATTATTTTTTTCTACGTTCAACAATGAACTTATTACTAAACTTAGTTTTTGATCGTGTACGGAACCCTTTTGCGGGTATTCCATTACGTGATCTTGGATGTCCTCCTGAGGCACGCCCTTCACCACCACCCATTGGATGATCAACCGGGTTCATTGCGACAGGTCTTGTCCGAGGTCTTCTTCCTAACCAACGTGAACGCCCTGCCTTTCCAGAAACCAATAATTGATGATCGGAATTCGATACAGCACCAATGGTGGCGATACATGTTACTAATATAAGGCGCGTTTCACCTGAGGGAAGTTTAACTGTTGCAAACTTTCCATCACGGGCCATAAGCTGAGCAAAAGATCCTGCACTTCTAGCAATATCAGCTCCTTTACCTGGTGATAATTCTATACAAGAAATTATAGTACCTAATGGTATATTGGACAAAAGAAGTGCGTTTCCTATTTCAGGAGTAGCATTTTCTCCGGACAAAATAGTTTGACCAACTTTTATTCCGTTTTGGGCAATAATATAACGTTTTTCTTTATCAGAATATTCAACTAAAGCAATAAAAGCTGTACGATTTGGATCATACTCAATGGACTTCACTTCAGCTTCAATATCATATTTATTCCGTTTGAAATCAATAATACGATAACGCTTTTTATGTCCACCTCCGATATGACGGGCAGTCATTTTACCTTTATTATTTCGCCCCCCGGATCTTTTCTTGGGAGCCAACAAACTCTTTTCGGGCTTATCAGTAGTAATAGCGTCGAATCCATTTACTACTCTAAAACGCTGCGCGGGAGTTATCGGTTTTAATTTTCTTACTGACATCTGACGCTATTATAAGTTACTATAAAAATCTATGGAATCTCCTTCTGCTACCTGCACTACGGCCTTCTTAGTAGCATTAGTTTTACCATTTTGTGTTCCAGTTTTTGTGTAACGCATTTTACGTTCTGGGCCGTAGTTCATTGTCCGAACTTTTTCTACTGTTACACCATATGTTGCTTCAACTTCTTTTTTAATCTCAATCTTATTAGACTTAGTATTAACAAAAAAAGTATATCTATTGTGAAGTTCACTTCCTGAGGTGGCTTTTTCTGTAATGATGGGCTTTATTAATATACTCATAATTATCGGTTCAAAATTGATTCAATTCCGGCAATTGCGCTCTCAGAGAAAATTAAACTATTAGAGTTTGAAATGCTATAAGTATTTAATTCTGAGTTAATTACGACTTTAGAATTTTTTAAATTGCGAGACGACAAATATACATTTTTATTCAATTCACCCAAGACTAAGATGCTTTTTTTGTTTACAAGCCCAAGAGCTCCTAACATTTTGATATAATTTTTAGTCTGAGGTTGGTTCATTTGTAAATCTTCTAAAACAACAATTGACTTTTGTTTTGCTTTGATACTCAAAGCAGATTTTCTTGCTAAACGCTTTACTTTTTTATTTACTTTTTGACTGTAGTCTCTTGGTCTGGGACCAAATACACGGCCACCGCCTTTGAATAAAGGATTTTTAATACTACCCGCTCGGGCTGTACCTGTACCTTTTTGTTTTTTAATCTTTCTTGTGCTTCCAACAATTTCCGCACGCTCTTTCGATTTGTGAGTTCCTTGTCTTTTATTAGCCAAGTGTTGTTTAACGTCCAAATAAATGGCGTGATCATTAGGTTCGATACAGAAGATAGCATTATCTAGCTTTACTTTTCTTCCAGTTTCTTTTCCCTCTATGTTTAGTACGTTTAATTCCATTATTTTTGAACAATTACATAAGCATTTTTGTGACCCGGAACACATCCTTTAACAACAAGAATGTTTTTTTCAGGTACAACTTTTAATACTCTTAGATTTTGTACTTTGACTTTTTCATTTCCCATTTGTCCTGCCATACGCATTCCTTTGAATACTCTAGCGGGATAAGAGGCAGCTCCTATAGAACCTGGCGCTCTTAGTCTGTTGTGTTGACCGTGGGTAGCCTGACCTACTCCTGCGAATCCATGGCGCTTTACAACCCCTTGAAAACCTTTTCCTTTTGATGTTCCAGATACATCAACAAACTCTCCTTCTATAAAGTGATCAACTGAAATGGAGTCACCTAATTTTAATTCATCTTCGAAATTCTGGAATTCGACAAGCTTATTTTTAGGAATAGTGTTGGCTTTTTTGAAGTGACCTCCAGCAGCCTTAGTTACTCTTTTTTCTGCCTTGTCATCGAAACCCAGTTGAAGCGCTTCATACCCGTCAACCTCTTTGGTTCTGACTTGGGTAACCACGCATGGACCTAGCTCTAATACCGTACAAGGAATGTTTTTTCCTTTCTCGTCAAAGAGACTTGTCATACCGATTTTTTTTCCTATTAACCCAGACATTGTAATTTTTTAATTAGTTATTATTAATTTATTCTTTATCTAAAGTACTTAGACTTTTATTTCAACTTCTACCCCACTTGGTAATTCTAACTTCATTAAAGCATCAATTGTTTTTGAAGAAGAACTATATATATCTAACAATCGTTTGTAAGAACACAACTTAAACTGTTCACGTGATTTTTTGTTTACGTGAGGTGATCTTAAAACTGTAAAAATTTTCTTGTGTGTTGGTAGTGGTATTGGACCAGTTACGACAGCACCAGTTGTTTTTACTGTTTTTACAATTTTATCAGCAGACTTGTCTACTAAGTTATGATCGTATGATTTTAATTTGATTCTAATTTTTTGACTCATTCGATTAATTTTTATGCTTTTTTACCATTTACTTCAGCAATCACACTTTCAGAAATATGTGAAGGTGTTTCTGCGTAATGTGAAAATTCCATTGTAGAGGTCGCTCTACCTGACGATAGTGTTCGAAGGGAAGTAACGTATCCGAACATTTCAGATAAGGGTACCTCTGCCCTAACAACTTTAGCACCTGCACGGTCATCCATTGAATTCACTTGACCGCGGCGGCGGTTTAGGTCTCCTACAATATCTCCCATATTCTCCTCTGGAGTTAGTGCTTCTAATTTCATAATAGGCTCCATGATTACTGATTTGGCAGCTTTAGCTGATTCTTTATATCCTAGCTTTGCAGCTATTTCAAAAGAAAGTGAGTCAGAATCAACAGGATGAAATGAACCGTCATGAAGAGTAACCTTCATAGCATCCATTTCGAATCCAGCTAAGGGACCGTTTTTCATAGCCTCTTTAAAACCTTTTTCAACAGAAGGAATATATTCTTTAGGTACATTACCACCTTTAATTGCATTAACGAATTCGAGACCTGTTGTGCCATCTTCAGGAGACTCAATAGTGAAAACTATATCTGCGAATTTACCTCGACCACCTGTTTGTTTTTTATATACTTCACGATGTTTAGCAGACGAAGTGAGTGCTTCCTTATATTCAACCTGAGGCTGTCCTTGGTTTACCTCAACCTTAAACTCACGACGAAGTCTGTCAACGATAATATCTAAGTGCAACTCACCCATTCCAGATATGATAGTTTGTCCAGATGCTTCATCAGTTTTAACTTGAAAAGTAGGGTCTTCCTCGGCAAGTTTTGCTAAAGACATTCCTAACTTATCTACATCAGCTTTTGTTTTTGGTTCTACTGCAATCCCAATCACAGGATCAGGGAAATCCATACTTTCGAGCACAATCGGATGTTTCACGTCTGTGAGAGTATCTCCTGTTTTGATATCTTTAAAACCAACAGCAGCTCCAATATCACCTGCTTCGATATAATCGATAGCATTTTGTTTATTGGAATGCATTTGATAAATTCGTGAAATTCGTTCTTTGTTTCCTGAACGATTGTTTAAAACGTAGGAACCTGCATCTAAACGTCCAGAATATACACGAAAAAAAGCTAACCGTCCCACAAAAGGATCAGTAGCAATTTTAAATGCTAGAGCAGAAAAAGGTTCTGAAACAGATGGTTTACGTAAAACTTCTAGTTCTGTATCTGGATCTGTGCCTACAATTGCCTCTTTATCTTCTGGAGAGGGCAAATATCGACAAACAGCATCTAATAAAAATTGAACACCTTTATTTTTGAATGAAGAACCACATATCATAGGAATGATACTCATGTCCTGAGTGGCCGCACGAAGCGCTTCATGAATTTCATCGGGAGAAATAGAATCTGGATCTTCAAAGAATTTTTCTAATAAACCTTCATCATATTCAGCAACAGCTTCAATTAATTCCGCACGATATTTTTCAACATCGGGTATCATGTCCTCGGGAATCTCTATTTCGTCAAAGGTAGATCCGTAATTGTCTTCGTGCCAAACAATAGCTTTGTTTGTGACTAAATCAACCATACCCTTAAAATCTTCCTCTTCTCCAATATTTAATACTATTGGTACAGCATTAGATTTTAACATTTCACGAACTTGCTTACTTACATTCAAAAAGTTAGCGCCTTGACGATCCATTTTGTTAACAAATCCAATACGGGGGACTTTATAATTATCAGCTAACCTCCAGTTAGTTTCAGATTGTGGTTCAACACCGTCAACAGCTGAAAACAAAAAAACTAATCCGTCAAGAACCCTAAGCGAACGATTAACTTCCACTGTAAAATCTACGTGTCCTGGAGTATCAATTATATTGAAATGATAAGGTTTTGAATCTGCTGTCGATTTTCCTTGGTCTTGCGGGAAATCCCATGTACAAGTCGTAGCGGCTGAAGTTATTGTTATTCCACGCTCCTGTTCTTGCTCCATCCAATCCATAGTTGCAGCACCATCATGGACCTCACCTATTTTGTGGCTTACACCGGTGTAAAACAAGACACGTTCAGTAGTGGTTGTCTTGCCTGCATCGATGTGGGCGGCAATCCCAATATTTCTTGTATATTTTAAATCTCTAGACATAGCTAACTAATATTGTTAAATTCTAAAGTGTGAAAAGGCTTTATTTGCTTCAGCCATTTTGTGTGTGTCTTGACGTTTCTTAACTGCAGCTCCTTCTTCTTTAGAGGCAGCAAGAACTTCGTTGGCTAAACGGACGGCCATAGACTTCTCGTTACGTTTTCTAGAATAGGTAATCAACCATTTCATAGCTAGTGAAACTTTTCTGTCTGGACGAATTTGGATTGGAATTTGAAAAGTAGCTCCACCGACTCTTCGACTTCTAACCTCAACGTGAGGCATGACATTTGACAATGCATCTTTCCATATTTCTAGGCCTGTTTTTTCGTCGTCTTGCTTTCGTTCATCTACAATTTCAATAGCATCGTAGAATATTTTGAAAGCAGTTGATTTCTTACCATCCCACATTAAATTATTAACAAATCTTGTGACCAGTTGATCATCAAATTTAGGATCAGGTAATAGGGGACGTTTTTTTGATTGTTTTTTTCTCATGATTCAGATGTAAAAGAATTTACCTTAATTATTTTTTGGGTCTTTTGGCACCATATTTTGAGCGTCTTTGTAAACGTCCTTCAACTCCAGCGGTATCCAATGCTCCACGAACAATGTGGTAACGGACCCCCGGCAAATCTTTAACTC
>Ga0307998_1000185_pt1 | contig 36015 bp, 36 predicted proteins | sample Davwhametageno37_FD_203147 | JGI IMG/M metagenome (GOLD analysis project Ga0307998, IMG submission 203147) | Marine microbial communities from Davis Island wharf, Antarctic Ocean - #37 | ecosystem: Environmental > Aquatic > Marine > Unclassified | place: Antarctic Ocean: Davis Island wharf... | reverse complement strand
AAGTTTATGGAGAAATGGCCGAGTGGCTGAAGGCGCGCCCCTGCTAAGGGCGTATACGTTAATAGCGTATCGAGGGTTCGAATCCCTCTTTCTCCGCCATACATAAACGCCCCTATAGTCACTGCGCTTTAGGGGCTTTTTTACGCCTGCTTTGTAGCCCAATAATCTTCTGATTTCCCTAATCCCACCAATTGAGCCGTCACCTACAATGCATCAGGGTAGGGGGCTCTTCCATAGGGGGCGGGGGAGACTGTTTTGGAGCCGTCTACTGGGACGAAGTGCTCGGTCATTCAGGTGCTAGCAATCATCGGAGTATCCGTGTGTTTAAGCAACCTGGATGGAATGGCATTAAATTTGATGAGGTAGCACTGATTAAAAAAGAGGGCTAGAGAACCCTCAACGTGCCTTTGTTATGCAGAACAATATTGGCATATTTACAATCACCCTTATTGCGCTGGAAGGCGCTGTTGGCAATTAGCCAGACACTCACAACGCGTGCAGGTGGCTCTCCCATATACTCTTTGTAATCATCAAAAAGATTTCTTCTCTCGTCTTTCCACTCTCCTAGCCCCTCTTTTCCGCTACGAATAACGACATGATATTCCTTGCCTTGCCAATTAGGCAGGGGGCAGTCATAACCTGTGCCAACAGGGAGAGTGCTGCTCCAGTAGTAAGTGATATCGCGACCATTATCAAATTCAACCGCGATACTTAGGTAATCATGACTGGGAACAGTATCTTCGCGCAGTGTTGACGGCAATTGATCGACACACCATTGCCAGCTTATTTCGGTATTCTCATCTAAAATCATATCCACGTTTTTTTGCAGAATACCGGTGTCGCCCTGAGTTTGGCAGTGGATACAGTCATCAGCAGTTTCCGAGCGTTGGTGATGAAAAATAGCACTTTTGCCAATATTCCAGAGATAAGACCAACCTTTAGGCGTAGTGTCACCGACCTCTAGCCGCGCAATTTCAGATTTTAAATGGCCGTCAAAATCTCCATGACTGAGCATTTCGCGAAGACTCTGAATGGCCGATTCGTGCCAGCGAATAATCAAAATTCTTGACATACCACTAGAGGTTTCATAGACCTTGTCATCCTGCTGGCGCTCTCCCTGCAGGTTTTCCCAATCGTTAGGAAAGTAATTGCCAAACTGCAGTGCACCATTTTCCCTGGCGGTAAAGGAATGGCTATTCTGGACCCCTCTAAATATCTCGCCATCGCCTACTTTAAACCACACCTGTAGCGCAAGACTCAACCAGATGTCGAGCGGTCTGCTGGCAAATACTCGCCCGGCCATAAAGCAGCTAACCTCATCGCCTGCTTGCAGGTTAGTGCCAGAGGCAACCCAAGGCGGTCGATTTCCGGGCATATCTAACCATTCATAATCTTGAATCAACCCCTCAGGTGCCCGATCTAATAGCCCCTGCATACCGGAAAAATACTTTTCCAGATCGGGTTCGGGGTCACTTTTTGATAGGAGTTTTCTCCCAGTGGCGCGTAAAAAAAGAGTTCCGGCGACGCTTAAATCGTTAATGATTCCTGGCATAAATATTTCTCAGTATTGATAAACCCATCTGATAAGACAGACAACTTAGTTGGAGACGGTAAGACTAGTTACGCTATTATACAAGCGTTTGCATTTCAAATAAGCTTTGCCAACTCTTTAGCATTACCTCCTTGAGAGTCTGATTTTCTAGGTTGTGAGCAAAGATACCCCAACCCTTGAAAAGTTGTAACTGCAGATGCAAGAGAGCTCACTGAGCGCTGATGACTGCTACTGTATCCACTCAGCACCAAAGCACCCAGCACTGGTGAAAGTCTTGGGCGAAACAAAGTACCCCAAGGAATAGGCTGCTTTGCCCCGTTAGGCCAGTAACGAGAGAACTTATCGGTCTTTGATAGCCGGGTATTTATCAAAAGTGAATTGACAAACCATCCTAATCCAATTAATTTTAACCCCTAATAATGTGCGGACAGCAAACCACAAAGAGAGTCAAAAATGACCGTAATAACTGTTAATGGTACTGAACGAAAACTGCAGGTAGATCCCGCAACACCCTTACTATGGGTACTGCGAGAGCAACTTGAGCTTACAGGAACTAAATTTGGCTGCGGTATCGCCCAATGTGGCGCCTGTACGGTGCATGTTAATGGGGTTGCGATACGCTCATGTATGACTCCCGTCTCAGCGGTCGCTGGGCAGAATGTTTCGACGATTGAAGGCCTGGCGCCTAGTTCTGATGAGCTTCATCCTCTGCAACAAGCTTGGATCGACGAGCAGGTGCCGCAATGTGGTTACTGCCAGTCGGGCCAGCTCATGTCTGCGGCGGCGCTGCTTGCGAAAAACCCATCACCCTCAGATTCAGATATTGATGATGCTATGTCGGGTAATATTTGCCGCTGTGGCATGTATAGCCGAATACGCAAAGCGATTAAGACGGCTGCGGGTGTTCAGCAGTTCGATCCTGCTCTGGTTGATTTTGTACAGGAGGTGAACAATGGGTAAGTGGACAAGACGCGGATTCATTAGCGCGGGTGTTATAGCCGGTGGTGGTTTAATAGTGGGCGTCGCAATTCGTCCGGGTAATCGTGCTGGCGACTTCTCAGGCTATTTAAAAGATGCTGACGAAACGCTTCTGCATACTTGGGTAAAACTCGACAGTAATAACGTAGTCACTGCCATCGTTCCCCACTCAGAAATGGGTCAAGGCGTTGGTACGGCACTCGCGCAAATGCTTGCGGATGAACTTGATGCTGACTGGGATCTGGTGAAATTTGAGGAAGCTCCTGCCATCAGTGCGTTTGCCAACTATCCAATGGGTAAAGGCATGCTGCTTGGCGGCGTTGATATGCCAGACTTCGTCGTACCTACAGTGGATGGTGTTCTCATTCGTACCGCCCAAGCGCTTGACCTGCAGATTACGGGCGGCAGCCTGAGTGTACGTACTACAGGCCATTATGGTATGCGTGTCGCTGGAGCTGCAGTTAAGGAGATGCTGCGACTCGCAGCAGCCGAAGCTTGGCAGGTGCCCTTGGATGAAGTGGTGGCGCTCAACAGTCAACTGATTCACGAAGCGACGGGGAGAGCTGAACCCTATTCGGCATTCGCGGCAGCTGCTGCAGAGATGACGCCCCCTGCGTCACCTAAGCTCAAGACCCCCGATCAATTTAAGATTATGGGGCGCCATGTTGAACGCCACGACCTTCCCAGTAAAGTTGATGGTACGGCTATCTTTGCCTTAGATGTGCGGGTGCCTAACATGCTGTATGCCACTGTTAAGCGCGCGCCAACCTTTGGCGGCGGCGTTGAAAATATTGATGACGCCCAAACTCGTTCGATAAAAGGTGTTGTGGACGTTGTTCGGCTTCCGGCTGCTGAAGTCAGTGCGTTGATTGGTGGTTTCTCTTCCGTGGAATCGGTCGCCGTTGTGGCCGAGGGCTACTGGCAAGCAAAGCAAGGCATGGACGCGCTAAATATTCAGTGGGCTGCTACCGAGAATGATGCAGTCTCTAGCAAAGTGATATTCGCGCAATTTGATAAAGATATTACCGCCAGTATTGATCTCCAATCGGATGTTTCACAGGGTGATTTGGCCGCGTCTATGGCTGAGGCCACTCAAGTGATAGAGGCCGACTATCAGGTTCCTTTTCTCGCCCATACTTGCATGGAGCCGCTTAATGCCACTGCAGTGGTTGAAGATGGGTTCTGTGAAATTTGGATTGGCTGTCAAAGCCCATTGAGTTTTCGACAAGCCGTCGCCGACTCCCTGGGTTTTGAGGTTGAAAATGTAACCCTGCACAACTGTTTCATGGGCGGTGGTTTTGGTCGAAAATCTCGAGCTGACTACGCCGTTCAGGCCGCGCAACTTGCCGCTAAGGTGGGCCGCCCTGTGCAGCTGATTTGGTCCCGTGAAGAAGATGTGCGACAAGACTTTTACCGGCCAGCCGTTCAGAGTCGCTTCCGTGGAGCACTCAATGAGTCAGGTAACCTCACGGCATGGGAAAATACCTATGCGGGGAAAATGGAGCCTATTGAAGCGCCACTTATCCCTTATACCGTTGCGGCCCAAGAAATTGGCCATGTTGCTAGTCCAACCCATGTGCCTTTAGGTGCATGGCGGAGTGTGGATCATTCTCAGCATGGGTTTTTCACCGAGTCATTTATCGACGAAGTGGCGGTTGCCGCTGGCCAGGATCCCTATGAGTATCGGGCTGCGCGACTTAAGCATTTGCCACGACTGCTCGCTGTTTTGACCAAGGCGGCTACCGAAGCGCAATGGAACCTGCCACTGGCGCCAAGTCGTGGACGAGGCATTGCATTGCAAGAGTGTTTTGGCTCTATCGTCGCACAGGTTGTTGAAGTGACGGTTGTTGATGGCAACTTATCTGTTGACCGGGTGGTGGCTGTTATTGATGCGGGATACGCGATTTCACCGGATGGCATGAAGGCACAAATTGAGTCAGGTATTATTTATGGGCTAAGTGCTGCTCTCTATGGCGAGATTACCATTAAAGATGGGGCGGTGGCAGAGAGTAACTTCCATGACTACCCCTCGGTAAGAATGTCTAAGGCGCCTGTCATTGAAACGCATATTATTAACAGCGGCGAAGCCATGGGCGGGGCTGGGGAACCTGGCACACCGCCAATTGCTCCAGCATTGGCTAATGCTATTTTTAATGCGACTGGCGAGCGTATCCGTCAGCTACCTGTAAAGAACGCTATTTTTAAGGTGTAAATTTAAGGGAAACGTTTTGTCTCCTACCTTGGTGTCAGGCCTTATTAGGCTGCTGTTTGTTAGGTTACTGCATGATTAGGTGCTTTAGTGAGGGGACGGAATCTCTCTTTAGGCACCAACAATATCCCTCGCATCTCAGATGCGGGGGATTTTTTTGCCTGGATTGTGGCAACTGAAGAAAAATCCAAACATCAGCAAGCTGATTTCTAGTCTATTCTGAAAGAGGGTCCTTTGAGGAAACACTCAAGTCAGCCAAGGACCTTTTGCTAAGGATGGCCGTAGAATGTCAGATCTCTAAAAGACTGTTTATTTAAAAGCCACAGCCGTCCTAAGATACGACATAAATCGATAGGAGATGGGTGATGAAACGAGTAACTATATTCAGTGTATTGTTTGTGATAATACTTTCAGGTTGTGATGATGGCCCTAAATCTGGGCGTGGTTTCACGCTACCAGATGGTGACATGGATCGCGGTCGGGCCGTGTTTGTCGAGCTGGGGTGTAACGCCTGCCACTCTGTTGGTAATGTTAAACAGCTGACTACAGACCTGGCAGAGAATAGTATTTCAGTTAAGTTGGGTGGTAAGGTCACGTTAATCAAAACCTATGGACAACTTGTGACATCAATCGTCAATCCGTCGCATCGGCTTGCAGGTCGCTACTCTGATGGGCCGGTAAGTACGCCTGATGGAAAATCATTAATGCGCAACTATAACGATGTGATGACAGTGAACCAGCTCATCGATCTGGTTGCTTTTCTGCAGGCGAATTACGAGCTACAGCCTTATCAGCGACCGAGCGTTTATTTGAATTAGTCCTAGCCTGATGGCTACTTGGTAGGTACTAATTTCAGAACTTCAGGGGCGCCCTCATTTATGGGGGCTGCCTGATAATAAAGGGCGCGAACTAAAGGCGTATCGCTGTTCTGTAAAGCACATTTTTCTCATCTGAGGTTTCATGAAATTAATAAATAAAGCGTTGATATTGATCAATATTTTAATGATCGGATGTGTTTCAACAGAAGTGATTGATTCGACTGAGGATTATACTCAGAGGATATTACTTTCGAGTATTCTAAAAATAGGTAGTGGAGATTCCGGTACCTCCGTGACTGAACTGTTGGGAGCTCCCACAGTAATCGCTAAAAATGCTAGTGGAAATGAGATCTGGATTTATAAACGTATTGAAGTATACGAAGAGGCAGGGTCTGACGCCGGAGCAGAAATTAGTAGGCCTGAGCGATCGGTGCTAGCCTCAAGGCCCTCTAATTCCCCTAGTCCTTTTAGCCTGACAGTCTATTTTAATTCTGACGGGGAGGTTAAGGGATCAACCCCTCGTAGGTTAGATTCTTTCTATAACTAAATAGGATTGATATTTTAGCTTGCAACAGATTTTTTAATATCTATTGTAGCGACAAAGCCGCATGGCTAGGGGCCTGCAATATTAAAAACGATAACGAACCTTAGCAATAATAGATTCCACCTGAATCCCATCCCAGCCCTCTCTAATAAGATCTCCCGGCCCTACATCCCCATCATTGTTGGCAAAATATCCACCGCGACTATAAACAAGAAAAACATTCGACAGGGGTGCCAGCTCATAGCGATAGCGAATCTGCAACGCAGTATCACTCTGGCTGAAATCAGAAGCGGTGCTCGTCGATAGGTTTAGATTACCGTCGGAATTAAGCTGATAACTTTGCACCTGCTGTGCGTCGATGCCGACCCATTGGAATTTCAAACGTACTTCCTGCTTAGGCGAAGGGTACCAATCAAAGCGTATATCAGCATTGAAACGGTCGGCGTCAAAACCGGCTAATTGAGCTGTATCAAAATCCCAGATCAACCATTCCTGTAGTTTTTTATAGTTCACATCAGCACCCAAAGTAACGGTTTCACTGAGGTACATCTGGGAGCTGAAGTTAAGGTTTAACGCCATCTTCTCTATATCATCGTATTCGACATTGGCTTCAATGTTGTAGGCAAAGTCATCACCTCGCGGACTTGAGTATCTTGTCTCTAACCAATAGTGGGCTGGCTTGGCAAACATGCCGTTGCCACGGGTGAGTCGATCGTCCAAGCTCGAGGCAGAGGCGCCGGCTTTTAACGCTAGCTTGCGAGTCGACTTGTAGATCCAGGTGTGGTCTAGGTCTGCGCGCAACTCAAGGCGATCGCCCTCGGTATTCTCAGTGGTGCCATATTCAAACACAGTACTGCTTGAGAGGATATTAGAGCTTGCTTCATACGCGAGTTTATCGTGGCGAGTCTTACCAAAAATCTCGCGAAAATCATTACGCTTCATGTAGCCCATATCATTCATATCAAACTCATCCCCATAATGGGATAAATAGACACTGTGGTACCACTCGTCACTGGGCGCATAAGATACGCTAGCCCAGCCAGCCGTATCCTGGTTGTCTACAGCCCGTTCACCATTGGCACTGTTGCCCAGCTGCTGAATGTCCGAGTACAAAATCTGCCCACGCACCTCTGTGGTTTCGTCTTTTCTCCAGATTAGATCAGCGACCTGAACTGTGGCTTCTCTACCCAGAGCAGCCCTTTCGACATACGTCAGGCGATGGCCGATGCTAAGTCGGTCAATCTTGTGCTGAATTCTACTGGAGATAAATTCACCACCAAAGCTACCTTCAGCGTTGTCCTCTTTAACCACAAAAAGCCCTAGATCTGTTGTCTCGCCGAAATGGGTTACCTTGGCCGCAATATCAATATCCACAAGGCCGCCACCACTACCGGCAGGGCCTGCACCAATTCGGCGGGTATAGAGCGCCTGATCGTCATTGGGGATACTGCTGCTAAACAGTGACTGGTTCTCGGTAAAAAAGGGGCGCTTTTCAGTGACGAAGGTTTCAAAGGCAGAGAAGTTGACCACCAGATCGTCGCTTTCCACCTGACCAAAGTCAGGGTTAATGGCACCCGTTAACTGGGTGCTGCTATTGGGTCGCCAGATAAAGTCTAAGCCAGCGTTAAAGTCCTCGCCGGAGGAACCCGCCATGCCATCCTGAAGGTCGTTGCTGTAGCTCACATAAGGAAACCAGTCCAAGGTTGAGGTGGATACCTGATCGACTTCTAGTGGGTGCCAGTCTTCCATAAAGGTGTTTCGGGAGTAATAGGCATTGGGGAAAGCGAATCGCAATGACTCATCAAATACCACGCGTGAGAACCATAGAGCAATTTTCTTGCGGCCGTCTCCCGCGTCTGTCATGGGCGCTACTGTCCAGGGAATATGGAATTCGCTATACCAGTAATCTTCCGTCGAGGATGTCTGCGAGTACCAGGTGCCGTCCCAGTCTCCAGAATAGTCGCCGGGAGTCACAATGCCGTCTTGCTGTGAGTTGGCAGAACCTACGGTAAAGTCATAACCGGCGAGGGCAGTGCTATCGAAATCGATACTCACAATATTACGATCGGCTTCAATCTGTGAATCACGGGGAAACTGGCGATTAACGCGCTTCACTGAGGCGGGTTGGTAGTTCTTGAAACCAACAAAAATGCCATCGGCATTGGTGATCAAGCGCACTTCGGTGGGATATTTTGCCTCATCACCTGTCAGTGGCTCTACTGTCACAAAGTCGCCGTACACCTGCGCGCTATCCCATTCCTGTTCGTCAAGAATTCCGTCGATAACAATGCCAGCGGAGACATTCGACACAGAGAGTAGACAGGAGCAGAAGAGTACCCAAAAAGGGACTGTGGTTTTATTATGCATATCAGCGACTTTTATTATTTTTGTAGGGACTGGGCGGTATTTTATAATGAAGTGACTTTATATGTAAGTCTGAGACTGGCTTCCATGCCAATGCTTTCTAATCCTTACCAATGCTTACTAACTCTTTAAGATTCAGGTTAACCAAGGCCCTTAACAAGTATGGACGTGACAGTACTGCCCGCATTGCGGTGCTTGGCTATCGCCTGGTATTCGTCAGAAGACATCCACGTTAGCGCGCTTTTCTGTGAAGGAAACTCAATGATCACCGATCGAGTGGCGTCCCAGTCTCCAGACAGTACCATCGGCTCTTCATCAACGCTTAGCATCTTGCCATCGAATTTTGCGAACACGGCAGCAAAGCCACTCTCGTAGATATCATATTCACTGCGATCATGAATGGTGAACTTTGCAATTATATAAACGGACATAGTATTTTTCCTGTGTTTTAAACATCAATATCAATGGGATGATTGCGGCATATTGGAATTATCATAACCTCGTATTATTGTCAGATACACTGCTATATTAGACTCGCGGGCCATCTAAGCGGGCACTTAACCAATGGTAAAGGCTGATTGTGCTAATTGGGGTGCGCTAGGGTCAGTGGGAAAGGGGATTATAGGATCACCTTCGGCATTGTTGTCTTTAAGACAATAAAGATACCCATATAGCCGCATTTATCCCCGTGTAAAATGGGGTAATAATACGCTCTGTAATGATCTGGCTGTATCTGCGCCTAGAGCCAATCAGTCTCACTATAAGAATAATAACTAGGTTCAGCCTAGGGGAAAGCAATGACCGCCAGTAACAACCCGATAATCAATTTTCTAAAGACCGCCTCCAACATTGAAGAGCGGGAAGTGAAGGCGGTCCTGAGCTCATTTCTATTCGTGGTTGTGTTGATGTCAGCCTATTACATTCTTCGGCCAGTGCGGGATGCCATGGCCAGTGACTGGACAGATGCCGAGGTTAGCTGGCTCTGGACCCTCAATTTCTTTATTAGTACCGCGGTGGTAGCGGTTTATGGCATCGCCGTTTCACGATTTCGTTTTCGGCTGTTGGTACCGGCTATGTACGGTATTTTTGCGGCATCCTTTGTTATTTTTTATGTGCTGGGATCCGCGTCGACTGATCGCACCTTAATCGACAAAGCATTTTATGTGTGGGTTAGCGTCTTTAGCCTTTTCCATATTTCAGTGTTCTGGAGCTTTATGTCGGATCTGTTCAACAAAGAACAGGCGGGCAGGCTTTTTAGTATTATCGCTGCTGGTGCCAGTGTGGGTGGCCTGATTGGTCCCTCTATCCCATCATTTTTCTCTGCCTCTCTGGGCACCGATAATTTGATGTTAATTGCCAGTGTGATGCTGTTAATTCCAATACCGATTATCTTCTATTTACAGTCATTGAAATCCACCGACTTGCACAATGCAGACCTGGAGTTAACCCCTCCTAGCGAGCCTATTGGTGGCAATCCCTTTGCGGGCTTCAAGATGTTTTTCTCGAACCCTTATTTACTGGCTATCGGTCTGTTTATTTTTCTGTATACCGGTATCAGCTCGTTTGTTTACTTCGAATTAAAGAATTTACTCAGCGAACTTAGTAGGGCAGAGCGAACAGCCGTTTGGGCGCAAATGGATCTGGTAGTTAATATTTTGTCCATCGCCACGGGCCTATTTGCTACGAGTCGCATTGTGGGTCGATTTGGTATGCCTGTGACCATCGCACTGGTGCCAGTGATGATCTGTATCGGATTGCTGATACTGGCTGTTTCACCGTTCCTAGGGGCCGTGGTGGCCTTGCAGGTAATACGACGCGCAGGCAATTACGCCGTGACCCGCCCCGCCCGTGAAATGCTCTTTACCCGCGTTGATCGTGAGACTCGCTTTAAGGCAAAACCGGTGATTGATATCGTGGCTTATCGCGGCGGAGACATGTTGATGGCCTGGTTATTTACCGGACTTACTCAGGGCCTAGGCCTGGGTTTAGCGGCGGTCGCTGTGGTGGGTGCTGGCATAGCCGCGCTGTGGTCTTTGGTTGGTATCTATCTGGGTCGCTGGTTTGAACGTGATGATACCGAGAATCAAGATGCAGCAAAAACTACGGTTAGTATGGGACACAAAAATAGCACGGTATAGAAGTTACATTAAAAGCATTATCAACAAGCTGTAATGCCGATTGAATTATCGGTGTTATGTTTACAACAATAAAAACAGGTAACGGATTAACAGTATGAAAAATTTCTCTATTATTACAATTCTGGCGCTTTGTTTAGGCGCAACTTCTTTCGCCTTCGCAGGCCATCACTCAAGCGCTGAGCACCAAGACACGAAAATAAAATATGTCGGGTACAGCAAAATTGGCAACCCAGCCGAAGTACTTGAAGTAAAGGAAGAGAGCGCCCGCGCGCTAACCAGTGGCGAAGTCAGAGTTAAGGTATTGGCAGCGCCTATAAATCCCTCCGATGTACTGCAGATTGCCGGCAAATACGGTGTAGACGCTGTATTACCCGCCAGACCCGGTAGTGAAGGTGTTGGTCGAGTGACAGAGGTTTCTGCAGAAGTGAAGAGCTTGCAAGTGGGCCAGTTAGTCCTTCTTGCTAGCGGCAGTACCTGGGCAGAAGAATTGGTAGGCCCGGAGGCAGGTTTTTTCCCCATACCTAACCTTGGGCCTGTTGATGCTAACGTGATTGAGCAGCTGGCTATGTCAGCGGTTAATCCGCTAACCGCCTTGCTGATGCTTAACTCCTTTGCTGACATTAAAGAAGGTCAGTGGATTGTGCAAAGTGCGGCAAACTCTGCAGTGGGTGGCTATGTTATCCAACTGGCAAAGCAGCGCGGTATCAAGACAGTAAACATTGTTCGCCGTGAAGGTTTAGCCGAAGATTTGATGGCCAAAGGTGCCGATATTGTATTGATTGACGGACCAGACCTTGCTGCCCAAATCGCCAAAGCAACAGACAATGCATCAATTATGCTGGCGCTGGATCCGGTCGGTGGTGATACCTTTAGTCGATTGGCCGATAGCTTAGGTTATGGCGGCACATTGGTTACTTACGGCGTACTGTCTGGTAAACCTGCAACCCTGAATACAGGCAAGGTTATATTCAACGACACTCGCCTGCGTGGGTTTTGGCTTTATAAGTGGTATCAGACGGCTACTATGCAAGAGCAGATGGCTGCATTTGGGCAAGTTATTCCTCTTATTGCCAGTGGCACCCTCAAAGCCAATGTTGACTCACGTTTTACTGTTGATCAAATTAAGCAGGCAGTAACTCGTGCAGCGCAACGCGGTAGAAATGGCAAGGTACTTATTGTGCCAAGTCCTCTTTAAGAGCCAAGCCCTCTTTAACTGCGAAGCATTGCAATTAGGCTACTCAGCACTTTACTGAGTAGCCTTTTACTTTTCTTGCGCTGACGAAAAGCGATCAACCAGAAAATCGACAGCGACCTTTATCTTGGGTACCAGATATTGCTGCTTTTGGTATAACAGATAAATCGCTAGGTCGTGATTTTGGCTAACGCGAAGTGTTGGCTCAATAATTAATTCCTGTAATTCCCCGCTATCGAGATAGTCCTGCACATGCCATCGCGGTGCCATCATAATCCCTTTTCCGGCAATCGCCTGTTCACCCAACCATTTGCCATTGTTAGAGATAGCGAGGGGTTGTGCAGATACATCTAACCACTGCCCGTCTGACTCACATAACCAAGGTTGTGGCCCGGCTGGTGTGCGAAAAAATAGGCCCTGGTGCTGCCTTATTTCAGTGGCATGCACAGGAGTTCCCGCCGCCGCCAGATAGCTAGACGATGCCATCAGAATAAACTCATTGTCCATTAGGCGCACGGCCTGCACTCGCTCATTGGGTGCATAGCCACCGCGTATAGCAATATCCACTTCATCCCTAGACAGGGTAGACAACTCATCACTGAGGCTGACATCTAAAATAATGTCTGGGTACAGGGTTTTAAATTCATCAAGCACGGGTAGCAGTAGTCGCTCACCAAAACTGACCAGACTACTAATACGCAGAAACCCCGTTGGCTTAGCCTGATAGCTGCGCACGGTTTCGTCACTCTGCTCAAGCTGCGCCAGAATGTCCTGTACCTGCTTAAAGTAAATCTGCCCGATCTCTGTCACCTGAACCACACGAGTACTGCGCTTGAGTAAGTTTGCGCCCAGGGTTTTCTCAAGATCGGCAATGCGTCTAGACAGGGAGGAGGCGGGTACCGAAAAGGCTTCGGCGGCTCGGGTAAAGCTGCCGGTTTCTACGACTTTGCTGAAATACCGCAGCGCTTTTAGCTGATCCATGGTGAGATGCCCCTCTAGCCTTCAGTTTATTATTGTTATAAAGGCAATAGAATAGCGTAATTTATCGCGGATATCTGCGTAAAATAGACTATAGGTAACGCGTTTGACGCCACCTCAGAAGATAGATCTCCGGCTCAACGCGAAGTACTCTCGGTCGCTAGTGCACTCGGTGGCTTAGCCTTTATAAAGTACACCAACGGTATTACCGCCAAGACAATCCACATCATCAACTTAAAGTCATTGATATAAGCAATGGTCGCAGCCTGTCGGTTGATCTCGGCATCTAGGGTGAGCAGCATTGCAGCGGTCTCATTATTCATAGCCTGTGGCAACTGCTGCAGGCCAAGCCCGAAGGTGTATTGGGTGATATTTTCGGCGAGATACGAATGTTGTATCTGGATGTCCCGTGCAAATAGGGTAAACACGATAGACACGCCAACACTGCCACCCAAATTTCTAACCAGGCTAAATAGTCCGGCAGCCTCTGCCCGCAGGGGTGGCGCCAATGTTATATAGGCAAGATTGGTTAGTGGCATAAAGATAAAGCCAAGTCCAAAACCCTGTAATAGGCCGGTTTGTATAATCAGGGACGAGGGCACAAAGGTACCAAAATCACACATCTCATACAGGGAGTAGGCGGTTAACAGAAGGCCAAATAAAACCATACTGCGAGAGTCAATACGATGGCTTAACTTAGTGACAGCCAGCATGGACATCATGGTGCCTATACCTCTGGGTGCCAGTATCATGCCTGTATCAAGTACCGGATAGCCCATAATGTTTTGTAGGTAGGGCGGCAGTAAGGCCATGGTGGCCAGTAGAACCAGACCAATACTAAACATAAAGCTCAGTGCAGCCATAAAGTTGCGATCGCGAAGAATAGCGGGCGAGATAAAGGGATCCACGGCCACACGGGTATGGGCGACATACACCCACAGAGCACCCAGTGCTAGGGCGCAGTAAAGCTGTATTTCGCCAGACTCGAACCAGTACAGATGATGGCCACGATCGAGGATTAACTGGATGGTGGCGATAAAAATGGCGAGAGTAAAAAAGCCTAATTTATCAAAGCGTCGCTCAACTCTTTTGGAGTCGGGCATTAGTGTTGCGATAAAAATAAAAGCCAATACGCCAAGGGGTAAATTAATATAAAAAACCCAGCGCCAAGAATAGTGCTCAGTTAAGAACCCACCCGCTAAAGGCCCAAGAATGGGGCCGATCATAACGCTAACAGCCCAGAGTGCCATGGCCTTGCCCTGATCTTCCTCGCGGTTAATATCCAGCATAATCGATTGGGAGAGCGGCACCAGTGCAGCACCAAAGGTACCCTGCAGTAGACGAAAAAGAATCATCTGATTGAGCGAGTCGGCAATGCCGCATAGCACCGAGGCAAAGGTAAACCCAACCAGCGAAATAAGCACAATATTCTTTTGCCCGTAGCGCCCAGCGAGCCAGCCCACGGGCAGGGTCATAATGGCGGAGGCAACAATGTAAGAGGTGAGAACCCAGGACAGCTGATCCTGAGTAGCCGACAAACTGCCCTGCATATGAGGCAGTGCGACATTAGCGATAGTGGTGTCGATCATCTGCATGATCGCCGCCAGCATCACAGCAAATGTCACCGCAACTTTAACACCCGGGCTCAGCTCAATGCTGGCAGACATTATTTAGTTAACCCAAGGCAGCTGACGGCGATGTTCTGTGTCTACGCTAACCAATGCGCTCATACCCGGGGTCAATGCAGTGGGCGCTATGGCTTGATCAATGGTTAGTTTTACGTTGACTCGCTGCACCACCTTGACCCAGTTGCCGCTGCTGTTTTGTGCAGGTAACAATGAGAACTCAGACCCTGTACCCGGGGTAATACTCGCAACAATGGCCTGCCATTTTAGGTCGGGGTAGGAATCAACGGTAATGGTGGCCGCTTGGCCGGCACGCAGATGGGTTAAATCGGTTTCTTTAAAGTTGGCTTCAACCCAAATGTTGCCATTGTCCACCAGACTAAATAGTGGTGCTCCGGCAATAATATACTCACCCTTCTGCATATTTAGGTTTGCGATCACACCGGAAGAGGGGGCAATAATTTCAATATAGCTCAAATTTAGTTTGGCTTGATCGAGCTCAGCCAGTGCCAGTAAATAGTTGGGATGCTCCTGCAGGGGCAGGTCTAAGCTGATCAGACGAGCCTTCACCGCCAGTAATGCCTGGGTGGTTACCTGTACCTCATTAAGGGCATCTTGGTAGTCGTATCTGGCTTGAGCCACCTGAACCTCAGACACGGTGTTACTTTCTAGCACCTTGTTCAGTCGGTTGTATTCGCCGAGATAAAACGTTTCCTGAGTTTTGGCCTTATTTAAATCTGCCAGTTTATTAAAATAGTCTGCCTTGAGGCTCTCTAGGTCGCCACCGACCTTAACCAAATTAGCCTCGGCTCGAATTAACGCAATCTGATAGGGCTGATCATCGACACGAAACAGCACATCGCCAGCTTCTACAGGACTGTTATCAGTAATTAAAACCTCAACCACTTTGGCCGAAACCTCACTGCTAATCGACACCATATTCGCCTTGAGATAGGCATTGTCAGTTTCCACATGACGGCCACCGGTCATATAAATCCACAGTCCGATTACAACTAAAACCACTGGGCCCAACCAAATTGTCACTTTATTTTTATTATTTTCTGACACGATTAATTAACCTATTTAAATATTTTTATGGCTGTCTTGAGAAGACAAATTCTGACGTATCCGCAACATCAAACTGATCAATTGATCCCGTTCCTGTGCGGATAGCCCATGCAGTGCAGTGGCTCTAACTTCTTTTACTATCTCTTTAATATCAGCCATAACAGGGTCGATCTTGTCGGTCAGATAGACCCGCTTAGCGCGGCGATCCTCTGAGTCTGGTTTGCGAACCACCCAGCCGTCCCGTTCAAGTCTGTCTAATAATCCTGTCATGGTAATGGCTGTGACATCAGCAATGTCAGCCAGTGTACGTTGCTGCACACCATTTTCGCGGATTAGTGCTACCAGCACCGACCATTGGGAACGGGTTAGATTAAAGGTCTGAGCACGGCGATCAAATTCCCAACGTAGCATTCTTGCAACGTCATGGATAACAAAGCCGAGAGTGTCATTGTCTAATTTAGTCATAGGTGGTGAGAGTAGGGGTATTTATGTATGGAGCTTATTGTAAGCATGCTAACTAAATTGGGCAACATCATTCTTCTTCAGACTTTTGAGTTAAAAAGAACGCGCTAGAACCGTAGGTGGGATAGTATTGCGGCTGAACAGAAGCTTCAGTTAGTATCAATAGTTAGGATCAATCTTTAATGCTACATATCGGCCTGCACTTTATAGTCCCGCTCCTGGTGGCTTACCTGTTCTTTACCAAGAATTGGAAGTTCGCCTTTTTGATCATGATCGCGACCATGGTCGTGGATCTAGACCACCTATTAGCCGATCCCATCTATAGCCCAACAAGGTGCAGTATTGGTTTTCATCCCTTACATCAGCTGTGGCTAGTCGCGGTTTATGTTGCCCTGTGCTTTTTTCCTAAAACCAGACTTGTAGGTCTGGGCCTAACCATTCATATGGCGCTGGATGCGATAGATTGCCAGGTGATGAATAGTTAAACCATCTATGGTGATTTAGTAGAGATTGTTATCACCGAGGGGAACCTCTAACGCATTTGTGTCGGGTTTCTCTGGGCCGCCGATCATTTCATCATAGGGGCTAGTATGTCTAAGTACGGTCTCTTTGGCTGAGACATGCCTAAGGGCCTTTTGCAGTTCGATTAACTTGCTTGATTTAAGAAATGCACCCTTATTATCCGCAATATAATATTCTTCCCCCTCAACAATGGCCGACACCATATACAGACTCAAATCTACCGAATGGAAGATCAGTTTCTCAACCACAAAGTATTTGGCGAGCTTGTCAGCAGTCATTTTCATAATTAGTTACCGGTTTCTAACGTATGTTTTGGTCAATAAGTTTCCAATAAAAAACCCTCCGAAGAGGGCTTTACGATCTTGCATTTTACACTTTGTAACTAGTGCCTAGCGCTAGACCTTATTTAACCATTCACTGGTTATACTAAATTCATCGCCATCAAGATCATGCAGGCAACAGTTCCCATCCAGGCGAAAGATCGAATATACGATCCGCCAGACATATAGAGGGGTACATAAACAATACGCAGCACTAACCAAATAGTCGCTAGCTGGAGATTGTCGACGCCCATCTGCATGGAGAGTAAGCAGAGCGTGAGAAACGCAGGCAGGCTTTCCTGTAAGTTTATTTTTGCTCTGTCCACACGTCGCATAAGTGGAGTAGTTTCTATTTCTTCTTCACGACTTGAGAGCAGGTAAGCAAAATGCTTGTTTTTGAGTACCATAGGTAAGAGCCAAATTTGCACCAGTGTTAGGGCAAGAGTGGCAACGATGAGGGTAGACATTGAATCAGGCATGATTGAGTTCCTTTTTTATTATAGTTGTGGGAAGTACAAGTTCGAGCCTCAATATAGGTCAATTCGAGCCCACTTGATAGCCTCAGCTAAATCTGCGCACAGGCCTGTGGCCAGATTTATGCTAATGCTTGTGCAAAGGCCTTTGCTAAAGCCTGTACAAAAAAAGTACCCTGTTTGGCGTATGATTCGGATAAGCGTTGGGGTGCTAGTATTCCAATTATTAAACAGCAAAAGAGATTCTGAATATGTCGGATAGCGGCGAAGCAAAATATAATCAGCCCATGGGTGGCAATGAACTGCCGAGATTTGCGGGCCATGCAAGCTTCTTTAGGCTGCCAGTGCAGACGGATGCCAAGGGCCTAGATGTCGCGTTGCTGGGTATGCCGGTGGATATAGGTACCAGTAATCGCAGTGGTTCAAGGTTTGGGCCTCGGGAGATTCGCGCCGAGTCAGTACTAGTGCGCCCCTATGGTATGGCCACACAGGCAGCGCCTTTCGATTCTTTTCAAATAGCCGATATTGGAGATGTAGCGGTTAACCCTTACAACCTATTAAAGACCGTAGATACCATTGAATTGGCGGTGGACGACATTTTGGCCGCTGGAGCAAAACCGGTTTCAGTGGGCGGCGATCATACCTGCACATTGCCCATTCTACGATCTCTGGCCAAGGTCCATGGCCCAGTGGCGTTGGTTCATATTGATGCCCATGCAGATATCAACGACGAAATGTTTGGCGAGAAAATAGCGCATGGCACCGTGTTTCGACGGGCCATTGAAGAGGGACTTATTGAAACCAGCAAGATGTTTCAAATTGGTTTACGCGCCACAGGCTATGCCGCAGATGATTTTGATTGGTCGCGAGAGCAGGGCGCGACGGTAATTACAGCCGAAGAGTGCTGGTACAAATCCATGGCACCGATCATGGATCAGATTCGCGAAACCATAGGCCCAGATACACCGGCCTACCTTACCTTTGATATTGATGGGCTAGACCCTTCCGTTGCTCCAGGCACTGGCACACCAGAGCCGGGTGGTTTAAGTGCGTCTCAAGGGCTAGAGATTATTCGTGGCTGTTATGGTTTGAATCTTGTTGGCTGCGACCTGATGGAAGTGTCGCCGCCTTACGATACCAGCGGCAATACATCCTTGCTTGCCGCTAATCTGATCTTTGAAATGCTTTGCAGCCTGCCCGGCTGTGTTCGCCGCCGTTAAAGGTGCTTTTAGTTGCTGAGGGCTCTTAATCGCTGAAGGCTCTTAATCCCTTTTAATTGTTCTTACTTTAAGGGCGCTGGCGTGCCCTCAAAAACAGTGCCCCAAATCTTAATATCTTTTAAACGCCTCGGGTTAACCTTATAGGGGTCGGCCTCAAGAATCGTAAAGTCGGCTTTTTTACCGGCGCGAATAGACCCAATTTCATCTTCCCAGCCCATCACCCAAGCCGCATCAATGGTAATTGCTCGCAGGCCTGCCTCTAGGCTCACACGCTCATTGGGGCCTGTAAGGTTGCCATTAATGGTAATGCGATTAACGGCAGTGGATACCAAGGTTAATGGCTCCAAAGGTGCCATAGGGCTGTCAGAATGAAAGGCAAAGGGCATGCCCAGCCGTTCAAGTGAGCCAAGGCGTACCATCTGATTACCACGATCAGCCCCCAGCCATTGGTCGCTGTACATATCGCTGAGCATGTAATGGTAGTAGGGGTTAGCCGAGACTACAGCGCCCAGCTCTGCAAGCTGCCTGTTTTGATCTTCGGTGGTGTAAGCAAAATGCTCTAGGGCCAGACGATGGTCGGCTTTTGGTGTGTTCTTTTGCAGAGTTTTAAGTAAATCAATTAACACCTCAGCACTACCATCGCCATTGGTATGAGCATGAATCTGATAGCCCGCATCCCAAAATGCCTGAGACCATTCTTGCAATATCTCGGTGGGCACCATCCACACACCTTTATGGCCATCGATATAGCCAGGAAACTTAAACTGGGCCAAGCCGCTATAAATGGCCCCATCGATCATCAGCTTAAAGCGACGATCAAACATCACCCGATGGCTATTTTGGTCGCGCCATTTATCGACCTGTACCAGGGCATCTTCAATGGACACACCACGGCCAATAAAGTCAGTAATAATCGGTGTCAGAATAAACCGTGCCGGCGCCTGCAATGTTTCCACGGTATGGCGAATAAGCGCTATTTCTCCATCGGGATCACCAAATACACCGGTGCCCATATCCAGAGCGGTAGTGACACCGCCCTGATGAACCATCTGAATAAAATTCTCCATGCCCTTGCCAAAGCGAGCCGGGTCAAACAGAAAGGGCATCTTTGGGATAAGCGCGTACATCCCATTCTCGAAGAAATGGCCTCTAGACCAGCTTGTTAATGGGTTGCCCGCTAGATCCGCTTCCTTGATATTCAGCATCTCAAGCGCAGCATCATTACCAATAATTTCGTGAAATGACCGGTGCCAAAGCATCACAGGTTTATCCGGGAACAGTGCCGTCAGCTCCCCGCGAAATAACTCCCCGTGCCACAGTGGATGATAACCCCAGGCAATAAAGGGAACGCTGGTGTCGCTATGTTCGCCAACAAGCTGTTTCAGGCGTTTAACATAGGCCTCAGGGGTTTTGGCACCGGGGAATTCTCCCGTCGGCAATGACCAGTCATCTGGCGCAATAAAGGGAAACTGAGTCAGCACAGCTGGAAGAGAAGGATGCACATGGGGGTCGATAAAGCCCGGCATAATCACCTTGCCCTCAAAGCGTCTATCAATGCGCGAGTTCTTTTGGTCAGTCCAGCTACTTAGAGACTTTAACGAACCCACCGCCACAATACGGCCATTGGCCACAGCCACGGCGGTAGCTTCGGGTAGAGCCGGTTCCATGGTGATGATTTTCTTGGCGGTATAGATCACCAAATCGTCGATAGACTCAGACTCAGTTTGACTGCCAATGCCCCATGGGGCAGCGGTGAGTAGCAGGCAACTGATAGCGAGCTTTGTTATAGATGTCATTCTCATCCCCGATTATATGTTTTCTTATTTGACGGACGTTATTTGATAGCCAAAATAGCGCCTTTTGGCCTACCATGACAACAAATAAAAATACGCTAACAAGACAGGATTTAGAGCATGAAGACAAAGGCAGCAGTAGCATTTGGCGCAGGTAAGCCATTAGAAGTGGTAGAAGTGGATCTCGACGGCCCAAGAGCAGGCGAAGTGCTGGTCGAAATGAAAGCCACAGGCGTGTGCCATACAGATGCCTTTACGTTATCTGGCGATGATCCCGAGGGAGCATTTCCGGCGATCCTAGGTCACGAAGGAGCAGGTATTGTGGTCGAAGTTGGCCCAGGGGTTAAGAGTCTCAAGCCCGGTGATCATGTGATTCCTCTATACACCGCAGAATGTCGCGAATGTGAGTATTGCCTAAACCCCAAAACCAATCTCTGCCAAGCGATTCGCTCTACTCAGGGCCAGGGTGTTATGCCCGATGGCACTAGCCGTTTCTCTTTTGAAGGCAAGCCAATCCTGCACTACATGGGCTGCTCTACCTTTTCAAATTACAGCGTTCTTCCAGAAATCTCACTGGCCAAGGTGCGTAAAGACGCACCCTTCGACAAGATTTGTTATATCGGCTGTGGCGTAACCACCGGTATTGGTGCCGTAGCTTTCACCATGAAGGTCGAAGCGGGCTCAACCGTGGCTGTATTTGGTCTGGGTGGGATTGGCCTCAACGTTATTCAGGGAGCCAAGATGGTAGGCGCCACGCGCATTATTGGTATCGACCTAAACCCCGCCAGAGAAGGTTTGGGTAAGCAGTTTGGTATGACCGATTTTATTAACCCCAAAGACGTGGATAACGTGGTTGACCATATTATTCAGATGACCGGCGGTGGTGTTGATTACAGCTTTGAATGTATCGGTAACGTAGATGTTATGCGCCAAGCGCTTGAGTGCTGTCACAAAGGCTGGGGAGAAAGCTGCATCGTTGGTGTAGCTGGCGCAGGCAAGCAGATTACCACTCGTCCATTCCAGCTAGTAACCGGCCGTTCGTGGCGCGGAACCGCCTTTGGTGGTGCCCGTGGTCGTACCGACGTGCCGCGCATTGTCGACTGGTATATGGACGGCAAAATCAATATCGATGATTTGATTACCCACAAGATGCCCCTCGAAGATATTAATAAGGCCTTTGACCTCATGCATTCGGGCGAGAGTATTCGTTCGGTCATTGAATTTTAGAGTTGGAATTACAAATGGCATTAGAACAGATCGGCTCCAACCAAAGCTTTGGTGGCCAGCAGCTAAGGTATAAACACCAGTCTTCAGTATTAAACTGCGAGATGACCTTCAGTATTTACTTGCCAGCTCAGGCAGAAAAAGGCCCAGTACCCGTGCTGTACTGGCTGTCGGGTCTCACTTGCAACGACGAAAACTTCGTGCAAAAAGCCGGGGCCCAACAGCATGCAGCAGAACATGGCATAGCCATTGTTTGCCCAGACACCAGCCCCAGAGGCGATGGTGTGGCCGATGATCCAGAAGGTGCTTACGATATGGGTTTGGGTGCAGGCTTTTATGTCAACGCCACCCAGCAGCCCTGGGTTGAGCACTATCAGATGTATAGCTATATTACCGACGAGCTGCCAGCGCTAATTAATGGGGAGTTCCCCGTGGACAGCCAGCGAGCCTCGATCTCAGGGCATTCCATGGGTGGCCATGGGGCATTAACCATCGCCCTTAAAAACCCAGGCCAATATAAATCCGTCTCGGCTTTTTCCCCGATTGTGTCTCCCCTAAGTTGCCCCTGGGGCGACAAAGTACTGAGTAATTACTTGGGCGATGATCGCGAGACATGGGCGCAATACGATAGTGTAGAGCTGGTTAAGTCGGCGACAGAACATTTGCCAGTGCTAGTAGATCAAGGGGATAGCGATAACTTTTTAGTCGAGCAGCTAAAGACTGAGCTGTTAATAAGTGCAGCTGAAAAGGCTGATTACCCCATGCAAATCAGAATGCAGCCAAATTATGACCACAGCTACTTTTTTATTGCTACATTCATAGGGGAACATATTGCGTTTCACGCCCGTGCTTTGGGCTGAAAATCAGTGGTAATCTAGCGGTATTAGAGCGCAAATAAGCAGTCCTTATTAGGTAAATAAGAGTCGCTTAGGTAAGGCAGAACAGGGCAGGGATAGTGCTAGACTTCGCGCGTTGGCGGGGTTGTGAATAGCATAGACGCCAAAAATAACGACAGGAGTAGTTGAGTTGGGTATCAGCCAAAACGAGCAGCAATCTATTAGTGACTTATTAGGTCAATACAAAGACTTACCCGGCGCGCTCTTGCCACTGTTACATGCCATTCAGGGCGACGTAGGCTATGTGCCTGATTCCGCTGTTCCAACCATTGCCAAAGGTCTCAATCTGTCCCGCGCGGAAGTGCATGGCGTTATCAGCTTTTACCACGACTTTAAAACCAGTCCAGTCGGTCGTCATACAGTACAAATTTGTCGCGCTGAAGCCTGCCAATCCATGGGCTCACGTCAGCTAGAAGCCCATGCTAAACAAACCCTAGGTATCGACTACGGCGAAACCACCGTCGATGGCTCGGTTACCTTAGAGCCGGTTTATTGCTTAGGTAACTGCGCCTGCTCGCCTTCAGTACGAATCAATGATGATGTTTATGCCCGAGTCGATGCAGATCGCTTTGACGACCTAGTCTCTGGCCTCTCGTCAGAAGAGGGGGCCGCCAAATGATCTTTTATATCCCCCAAGACACCACTGCATTAGCCCTAGGTTCAGAAGCAGTAGCCCGTGCACTGCAAACCGCGGGGATTGAACCCGTGCGCAATGGCTCCCGTGGAATGTTTTGGTTAGAGCCCTTATTAGAAGTAGACACCGATCAGGGCCGCATAGCGTTTGGTCCGGTGTCTGCCAAAGACATTCCAAGCATTATCGATGCTGTGGAATCCGATCCAACCAGCCATGCCCTTTATCAAGGAGCAGTGGCAGAAATCCCCTATTTAAAATCTCAGCAGCGACTTACCTATGCCCGTGCGGGTTTAGGCGATCCGGTTTGCTTGGATAACTACCAAACATTAAACGGCTTTAAAGGGCTTAAAGCTGCCCTACAAATGACCGGCCAGCAGATTGTTGATCAGGTTAAAGACTCCGGCCTTCGCGGTCGCGGGGGTGCAGCATTTCCTGCCGGTATTAAATGGCAGACGGTTTTAAATTGCGATGCTGATCAGAAATACATTGTGTGTAATGCCGATGAAGGCGACTCAGGCACCTTTGCCGACCGTCTAGTAATGGAAGCCGACCCTTACCAACTAATCGAAGGCATGATCATTGCCGGCTTAGCCGTGGGAGCTAACCAAGGTTATATTTACCTGCGCTCAGAATACCCCGTCGCCCATAAATTATTAAACATCGCTATCGAGAGAGCCGTTGCGGCCAATTTTCTCGGCGAAAATATCCAAGGCTCCGACAAAACCTTTCACCTCGAAGTGCGCCTAGGTGCCGGTGCCTATATCTGTGGTGAAGAGACCTCATTGCTAGAGAGCCTAGAGGGCAAGCGTGGAATGGTTCGCGCTAAGCCACCACTACCAGCCATTGAAGGTTTGTTTGGCAAGCCGACAGTGGTTAATAACGTACTCACGCTAGCGGCGATTTCCAGCATTTTAGAACAGGGTGCAGACACCTATCAGAACTTTGGCATGGGCCGTTCAAGAGGCACCCTAGCCATGCAGCTAGCCGGCAATATTAAGCGCGGTGGCCTTATCGAATTAGCCTTTGGTGTGACACTGCGTGAAGTGGTCGAAGACTACGGGCAGGGCACTTATAGCGGCCGCCCGATTCGCGCCATTCAGGTCGGAGGGCCTCTGGGTGCATTTATGCCCGAGTCCCAATGGGACACGCCCATGGACTACGAAGCTTTCGCTGCCATCAAAGCAATGATTGGCCACGGTGGCATTGTGGTGTTTGACGATACTGTGGACATGGCTGCTCAAGCTAGATTTGCCATGGAATTCTGCGTGGTGGAATCCTGCGGTAAATGTACCCCTTGCAGAATTGGCTCGGTGCGCGGTGTTGAAGTAATCGACCGCATTGTCGCGAACGAAAACCGCGACAATAATTTAATCCTGTTGCATGACCTTTGCGACACCATGGAGTTTGGCTCTCTGTGCGCCATGGGGGGTATGACGCCCTATCCGGTACGCAGTGCACTGGCCCACTTCCCCCAAGACTTTACCGGCGCTGGTAAGGGAGATAAATAGCATGTTGGAATTCTACGAACCCCAAGCAGATTACGGTACCCCAAAAAGCACCAGCACCACCATGGTGACTTTGAGTATTGATGGCGTTAGCGTCACAGTGCCAGAAGGCACTTCGGTAATGCGCGCTGCCGCCGAGAGCGGAGTAAAAATCCCGCGCCTCTGTGCCACCGACCAACTTAAATCCTTTGGCTCTTGCCGCGTTTGTCTCGTAGAAATTGAAGGCCGCCGCGGATTCCCAGCGTCCTGCACCACCAATGTAGAAGCGGGAATGGAAGTCAAAACCCAGTCCGACGAAATCGGCAAGTTGCGCCGCAACGTGATGGAGCTTTATATCTCCGATCACCCACTGGACTGCCTAACCTGCCCAACCAACGGCGACTGCGAACTGCAAGATACAGCTGGCGAGTTGGGCCTGCGTTCCGTGCGCTATGGCTTCGAAGGCGAAAACCATTTAGTCGCCGAGAAAGACGAATCGAATCCTTATTTCACCTTCGACCCATCCAAGTGCATCGTCTGCTCACGCTGCGTGCGCGCCTGTGAAGAAGTGCAGGGTACCTTTGCACTGACTATCGATGGCCGTGGTTTTGAATCCAAAGTTAGCGCCAGTCAGGCCGAAGACTTTATGGACTCCGAATGTGTTTCCTGTGGAGCCTGTGTTGCCGCCTGCCCCACCGCAACACTCACCGAAAAAAGCATTATCGAAGCCGGCAAACCCGAGCACTCAGTCGTCACCACCTGCGCCTACTGCGGTGTCGGCTGCTCGTTTAAAGCCGAGATGAAAGGCAACCAAGTTGTGCGCATGACTCCCTACAAAGACGGCAAAGCCAACGAAGGCCATGCCTGCGTTAAAGGTCGTTTCGCCTTCGGTTATGCTACACACAAAGACCGCATTACCGTGCCGATGATTCGCGATAGCATCGATGACCCCTGGAAAGAAGTATCCTGGGAAGAGGCCGTGACCTACACCGCCAAACGCTTCAAAGATATTCAGGCCCAATACGGCCGCACCAGCATTGGCGCAATCTCCTCTTCAAGATGTACCAACGAAGAAGTTTACCTAGTGCAAAAAATGGTTCGCGCTGGCTTTGGAAATAACAATATCGACACCTGCGCTCGAGTCTGCCATTCACCAACAGGCTTTGGTTTAAAAACCACCTTGGGTGAATCTGCTGGTACCCAAACCTTTGCCTCAGTCGCCGACGCCGACGTAGTTATCGTCATGGGTGCCAACCCAACCGAAGCCCATCCGGTGTTTGGCTCACGTCTAAAACGCCGACTGCGTGAAGGCGCAAAACTCATTGTTATCGACCCACGCAAAATTGAGTTAGTTAGCTCGCCACATATTACCGCCGACTATCATTTACCCGTGCGCCCCGGTACTAACGTCACCATTCTTAATGCACTGGCCCATGTCGTTGTTAACGAAGGCCTAGAAGCCCGTGGGTATATTAACGAGCGCTGCGACGTCCCAGAATTTGAAAAGTGGCTGGCCTTTATCGGCGACGAACGTCACTCCCCAGAAAACACCGAAAGTATCACCGGGGTAGATGCGGCTGATTTACGGGCCGCTGCTCGCCTTTATGCCACTGGCGGAAACGGCGCGATTTTCTATGGCTTGGGTGTCACCGAACACAGCCAAGGTTCCACTGCCGTTATGGGCATAGCCAACCTCGCCATGCTCACCGGCAATATTGGGCGCGATGGCGTAGGCGTAAACCCACTGCGTGGACAAAACAATGTGCAGGGCTCTTGCGACATGGGTTCATTCCCCCATGAGCTACCCGGCTACCGCCACATTTCCGACACCGCTACCCGAGAATTATTTGAAGGAGAGTGGGGCGTAACCCTAGATTCAGAACCCGGCCTGCGCATTCCCAATATGTTCGATGCAGCCCTAGACGGAGACTTCAAAGGCCTCTATTGCCAAGGCGAAGATATCGCCCAGTCCGACCCCAACACCCAGCACGTGGAAGCCGCATTGCGCTCCATCGAATGCCTAGTGGTGCAAGATATCTTCCTCAACGAAACCGCCAAATTTGCCCATGTATTTTTACCCGGCGCCTCCTTCTTAGAAAAAGACGGCACCTTCACCAACGCCGAACGAAGAATATCCAGAGTGCGTAAAGCCATGCCACCCCTGAGCGGCAAAGCCGACTGGGAAGGGACTATGGCTCTCGCTAACGCTCTGGGCTGCAAAATGGAGTACAGCCATCCGTCAGAAATAATGGACGAGATAGCCCGCCTAACTCCAACTTTTAATGGCGTCTCATACGACCGCTTAGACGAGCTGGGCAGCATTCAATGGCCGTGCAATAACGACACCCCAGAGGGCACGCCAATCATGCACGTAGACGAATTTGTGCGCGGTAAAGGCTTCTTCGCAATGACCGAATACGTGGCCACCACCGAGCGCGCCAACCGCAAGTTTCCGTTGCTACTCACCACCGGCCGCATACTGTCCCAATACAATGTAGGCGCCCAAACCCGACGCACCCAAAACAGCGAATGGCACGGCGAAGACGTATTAGAAATCCATCCCCATGATGCCGAAGAACGCGGTATTACTCATGGCGATTGGGTCGGTATTAACAGCCGAGTAGGGGACACAGTATTACGAGCCGACGTTACCGACAAAGTAAAACCAGGCGTCGTGTACACCACATTCCACCACCCAGTGTCCGGTGCCAACGTAATCACCACCGACAACAGCGACTGGGCCACCAACTGCCCAGAGTACAAAGTAACCGCCGTGCAAATCAGCAAAGTCACCGAGCCATCCAGCTGGCAGGCGCGACAAAAATCTTTCGATAAGCAGCAGCTAGGCTTATTAAAAGAAGCGCAGCACTAAGCTTGGCAACCACGGGTTCAGATAAGGTCACTCGTGTCATCTGGAAAGCCGGAGAGACTATCGAGGGCACAGATTGGGTCGCCACAGAAACTGCCGTCGCCCTAGTCTATAACGGTATTTCCCATGTAGTAATGATGGCCACACCAGCAAACCTAGAAGACTTTGCCTTAGGTTTTAGCTTGAGCGAAGGCATCTTAGAAAGCGCCAAACAACTACTAGATTGCGAAGTCACAGAAACCGACAAAGGTATAGAGCTAGCCCTAACGATTACGGCAGAACCCTTCGCCAAATTAAAAGAGAAGCGTCGCAACCTAGTAGGCAGAACCGGATGCGGACTCTGCGGCGCAGAATCATTAGACCAGGCCATAACCGAACCCGCCATGGTTACCGCAGAGCTAGCACTAAGCCACGAAGCCCTACAAAAAGCCTCCAGCGCCTTAGCCGCCCAACAAAAGCTGCAACAACAAACCGGCGCAGTCCATGGCGCCGCCTACTGCAACCAGCAGGGCGAGATCCTATTGGTGCGCGAAGATGTAGGTCGCCACAATGCCCTAGATAAATTGTTAGGCGCACTGGCTAAAAAACAGCATGAGCAAGACAAAGAACAAAACAAAGACCCAGGCTTCGTATTAGTCACCAGCAGAGCCAGCTATGAAATGGTCGCAAAAACCACCAGCGCCAACATACCGCTACTAGCCGCAGTCTCAGCCCCCACATCGCTAGCCATAGAACTGGCCGAAAAAAGTGGCTTAACCCTAGTAGGCTTCACCCGAACCGGCCGCCATGTGGTCTACGCCAATGGCCAAAGAATCAACTAAGAGAACAACCATGTCAGAATCAAAACTCCAGCGCCTCGTCGATATGATCAATCAAATTGCTCTCAATATGAATGCAAATGGAAGCGCTGAAATGGTCGCCGATCAAGTGGCCCAGCATCTGGAAAAGTTTTGGGCGCCGCCGATGAAAGCGCTTATTACCGAACAGCCAGCCGAAGCTGATATTGGCTTAACGCCCATAGCGCAGATGGCTGTGCAGAATTTGTTGAAAATTCAGGAAGCAAAACACGCCTAACGCCTACTTTCAGCGTCATGCCTTATCCCAATCGCGCTGTCATATAGAGCGCAGCGAAATATCTCTAGATCCCTCGTCACTGCGTTCCATCGGGATGACAGGATAGGCGTTATTTTAATAACTCAATAAATGCAACTACCTCAGCTGGCTTAATCCCCAACCCCTCAGCCAACACCTTAAACCTAGCCTTACTATCCCCATCATCACCAGCCTCCAATGCCCGATAAAAAGCAGAACTCCTAACCTTTTTACGCTGCTCCAACTGCTCAGTCTGAATATCCCGCAACGACAAACTTACATACTGCAACGAACTCTCCAGCAATCGACTCTGCCAAAAGAACGCATTCAGCGCCCGCTCTGACAACCCAGCTTGTTCACCCTCAGAATCCAAGTCAATTGATCCAAACAGATCCACAAGATTGCAGCAATTATTCAAAATATCGATACAGCCTGTAAAGCAGGGCGGTTCTGGGAAATGCACCAACGGATGAACCAAGCAATCATAATTCTTAGGCGGAGTGGGTGCCGGTTGACTACGCTTATAGGTATTTGTTATCTGGACTACATTAACGTCAGACATAATGAATCTGTCCTTTTGGCTTTGGCGTTATCTTGGTTGGCTCTCGATTAATATTCGCCGAGAACATATTTTCAGATAAGGAAAACTAAAAGAGTCCCTCGGTAAGCTCTGTTACAGAACTTGAGGGATAGTTGATCTGGTTACTATAACTGTAGTTATATACAGTAGTTAAGTCCAGTATAAAAAGGAATTTATTTAGAGGAACATGTTGTAGAGAAAGTTACCACTCTCAAATGCCGCGTAACTAGAACTCTCTCAGAGTTGCAGTTATCTCAAGATTCGGTCTTGGGTGCGGAGCCTTGGAAAATCGCCCCTTATTTCAGTGATTATGAGTTTGGGGTGCGGCGGAAGGAGATTTTCAGGGCATAGCCAAGGGAGAGAGTGATATTGAGGAGGGTCTTGTTTTTACAGGTGTTGAAGCGAAGGATAAGCTTAGCAAATGGCTTGAGTAATCTAGGGCCCTATGTATTTTGATGTGCATTTGTTGTTAGCTGGTTTAGCGCTATGCCCTTCTTTGATGATAGGGTTTTCCTCTTTCGAGGTGATATGCGTGCCATTCCTTACCCAAGTGATTTGGGGCACGTCAAACGATCTGGGAAATATACTGCATCCATTTGGCTAATGTGTCTGGCTAAGTTACTCTTGCCGTATTCATCAGCACAAGATTTCCACCATGCCCAAAGTAGACGCATTTATCCCTTTAGACTTTTCTCCTCTGGAAGAGCAGGCCATGCAGCAGCAGGCTGAATCGTTTTATCTGCAAATGTCTAAGCGCCGTTCGGTGCGTGACTTCTCTGACAAACCTATCCCTTTATCAGTGCTCGAGCATGCCATATTGGCGGCGGGTACTGCGCCCAGTGGTGCCAATATGCAGCCTTGGCATTTTGTGGTGGTGCAAAGCCCTGAGATTAAGAAAAGTATTCGTCTTGCGGCAGAGAAAGAGGAGCGTGAGCTCTATGAGCACCGTGCCTCTGATGAATGGCTCGATGCTTTGGCGCCCTTAGGCACTGATGCTAATAAGCCTTTTTTGGAAACGGCACCGGCGCTGATTGCGATCTTTCTGAAGAAGGTGACCATTGATGAGGACGGCACTAAGCACAAAAACTATTACACCTCTGAATCTGTGGGCATTGCTACTGGTGTACTGATTACCGCGTTGCATCAGGCGGGGCTAGCGACGCTGACCCATACTCCCAGTCCTATGAAGTTCCTTACTGACATTCTTGAGCGCCCTAACCATGAGCGACCATTTCTGCTGCTGGTGGTGGGTTATCCAGAAGAGGGCGCTGTGGTGCCAGATATTCAGCGCCTGCCTCTGGATAAGATTGCTACCTTTAAATAGAGCTCTCTAGAGAAGCAGCGGCAGGCCATAAGCGGCCACAAACCCAACACACCACATTCCCCCTGAGACCCAAAGAAACCGTTGGTTCCAGCGGTCGGCTGACTCGCAGGCGGCGGCTAGCTCTGGGTCGGTGGGGCAGACGCGCCCGGGGCGATGAACGGCCCAATACGACAGCCCTATTAGCACGCCTGAAACGGCGAACATCCAGCCTTTATATTGACTGAGGGTTATTAACCAGGGTGCGGCGGATGCCATGGATGCCACTGTGGCACCCAGACCCAAGGTCACTAAGACGATGGGTATGGCGCAGCAGAGTAGGGTTCCTGTGGTGGTAAATAGCAGTAGCCAACTCCAGGAACGTGGTTTGCTTGTATTTGGTGCCTGTTTATTCATTTAAAACACCATTCCGATACCAACGCTGAGATAGTTGCCGTCCCACTGGGTGTCGTCATCATAGGCTTCAAATTTGTACTCAGCCCGCACAATAATATTGCGCTTGAAATAAACCAGCACGGGGCCGGTGAGTACATGTTGGCCGGAGTCTGAGTCTTTGGCGGTAATATCCCAGAGGGTAAACCAAGATGACCCGTTACCGTCGGCATGCACTAGGCCGGCATTAATATCGATGCCGGTGGTGTCGCCGAGGGTGTAGAGGTCGTAGAGGGTATATACCTTTCTGGATTCCGCGCTGTAACTCAAGCTTAAGCCTGCATCCCAATCGCTGCCGCCACCGGTTGGCATTCTTACCGAGGGGGTTAGTCCCCAGTTGGACGTAAATGCACCTTCATTTTTATAGCGCTTAATGGGCACTGCAAAAATAGCATCGCCCATTTCACCGCCGCTGTAGGGTACTTTTAGGGTCATGCGTAGGGCGGGTTTAAAGGTATAAACCCCTTCAACCCAGGTGGTGGTTTGGTCGTTGGCCTGTTCGATGCGCGTTTGTATGCCGTAGCCGCCATTCCAGCGCGGGGCCATGTCCATGACCGGTTGGTGGGCATGGGCTTGGCTGGCGATGGTGCTTATGAAGCCTAGGGCAACTGTGGCAACTGCGGTTAACAACCCGATACGTTGCTTCACTGGGCCACCTCTGCGGGGCTGGCTACCTCATCTATTTCTTGCATTTTGATAGGGTCGTAGCCGCCAGATTTTATGGCGTCAAAAAGGGCCTCTTGATCAACCGCTTCACCTTCTCTAATGCTTACATACACGCGCTGGTTTTCAATATCGACTTTAACGCCATCTTCAAATTGGGTGGGGTCGATAAAGGGCAGTTTGCGCAGTTTTTTGGCAATGCCAAAGGCGCAAAACTCACAGACAATGCCGTTAACATTGATTTGATAGTTTTTTGCCCAAGCTGGCATGGCGGCGGGTAGGGCGAGGAGCACAGTAAGCAGTGCTATGGCTTTGGTTTTTATAAACATGGTGTCACCTTCAATAGTTAGTTACAGATTATTTAATGGGCGAAAACGCCATTAAATGTCGCGCCAATAGGGCGTCGAAACTATGAGAGTGCTGTGATGGGGGGTCGAAAGAGTAATTCTATGGTGCGGGAAATACTGGGTATCAAAATTATGCTGGTTATGGCCGCATGATGAGCAGGGATTGGTTGTAGTCTGTCCATGGGGAGGCTGATTACAGAGCAGTCTGAGCAGCATTGATTTAATGTGTTGGCAGATGAGTTGCCTGTTTTTTGGCTATTCGCTTCTGGGCTATTTGTTTCTAAGCCATCTGCCTCGTGGCACGGCATGCTTGTCATTGCCTGCTGTGACTGGGCTAAGTTGCTGCCGCTGCTCATGCTGTCGTTCATGGTACCGCTGTTCATGTCACCACCCATATGGCAGGTGCTGTGCGCCAGGGAGGTATTCATCAGAAATACCATCACAAGGATATTGAGTAGGAGGGACTTATGTTTTGAGCGCGATTTCATATGCTTATCAGACACTATCCCGAGATTTAGTTCAACAGATAGGTCGTTTAAATCATAGTTTAGGTCGCTCGTATTTGCGATACTAGGCGCCTACTATTGGACTGTTGAACAAGGGAACCTGCATGTCATCACTGACCCATCTGAATACCAAGGGCGAGGCCCATATGGTTGATGTTTCCGATAAAGTAGACACAGCTCGTACGGCCATTGCTCAGTCTCTAGTTGAGTTAACGCCGGCTATTGTCGCGGCCATCACCGATGATAATCTGCCGAAGGGTGACCTGTATGCCACGGCTAGAATTGCGGGTATTCAGGCGGCCAAAAAATGCAGTGACCTAATTCCTCTGTGCCACCCCTTACCACTCTCCAAAATTACTGTGGATATTGAGCTGCAGGGCAATAGCCTTGTGATTACGGCTCTATGCAAAACCACGGGTAAAACTGGGGTTGAGATGGAGGCTTTAACTGCGGCTTCGGTGGCGGCCTTGACCGTTTACGATATGTGTAAGGGCCTAGATAAGGGCATGATTATTCGTGAGACTAAGTTGTTGGAAAAGTCTGGCGGCAAGTCTGGTGACTGGAGTGCTCAATGATTACGTTGTTGTTTTTTGGTCGTTTGGGTGACTTTGCTGTGGGTGTTCCTACAACTATGGAAGCCTCTACCCCGGCAGAGATTCGCACGCTATTGGCGGCAGATTTTCCCGCGTTGGCAAAGGAGCTTTCTGAGCCTCAGGTATTAGTGTCTGTTAATAAGATGATTGTCGACTGGGACCAACACCTGCTCAAGGGCAGTGAAGTGGCTTTTCTGCCGCCGGTCACTGGAGGCTAAACCACCTTGCATACTATTCGCATTCAAACCGATGACTTTGATCTGGCTCAGGAATATCAATTGCTGCGCGAGCTGTCGTCGACTGTGGGTGCGGTGGTGACCTTTACGGGGCTGGTGCGGGATTTTGAGGGCGAGGATTCGATTGAGTCTCTGTCTCTTGAACATTACCCAGGTATGACAGAGAACTTATTGGAAGAGATTGTGGGTCAGGCTCACAAGCGCTGGAGTTTAATTGGCACTACGGTTATTCACCGTGTTGGCGAGTTGCTACCCACAGACCAGATTGTGTTTGTTGGTGTCGCGAGCCAGCATCGAGCAGATGCTTTTGAGGCGGCGCAGTTTTTAACGGACTATCTTAAGTCTAAGGCTACGTTTTGGAAGAAGGTAAGCCAAGGCGGAGAGCAGCAGTGGATTGAGAGTAAAGACTCGGACGCGGCGGCTGCGAATCGTTGGGATAAAGGCCTTTTATTAGGTGACGCTGAAGGCTCTTTATTGAGGGGCGCTGAGGGCTCTTTATTAGGGGATGCTGAGGGCTCTTTATTAAAAGGTTCTGACAATGATTAATGTGGACGCGGTAATTCTCGCTGCGGGTCGCTCCAGTAGAATGGGTTCGGTTAATAAGGTACAGGCAGTTCTAGCGGGTAAATCATTGCTTAATCATGTGATTGATCGGCTGACACCTCAGGTGGATCAGCTGGTGATTAATGGCGATGCTGGCGTCTGTGGCGACTCAGGATATGCTTTGGTTGAGGATGCGCTTGATGGTTTTCAGGGGCCTTTAATGGGGCTTTATAGTGCTATTAGTCGTGAAGATAATCTGGGGCAGGGGACATATCTAATGATGGTGCCCTGCGATGGGCCGTTTATTCCGAGTAATTTGGTTGCCGAGCTTCACCAACAGATTGTAGAGCAGGACGCGGATGTTGCCTGTATTCGTTATCAGGGCTTTGCCCAGCCAACGTTTTCTCTGTGGCATAAGCGGGTTGCCCCTGCGGTGAAAGAGGCTATGTTGGTGAAAAAATACGGTGGTTTTAAACCGCTGTTAGCAGACTTAAATACGGTATATCTCGATTGGCCTGAGCAGGTCATCAGTCCGTTTTTTAATATTAATACAGTGGATGACTTGGCTGAAGCGGAGGGTTTGTTGTGCCGTTAAATGACCAGCAATTTATGCGCTACAGCCGCCATCTGCTGATGGATGATATTGGCGAAGAAGGCCAGTTAACATTACTCAAAGCTCATGTATTAATTGTGGGTTTGGGCGGACTGGGCTGTCCGGTGAGTCTTTATTTGGCGGCGGCGGGCATTGGCTCTCTTTCGCTCTGTGATCCAGATAGAGTGGAGCTGAGTAACCTACAAAGGCAGGTATTATATAAGCCTGATGACTGCGGTGATTTTAAGGTCGACTGTGCCAAGCGGGCACTGCAGGGGTTGAACTCTGAGATAGAGATTATTGCTATTAGTGCAGAGGTATCTGCTGAGATATTAGCGGGTGACTATGACCTGGTGGTGGATTGCACCGATAATTTGGCGGCACGTCATGTGATGAATCGCCACTGTGTGGCGCAGAAAATTGGTTTTGTGAGTGCTTCGGCGATTGGATGGGAAGGGCAGTTGGTTGCGTTTGATTTTGGTCATAACCCTAGCCTGTGCCTAAACTGTATTATTGATCAAGACTCGCCAGAACCCATGATGAACTGCGGTAATTCTGGGGTTGTGGGGCCGGTTCTGGGCACTATGGGGAGTTTGCAGGCGACCACTGTTATGCGCATGTTGCTGGGGTTTTTTGCCCAGCATGGTGAGATGCAGCGTTATGATGGTAAGGCTGGGAGATGGTTGAGTTTGAATGCTCAGGCGAAGGTGGGTTGTTTGGTTTGTGGGGGGTAGAGATCTTTCACTTCGTTCAAGATGACTCCGAACTTTGTCATCCCGACAGAGCGTAGCGACGAGGGATCTAGAGATCTTTCACTTCGCTCAAGATGACATAAAGTTTGTCATCCCGACAGAGTGCAGCGACGAGGGATCTAGAGATCTTTCACTTAGCTCAAGATGACAGTTGGCGGAGTGCGAGATGACAGTGAAGTAGGTTCGAGATGACAAGCTAGTGTCATCCTGACAGAGCGTAGCGACGAGGGATCTAGAGATCTTTCACTTCGCTCAAGATGACATAAGCTTTGTCATCCTGACAGAGCGTAGCGACGAGGGATCTCACTTCGTTCGAAGTAACAGCGACTAAAGATTTTTTAATTATCCAGACAGGAGTAATAGCATTGGCTCATGATTCATCAGCCCCAAGACGTTTTGTTAAAGTTGCCGTTTTAACGGTTTCGGATACTCGCAGTCTAGATACAGATACCAGCGGTGCATTTTTACAGCAGGCTCTTGAAGCCGAAGGCCATTCTCTGGCCGACCGCAAGTTAGTTATCGACGATATTTATCAGATGCGTGCCATTGTTTCGGCATGGATCGCAGACCCAGAAGTAGAGATTATTCTGACTACTGGCGGTACCGGGTTTACCGGCCGCGATAGTACCCCTGAGGCGCTGTCGCCATTATTTGATAAACATATAGAGGGCTTTGGCGAGCTGTTTCGTCAGCTGTCTTACGATGAGATTGGCACTTCCACGGTACAGTCGCGCTGTTTGGCAGGGCTGTCTAATAACACGGCTATCTTCTGTGTGCCCGGTTCTACCGGCGCCTGCAAGACTGCCTGGAATGGCATTATTCGTCAGCAGCTGGACAGTAGTTTTCAGCCCTGTAACTTTGTTCAACACGTACGTAGAAAATCCCAATAATGCTAACTGTCGCTAATGCTATAGAAAAACTGGTTGCCGAAGCTCAGCCTGTCGCCATGGATCGTCGCCGAGCAGGTCTTGAGTCTGTGCCTGTGCCTAGTGCGC
>Ga0307998_1000181_pt1 | contig 36127 bp, 32 predicted proteins | sample Davwhametageno37_FD_203147 | JGI IMG/M metagenome (GOLD analysis project Ga0307998, IMG submission 203147) | Marine microbial communities from Davis Island wharf, Antarctic Ocean - #37 | ecosystem: Environmental > Aquatic > Marine > Unclassified | place: Antarctic Ocean: Davis Island wharf... | reverse complement strand
TAAAAGGTGGCTGGCCAGATTATGTCTTTGAAGATGGGTATCAGCTAAAACCACTCTCTGAAGTAGAAACCTACATAAAAGAAAACGGCCACCTTGAGGGTATGCCGGCTGCATCAGAAGTACATAAAGAAGGAATAGACCTAGGAGAAATGAATAGATTGTTGCTTGAAAAGGTTGAAGAGCTTACCTTGCATATTATTGAATTAGAGAAAAAAATAGAAGCTGTAAAGTAATGAAGTGGCTAGTGTGCATATTAATTTCAATGTTCGGCATATTTGGATTTGCTCAAGACGACTCCGTAACAGTAAAGACTAATACAGGATTTACTTTTTCAAACACAATAAGTATTGGAGTGAATACAAGTTATAGTCCTTCTCTTTTAATCAGAAACAAAGGTCGATATGTAGGTATCCATGCAGCTTACGCCAGATTTTTAACGAAAAAGAAACAATTTGTTTCTTTCTCAGCAAATGCAGAACTAGAATACTATCGCATAAAATATAAAAACGATTATTCTTTTGGTTCTATAATTTATAAAGACGAAGCGGGCATGTTGTTTAAGGCTGGTTTAGTAAGCTATTTTGGGAATAGTGTTTTACAGCCCTTAATTGGGATATCGCCAATGCTTGGAGTGAACGATAGCGGAGGCCCAAGACCTATTTGGATGGGTTCGGAAACAAAAGGTGGTGTAGCGTTACAAATTTCTCCTCGTTTTGTTATTCAGTTAGAACATGCTTTTCGTTTTGCACACATTAATACAGCAAGCTTGAGAAATGCTTTTCGATTTGATAAAAATTTATTGCGACTAAATCTAAATTATGCATTTTAGGAAAGCAATATCAAGTAGCATAGTGATACTTGTCTGTTTTGGATGTGCACAGTTCAGTTATGGACAAGCCCAAGACACACTAATAAAACGGCATCAGGTTGGGTTAATGGGTGCATACGATTTTGGAATTGAAAGATTTAGTAAAAATTACGTGCACCAATATCAGTCTTTCGGGCTAGGTTACGATTATCTATTAAGCAAAAAAAATAACTTTATCAAAACTCAATTATTATCGGAGGTTCTTTATACTGAAAACCCTAATAAATTTCTTGAAGAAAAAGATTTAGCCATAAATATTGGCTCTAGAGTTTTGTTTGGAAGAGGAAAATTCAACCCTATTGCCGAGCTTAAAACTACAACCTATTTTAATGTTTCAAAAAAAAGGTCGAAATACTATAAAGAAACATACCCTTGTACTGAATGTCTTCAGCCGCAACTAGGACTGAATGCCGGAGTTGGCTTATCGTATTTGTTCCTTAATCGATATAGGTTTTCTTGCAAATCATTCTATCAATTTTTTCCAGGTAGATACCAACTCTTTAGAGATACAAGAAGTTTCACTCAATTAAAAATTGCTTATGTTTTTTAAAAAACATAAAACTTATAGTTTAATCGTACTTGCTTGTATGATATGCTCTCTAATTAGTTACGGTCAACCCCAAGACACACTAATAAAACGACACCAACTTGGGGTTTTGGTTGGCTATGAAGTCAAGTCCTTGAATTTTTCGTCAAGAATTTCAAAGCACAATGCAATTGGTCTTGGTTATGATTATATATTAAGAAATAACACAGGTTTTTTGAACCCACAAGCTACTTTTGAAGTTAATTATGTTGAAGATTCAAAACGAAATGGTTATTTACAAGATAAAGACATAACTATTTCTGCCGGCATTAGACTTATGATTGGAAAAGGAAAGTTAAGCCCAATAATTGAGTTAAAGCCATCATACTTATTTAGTGTAGGTAGCGATAAACGAAACTGGAAGAATGCGGTCGCATGTTCAACTTGCTATAGACCCTCATATGGTGTTCAATCAGGAGCAGGGCTTTCATATATAATTAATAAAACAATTCGTATATCATTAAAATCTTATCTAGAGTTGTTTTCGGAAATAGATGAGTTTTATTTTCCAGGAGAAACGTTTACTCAATTAAAGGTCGCTTATGCTTTTTAAAAAAACAATTTTAATCATTATATTTTTATTAGTTTATAATCATGTTTTTACGCAGAATTTGATTGATAATCAGGGATTAGAATCGGGAACTACGGGGACGCCCCATTCTTTATTAAGAAAAATAAAATCTACTGGAAAAAGTCCTTACTGGGCAGCCCCGAAAAAGCATACCATTTATGGAATTTATTCAAATTCACCAGAAAGGATTTATGGCAGCGGACCAAATGGAGGCACCCCATTTGAAGGTGAGGCTTTTTTAAGGTTACTATATGAAGTAGAAACAAGTTTTTTTGGTAATCAGACTTTTACCAACAGTTATGCTGTCACCGAACTTTCGAGTACATTAATTAAGAATCATCGTTATTCATATTCTTACAGACTATTAGTTACTAATAAAAGTGTGCTTTTTTTTAATAAAATTGGCTTGATGTTTTCAGAAAATCACCCTGAGATTACCAAATTAAAGAAAGACTCAGAATTAAGAAGTACAGGGTCTACCCAACAGGTTTTTTTAGACGGTGGGCATCAGGCGAATCTTATAAACGATCATTGGTTAAATATTTCAGGAGAATTCGTTACTCAAGGTAATAATCTTAATTTTTTAATAATTGGACACTTTAGCCCTGCAATTGGTAATTGTTACATTCACTTTGATGATTTTGAATTAATAGACCTCGGTCCCGATGAAGAGATTTGCGATCTTTATGAAAATGTACAAGATTATACATACACCGCAAATAAGGTTCATGAGGCAGAATTAGAATTACGCTCTGGCTTCAATGTTGGTGCTGGAGGGGCAACTGGAAACGTTGTAGTAAAACCATACAGAAAAGTAATAAACAAAGCAGGCCTGCAAGTTACTTTAGAACCCGGTTTTGAAACGGAACTAGGTGCAGATTTCCTTGCTTACATTGCTCCTTGTGAAGAGTCGCCTTGTGATGATATTCCACCCTCTGGCTTACCCAATAAAACCTATGATTTTTGCGGCTCAAATGGAGGCATAATAAATTCTGATTTTACATTTAGTACTGGAGGAAATTTCAGTTGGAGTCCAACTACTAATTTAAACAACCCAGGTGGACCGAATCCGATGTTTACGCCCCCTGCTGGAAATGGAGTTGCGAATTATACAGTTACCTATTCCAATTTTTGCGGCGTTTCCGCCACCCAACAAGTCACGGTAAATTACTCCAACATGACCTCCCCACCAAGCCTAGTCGTCACCAACCAAATAGCCGATGAATACTTATTTGCTATGGACGTGCAAGCCTCCAGCAACAACTCAGAATGGATAGAAGTTATCGTTAAAAACAAAAACACCAACGCCATTGTTTATAGCACAGGCCAGCTAAACGAGGGCGCTGACTACACCAACGGTTTCTTTTCTTTCGAAGCACCACTTTATTCTTTAACTTCGGTGTGTAATGACTACGAAGTGGAAGTAACTACCAAAAACGTATGCAACACTACTATTGCCTCCGAAACCTTTGAGTGGAATCGTAGCACCTACTGCAACCCAAAACCACAATTGATAAATACACCTACGAACTTCTCACCCGATGGGGATGGAATTGAGGATGATTACTGTATTGAGGTTTGTGGAGCGGATGAGTATGAGGTTGCGTTTACCAATAGCTCAAGTTTTCCTGTTTTTAATTCGGGAAGAGTTTCTGTAAATGATCCAAACATGTGTATTTGGGATGGAGGGGCCTCTCCAAGTGGAACATATACTGTGGACATCACACTGTTTTCTTGTGGAGTTGGATATCCTCAAATGCCCATAACAATAACTTTAGCTAGATAATTATGAGAAACATTACAATCACAGTGTTATTATCGACTTTAATTGCTTTAAGTGGCTTTTCTCAATGGACTGAAATAGCCAACTTAAGAATAGAGAACCAAAAAATTGTGATGCTAGACAGTTTGCACGGCTATATTGGAACCACAAACGGGCTTTATGAAACTAAAGATGGTTGGAAAACCTACAAGAACATTTTACCTGATTTTTTTGTGAGAAGTTTTGATGTTTGGCACGGTTCGTTGGCTTGTGGCGGGGTTGATTTGGTAAAAATGGAAATGGCCTACCGAGTAAGTACAAATTTTGGAGTTTCATGGAATAAATTCAATCAACAGACCATGTCTGGAAATTCAGAAATTCGTTTTATAGGTGAGGATTCTTTGTTTGCTCAGGAACGAGCACGTTTTTCAAGATATTCTTATGATGCTGGAAAAACATGGACACGTGTAGTATTAGATTCGGGATTTTCTGCCGTTACGGATGTAATGATTTTAGACAATAAGAATTATTTACTTGCAGTTAAAACGTTCATGAATAGTAAAAAGAACATTTATAGATCTAGGGATGGTGGTAATACTTGGCAGAATAAATTGGAATTTGGGCTTTATGGAGTTCTAGATTTTGAAGTAGTGAATGACATGGTTTACGGCGTTGGAGCTTATGGACTAATAACGAAATCAATTTACAAAGGAGAAACTTGGACAATCTTGCCCAAAATCAACGATTATCATTTAGGTAAAGTCGATTTTGTTAATGAAAACTACGGTTTTGTGGCAGGAGGCAGAATGTCTATTTACCCTCTTTTTGGCGTTATCTACCGCACAAAAGACGGCGGAAATTCTTGGGATAATGTATCCCCAGAAGGCATTAAAACTACCATTTCAGGCATAGACATGCTAAACGAAAACCTAGGTTATGCAGCCGATAATGATGGCATTATCTACAAAACCACCAACGGTGGTGGTCCAGCAAAGTCCGATTCAGTGCCTAAGTACGGTAAAGATGGCAAGTTGTGGACTGGTCCAACGGGCGGTAACCCCAACGATAGCACAAATACGAAAGACACAACAATAAATGGATTAAATGCAATTAATGAAAATATTGATTTAGAAATATTCCCCAATCCAACACAAGATAAAATTACCATTCGTATTGTTAGCAAAGAAGCGAATGAACAGCCCATTCAACTTACATTAAAAGACGGTTTAGGCAAAACGGTTTTAGAAGAAACTATGACGACAGAAACCAAAACTATAAACCTTTCTACTTTTTCTAAAGGCGTTTATTATTTGCAGTTCAATGCAGATAATTGGCAAACAGTAAGGAAGGTGGTTAAGGAGTAGTGCAAGACCTTCCCGTTGGAAGGGATAAAAACACTCGGCCGCACTTAGCCTTTAGAGCAAGGGAAATTGATTTTGGCTTATTAGACTTGAACTTTTCTTTAGTTTTAACTAAGCGAAGCGTTCTCATGACCGAAGGGAGCAACCAAAAGAAAGTGGATGTTAATAATTAGGATGGATAGTAAATTTAATAAAAGTAAAACCATCAACCAGCTAACCGAAAGAGTATAATCTATAAACTAATGGCGAACCCCATAGTTGCACCCGTTGGAAGGGACAAAAAAACACTTAGATAATTCAACTACCCAAGCATCTAGAATGCTAATTTTGCCATTCAAATTTCTGACATGAAAGAACTCGATAGCGTACTCAAGATATACAAGAAAGAAGGATTCGAAAGTGAAAAATTAATCACTGCGTTAATCGAATTGCGTGAAGTATTCAAAGCAGCCGAAAACCCTACCTTAACTAAGGTTACGCGATTGGTATACGAATACATTCAAGCAAATAAAAAATTCGATATCGACGTTTTTGAGGAAAGAGGCGAAGACGAAGAAACTAGCTTTGAATATTTGTTGATGCTTATGTCAAAAGCAGATAATCCATTGAACTTGGAAGAGATCCAAGAATACAAAGGATTGTTATTGGAGGCTTAAACCTTCTTTTTGACACACCCCTATTCTAATGCCTTATTCCCAGCTTGACTGGGCATCTCTTTTTAATTACCCTTCTCGATACAACGCTTCTAACGTCGCGCCACTCGAAGTGACAGTGGTTACTAAAGCTACTAGTTCCTCTGCTTTTATGGAACTATTGAGTAAAAGTGTTTAGAGATTACGTTTACGTTTTTTGATTCCGGATAGCAGTTTCTCTAAATCACCTCTGTCGAAAAGTTCAACTATTTTTCTGGAATGACGTTGGCTTTATTGTTTGGGTCTTTTTAAAACGAACACGTTTACTTAATTTAAATTGCGATCTGGCCAGTTATCAAAGCTGTCAGTTCGAGTGCTTTTATGGAACTAGTGGAATAAAAGTGTATCGAGAACACACTTTCCTTATTTAGATTCCAGCTCAATAGTTATCAGGGTCAAAAGAATGGCGATAAAGAATATAGATCCTACTGATTTTTTACCGTTCCACAAGCACCTTAGAAACAGCTTTTTGATCCCCTTCTTCAGAGACCACATAAACCAAATAAACCCCATTCTGAACCGGAGCCCCATTTTGATTAAGTAGATCCCAAACAGCTTGTCCGCCACTGCTGGTAAGTCGTTGAACTACTGACCCTCCAATATCTGAAATAATAACTTCAGCATTATTCGTTAGTCCAGAAATACCAACACGTCCATTATAATTTGGAGGCACTGGATTCGGAAAAATTAATAAATCCTCAAGGCCTTCATTGCCACTAATAGCCTCGCCTCGATAGCTAATAATTCCCTGTTCTGTAGCTATAAAAACCTCTCCAGTTTTTGGTAAAATCGCCAAACTGTTTACGTTATTGGAATATAACGGTGAGTTTTCGGCAGTAAAATGCGCTAGTTCTTGTGTGCCATCAGCAGACATAAGGTACACTCCTGCTCCACGTGTAGAAAACCATTTTCTATTTGCTGGGTCAACTACAATGTCAGTAATAAATTGGTTCTCAAAGAGCACTTGTGTTTGGCCATCTTGAGTAATAAGAATTTCGGATCCGTCAAAAGAATTTTCGGTTAAAATATTACCAGCATTATAAAAAACAGTCATTCCAATGTTGGTACCTACCCACACATTTCCATCATTATCCTCGGCCATGGCAGTAACATCATTACTTGCTAATTTTCCGTTTCCCCCGCCTTCTTGAAGTACCAGAAGATCATCATCGGCAAAGTTGTTAATAGTTCCATTGTGTCCTAAAATATAGATTCCTTTTCCGGGTCTTATTTGCCAAATCTGATTGTTGCTGGTTACCAATAGCTGATTGGTAGTTGGCGCATCACCTGTATTACTGGCAAATGAAATCCACTGTCCTTCAGCCGTAAGAACCTTTATAGGGTTATTGGCAATACTATTCGAGATCCACAGGTTTCCATTAGCGTCATACTGCACACCCGTGACAAAGGTTGCACCTGAACCACCTAAAGATTCCAGCGGGCTATTGTTTACATCATAAATTGTTTTGACACTAGCATTATCGCAAATAATGAGACCATTATTCATGCTCGCTGCCGCAAATTCAGTTGGAATCAATGGGTTGAAAGAGGTATTAAGAATATCTTCAAGGCTATCGAATTCATTTATAGTTTCTTCAGAATACAGTGTCCAATCGGTTCCATCAAATTTGGACACCTCCGCTTTTGTATTTGTTCTTACTTGAATATCGGAAACACCGCCACCGCTAACATAAATTTCATCGAAAGAATAGTTTAACCGAAAGGCCTTTGTAGAGACAGGCCCAGAAATTAAATATTGATCGGTGTTAAAGGCGTTTTCACTTCGAATCAACCCTTTTTCGGAAGCTCCAGTCCAGATAGACCCATCAGCACCATAAGTTACAGAACGCGGTAAAATGCTCTTTTCATCAATTGCAAATAGACGTTGCACTTGGTTGGTAAAATCTCCGTTTTTATAAACCTCAACACTGGTGCTATTCGCTATAACAAGTAAATCACCTAACGCTTTTAATCCTCTAAAAGACTCTTGAGGCTCTCCTAATATTGCCTCCCAAGTAGTTCCGTTATACAGCAATAATTCATCTTTTCTAAAACCCTCTTGATAACGATTGACAAGCAAGGTATTTTGGTAGGCTGTTATGTTATTATAAGTAGTTATAGAATCGTTAAGCCTTAGGTCTTTTGTCCAGCTGCTAGGATCAAATAAATCGTCAGAAATTCGGGCACGATAAACCCCCGAATCTGTTGCGGCCCATAATTCACCTTCAAAGACGGATGTTGAATTGACAAATAAATAACTGCCATTAGCACCAATTAAAAAGGTCTCTTTGATCTCGTTTTTTAGTAAATCGTATTGTAAAATACCAAATCCAGTGCTCACATAACAGATTTCATTGGTGTAGAAGTTGAAATGATTTACTTGTTTATTTCCAATGATATTGGATCGTTTAATATCTATTAATGGAGAAATAGAACTACCAGTAACCACATCGATTACACCATCTTCATAGCCAACAAATAACGGAGATGCCTCTGATGCACTGCCCAATGCAGTTGCCTTGATATTGGATAATCCGTTAATGGTACTCAAGCGGCTAATTGAGCTTTCTGATGGTTCCACCGAAAACAAACCACTTTCAGATGCAGCGTAAGCTTTTCCATTGGCTAAACTCACAAAAGGAACATTGCTATAAGTGAGGTGGTCTTGCCATTGACCAATGGGCACTGATTGCGCATTGGAGTCAATGGAATTTATAAGAAATAATAATAGGAGTATAAGTCGCATAAGCATTTAAGAACAAAAGTATTCGGATTTTATTTTAAACGAGCGTAAATACTTCATTTGACGGTTATTCAAAAAGCTATTTTTGCTCATCTTATGGAAGAAGAAAAACCTAAAGGAATCGCCATTCTTGGCTCAAGTGGAAGTATAGGCACTCAGGCACTTGAAGTAATTGAAGCACATCCAGATAAATTTGTTGTTGAGGTGTTAACCGTCAATCGAAATAGCAAGTTATTAATAGAGCAAGCCAAAAAATTTAAACCCAATGCAGTCGTAATTGCTGATGAGTCTAAATTTAAAGAGGTAAAGGATGCACTTTGGGAAGATGATATAAAAGTTTACGCTGGCAGCGAAGCATTGTCTCAAGTAGTTGAGATGAAGGAAATTGATGTTGTTTTGACCGCCCTAGTCGGTTACGCAGGCTTAAAACCAACTTTAGCGGCAATCAATGCTGGAAAAAGTATTGCGCTTGCAAACAAAGAAACCCTTGTTGTTGCTGGTGAAATTGTAACTCAATTAGCCCGAGAAAAAGGCGTAAATATTTATCCTGTAGATTCAGAACACTCTGCTATTTTTCAATGTTTGGCTGGAGAATTCCACAATAAAATCGAAAAGATTTATTTGACCGCCTCAGGAGGACCGTTTAGAGGTAAAACAATAAACGACCTTAAATCGGTAACTAAAGCCCAGGCACTCAAGCATCCTAACTGGGAAATGGGCGCAAAAATTACAATTGATTCTGCAAGCCTTATGAATAAAGGTTTGGAGGTAATTGAGGCTAAATGGTTATTCGCCCTAGAGACGTCTCAAATTGATGTAATCGTTCACCCTCAATCGATCATTCATTCAATAGTCCAGTTTGAAGATGGAAGCATGAAAGCGCAAATGGGATTGCCAGATATGAAATTACCTATTCAATATGCGATTGCCTATCCGAATAGGATTCACAGTGATTTTCCACGATTCAATTTTATGGATTATCCAAACTTGACATTTGAGCAACCCGACCGAAAAACGTTTAAGAACCTGGATTTAGCTTTTACGGCACTAGACAGAAAAGGAAACGCTGCTTGCGTGCTTAACGCAGCAAATGAAGTTTCGGTTCAGGCATTTTTAGAAGATAAAATCAAATTTTTGGACATTGCGGATATTAACCAACAAACGATGGAAAAAGTAGACTTTGTAGCAAAACCGAGTTACGAAGATTATGTTCAGACGGATAAAATGGCTAGAATTCGCGCTGAAGAATTAGTCCTAAGTATCTGATATTAACCTTTTTTATCCTGTAGCATTCACATTCTCTAAAGATAATTACGCTACCTAAGACCAAAAGTGCAAATTTGCGCGCTCAAACAAAAAAACATGGAAGAAACAATAATTAAAGCCGCTCAATTTTTATTGAGTTTATCCATTTTGGTGGTATTGCATGAGTTGGGGCATTTTATTCCGGCAAAGTTATTCGGCGCCAGGGTAGAGAAGTTCTACATGTTTTTTGATTGGAAGTTTTCGCTTTTCAAATTTAAACGCGGCGAAACAGAATACGGAATTGGATGGATTCCCCTTGGAGGCTATGTTAAAATAGCTGGAATGGTCGACGAATCAATGGATACCGAGCAACTAAAACAAGAACCCCAACCGTGGGAATTTAGAAGTAAACCGGCTTGGCAACGAATTATTATTCTTTTGGGTGGCGTAACAGTAAACGTGCTCCTTGCCATGGTAATACACTCTATGGTTCTATTTGGATGGGGAGAAAAGTACCTGCCAAACGAAAGTCTAACTGACGGAATGTGGGTTACCGATTCTTTGGCAACAGACATGGGCTTCAGAAATGGAGATAAGGTTATTGATATTAATGGAAAGAAGATAGAGCGTTTTTCTGGAATTACAGGAGAGATGTTATATGGCGGAATTGTAAATGTTCAGCATGAAAATGGTTCTACAGAGGGCTTGAAAATTCCTGAGAATTTCATCGAATCATTGATCGATAATGAAAAGAAAATGTTGTTCTTATATCGAATGCCTTTCATTATAGGTAAAATCCCAGATGAAAGCCAAAATAAAGAGTCAGGGTTGATGGTTAAAGATGTAATCGTGGCTATAAATGGTAAAAAGTACACGTATTTTGACGAATACAAAGTAGCGCTGAAAGAATTTTCGGGACAACCAATTACGCTGTCTGTTATGCGCGATGGCTCACCTACAGATGTAATGGTCAACATTAATGACAAAGGACAAATCGGTGTATTGAATTCTTTGTTAGGATTAGAAGATCTTCAAAAACTAGGTTACTACCAATTGAGCACTCGAGAGTATGGCTTTTTTGAATCAATTCCAGCTGGAATTTCTAAAGCTGGTGATCAGTTAAGCGGATATGTAAGACAGTTAAAATTAATTTTTAACCCAAGTACCGGAGCTTATAAAGGGGTTGGTGGTTTTGCTGCTATTGGAAATTTATTTCCTCCAGTTTGGGACTGGCAAACATTCTGGCAACTCACCGCTTTCTTAAGTATTATGTTGGCTGTTTTAAATTTATTACCAATTCCAGCATTAGATGGTGGCCACGTAATGTTTACGCTTTATGAGATGATTACAGGCAGAAAGCCAAACGAAAAGTTTTTGGAATACGCTCAAATGGCAGGAATCATTTTATTGCTTTCTCTGTTCGTTTTTGCAAATGGAAACGATGTCTATAAACTTATATTCAAGTAGTAAATTCAAGCTTTTAATAGCAACATGTTGCTGTGAACAAAATCGAATGTAATTAGGCACAGTGCTTGATTAAGCCGTTTATTTTTAGCCTATGAATTTTCCGAATATTCTCAAAGCTGGGTTTCTAGTTATCAGTGTTTTAATTTCAACTTTAGGTTTTTCACAAGCCGAAACTATGCGCACCTTTCAGAACAAGGTTGCGATGTTTAAAAACGACACGGTTTGGACTCGCTCAAATCGATCAACTTTAATGTTGGTGCCTTTTGAGCCTATGATGTATAAGTCTAGTATTGACCGAAGTATTGGGCAAACAGATGGCACAACCTATAAGCAGATTGTCAGTAATTTCAGGAAAGGTTTAGACAATCTCCTATTTATTGAAACCGACGCGAAATACAGAGTAGTTCGAATGATGGTTGAAGATGAAGATCGAAGAAAAGATCTGTATAAAATTTATGGGAAATCAGGAAATGATTATCGTGTTTTAGCTGTAGAGCCTGAAGAAGCGCCAAAGAAAGTGAACCTGCCAAAGTTGAAAAAACAAAAACCTCAAGAAACGAAACCGCACGGTACCAGAATGCAAAACGGGCAAATAGTGAGTGATAACGATGGTAAAGAACGATTTATGGCTAGAACCATAACAGATTCTAGTCTGTTCGATTACTTGCATGGAAAATACGGTTCAGTACTCTATGTGTTTATCAATCAATTTGATGTTGGGCCTATGGCAGGACTAGACTACAGATCATTTGAAGGAGATGAATACCAGCGAGAAATTAGAGTGCATTATTCCGTTTATACTCACGGTTACGAAATTTATTCTGGTGTTGCAAAAACCTATTTTTCAAGTATGGTAAATAGCCAAAAGGAAATAATTATTGAAAATATGCCTGATTTAGCAAAGCAAATTTCTGCTAGCATCCCTGTAATGATTGACGGAGAAGAAAACAAGTAATGGGCATTAATCCTTATATCCTTATAATAGTACTATGCGGGCTAGTAATCGTTTCGTACCTGTACAACGTATTAGCTAAAAAGACCAACATTCCATCTGTGATTATGCTCATTGGAACGGGCATCGCTATTACCCAAACCTTAGATTATTTTAATCACCCAGCCCAAAACATCGATTGGTTTCCAATTTTAGAACTGCTAGGCATCGTTGGTTTGGTAATGATTGTCTTGGAAGCCTCATTGGACCTTGAATTGTCAAAAGAAAAGTGGCCAATTATCTGGAAGTCTTTTACCGTGGCCTTGTTTGCCCTTATGATAACCTCAGCCGCATTTACTGTTATGATTCAGTTCTTTTTTGTGGCAGAATTCAATAATGCGTTGATATATGCTATTCCACTCGCCATTACTAGTAGCGCAATTGTGATTCCTAGCGTGGTAAATTTGGGAGAAAAGAATAAAGAGTTTTTGATTTATGAATCAACTTTTTCTGATATTTTAGGTATCATGACCTTCTACTTTGTTTTACAAGGTTTTAATGCTCCTGAAGGGGAAAATATAGCGGTTGGAATTTTGTTAAACATAGGATTAACGCTTGTCGTTGCAGTTGTTTTAAGCTACGCATTGACGTATGTTTTTCAAAAAATCACTACCTCTACAAAGTTGTTCCTTCTCATTTCAGTACTTATGATGTTGTATGCTGTGGGTAAACTGATGCACATTAGCTCGCTGCTAATTATCTTGTTTTTTGGGCTTTTAATTAACAACCACAAGTTGTTTTTTATCGGCTTTATGAAGAAACACATTAGCGACGAAAAAATAGTAGACACGTTAAACTATTTCAAGGTAATTACATTGGAAACATCTTTTGTGCTCCGTACTTTCTTTTTTGTGGTGTTCGGAATGAGTATCGCAATTACTTCACTGGTAAATCTTGAAGTATTAATGTTAGCAATGATATTTTTGGGTGTGCTGTTTATCATTAGGTATCTATTTTTCCGGTTTATTGCCAATAGTTTTATGCTGCCTTCTCTGTTTGTTTCACCACGAGGGTTAATTACGATAATGCTCTTCTTTAGTATTCCTGCACAGTACAATATTTCTCTTTTTGATAACGGTATTCTATTGTACATGATTTTGATTAGCAGTGGAATTATGACACTGGCTTTAATGACAAGAGACAAACAAGAAGCATTGCCGGGCATATTAAAAACGACTAGTAGGTTTATGCACTCTAACGAAGTTGATCAACTTGATGAGACAATTGATGTAGAAGGGCAAGTTATTGCAGAAGAATTAGGACAAGAATTAGAAAACAACGAAGAAAAACAAGAATAGAATGGACATTTCAACGACTCTAAAGGAATTAGGAATTGAGGAAATTAACGAAGGAACAAGTACAGGTCAGGCTTGGCTTTCGAATTCTGAATACATATCTTCATACTCGCCGATTGACGGAAAGTTGATTGGAAAAGTTTCAGTTACAACGCCAGACGATTATGAGAAAGTAATTCAAACTGCAGAAGATGCATTTAAAGTTTGGAGACATATGCCCGCCCCTAAACGTGGTGAAATTGTTCGTCTTTTTGGGGAAAAATTACGCGATAATAAAGAAGCCTTGGGAATGTTGGTTACCTATGAAATGGGTAAATCATACCAAGAGGGATTAGGAGAGGTTCAAGAGATGATTGACATCTGTGATTTTGCTGTTGGTCTTTCACGCCAGTTGTATGGTCTTACAATGCATTCAGAACGACCAGGACACAGAATGTATGAGCAGTATCATCCGCTAGGAATAGTAGGTATAATTTCAGCATTTAATTTTCCAGTAGCTGTTTGGTGCTGGAATACTGCACTTGCTTGGGTTAGTGGAGATGTTTGCGTTTGGAAAGCTTCTGAAAAAGCACCTATTTGCTCTATAGCTTGTCAAAAATTATTTGCTGAGGTTATTGCTGATAACGATCTTCCTGAAGGACTTTGCTGTATAATTAACGGTGATTATAAAGTTGGAGAATTGATGACTAAGGATACAAGAATTCCTTTGGTTTCTGCAACTGGATCTATTCGAATGGGAAAAATTGTAGGTGCTGAGGTTGCAAAACGCCTTGGCCGTTCTTTACTTGAATTAGGTGGGAATAACGCGATTATTATTACTCCTGAAGCAGATATAGATATTACGGTAATTGGAGCTGTATTTGGAGCTGTAGGAACCGCAGGACAGCGTTGTACATCTACCAGACGATTAATTATTCACGATAGCGTATACGATCAAGTAATTGAGAAGATAACCTCTGCCTACAAACAAATACGAGTTGGAGATCCCCTGGACACCAACAATCACGTTGGACCACTGATAGATACTGATGCAGTAAAAGCGTATTCTGATGCTATTGAGCAGGTAAAACAAGCTGGTGGAAAATTATTAGTTGAAGGTGGAGTGCTTACTGGCGAAGGTTATGAAAGCGGCTGTTATGTAAAACCTGCAATTGCTGAAGCTAAAAATGAAATTCAAATCGTTCAAGACGAAACGTTTGCTCCAATATTGTATGTAATGAGATACAGCGAATTGGAAGAAGCAATTGCGATTCAGAATGGCGTGAAACAAGGCCTTTCTTCTGCAATAATGACTACAAACATGAGAGATGCTGAGCGCTTCTTGTCTGTGGCTGGTTCAGATTGTGGAATTGCAAATGTGAATATTGGAACTTCTGGTGCTGAAATAGGCGGTGCATTTGGCGGAGAAAAAGAAACTGGTGGCGGTCGAGAGTCTGGATCTGATGCTTGGAAAGCCTACATGCGTCGACAAACAAACACCATTAATTATTCTACCGAATTGCCACTAGCTCAAGGTATTAAATTCGACTTTTAAAAGTCGTATCGTAAAGCTATAAACCCTCCAAGCCGAGTGTTTGGAAGGTTTGAGTTTTTAAATGGGCTAATGATTTGTTGCCTTAAATTAGGCCTAATCGCAATAGATAGATTTGGTTTTAAGAAATACCCAAAAGCAAGTTGCAAATTATAACCGAGTGTTGTTTTATTCACCAAATCACTCGTTGTAACGTCTACAATTTGATTCGACTCAACATCAAATAGTTCGCCTTTGTTATTTATTAATACACCTAAATCGAGTCCTACACCTGCTCCAATAAAAAAGTTTTTGATAGGGTATTCATAACCAATTTGCAGAGGAATGTATAGGTATTGAAGTTTGTAATTTAAGGTAGAGTTAGCAGTGTTTTCCACCTCACTAGTTGTATTGGTGGTATCGTAAACAGTAGCAATCGTAGTATCAACATTATATTGGGGAGCACCAGATTGAAAAACAAAATCAGACCCTGCTGGCACTTTAATAACGGGTGTTCGAATTAGAATACTATCAATTTGATCAATAATTGTCCGTTCAGCAATACTTTGTTCTGTTTGAGTTACTAATGTAGCTTCACCCACATTGATTGTACTTTGAACCTGGTTGAAATGAATGCCAATCGCACCAAAAAAGTTATCGTATTTAGCACCTAAATTTATTCCCAATTGAATCTCTTTTGTAGGTTGATAATCCAATTTAAACGTCGATTTATCGATTTGGATTTCCTTAGTAACGGTTTTATATGAACTATTAAAACCTATTGTTGGTTCAATAAAATATTTCAGCTTGGAACCACTTTGAATCTCGTCTCCAAATTCAGTTTTTGTTTTTAGCGAGTTGGTGTCCATAGGCATTTCATATAAATTAAAACGTTTAAAATCGATGGGTATCGGTCCTGAATTCAAAGGGCTAAGCGCTGTAAATATGGGATGATCATTGTAATCGGATGCAGATGGAGAAACAGTTCTTTCAGCTTCATTAAATGCGGGTTCAGCAGAAGTTATTGAAGATTCCGAAGTAGGAACTAATTCTTCAAGTTGCTTCTTAGGCTCAGGTTTGAACTCTTCTTTAACGGGAACAATCGCTTCATTTTTAATGCTATTTGGTTCTTGTTGAGCAAGAACAGTGACGGTTTCAGTTTTCTTTATAACTGATTCTTTAGTTTTTATAATAGGCTCTTCTTTTTTAGTGTTTTGCGCTATCTGAATTGAAGCGTCTTCAATTGTTATATCAGAGTTTGAGGCGATGGAACCTTCGTTATTCTTCTGATAATTAGATGTTACTGGATTATTTTCTTTTGAAGATTTCTCTTTTAGCGTGCTAGAGTTTGACAAATTAGATGCTTTTACGCTTTGTTTTGAAGCATTAACGCGAGTTGTTTTATTGTCAACTGAAGTATACGCGAACAGGCCGCCAATCAATAAAATTACCGCAGCGCCGGTGCCCCACCAAAAAATGAACCCCCGTTTCTTTTTTCGTTGATCTATCATGGCGCCCATTTGATCCCAATATTTGGCATCAAATGCTACATCTCCATCAGGAAATGCAGACCTTGATATATCGTCTATGTCTTTATCCATCATAATACTAGACTTGAAATTATTTTTAACGTACCCTTAAGTACTTCCTTTAATTTTTTACGTGCATTGTTTACATGCCATTTTGATGTCCCTTTTTGCATACCAAGACTATCTGCAATTTCCTTATGAGATAGGCCGTCAAGTATAAAGAGCTGAAACACCTCTTGTGTTGTATTGGGCAGGTTGTGAATCTCTTTTTTTACAATCTCTAAAACTTCAGCTGAATACTCGCCAGAATCATCCAATTCAATTTCTGTATCTGAATATCGGTGTAAAGTCTCATCATCGGTTACCTCGACATATTTTTTTCTGGTTTTGTCTTTCCGGTATTCGTTTATACAATAATTCACCGTTATTCTTCTGGCCCAAGCCATAAAAGGAATGTTCGGGTTTTGCTTTTCAATATTTTCAAGAATTCTAAAAAAGGACTCGTTCAATAAAATAGCAGCATCGTCTTTGTTGTTTGCAAATCGATAGCAGATACTAATTAAAGGGCTGAAGCATTGCTTATAAAGCTCTTCTTGAGCTTTTCTATCGCCTTTTTTACAGGCTTCTATAAGCTGCGGATTGGGATTCATTGACGGCTTTCGGTTCCTTTAATCTTTAAGTAGTTTTATACTATATTCCTTGGTTTTTGAACGAATATTTATCACATAAAATCCAGCTCGCCAAGTTGCTGTGTCAATTATTCGGGTTTCATTTTCTATTAAGTTAAAATTGGTAATAGGTTGTCCAAATAAATTGAAGACAATAATTTTAGCTTCTTGTGAACTATGGAGTTCTAGTTGGTTGGAAAATGGGTTGGGGAAGGCGCTGATATTCTTCTGTAAGGGTTCCGTTTTTTGATCAATTGAAACGAAACTATCATAGCTTATTCCTAATTGATTTGCTGTTATTATAAGCCCATCTATACTTTCGCTATTACTTGAAATTGTAACAGGAATTGGTTCAGTTGGAATTCCACATTGGTCCAACCAAATAAAATAGTTGCCAGGAGCTAGATTTTCGAAAATAAAATTATCGCTTGCATCCGCATATTTATAATCGATAGGAACCTCGTCTTTGTTAAGAAGATGAATACCCATTCCATCATAACCAGGGATTCTTAAACCCTCGTCTATCTTCAATTCGCCATTAATCACTGCCCTTCCTGTTTGGCTAGTTTCTTTTTTATTTAATTCTATGATCAGTGCTGTTGTATCTGAAATATGAGGTCCTATTACTAAACTATTCTTTGCCCAAGAAAAGCCTGAAGGATAGTAGGTCGCTGAAAATTGTTGTTGGTTTGTTGTTGGAATCGCCTTTAATAAATAATCAGAAGTAGTATCTTTCAAAAAAGAAAAGCGACCATTAGAATTCACTCGTAAAGTGTCTTTAAACAACATAGCTTGTTCAGGTATGCTATATTCATAACGAAGTAGTTGACACAGATTACCAGAAATAGGAACTCCATTAAGTTGAATTATACCGAAATAGGAGTTGGTTGGGGTTGAGCAATAATTGAAATTTGTGGTTATTGTATCTTGATGTGAGTAGAAAACAGAATCTTTAATGATGTTTGAATTGCAGTCGATAAGCCTGTAATCAATAGATTCACTTTTGTTTCTAACGATTGTTTTAGAATAATACCCCGTAGAATCTACTTCAAGCGTATCTTGAGTTTGAAATTGATTGAAACTGTACAATAGATATAATGGGGAAATGTATGGGTTGGGAACATTTTGAATGAATCCTTTTAAGGTCAAATTTTTTGTAACACAGCCATTTAAGTTTATTATAATAGTTAGAGTAGATGCTGTATCAAAAGGTTTAGTATCGCCGATTGAATCTCTTCGACACGTATCGATAAAGCTTGCTGTTACTGATCCGCGAATAAAGCGAGGTTTAATTGTCAACTCATATTGGCCAAGACTATCTGTTGCAACCAAAGTGTCGCCCAGTTGAGTATATTGAATCCTAACCCAAGTGCCTTGTACCGCAGGAACAGAATTATTGGTTACAAGACCTTTAATAACGACGGGAGCAGCATGTGTGCTGCCCCCAATCATTAATAAAAGAATTAGATATTTTAATTTCTGAATCAATTGACTAGTGCTTAGAAACTTTGAATGTTTTTGAAGCGTTTTCTGTTTGAACCTGAACGAAATAAGTTCCACTATTCAGTTGTGACATAGAAACTGAAACTTCAGAGGTGTTTTCTGCATTTACCGTTTCAATAGTTTTTCCTGTAATATCAACGATTGTGATAATCGCTCCATTCACAAGAGTTCCAAAATTGATAGTTAAGTTATCGCTTACTGGGTTAGGAAATCCCTTCCAAGCACCAGAGATAGACTCATTGACACTGCCTACAACTTCAACGTCAGTAGTAACACCAGAAGAGTTAATAGTAACTTTTACGCCTTCTTCTTTTTCTTTGTCAGCGCTTAGAGTAACCTCAGCAGAAACAGTAGGTAATCCAGATACTTCAGTGTATACAGTGTAAGTACCATAAGCTAAGTTGCTGATTTCAAATTTTCCTTTAGCATCAGAATAAGCATAAGCTACAGGGCTGTTGTTTTGCAACAACATTACTTGAGCTCCTACCACTGGATCGCCTTGAGCGCTTGACTTATTAGCTCCTTGAGAAACCAATCCACCAACAAAACCAGGTCCACCAGGATTCGTTCCTGTTTTCATCCAAATGTTTTTTGTGTGAGTTTGGTTATTACCTGTTGGAATAACTGCTGCACCTGACCACTTTAATGCACTATCGGCATATGTTGGTAAAGTAAAAGGGTGATTTAGGGCAGAAAAATTTAGAATAGCCTTAACTAGATACTGGGCATTACTATCCATTATAGTAAAAGTATAATCACCAAGTTGACCTATATTAACGGTATCAACTGACGTTAGCATCCCGCTATCTTTTTTAATTAAAAGAACTTTTCCGTTAGTAACAATTCCAGTACCTGGTGCACTAGTATAGACTGTACCAGAAACAGTTGAGTACTTATTTGTAGGTGGTAGAACATTCTTACAGTACGAAAAGTTCACCGATGCTTGTGGGCGCAATCTTGTAATCATGGTACTATCGACAAGAGTGTCGTTCTTGCAGTTTACCATCCAAACAAAGTAGGTTTGTGTGCCGCTCGCGCTAATGCTCATTGAATACGTTCCATTGGGCCCAATTGTAACTGCTTGAGCATTAGAAAAGGTAAAAACTCCACCTAAAGAGTCTGCATAAATTATTACTGTATCTCCGGCAGACATGTCGGAAACAGTTCCTGCAATCGTTACGTTGAACTGAGCTGAGGCTGAATAAAAGCCAAAAGCCATAAGGCAGGTTAATAATAGTGTGTTTAATTTTTTCATTTTGTTAGATTATAAATTTGAATTAATATAAAAATAAGACGTCTTGTGGTAGAATGACCGCAAGGTTGAGAAAGGTTTGGTTTTTTTAGAAAATAATTTTAACAACCTGATTGTAAGGTATTTAAAATTGGTAACGCAGGGCTAGTTTACCACCTAAACCAGAGATTTTGTTTGGTTTGATGTCTTTAAAAGCTCCAACAAGCGTACTTGAGTATACGGGTTGTGCAATTACAGAAATAGTCGGAGTAACATTATAACCAGCCCCAACAGCAATAGAATAGCTAAGAGTAATGGGGTTTAAGTCGGTTGAAGTAATGATTGTCTTTGAACTTTCAGCCTTATCATTGTACTTATAGCCATTGTAGTTGGTTAAAACACCTAATTGCAGTGCGGCATTTATATCTACAAAAAAGCGTTTGATTTCTATTTCATACCCAATTTGAATAGGAATGTTTAAATAATTAAGTTGATAAGCTAAAGCAATATTACTTTCTGTGACTTCTTTAAATGTTGTTCTTGTTGTGTCACTAACTGTAATAAAATTTGAATCTACTTGGTATACCGATGCACCAATATCGAAGTTTGAGTTATTGTTATTTTGGAACTCACTGATTTCATAATGAGAAAATGAACTATCAACATTGTCTAAATAGGTTGTGGAGTTAATATGCTCATTAGTACTTATATTTTCTTCGCTGAATTTATAGGCAAAAGTTTTTGAAATAGATGAAACTCCAATACCAGTAGCTATTTTAAATCCTTTGCGTTTCATCCCAACTAAAATTTCGCCACCACTCATACCGAAGGATTTAAACTCTTTTTCAAAGTCTTCTGGAATATTGTTTTGATCAACTATATCTGGATTCAAGTTGAGATAATACAAACCTCCTTGAATAAAATACTGAGTGAGCGAGCTTTGTTTGATTTTTTCTCCAAATTCAGTTTCATCAGCAAGCGGCCCATCAAGTTCTTCATGAGCAGTTTTAAAAGATATGCCTGCTATTTGCCTCGAATTGATTTTCGTGAATCTAGATAAAGTAATATTTTCAGTAGTTGGAGAAGATTTATCAAATTGAAACTCCTCTGAGTTGGTAGCTTGAATTGACTCATTTTCTAAAGAAACCAATGCATTAATATTTGCGGTTTCTTTAATTGTGGAATTAGAAGCAAGAACAGAAGATTCGGTTAAATTATTTTTAACTCGTAAAATCCTAAGAGATGAAGAAGGTTTATTTGCAGCTGTATTTTCTCCGTTTGTGCTTTGGATATCCGTTTGTATTTCGGTTCTAATAGAAACAGTATTTAGGTCAAGTAAACCAAGGGCCTTAGAGCCATCTTTAACAGCCTGTAATTCAGTAATATTTTGAGAAGAGACTGCTGTTGGTGTGATATTTAACTGATCGGTACTAACAGAGAATCCAGCAACGATAACCGCAAGAGCACCAAGGATCTTTCCAAAAGAGCCCCCGCCTTTCGATGGACCAAGTCTAGACTCAAGGTCTTTCCAGTATTCATTTTTATAAGAGTACTCTTCAACCCTAAAAGCGGACTTAAAGAGCCTGTCGATATCGTGTAGGCTCATAGAGCGATTCTGCTAATTCTATTTTGTGACTCAATAATCATTTCCTTAAGCTTACCTCGGGCATTATTTAAATGCCATTTAGAGGTACCCTCCGAAATTTTTAGAATCTCAGCAATCTCCTTATGTGTATAACCTTCAAGTATGTACAACTGAAACACTTCTTGAGAACTTGCTGGAACTTTAACTAAAAGCTCTTTGAGCTTCTTTAGCGTAATTCCAACGTGATCTTCTTCCTCGATTTCGAAAGCATGTATGCTAGGTTCTCTAACATATTCATCGTCATAAGAAAGAATAACCGGTTTTGCGCGATTTTTCCTATAATCATTGATACAACAATTAATTGTAATGCGCTTAGCCCAAGCTTCGAAAGGAACGCTAGGATCTAGAGATTCTATGTTTGTTAAAATTTTAAGAAAGGCATCGTTTAAAATTGCAACACCATCCTCTTGATTGTTCTTGTAACGCATGCATATACTAAGCAAAGGCTGAAAGCAAGTTTGATAAAGAGACTGTTGAGCCTTACGCTCTCCCTTTATGCAAGCTTTTATCAATTTATCTTTTACTACTATTCGCATATTAACGTTTTATCGTTTTTGTTACTTTTCGAACCTGATCTTTATCAAACCTATAAATCACGTAAACACCTCGTTCCCAGAGTGCAGTATTTATAGTAGACGAAGAAAAAGGCGAAAGGGTTGCCTCATGAACAATTTTTCCAGGAATGTCTTTTATTATTAACGAATTAGCGTTATCAAGATTTGAACGAATTTGCAGTTTGTTTTCGAATGGTGTTGGGAAAACAGAGAGACCTTTTATTAAATCATTTTCGGTGGCTCCTAGCGATAGGACTTCATAAGAAACCTCTTGTTTGGAAATAATAATTGTATACTCTGATAGCACTGAGTTTGGGTTTAAAGTAAAAGAAGGAGCGTTAGTTGGAAGCCCTACAACATCTGTGTGCATTGTGTAATTTCTTGCCGGAACATTGGAGAATTGAAAGCGCCCACTTTCGTTGCAATTTGTATAATCAACCAATTCTAATGTTTCATTCAATAAGTATATAGTGTGCGGCTTATATCGATTAATTCTTTGGTCTTTTACTTCACCAGTAATATCGGAATTCCCGGTTGATTTTACCAAGGACTTTACTGGAATATTAATGTGTCGAATGGAATCGCCCATAAACGAGATTACTTCAGCACTATTCCAATACAATGAATTCCCATAATAATTTGGGATAATGGGTAATGAATTTTTTGGAACGGCTTTAAGAATGTATTGGTTTCCTCGACTTAACAAGAACTGAAATACACCTTCAATATCGGTAGCTTGTTTTTCTAATAAGTTAAGTTGCATACTTCTTTTGTCGTACTCAAACAGGTACAAGTTAACATCATTCTTTTTAAATAGAATGTTTTCATTGATCACCCTTCCTGTCAATATTTTGAAATTACCTCCAATACAATATTGAAAGTTTAAATTACAAGTATCATTCACAGAGTAGAACGTCGATTTTTCTACGTTTTGTCCGTCACAGTTTTTAATGGATGCGTACAATAATCCGCTTGATTGAGAGGCAACGGTAAGAGTCTTAAAGTAACGCCCCATGCTATCTGCTACTGTGCTATCACTAATATTATGGGGTGAGTTAAAAGAGAAGCGAACTATCGCATTGGGAAGAGGCTTACCTTGATAAAAAACGCTACCTTTTATAGTTGTAGTTTGAATAAACTCACAAAGCTTGAAGTTAAGAATTGCCGTCGTTGTAATTGAGCCATATTCTTTGAGCAGCGACAGTGTATCACCAAGACAATTTTTGGTATATCCTACAAAAATCCCGTCATTATCAGTTGGGAATAATTTGATGGTGTAATTTCCTCTGCTGTCGGTAACTGCATTGGTATCAATCCCTGAGCCTTTAAAATAAACTTTTTGAAATCGAATAGGACTTCCGATTTGGGTAACCTTTCCCGACAGGTCTATTGATGAGTGTGCAGTTTGAGGGACAACAAGAGTTGTTACTGCCAGTAGTAATATTGATAAGAGTTGTTTCAAATTCTATGGTGTACATTTTATGTACGCTAAATAACTGCAAGGGTTGGTATTAAAGAGATTATCGGTATGCCGCAGTTATATTTTGCGTGAACAAAAATTTAATATTGTCTTTCAGAATACTCAGTTTATCACCGAGCTCAAATAACTCAATAGGAATTGTTCCCGTGCCAGTTAGCATGTAAATATTTAAATTACTTGTTTTCTTACTTGTAACAAGAAGCTTTAAATCTATTTTCTCCGATATCCCATTTATGGTGGCAAAACAAGTTACTTCAACATATTCGTTTTGGCGACTTTGAAAATCAAGCATCAAGGGATCGATAATCATTTTAAAAACAAAAGCATCAAATTCTGCGATTTCAATTGCTTTATCAAATTCTACATTATCAGACTTTATAGTAACTGGATCAAAGGTAATGGTGGTGCTATTTGCAATAGGATCCATTTGAACATCAGCTTCTCTTGAGCTAGCATTAATCGCAACGTCATTATAATTTATAGCCTTTAACTCAATAATGATAGCTCCAGTCTGTAAAGATTGAGCACCAAGGTTTGAAGCCTGAAGAATTACGATTAACGAAATAAATAAACGGGCTATTTTAGTATTCATAAATTTTTATTTAGAATGCGACCCATCACAAAACGCTGCGTTTTGAGTTCCCTTACAAAGACACAGGGCATAGGTTTTAGTTTCTTCAGCTTGAAATACATGCGGCGTATGTTCACTTCCTTTATGCGAACCGTCGCACCAAGGCTGGTTTGTTGAATGCCCACAAGAACACCAAGCGTAAGTTTTTCCTTTTTCTAGTTCTAATAAAGTGGGTTTGTTGTCCGCTTTTTTAATTTCCATAAGTTTTATCTTTAGAACGGAAAGTTAACAAAGAATTAGGATCAAATTATAACGTATAGACACCGCCTGGAAGCGATTTTATAGCTCCTTTTAGTTCCAAAGAAAGCAAAGTACTGGCCACGTCACCTGAATTTAGTTTAACCAATGCAGATAATTCATCTCTTCTAATGGTCTGATGTTCGATTACAATATCACGAATTTGACTTTCATTTGCTGATAAGTCAATAAACATTTCCATTTGTGGAGCCGAATTTTTTGAGGTCGCTTCCCAGCCCATTGCCTTAACAAGGTCATCCGAGGACTGAATCATTGTGGCCACGTTTCTTTGAATTATCAAATTGCACCCTTCAGAGCAAATGTCAGTGACTTTTCCTGGTATTGCAAATACATCACGGTTATATCCAGAGGCTTGATATGCTGTTATCAAGGCCCCGCCACGTCTTTTTGACTCTATAACCAGGGTTGCATCCGACATTCCTGCAACAATCCTATTTCTTCTTGGAAAGTTTTCCTTGTGTGCAATAGTTCCACTGATAAATTCAGATAGAACACCGCCGTTCTCTTCCATTTGTTTTGCGAGTCCAGCATGTTCTCTTGGATAAATCATATTTAATCCATGAGCAACTGTCCCAATAGTTTGCAGGCCATTTTTTACAGATGCCTGGTGAGCTTCTGCATCAATCCCAAAGGCAAGTCCACTGCAAATAAGTACGCCGTAATCTTTAAGTCCCGCAACAATATTTTGAGTTATCTCTTTTCCATAAGGCGTTGCCCTTCTAGTTCCGACAATACTTAAAACCTTTGATGGGTTCGCGTTTATTTTTCCTTTGGAATAAAGAATTATTGGATGATCGGGGCAATGTAGAAGGCGCCTGGGAAAATTATCGTTTTCGTAATAATGAACCTGAATTTTGTTTTCTTCAATAAACTTTAATTCTTTTTCGGCACGATCAAATACGGAGGTATTGTTCAGTGCCCTTGCAGCATGAAGACCTATGTCAGGAATTTTTGTGAGAATTGATTTCCGTTCAGAAAAAACAGCTTTTGCAGAACCACAATGTTTGATTAAGGATTTTGCTTTTACCGGCCCAATTCCGTCAATTAGTGAGAGTGCAATTTCGAAAAGAAAGGAAGGCTGGATGGTGGTAAGTATTTATTATTCTCTAAAACCAAGAATGATTGAAACACAGCCACTTGCAGGAATATCTGTTAGGTTTTCAGGGTTTTCAGGGGCAATAATACTAACCATTAAATCCTGTGTTGAGTTAACTCTGAAGTCCCAGTAGTTTTTTTGTGCTTCTTGAGAATTGAACAATACATTTCCATCGTTGTCACGAACTTTAAAATGAACTCCCGCACCAAGAACTTCGTGTGAGCAAACCATGAGCCTATAATCCAATAATGAATAGAACGTCATCATTAAACTCGCCGAATCACCTTCAAATAGGGTAGCGTTGTTTATTTGACCATTATTGGTAAAGGGTGCTAGTTTGGGTAAACACTGTTTTTCTGTAAACCTTTTGCACTGAGCATTGGCAGTACTTGAAAGTATTAAAAACCCTATTGATATAGCCAGAAAATATTTAAAGAGTCCCATGTCTTATCTATTTAATGTACTTAGTTCTAATGATACTTACTTGTTCAATAATTTCTTTTAATGTTCCTTCAGGATAGGTATATGTTTTTGTACTTCCAACAGTTTCAATGCCATTTTCATCAACCTCTTTAGTCTCTCTTACCATCTTCATTTCAATTTTGTCAAACGAAGTCTTTAAAAGTATTAGGTCGTCTGTCATTTCCTTAAGAACCTTAGGATCTTTAAAGGAGAGTAAGTATTTTATTAACTGTTTTAATGAAATACGTTGCTCGGCGATACGCTCGGCAAGAGGGTCTGATGAGTTATTAGCATCGACTAACGAACACGCGATGTGAAGTCCTTCAATCCAACCACCAGCCGCAACCAATGACGCAACACTTTCTCTATCGTTTTCTTTTAATTGAGCATTTGCATGCCAATAGGATTCAGAAAGATATTTTAAAACAGAATCTTCACTATTAATATTCTTTTCAATTGTTTCAATGAATTCAGGAGTAAAAATATTGCTTAAGCTTAACTCTTCAGATAGTTTTTGAACCGTTGCAAAGTATTCCAAACAATCCTGTTGTTGCATAAATGAGTTAGCATAGCTTAAGTCGGCAACAAAAATCCCTAATGCTATTGCCTTTCTCACAGAGGTACTGTATCCTGTTGCATTCGAACTTGGATTTAAGAATTCCTTATTATAAATCGCACCTGATTTTTTGAGAATTCGAGCAGTCTCTATTGGAGATGGAAGAGCGAAAAAGACAATTTTAGCTCGTTGGAATCGAGCCTTGTCTTTAGTGTTAACATTTAAATCGGGATCAACCAATTTGTCTGTTGGTGGATTTTTTGTTGGTGTATTATCACCACATCCTATTGCGAAAAACGACAAGGAAGTGATAAGTGCGAAGTATTTAATTGACTTGAAAATCATACGATACTCATTAATTTAGCTATCCTAGCAAATGTAGTAATTATTCCAATCTAGCATTTTAGCAATTTAAATGAATATTTAATTGGTGTTAACCGTGTTATTTTCGCCAAATGAATTTTACCGATACCCATTGTCATATTTATTCTGAGCAGTTTGATGGAGATCAAAACGAAGTAATAAAAGCATCGATTGCCACCGGAATTAATCGTTTTTTATTGCCAGCAATTGACTCAACTTATAGCGAAAGACTTTTAAAACTCGCCTCAAATTACCCGAATCAAATTTTCCCAATGTTTGGTCTTCACCCTTGCTCTGTAAAAGAAAACTGGAGAGAGGAACTTAGGCTAGTTGAGCAATATTTATTTGATAATCCAACTAATTTAAAACCAGTAGCTGTTGGTGAAATTGGTTTGGATTTGTATTGGGAGAAGTCATTTTTAGAGCAACAAATTGAAGCCTTGGAGATTCAAATTAGTTGGGCAAAAGAACTGAGATTACCAATTGTAATTCATGTTAGAGATGCTTTTGAAGAAATATTTAAAGTCATTGATAAATTAAACGATGACACATTAACTGGCGTATTTCATTGTTTTACGGGAAATTTGGACCAAGCAAACCATATTTTGGGTTACGGAGGCTTTAAATTAGGTTTAGGTGGAGTCCTAACATTTAAAAATTCGGGACTGGATAAAACGATTGAGCAGGTTGATTTAAAACATTTGATACTAGAAACTGACAGCCCTTATTTAGCGCCGCACCCCCATCGAGGGAAAAGAAATGAGCCGTCTTATTTAATGCTGGTTGCAAAAAAGCTTGCTGAAGTAAAGGGGGTCTTATTGGGGGAGGTTTCTGAGGTTACTGAGAGAAATACAAACGAAATATTCTTTCCAAATCAATTGGAAGGTTAAATTTGGTTTTTACACTTAAAAAGGCTTGAACGAAACAATTTTAATAATTTACACAGGTGGAACCATTGGAATGATCCAAGATCCAAAAACGCTTTCGTTAAAGCCTTTTAATCTTGAACATCTTTTAGAGACTATTCCTGAATTAGAAAGATTCAACTTTAACATACACTCAAGTTCGTTTGACGAACCAATAGACAGTTCGAATGCAACACCTGAATTGTGGTCTCATTTGGTTTCTATAATCAGTGATAATTACGAAAAATACGACGGTTTTGTCATTCTGCATGGTACTGACACTATGGCTTACACAGCTTCTGCGTTGAGTTTCGCCTTAGAAGGTTTATCTAAGCCGGTTGTCATAACAGGCTCACAATTGCCTATAGGTATGTTGCGGACCGATGGTAAAGAAAATTTAATTTCTTCCATTGAAATTGCAGCTACTCTTCCCCAAGTTTTTGCGGAAAAGAGAGGTGAAGTTTGTATTTATTTTGACGGGTTTTTATTTAGAGGTAATCGCACTATAAAATCATCTACTCAGCATTTTGAAGCTTTTGAGTCTCCTAATTTCCCTGCTTTGGCGGAAGTAGGAGTAGACGTAAAGTTTGATTTAGATCATTTTTTGGAGAAAAGAGATGAGCCATTTTGCTCAAAGAATAAGTTTTCCGATGCGGTTGGGGTACTGTATTTGTTTCCTGGAATTACGATGGATACTGTAAAAGCAACCTTTTCTAATTCCAATAATCAACTTTACATAATGCGCACTTTTGGTTCCGGAAATGGCCCCACGAATGATTTGTTTTTAGATTTTTTAGAAACCCAAATTAATCAAGGAAAAGTAATCTTGAATATAACCCAATGTGACAGGGGTGCTGTTGATCAAGGAAAGTATGAGTCTAGTGGAGCCTTTAAAAAGATTGGTGTTATTGGAGGATTAGACATGACGTTTGAAGCAGCAATAACAAAAGCGATGTTTTTATTAGGACAAGGTTTTTCTGGCGAAGAATTGAAACATAAATTGACCGAGCCAATTTGTGGCGAATTATCGATATGAGTTTTCTGACACAAAATAAAAACGAGGTTTTATTAATAGGACTCTTAGGTATGCTGCTGTATGTAAATACCTTAGGTCACGGTTTTGTGCTTGACGATAAAATTGTGATCACCGAAAATCAATTTACTAAACAAGGTGTTTCTGGAATCAAAGACATTTTTACGCACGATAGTATGACCGGTTTTTTTGGGAAAGACAAAAACCTAGTTGCAGGCGGAAGATACCGGCCATTAAGCATGGCTGTTCACGCATTGGAGTGGGAGCTATTTGGAGAACGGCCATTGGTTTACCATTTTATAAATGTCTTATGTTACGCATTCACTGGAATTCTACTGTTTTTTGTTTTGTTGCAGTTTTTTCCAAACGGTGAAAAATCAATTTATGGATTGGCTTTTATTGCAACTGCAATATTTGTCGCCCATCCTCTGCATACAGAAGTGGTAGCCAATATAAAGAGCAGAGATGAGCTACTGAGTATTTTGCTAGCCTTGCTATCATTCGGTTTAGTTTTAAAATGGCTAAAAAATCAAAATGCGAGCTTGCTGTTTGTATCTGCGTTAATTTTCTTGCTCAGTTTGTTATCAAAGGAGTCGTCAGTTGTCTTTGTCGGAATTGTTCCATTGGCGATTTATGCTTTAATGCCAAAAAGAACAATAAAAGAAGTGCTCCTTGCAACGTCTCCATTTTTTTCAATGACCCTCGTTTATCTTGCTATTCGTTTTGCCGTTATTGGTTCTGTAAACACTAAAATTGCAAGTGAGTTAATGAATAATCCATTTTTAAACGCGAGTTCTAGTGAACAATACGCGACGATCTTTTTGACACTTATTTATTACTTGAAACTTTCTTTTTTCCCTCACCCACTAACACACGATTACTATCCAACCCAAATTCCTATTGTTGGGTGGGACGATAGTTTAGTGATTCTTTCTGTAATTGTACATCTCGTTTTATTTGGATTTGGAATACTTGGACTGATAAAAAGGAACATATGGGGTTTTGTCATATTCACATATTTCGGGGGACTCCTGCTTTATTCAAACCTTTTGTTTCCAATTGGTACTTTTATGAATGAAAGGTTTTTGTACGTTCCAACAATTGCAATTTCAGTGCTACTTGCTTGGTTTATTTTAAAAATAAAAGCGGCAAAGATTAGTTTGGGTGTTGCTTCTGTTCTTGTGTTACTGTATAGTTTTAAAACTGTGGATAGAAACTTTGCGTGGGAAACCGACGAGACTTTGGCCCTCACTGATATTAAAGTTTCATCAGAAAGCGCAAAATGTAATATGGCAGCAGGATTGGCTAAAATTGATTTATCGAAGGAAGAAAAAAGTGAAGCTAAAAAGAAAATTCTTTTATTAGAGGGAGTTAAATACCTGCGACGCTCGTTAGAAATTTATCCAACCTATTTTCCACCTATGATTCTTTCAGGAAATGCATATAGTATGCTCAAAGAATATAAAACAGCATATTCGTTTTACGAAAATTGCTTGAGAATGAGCCCTAGAGACAATAACACGTTGCAAAACTTGGAATATGTTGCACAAGAGGCGACTGCAGATGGACAATTTGAAATAGCAAAAGATGCAATGTTATTGTATTTAAAATACAGAGAAGGTAATGCTGGTATAAACGAAAAGCTTGGCGAATTGTACGGAAAGAACTTGCAACAACCTGCTATAGGGCTGCCTTATTTAATAAGGGCTAATGAGTTAAATCCCAATGATGATGGTATCGTACAGAAAATTGGAGTTGCTTATGCACTTAGTGGGAACAATAATGAAGCGATAAACTGGTTTGAGAAGGGTATTATACTAGATTCATTGAATGCGAGGTTGTATCTTAATGTTGGTATTGCATATCAGTATGAAGGAGATCTGGTTAAAGCACAAGAATATATAGATAAAGCGTTTCAGTTAGAGCCAGAATTAAGAAATGGACAAGGAGAGTAATGTCATCAAAACTTTAACTCATAAGGATAAGCGTTTGTGATAATAAATATTTTGTAATTTGCGGCCGCTTAAAGTGGTTCGCCACTATATAAAGTAAGAATTAAAGGAGAGGTGCAGGAGTGGCTGAACTGGCTCGCTTGGAAAGCGTGTAAACCTCATAAGGGTTTCGAGGGTTCGAATCCCTCTCTCTCCGCGAAGAGTATGTAATTAATAATAGAATAATAAACAAGTAAACAATTCAAACAAAAATAGATTATGAATAAGGTATTCTCAATTTTGGCTGTATTTGCCCTCCTAAACTTCGGGTATGTATCCAATTCTTTTGCTCAGGAAGAAAATACTGAAGCAACAACAGAAGAAGTAACTGATTCGGCAACTGAAGCCGTAACAGAAGAACCAATGGTCGAAGAAGCACCAATGGAAGAAGCTGCCGCTGCTCCAGTAGAGGAAGAGGAAGTTGTTCCTGAAAAGGGTTTTCACCAAGTAGTTAAAGACAAGTTTATTGCTGGGGGTCCTGGTTTTATGTCTTTTGTATTGGTTTGTTTGATTCTTGGTCTTGCTATTTGTATCGAAAGAATTCTTTACTTAACTATGGCTACAACAAACACAAAACAATTAATTGAAAACGTTGAAGCTGCACTTAAGAGTGGTGGAGTTGAAGCAGCTAAAGAAGTTTGTAGAAATACAAAAGGTCCCGTTGCCTCGATATTCTATCAAGGACTAGATCGTTCTTCTGAAGGTATCGATATGGTTGAGAAATCAGTTGTTGCATACGGTTCAGTTCAAATGGGACTTATGGAAAAAGGACTTTCTTGGATTTCATTGTTTATCGCTCTTGCTCCAATGCTTGGTTTCTTCGGAACGGTAGTAGGTATGATTGGTGCGTTTGATGCGATTGCACAAGCAAATAACATTTCTCCAGGTATTGTTGCTGGTGGTATTGGGGTTGCATTGATTACAACGGTTTCAGGACTGTTAGTTGCGATGGTTCTTCAAGTATTTTACAACTACATTGTCGCAAAAGTTGATTCTATTGTAAACGATATGGAAGACGCTTCTATCTCATTGGTTGATTTGTTAATCAAGCACCAATCTAAAGCTTAGAGTATGGAGAAGATAAGTTCAATTATACTTTATGTTTTACTTGCACTAGGCGCACTAGTATTTTTACTGGGCGTTGTGGGGGGTAGTTATGAGCCAATGATTTTTATGGCTTATATCTTCTCATTCATAGCTGCAGGTGGAGCATTGGTAAGCGCAGGTCTAGGAGCTGCCGCTAAACCAGAATCTATTAAGGGTGCTGCAGTGGGAATTGGAGCAATGGTTTTAATTCTTGGAATTTCGTATGTATTAGCAGACGGAACTGTTTTAGAATATTACCCAGAAGGAACGACAGAAAGTGCTACTAAATTGTCAGATGCAGGATTATACGCATTGTACATTCTTACATTTTTGGCAATTGCTAGTGTACTTTATTCAGGATTGGCTCGTTACATTAAACGATAAAGGAAAAAATTATGGCTGGAAAAAATGCCCCACCCGAAATAAATGCTTCTTCGATGGCGGATATCGCCTTCTTACTATTAGTGTTCTTTTTGGTAACAACTACCATGGATACTGATTTGGGGTTGTCGAGGTTGTTACCTCCTCCGCTTCCTGAAGATATGCCAAAGCCACCTGAGATTAAGCAAAGAAATATTTTTGAAGTCTTGGTAAATTCAAATGATCAGTTGTTGGTTGAAGGTGAGATTATGCAAGTTGCAGAGCTTACAGAGGCAGCGAAGGAGTTTATTGCGAATCCAAATGATGACGTAAAACTACCGGCTAAAATCCTCAAGGAGGTCGACTTTTTTGGAAATGTTGAAGTTTCTAAACAAGTAATTTCCCTGCAGAATGACAACGGGACTTCTTATAACATGTACATCCAAGTTCAAAACGAATTGGCTCGGGCATACAACGAGCTCAGAAATGAGCTGGCTATGGAGAAGTTTGGTAAAACCTATGATTATTTCTTGGAAACTAAAGACAAGGATAAGGTAAAAGCAATTCGTAAAATCTATCCGCAACGTATTTCAGAAGCGGAACCTAAAAATGTTGGAGGAGCTCAATAATGTCTAAATTCAACAAAAACAAAGAGAAAGCAACACCACAAGTATCAACAGCTTCATTGCCTGATATTGTATTCATGTTGTTATTCTTCTTTATGGTTTCTACGGTTATGCGTGAAGTTGATTTGAAGATTGTTATGCAATCTCCAGAGGCAACTGAGATCAAGAAATTGGAAAACAAAAACTTGGTAAACTATATTTACATAGGCTCACCTTTAGAGACTAAAATTTATGGTACTACTCCTAGAATTCAACTGGATGATGCTTTTGCAAATGTGAAGGATGTTCAACCTTACATTGAAACTAAGCGTTCTGAAGTTAATGAAGCTGAAATTCCGTTATTGACTACTTCACTTAAGGTGGATGGCGATACAGAAATGGGAATTGTTACTGATGTTAAACAAGAATTAAGAAAAGCTCAGGCTTTAAAGATTTCTTATTCTACTCGTGAAAAAGTAGTTAAACAGTAATTTCGAATTTATTATATTTAAGAAAGGGGCTTTATGCCCCTTTTTTTGTACTTAAAAGTCAAAATATCCGTTGGTCATAACAATATCTTTGAAGAGTGCTGGGTTTTTGTAAAAACTACTTTTTTGTTTTTGTTCTTTTTGTGCTTTCGAGTCAGTTAGCACAAGCTCAATCATCCACGCAATCCAAACAAATATCCAATTCGACCGATACTGTTTTATTGGACTCCCTTTCGTTAATTGAATCTTCCTTTTCCTTGCAAGACGCTAATGGTAAAGCAATCGACTCCAACCTTTATGCATTGGACTATTTGAATGGAAGACTAATTTGGAATCAGGATAAGATTAAATCACCAATTCAAGCAAAAGCGAGTTATAAAACCTTTCCATTTGCCTTTTACAAACCATATTCTAGGAAGAATTCAGACATAATTCAATCTCGGAATTTTGTGGCCAATAATCCTTTTCGCTATTCCGTGCAGCCGAAAACCACTTCAGAGCTTATGGAATTAGGAGGCATTGAAAAAAGTGGTAGTATTAGTCGTGGAGTAGGGTTTGGAAACAATCGGGATCTCAGTGTAAGTTCAAGCCTAAACCTTCAATTCTCTGGAAAAATTGCAAGCAATTTATTTGTGACTGCGGCGATTTCTGATGAAAACATTCCCATTCAACCCGAAGGAAATACGCAGCAATTGCAAGACTTTGATCAAGTTTATATCAAAGTGTATAACGACATGGCCAGTCTTACCGCAGGAGATTTTAGATTGGAAAGCGGGAATAGTTACTTCATGAAGTACAATAAAAAGGCACAAGGACTGACTTCAAGTTTGAAGGTGGATTTGCCTGTTAACCAATCGAAGAACGATTCAATCGGACACAAACCACCTCAAATGAATATTCGATTAAGTGGAGCCATTTCAAGAGGAAAATTCGCGCGAAATGTAGTTCAGGGAGTAGAAGGCAACCAAGGCCCTTATCGGTTGAAAGGAGAAGAGAATGAGCCTTTTATTATCATTCTGAGTGGAACAGAAAGAGTGTATATCGACGGAAAGCTGCTTACTCGTGGTCAGAGCGAAGATTATATAATTAATTATAATACCGCAGAAATCTCTTTTACAGCGCGACAGCTTATTACAAAAGACAAAAGAATAATTATTGAATTTCAGTACAGTGATCAGAATTTTACTCGGACATTATTTCAGCTTAGTGATGAGTTTAAGTACAAAAAATTGGAGTTGAATTTTAATTTGTATTCTGAACAAGATGCTAAGAATCAGAGCTTGCAACAAGATTTGAGCGATGAGCAAAAGTTTATTTTATCCGAAGCAGGAGATAGTTTAGACCAAGCATTTTCGAATAGCGCCAAACAAGTAGAATTTACCGAAAACGAGGTGCTTTATAAATTAACCGATAGCTTGGGGTACGATTTTGTTTTTGTGTTTTCGGCTAATCCTGACAGTGCAAAATGGAGAGTTACGTTTACCAATGTTGGCCTTGGAAATGGAGATTACATTCTATTGAATTCGACGGCAAACGGAAGAGTATTTCAATGGGTAGAACCCTCATCTTTTGGTTCACGAGGAGATTATGCGCCGATAGTAATTTTGTACAGTCCAAAGCAGCGGCAGCTATTCTCTTTAGGAGGTAAGTATGAGTTTTCAGATATTTCGGAAGTAACATTTGAAGGAGCGATTAGCAATAATGACATCAATACTTTTTCTACCGAGGATGCCGATAACGATATTGGTTATGCGTTTAAAACAGAGTGGAAAAAAGGATTTAGATTATCTACGAAAGAAAAAGGGTGGGTGCTGAGCCCTATAGTTGGAATTGAACATTGGGGCAGTAATTTTACCGAAATTGAGCGTATACGAACTGTTGAATTCTATAGAGATTGGAACATCAGAAACCTGAACTTAACGAATGAACAGAACATTTATCACGGTGGCATTTTATTGCAACAAAAAAAGAATACCAATATTCAATACAAGTTTCAAGGTTTTGATGCGGAGAGTGATTTCACTGCGCAGCGACATAATTTGAATGCTTCAATTGTTTACAAAGGAATATCGGTGAAGGTGGATGCAAGTGCTATGGAATCAGGTGGAACCTTGTCCAATACCAGTTTTACGCGCCACAAAGCATTGGTAAAAAAGAAAGTTGGCAAGCTCAATTTGGGGTATAAAGACGACCGAGAAGACAACAGAATTAAGGACCTAATTTCAGATACATTGTCGGCTTCAGCATACCAGTTTTGGGAACGGGAATACTTTCTAGAGTCCTTAGACAGCACTAAAAATTACTACAAAGTTTTCTTCGGACATCGAGAAGATTATAGAAGTTCAGAGAATGAAATGAAAATGGCAACTTATGCCGAAAACTACGGAGCAGAATACCAATGGCGCAGTTTCAAACCGTTTACCGCTGGAATAAAAGGAGTGTATCGAGAACTACAAATTCGAGATGATAAATTGACGGTTGATAAACCCGATCAGAATTTTTTGAGTCGAGTAGAGTACAATTTACGCCTCTGGAAAGGCGCACTTACTGCGGGTTCATTTTACGAGGTTGGTTCAGGTTTGGAAGCAAAAA
>Ga0307998_1000180_pt1 | contig 36129 bp, 34 predicted proteins | sample Davwhametageno37_FD_203147 | JGI IMG/M metagenome (GOLD analysis project Ga0307998, IMG submission 203147) | Marine microbial communities from Davis Island wharf, Antarctic Ocean - #37 | ecosystem: Environmental > Aquatic > Marine > Unclassified | place: Antarctic Ocean: Davis Island wharf... | reverse complement strand
TGAGAGAAGCTTATCGTTTAAACAAAAATGAATTTTATGATTCTCTTAAAGCTCAAAATAGAACTCTAATTTTTAGTTTTATTTACCTAGGAAATAAACCTATTACCTATACAGTGATAGAAGAGAAAATAATTGTACTTTTAAAACGTTTAACAGATAAAAGTGATTAAAATTTTGAGTTCCATTTTGATATTTTTCGTGAGAATTTATCAATACGTTATTTCACCTATTTTACCAACATCTTGCAGATATACTCCAAGTTGCTCGGTTTATACGGTAGATGCTATCAAAAAACATGGCCCTTTAAAAGGTACATGGCTTGGTGCAAAAAGAATTTTATCCTGTAATCCTTGGGGAGGACACGGACATGATCCTGTTCCATAACCACAATAAAAAAAGAATGAAAAAAATTTATTTATCCCTTATTTTACTTTCAATTTCTGCACCTTATTTTTCTCAAGAAGAAACTACAGATGACTATTTTGAAATATCTAAAAACCTAACTATTTTTAGTGAAGTCTATAAAAACATAAACTTATATTTTGTAGATGAAACTAATCCTGGTGAGTTAATGAAAACTGGTATTGATGCCATGTTAAAATCACTAGACCCTTACACTAATTACATTCCAGAGTCTAATATTGAGGATTACCGAATGCAACAAAGTGGACAATATGGAGGGATTGGTTCTTTGATAAGAAAAAGTGGAGAGTTTGTTCAAATTACAAATCCTTACGAAAATTTCCCTGCTCAAAAAGCAGGACTTAAGGCAGGAGATTTAATATTAGAAATAGACGGACAATCTATTAAAGGAAAAACCTCAGGCGAAGTAAGTGACTTATTAAAAGGAGCCAAAGGAACTGATTTATCTATTAAAGTAGAAAGACTTAAGGAAGACAAACCTCTTACTTTTAATGTAACCAGAGAGATAATAAAAATACCTTCGGTACCACATGAAGATGTATTTAGTGATGGAGTTGGTTATTTAAAACTAACTCAATTCATGAATACTTCTACTCAAGAATTAACTACTTCTTTTAAAAAATTAAAAAGCGAAAAGAAAATCACAAGTTTGATTCTTGACTTAAGAGGAAACCCAGGTGGATTACTTAATGAAGCTGTGAGTATTGTAAATATGTTTGTGAAGCAAGGTTCTAAAGTAGTTGAAACTAAAGGGAGATTGAAACAGCATAGTTTCATCTATTTTGCTCGTGAAAAATCTCTTGATTTAGACATACCAATTGTAGTTTTAATTGATGGTGGTTCGGCATCAGCTTCTGAAATTGTATCGGGTACTTTACAAGATTTAGATAGAGCTGTTGTTATTGGTAACCAATCTTTTGGAAAAGGATTGGTACAACAAACACGAAACATGGAATACAATTCGATTGTAAAACTTACAATTGCTAAGTATTACACACCAAGCGGAAGGTGTATCCAAAGGTTAGATTATTCTGACAGGAACACAACAGGTAAAGGCGCTACGATTTCTGATACTTTGGTAAAGAGTTTTACAACAGCAAATGGCCGACCTGTTACTGATGGTAGAGGAATTACTCCAGATATTGAATTGGATAAAAAATCATATACATCAATCAGTTATTCACTAATTAGTAAAAATATAATTTTTGATTACGCTACGGATTACTTTTATTCTCATGATAAAATTACTGAAGCAAAAGATTTTTCTATCTCGGATGTTGAGTATAATGAGTTTGTGAAATTTGCTTTATCCAAAGAGTTTGAATACACAACTGGAAGCCAAAAAGTACTAGAAAGACTTCAAGAATTAGCAAAAGAAGAACAGTATTATGAATCTTCGAAAGAGGAATTTGAAACTTTGATAAACAATCTTTCTCCAAATAAAGAGAGAGACTTAGCGAAGTTTAAAGCTGAAATAAAATCATTAATCGAAGCAGAAATAGTTGGCAGATATTATTATCAAAAGGGCCAGGTTTCTTATAGCCTTGCCAATGATGAGTTTATTAAAAAAGCTGTCGAGATATTAGGTGATAAAGACCAATACAACAAAATTCTTAAACCTTAAAAAGGTATTGTAAACAGTATGTTAAAGAAAGGGAAAAAACTCATTTCGTTTGTAACTGGTTATTGGACTCATGTTTTTTTCTTGAGTTTAATAGTTGTTGGAATGCCTTTTTCTAAGTTTTTGATGAGCTTGGGAACCATAGCGCTTATTGTTAATTGGCTTTTGGAAGGAGGTATTAAAGCTAAATTCAAAAAGTTTTTTTCTAGTAAAATAGCTTTGTTTTCAACTGGTGTTTATCTACTTTTTGTTTTAGGTTTACTGTACACTCAAGATTTAAATTATGGCCTTAATGACTTAAGGATAAAGCTTCCTTTATTAGCGTTTCCAATAATTTTTTCTTCTAGCCACAGGTTAAAAAAAACTCATTATTTTTTAGTCGTTAGACTATTTGTACTATCGGTACTTGCCAGTACTATTTATGGATTTTTGGTGTATCAAGGCCTTGTTCCTGCTAAAAAAGAAATAGCTCAAATACGAGATGTATCTCAGTTTATTTCGCACATTAGACTTTCATTAATGATTGTGCTTAGTTTGTTTTTAATCCCTAAGCTATTCAATAATAAGCTCATCAATATGGTGTTTGGTATTACTGCCAGTCTTTGGTTGTTGTATTTTTTATCCTTTATGGAGTCTGCAACTGGTCTTATTCTTGGTTTTGTAACGTTATTCTTCATTTCGCTTTATTATCTCTTTAAGAAAAAAAGCTTGTATGGTTTTGCCATGTTGGCCCCACTTTTTCTGGGTGCACTTATTCTAGGTAATCATTTGTATAGCACTTACAAAGAAGTTAAAATTGACAGAACAGAATTAGCTACTCACTCAGCAAGCGGAAATGAATACAAAGAGAATCCTCTTTGTTCTTTTTTTGATAATGGAAATTACTCCAATGATTTACTATGCGAAAAAGAACTGTCAGAAACTTGGAGTAACAAGTCCGAAAAACCTTATTATGGAGAAGGTGGGGTTCAGTTTATCTTAATTCGATACATTACCTCAAAAGGATATGCTAAGGACAAGGAAGGGCTCGAAATGCTTACTCCTAATGATATAAAGAATATTGAAAATGGATTTCCTAATTATTTACATGCAGAGTCTTCTTTACTGTCTCGTATTCCTAGATTAATGTTTGAAATTGACGGATATATTGAAGGAGTAAATGCTAGCGGAAATTCATTAGCGCAAAGGCTTGAATACTGGAGAGTTAGCAAAGAAATTATTAAAGCTAATCCTGTATTTGGAGTTGGAACTGGTGATGTTCCTACTGCTTTTGCAATGAAATACAATGAAACATCAAGTCTATTGGATAAAAAATATCAGTTACGTTCACATAACCAATATTTTTCGATAACAGTTTCTTTGGGGTTGTTGGGATTATTATTATTCCTTTTCTGTATTCTATATCCAGTTCCTACTGCATTTAGAGAGAGGAATTATTTCTACTTAATCTGTTTGTGTATTTCTTTACTCTCTTTCATTTCGGAGGATACACTGGAAACTCAAGACGGAGTTTTCTTTTGTGCTTTTCTAACAAATTTCTTTTTGTTTAGCTCCCGAAATAGGTACTTAAAAAGTGTAGATTAATTAAAAATCCTAAGCGTATTATTACTTGAATTAAAATTGGTGTTATATCCTTTTAATGGCAATGTAGCAGGGTTTTTATTTACCGAACCATCAAAAATATTGTATTCGCTTCCGTCACAAGGACAAGATATGGTGATATTGTCAGATTCTACATCAGCCTTTCCGCATGAGTTTGCTTCTTCAAACGTACAGTTTCTATCGTAAGCTATAAAGTCTGTCGTATTAATTCTGTAAACAATTATTCCTTTTAATCCTCCAGTTACATATGCCCATCCTCCTGGGACTTGTAAATTTGTATACTGAGGCAATGTAACATTTATATAAGCATCTACTGGCGGATAAAAAGCACGTTCATCAGTGTTTTTTTTACAACTGAAAGCGATTAAACTCATTGCAAAAAACACAACAGCTATTATTTTAAATGATTTCATACTTATCCAAACTTATTATAAACTCAATTATTGTTTTGTAAAACTCTTTTGATACAACTCAATCCATTGTTCTGGAGTAAATTTACGAATTAATTCTGCAACTAAGTCATAAGGAATATCTTCCATCTTTTTGAAACGGACACAGCTTTTTCCCATGTCCAACTTATACTTGCATCTTTTACCATATTCTTCAACAAACCAATTATAAATAGATTCATCAGCATAAACTCCCATATGGTAAAGCGCTATAAATCCTTTTTGATTAGCCAAATTAATAAACGACAAAGGCAACTTAGGATCACAATGATATCCAGCAGGAAAAATAGAATGAGGAACAACATATCCCAACATTTTGTAACTCATAGTTTCCTCAAATCCATTAGGAATATTTTCTAAAATTGTGGCTCTTAACTTCTCAAAAGGAGCTTTTCGCTCTTCTGGGATTACTTCGAGATATTCTTGTATTGTGGTTGGTTTTGTTGGCATAGAATTGATTGTTAAAATCAAATATACAGAAATTTAGTTTTTCGTTTTTTCAAATACTATCACTATTGAGTTTAATATAACTTTAGTAATAAAAAATAATATAATGAAAGTAATAATTTGACCAATGATAACACCCCATATTCCTATATCAACTCCTTCTCTTAAAATAAATCCAAGAAAATATCCAGGAAGAAGGAGTGTTTCTAACCACTCAGGAAAATCTGAATAATGGCTGACCTTGAAACTTCTAGGCATTGACAGTAATTCGTAGGTAGCCAAAGAGCAGTAGGTCAATGTAATAATTAAAGCTATTTTGGTTCCTTTCTTCATTCCCAAATATAAACAAAAAAACCCTTCAAGTATTTAGCCTAAAGGGTTTTGAAAATTAAATCAATCCGTAAATTTACGCTTCTTCCATAGCGTATTCTTCAATACTTGGGCAAGAACAAATTAAGTTTCTATCTCCGTATCCTTGGTCTACTCTTGATACATGTGCCCAAAATTTGAACTCATTTAAATAAGGTAATGGCATAATTGCTTGCTTTTTTGGATATGCAAATGGCCATTTATCTTCCATAACATCAGCCAAAATATGAGGGGCATTTTTCAATAAGTTATTCTCCTTATCGTACACTCCTTCTTCTATTTCTCTAATCTCATTTCGGATAGCAATCATTGCATCACAAAATCTATCCAACTCTGGTTTAGATTCACTTTCTGTTGGCTCTACCATCAAAGTATTAGCTACAGGGAAAGAAACCGTAGGTGCATGAAAACCATAATCAATAAGTCTCTTAGCGATATCTGCAACTTCAATTCCTGTATCAGTTTTAAAATCTCTACAATCCAAAATCATTTCGTGAGCTACTGTTCCATTTTCTCCTTTATAAAGAATATCGTAATCATTTTTAAGTCGAGCTTGAATGTAGTTTGCATTTAAAATAGCGTGCTCAGTAGATTTTCTTATTCCTTCTTCACCCAACATTTTAATGTATCCGTAAGAAATTAATAAAATTAATGCACTACCAAATGGCGCTCCTGAAATAGATGTAATTGCCTGCTCTCCTCCAGTTTTAATCAATGGATTTCCTGGTAAGAAAGGCGTTAACTGCTTAGCAACTCCAATTGGTCCAACTCCTGGTCCTCCTCCTCCGTGAGGAATTGCAAAAGTCTTGTGTAAATTAAGGTGGCATACATCTGCTCCTATATTTCCTGGAGAAGTTAATCCAACTTGTGCATTCATGTTGGCCCCATCCATATAAACTTGTCCTCCGTGCTCGTGAATTAAATCTGTAATTTCGATAATAGAAGCTTCAAATACTCCGTGAGTAGATGGATAAGTAATCATAACTCCAGCAAGATTTTCACTGTGCTTTTCTACGTTTACTCTTAAATCTTCTACATCAATATTTCCTTTGTCGTCACACTTGGTAACCACCACTTTCATTCCTGCCATTACAGCACTTGCTGGGTTTGTTCCGTGAGCAGATGCTGGAATAATCATAATATCTCTATTAAAATCTCCTCTACTTTCGTGATAAGCTCTTATTACCATTAATCCTGCAAATTCTCCTTGTGCACCAGAGTTTGGTTGCATAGATACTTTATCGAACCCAGTAATTTCAGATAACATTTCGTCCAATTCATCAATGATTTGGTGGTATCCTTCGGCTTGGTTATTTGGTACAAATGGGTGAATATTAGCAAACTCACTCCAAGTAATTGGCATCAATTCACTTGCTGAGTTCAATTTCATTGTACAAGAACCTAAAGAAATCATTGAGTGTGTCAATGACATATCTCTGTTCTCTAATTTCTTGATGTAACGCATCATATCCGTTTCGGTATGATACATATTAAATACTTGATGAGTTAAAAACTCAGAGTTTCTCTTGAAATTATCATCAAAAGAAATTGCTTCTTTTTCTCCTTCTGGATCAATAGAAATAATGTCTTCCGAATCAGAATTAGCATTTGAAAACACAGCTAAAATTGCATTTACATCTTCCAGTCTAGTTGTTTCATCTAAACTAATTTGTAATGTATTCTCATTTTCATAAAAGAAGTTTATTTCATTTTTAAGAGCCTCAGCTTTTACATCCTCTAATGAATCTGTTTTAACAGTTATCGTATCAAAAAAGTTGATTGTTTGTACTTCTAAATCTAATAACTCAAGACCTTCTGCTAACCAAGTTGTCATAGAATGTACATTGGTTGCAATTCTTTTTATTCCGGCTTGACCGTGATACACGGCATACATTGCAGCCATATTTGCCAACAAAGCTTGTGCTGTACAAATATTTGAAGTAGCTTTTTCTCTTCTAATATGTTGCTCACGAGTTTGTAATGCCATTCTCATTGCATTGTTCCCATGTCTATCTTTAGAAACTCCTATAATTCTTCCTGGTAAGTTTCTTTTGTATTCTTCGCTAGTTGCAAAGTAAGCTGCATGTGGCCCGCCAAATCCCATTGGCACACCAAATCTTTGTGTCGTTCCTACTACTACATCTGCACCAAATTCTCCTGGAGGAGTTAATAATGCTAAACTTAATATATCAGCAGCAACAACTAATTTTGCTTTTAATTCATGTAATTGAGTAGCTAAGTTTCCATACTCATGGATTTCTCCATTTGCAGCAGGATACTGAACTAATGCTCCAAAAAACTCAGCAGTTGGAGTAAATTCTTTGTGGTTTCCTATTACTAATTCAATTCCAAATCCTTTTGCTCTTGTTTTAACAACATCAATAGTTTGAGGAAAACATTCTTCTGAAATGAAGAACTTAACTACGTTACCTTTTACTTGGTCTCTTTTTCTTGTATTGAACAACATACTCATTGCCTCAGCAGCAGCAGTCGATTCATCCAATAAAGATGCGTTTGCAATTTCCATCCCAGTTAAATCACTTACCATAGTTTGGAAGTTTAATAACGATTCCAATCTACCTTGTGCAATTTCTGCTTGATAAGGAGTGTAAGCAGTATACCATCCTGGATTTTCTAATACATTTCTCTGGATTACCGGAGGAACAATAGTATTGTAATATCCCATCCCAATATACGTTTTGTATACTTTGTTTTTTGCTCCAATTTCTTTAACAGCATTTAAATATTCAAATTCAGACATTGCATCTGGAATATTTAATTTGTTTTTTAATCTAATTCCCTCAGGAATAGTTAAATCAACTAGTTTATCAATAGAATCAATTCCAATTTCTTTGAGCATTAATTCCCTATCGTTACCTAATGTTCCGATATGTCTGGTTTCGAACAGTTCTTTATTCATTTAATATAGATGTTAAAAGCTTAAATTTGAAAGGTCAAAATTAAATCATTTTTGATTAAAAGTTATATTATTTGAGATAAATAAAAGCATGTTGGAAATTTTTTATTCAAATTTAAATTTCTGGTAATATTATGTAGTTGTGTTGTACATTCCTGCAGGTTGGTTGACCTTTAAGAATTAAAGTTCTATTTTCGGTAAAATATTAAATACTACTTTATGAAAACAAGAATTACTTTAGGAACATTTGCCATCCTACTAGCATTATTTTTTACAAGTTACAGTGATGTAATCGCCAATTCTGGTGGTTCTCAAGGAGGATTTTCGAGCTCGGGCGGAGATAATGGAAACTCATGTGGACAAGGAGGTTGCCATGGTGGCGGACATACTTTACAAGCGGGGATTATTACAACAAACATTCCTATGTCGGGATATACTCCTGGCACAACTTATAGAATAAATGTTGCTGGGACTTCTGGTACAGGAACTAAATTTGGGTTTGAACTTGCAGCAGAAAATGCTTCTAATGCAACTGCCGGAACTTTAACTCCAGCTTCAACCGGAGCAAGAGAGAAAATTCGCTCAAATGGTCATGCAACTCATACTTCTGTTGGTAATATTGGTACTATGGGGGCTTTTGGTTGGCAACTTGACTGGGTTGCTCCAGCTTCAGGTACAGGTGTTGTTAAGTTTTCTACTGCTGTTTTAGTTGCTAATAATAACGGAGGAACAGCTGGAGATGCTACAATAAGATTTAGCACAACTACAAACGAAGCTTCTGCAACTAGCATCACTGAAATAACAAGTGACAATACAAAGCTTTATCCAAATCCTATTGAAAATCATCTGAATATATTCTCTGACAATACTGCGGTTAATTATTTATCTGTTATGAACGTAGAGGGTAAAATTGTATTTGAAACTTCTATCTCTTCAGTTGATAGAGTAGATTTATCTCAATTAAAAAAAGGAATTTATTTTGCTACTGTTAAAAGTGATAAGGCTAACTTTACTCAGAGAGTGATTAAGTTATAAACCCTATTTATACTAATTTAAGACCGTCCAATGTGACGGTCTTTTTTTGTCAAAAAAATATACTTTAAATAGTTGACAAACAATTTATTAAAAACAAATAAATCTAATATATAAGTCAGTTATTACAGTTATTTACTTTGATGTTTCATGTTTTTTGAATGATTTTTGATTTATGAAAAACATACTATTTTTTGTACTTTTAACCTATACCTCTTCGGCATTTTGTCAAGAAGCAATTCATAGGTTCAATAACTTTGTTAAATCAACACCATTCGCAATTTATGATAGCGAAAATCCATCTATACGAATTGCTTATGAAAGAAAATTTCATGAAAATTTTGGTTTAGAAATTGGTGCTGGATATATCTATGCACTATATGATTTTAAAGAAAAAACAAACACAGCCTCCCGCAATTTTGGTCATATGTTTAATATTGAATTGAGGAATTATTTCTCTGTCAATAAAAAATCAAACAGTTTAGCCTTTTGGGGAATTAGGGGAGTAATAATCAATTCAGACAATACCAGAAAAATGAGATTCAGTCCAAATCCAGAAAGAAGTGGCCCCCATGAGTCACTTGAAAAAATGATTCGGTTTCAAAAACGAGTTATTGGAGGTCAAGTAATTCTTGGAGGTAAGTTTACAGTAACAAAACACCTTTTTCTAGAATCTATTATTGGAGTTGGAACTAGTTATAGACAAGTAAGTAATAATACACCTAAGTCTTATCCAAATCCCATTTTTGAAAAAAAATTTCGATCAGATGTTTCAAATATGAACTACAATAATTGGTTTACACCTTATCCTTACTTTCAAATTCATATAGGCTGGGCTTGGTAAAAGATAAGTTGAGATAAGTATCTTAATCCACCTTCACCATCTTAGCTAAAGCTTTAGTTTTTTCAACTAAGGCTTCCATATCACAATCAACTTTGTCATAAGCAAGAGCCACAGCCATTCTTCTGTATGGTCGAGTTACTTGTTTTCCAAAGATCTTAATGTCAGTATAAGGCTGTTGAAGTGCTTCTTCTACTCCTTCAAAAACAGGATTTTCTCCGTGCTCTCTTCCAAGAATTACAGCACTTGCTCCTGCTTGTAATTGCTTAATCTCTGGAATTGGAATTCCCATAATTGCTCTGAAATGCAATTCGAATTCATTAAAATTTTGTGTGTTAGCCAATGTCACCATTCCAGTATCGTGTGGTCTTGGTGATAGTTCAGAAAAATAAACTTCGTCTTTAGTTAAGAAGAATTCTACTCCCCAAATTCCTGCTCCACCTAATTCTTGAGTTACTTCAGCTGCCATTCTTTGTGCTGATTCTAATAAAGAATTATCCACTACAGCAGGCTGCCAACTTTGTTGGTAATCTCCTCTTTCTTGAACGTGACCAATTGGTGGGCAAAATAATGTGTTTCCGTTTTTCTGTGTTACGGTAAGCAAAGTAATTTCTGAATCAAATGGTACAAATTCTTCTACAATTACTTCAATCAAATCTCCTCTTGATCCTTGAACCGCATATTTCCATGCTTTTTCAATATCATCTTCGGTTTTAATAACCGATTGTCCTTTCCCTGAAGAAGACATCAATGGTTTTACCACACATGGCATTCCCAATTTATCAACTGCAGTTTTAAGCTCTTCGCCCGAAGTTGCATAAAAATAAGTTGCCGTTTTCAGTCCAAGTTTGATAGCTGCCAAATCTCTAATCTCCTTTCGGTTCATAGTATAATTAGCTGCTTTTGCACTTGGCACTACGGTAATTCCTTGTTTTTCATAGTCATAAAAACGCTCTGTACGAATAGCTTCAATCTCAGGAACTATAAAATCTGGTGAGTGTTTAGCTACAATTCTATCAAGCTCTTCGCCATCTAGCATATCAATTACTTCGTGTAAATCTGCTACTTGCATAGCAGGTGCGTTTTCGTAACTATCAACCGCAATTACTGTTTGCCCCATTCGCTTTGCAGCAATTACAAATTCTTTACCTAGTTCACCTGAACCCAAAACCATTATCTTATTAGCCATGTTTTACTTTTTAATTGAAAATTAAAATTACAACTATTTTCTTTCTGAATAAAATTGTTGGTAATGCAGCAGATAAAGCACTCATAGTTTGATTTTTATCTAAACCTGTTTGGCTTCCTACTTTTTCTACTTCATTGTCTCCAAAAAGACCTAGCATAGCACTTAAATCCATAATTTTTTGTTTTTGTTTTGTATTAAGAAGTAAAGTAAAAAATTCTTTCCAATTAATCTGAATATTTAAGTGTTTAATTTTATACTTTTGAGTAATCAAACGTTAAAACAAACCAATGAAAACAGATCAATTTCAAGCCCCAGATTACTTTAATATGGATGATTTATTGACGGACGAACACAAACTAATACGTGATTCTGCCCGTGAATGGATTAAAAAAGAAGTAAGCCCAATAATAGAAGATTACTATGAAAGAGCTGAATTTCCTAAGCAAATTATTCCAGGATTAGCTGCAATTGGTGGTTTTGGACCATACATTCCAGAACAATACGGAGGACCAGGATTGGATCAAATATCTTATGGATTATTGATGCAAGAACTAGAAAGATGTGATAGTGGATTACGTTCTACTTCATCTGTTCAGAGTTCATTAGTTATGTACCCAATTTACGCTTACGGAAACGAAGAGCAAAGAATGAAGTACTTACCAAAACTAGCTACTGGTGAATTTATTGGGAGCTTTGGATTAACAGAACCTGATCATGGATCAAATCCTAGCGGGATGATTACCAACTTTAAAGACATTGGTGACCATTATTTATTGAATGGAGCAAAAATGTGGATTTCTAATTCTCCTTTTTGCGATATTGCTGTAGTCTGGGCAAAAAACGAAGAAGGAAGAATACACGGATTGATAGTAGAAAGAGGAATGGAAGGGTTTACAACTCCAGAAACTCATGGGAAATTATCATTAAGAGCATCTGCAACTGGAGAGCTTATTTTTGATAACGTAAAAGTGCCTAAAGAGAATTTATTACCTAACAAATCTGGATTAGGAGCACCACTTGGTTGCTTAGATTCAGCAAGATATGGAATTGCTTGGGGAGCTATTGGAGCTGCAATGGATTGCTACGATTCTGCATTGAGATATTCTAAAGAAAGAATTCAATTTGGAAAACCAATTGCAAGTTTCCAATTGATGCAAAAGAAATTAGCCGAAATGATTACAGAAATCACGAAAGCTCAATTGTTAACTTTCCGTTTGGGACAATTGAAAAACGAAGGAAGAGCTACTACAGCACAAATATCTATGGCTAAACGTAACAATGTTGCTATGGCATTAGATGTAGCTCGTGAAGCAAGACAAATACACGGAGCAATGGGAATTACCAATGAGTATTCTATTATGCGTCATATGGCAAACTTAGAATCGGTAGTTACTTACGAAGGAACACATGATATTCACCTATTAATTACGGGAATGGATATTACTGGAATTCCTGCATTTAAATAGGATTTTAAAATCTAGAATTGAAAGTCTCAAACTAAGTTAGTTTGAGACTTTTTTTTGTAAATTATTTTTTTGAAAAAATTAAATTTATTGTCTTGAATGAAGTTAATGTGACAGAACCTTTATATATCATCAGTTAAACAAAGTGGAAACAAGTAAACCACTCAAAAAAAACAGAGAGTATTCTGAAAAGCCAAAATAGAAGGAATCACTAAAATTTAAAACATATGAATAACTAATCACTTTAATTACAATTTTTACTTTCATTTTTTTTTCAGGATTTGTTTATAGTCAAACTAATTGCGAGAGTGCGCGAAAAAAATATTTAGAATTAAACCCTGATGTAGCTAAAGCAGGAATGGATGCATGGTTCCATTATAAAAATTACGGCAAGAATGAAGGTCGTGCGTGGCCTATTTGTGCAACAGATGAAAGTCGTGTTAACTTAGACTATGGATATTACTGTTACACTAACATAAACGGAAGATATCAGTTAGGTTTAGATGATGGTGGAGCACACAATATTACATACCAACAATACAATCTTAGTGGTTCTTTAATAAAAACAGTTGTTGGAAAATGGACACTTCAAGATGAAGGTGTTTATGGTCCAGCAATGACATTGACTATAAGTTTTACCGGTAAAAATGCTGGATTACCGTCTATGAAATTTATTGCACAATACGATGGTTTTGGGAATTTGCAAGGGGTAATTGATAATCAAGGAAGAATTTGGGGTGCTTGTAGATAGTTACAAGCTATTGTCAAGTAAATGATGACCTAAGAAGGGTTGGTCTACTTTTTAATTATGATTTATCATTAAATTTTACTGACCAAGTAACTACAGCCGGTTTATCTAGAAAATTGTCTCTAGGATTATATTTTACTGACAAAAAGAAAAGACTAGTCGTCTTTTGGGGAGTAAGTTTTAAGTTTAGTAGATATGGTTTTTTAACCCCTAAACTTAGTCCTAAACTACTTAAAGAGTATAGAGATAATTACATTCCAGTTCTAGGATATAGTTTAGATAGTACAGTTGGAGCGGGATTGAATTCTAGGGCAAACGGAAATGCAGATCATTATAATATTGATGGGTTTACTTCAAATAGTTTACATTTTGGTTTAATACTGAACATGAAATTTAAACCCTCTATTCAATATTATAGAGGATCCGAAAAATTAGAATTTAACATCACCAATATTGATGAGTTTTTTCCTCCAAATAACAATGACAATAAATATCAAGGAATCATTGCAAAGTCAGCAAATGAAGTCAAAATTGGAATTTCATTAATACCAAAAAACATATTCTATTACCCTTATAATTTTAATGTAAATCTGGGATACAAATGGTTAGATTATGGAAGACTAGGTTTAGGAGACGTTAATTTCTCGACATTAACAAACAATCACGATTTTTCTAGTTTTAGTAAACAAGGAAAAATTACTCTTTCAATTTCAATGATGTTTTTGAATTATAGGAATGGATAAGAAGTAAGAAGTTAAATACTAAAGTTTTAAAATTTCTGATTTTTTCAAAACCAAAATCCCACTTTTACCAACTTCAAAATCATCAAAATCAGTTTCAGATTTCAACTCCAGCTTTTTATCGAAAATTATCAAATTGTAGCTAAAAATGTCGTTTTTCACTCTAAAAAAGACTTTTTCTTTGTAAAACTTAACTATTTCAGCATTTTCTAATTGAATACGTTTTACATAATTTCCAAACAAATCGAATACGAATAGGCCTTGATTAGGATCGAATAAATACACTTGGTTATTATACTCCAAAAGTTGAGTTGGATTGATATCCCGTTTCACTAATTGACCAATATTATTAAATCTATTGGTCACCTTTCCATTTTTATCAGTTTTAATAAGTGATTGTGTGGTGATGGAATACAACCAAAAAGCATTATCCCTATTTGACATACAAGCTAAATCTATCCATTCAAAAAAATTGAGTTTAATTTTATTGGTTTCAGACAAGGTGTTATCAAGTAAGATAATTTCTTGTTGTTGTTTGTAAAAAAGCATCAATTGCATAGGGTTCCTTGTATCCAAGGAAGTGATTGTACCGCTACTAAAAATAGAGTTAGTCCTAAGTGTATCCAGTTTATCCGAATACTTTACAATTTTCATTTCCGAAATCTGATAAATGTTCCCCAACTTATCTTGAGAGATAACCGAAGTGATTTCAGGTGATTTTTGTTCAGTCTTAAGTGTTTTACAAGAAAATGTGAGCAAGAGTATTGCAAGATAAAAAAGCGATATGTATCGATCTTTATTCATTTATTATTGCTCTTCATAATTTTGGTATAAGAAATCATTATAAGGGAACCTTGTAATGTGAATTCTCTTAACCTGAGCATACATTTTCTCTCTCAGCTCTTCAATATTCAACTTGCCTTTAGCCGAAATGAAAATACAATTTTCTTCATTCATTCGGTTCATCCAACTATTCTTAAGCTCAGTTAAAGAGATGTTTTCTCTTAATACTGGAGTTAAGTCATCATCATCCTTTTTCACGTATGAAAACGCATCTATTTTATTAAAAATAAGGATTGTTGGCTTATCAAAAGCTTCAATTTCTTTTAGAGTTTCATTTACCGTATTGTAATGATCCTCAAATACTGGATGAGAAATATCTACAATATGTAACAGTAAATCTGCTTCACGAACTTCGTCTAATGTAGATTTAAAAGACTCTACTAATTGGTGAGGCAATTTTCTTATAAACCCAACAGTATCAGCTAATAAAAAAGGAATGTTTTGGAATACAATCTTTCGTACAGTTGTATCCAAAGTGGCAAAAAGCTTGTTCTCTGCAAATACTTTTTCTTTACCCAAAAGGTTCAAAATTGTAGATTTCCCTACATTGGTATAACCTACCAAAGCCACACGAACCATCTTTCCTCTGTTCTGTCTTTGAGTCGATTTTTGCTTGTCAATTTTTTCTAACCTCTTTTTAAGTAAAGCTATTTTATCACCAATAATTCTTCTATCCGTTTCAATTTCTGTTTCTCCAGGACCTCTCATTCCTATCCCCCCTTTTTGTCTATCAAGGTGAGTCCACATCTTTGTAAGTCTTGGCAATAAGTATTGATATTGAGCCAATTCTACTTGTGTTCGAGCGTGAGATGATTGTGCTCTACTTGCAAAAATATCTAAAATCAATCCACTTCTGTCAAGGATTTTAACCTCTAATTCTCTCTCAATATTTCGCATTTGAGAAGGTGAAAGTTCATCATCAAAAATCACTAAATCAATGGAATTAGATTTAACGTACTTCTGAATTTCTTGTAATTTACCTTTCCCTACAAATGTTTTAGGATTAGGATAATCTACTTTTTGAGTAAATCGTCCATGTGTAATTGCACCAGCTGTTTCTGCCAAAAAAGACAATTCATCCAAATATTCTTTTACATCTGCTTCGCTTTGTTTTTGAGTAATGACTCCAACCAAAACTGCTTGTTCCTCTAGGTACTGAACTTTTTTATTTTTCTCTATCATTCCTACTTACTACGAATTTAAAAACGGATTATTTTGTTTTTCGAAACCTATCTGTGTTTCTGGTCCATGACCACAATATACCACGAAATCATCTGGAAGAGTGAAAAGTTGTTGTCTAATACTCTCTAATAAAGTCGCATGATCTCCTCCTGGTAAATCTGTACGGCCAATACTTCCATGAAATAGACAATCTCCATTCACTACAAACTTCTCTTCTTTTGCTATGAATACAACATGTCCTGGTGCATGACCTGGCACAAATCTTACTTCCAGCTTTGAGTCTCCAAAAGTTAACTCTTCCCCTTCTTTTATAAAATTGGTAGGCTCAGCACATGGCTTATATTCCATAAATCCATAGTTTGCTGCATAAGTTACTACCGCCATCAAAGTATCTAAATCCTTAGTATGAACATGTAAATTTACACCATACTTTTCCATTACAAATTTATTCCCAAGTACATGATCAATGTGGCTATGAGTAGAAATAAGTTTTACTGGTTTTAACTCATTATCAGTAATAAACTTATCTAATTCTTCTTCTTCATGCGACTCGTAACAACCTGGGTCTATAATGACACATTCTTTAGTTTCATCAAACAACACGTAGGTGTTCTCTTGAAATGGATTGAACGTGAATTTTTTAATTGATATCATCTACTTGCTTTAATTATAATATAAAAATTACTGCTAAAATGAAAATTACAATAATCAAAAGATACTGCCAAACATCAACAAAGTATGGTGAAAAATCTTTCCATATTTGTTTCAGTCGTTTCATTTTAATTGTTTAGAATAACAAAGTTAACTATTATAATGGACAAAAAATGCGTAGGTCATTAAACTAAATTTCACATAAATGCGTATATTAAGGAAGACAAAAAAAGAGACATAAGTAAAATATTTAATTGCAAAATAGCAATTGGCCTTATCTGTATTGTTTTTCTTGTTGCAAATTGCAAAAATACAAGAGATTACAGTTCACAAAAACCTGTTGATTGATGGGAATAAGCCCCCAGCTTACGAAGGTGTTAGCCAAACATAAATAGATGTTTATATCAGTAAGCTTTATATTGATTTACTTGGTTTACAAGCAACTCAATTAGAAATTACCAATAGGGTTTCTTACCTAAAGTCAAGAGACTTGAGGATGGGTACTAGAGACAGGGTAATTCCAAATAATACATCTGACTCTTGGCTATACGAACGAATTATTACTGGCGATTAAACCCTTGGAAAAATGCCTTTGTATGGTGTGCTAGCACCTTGGCAAATTAAAGCTGTAGAAACATGGATAAATAACGGAGCTAAAGATATTTTTAACAACTCTCCTAGTTTACTAAATTATGAGCCAAGTACTGGCGGTATGTTAGCTTATGCCAACAACACTTCTGGAAATAGAAGTAATATCATAACAACTTCTAACATAAGAATTACAAAATAATTTCTTATTTTTATTCAGAAATTTATAACTTAAGTTCATGAAAAAGTCTAAAAAATTTATCCTTGCAGTAGTAGTAATATTACTTGTAGCATTAGGTTTAGTTATTGCAAACCCTGACTGGGTAGATAGCAAAGAGGAAGTTACAGTAGAAGTGTCTGAAGAAGTTGAAGACACTCATAATGAGCTTGAAAACGAGTTGTTTGATTAAAACCTCAAAGTAGCCCCACCAAGAATATTAATTCCTTGAACAGGAAATTGATTGTATACTTGATACTTTTGACCAATAATATTATTGAAATTAAGAAAGGCCGAAATGCTTTTGTTGTATCGGTATTCAAATCCTAAGTTAAAATCAAAAAATGCATTTTGATTCACTGAGTACGAATTATCATTATTCAATTCAGCATCTGCAACTGGCACAAGTGATTTAGCTTTTCTTGCTCCAATGTAATAGATATCTGCTCTTACCATGATCTTATCGGCTAAGTCATAAACTCCTCCTAACGAAATATCTAAAGCTGGTGTATTCCAAACATAAGCTTGGTTAAGCGGAGAGAAAAAACTATATTTCCCTTTCAAAAACACTCTTACCTTTTCGCTTTGTAAGTAAGTAATTTGTGCATTAAGCTCAGTTACATCCATTGAATCATAAATCACATCCATTTTATTTTGGATAGAATAAGTACTGTCGTTAACGAATAAAGCATTTCCAAAAATACTTTGTCGGGCTATACTCACATTAAACGAAACTTCATTTGTAATACTTCCTCTTACCCCTCCATATACATTATAACGAGTATTAGTATTCTGTAATCTTACTTGCGATAGTACAAACGGATTATCAGAACTAAGGCTTCTAAATGAGTTTCTTTCCAAGCCACCATTTATTCCTACGTAAGGAATAAAAATATCTAGGAAGCTATACTTAGCTTCTATGTTTGGATAGAAATGAAAGCTTGTTTTATCATTAATATCAGCAAAAACCGAAAACCCAAAACTTGCATATAATTTCTTTCTGGAAGTAATAATTTTAGGCGATATCTCTAAAATAGTATTGTTATTGGTTTCAAGATTTGGAGTAAAAGTAGCTGATGCTCTAAATGGTACTGATTCAATACTGTTGTAGCTGTTGAAATCTATCCCAAAATCCAATGCAAACAATTCCTTTTTAATCATCTTAGAAGTGTTCAAATCAAAGTCAACATTATTTTCTTTGGCTTCATATCTATCAGAATAATTCGTGTAATTAAGTGTTCCATCCCAATTTACATCTCCTGTGTCTATTTTAAAACTTTTGAAATTAATTCCTCCTCCAATTGTGTTAAACACTTGCTTTAACGAATCATTATCCAATACAACTAAATCTTCTGGATTAAACCCATAAAAGTGATTCATAGAGCGGTTGTAATTCACTTGCCCAGTAACAGAAAACTTCTTATAAAAATGCTGATAAAAAGCATTTGCTTCGTTTTCACTAAGCCCACTAAATCCAGTGTTTTTAATCGAAGTATTAGAAGAAATATGCCTTCCATGAATTCCCCAATTATTATTTTTAGATCTTAATGAATTGTAATAAACCTCAGCCATTGGGGTAAGATAATTTCCAACACCCACTTTTACATAACCTCTTTTTAATTCCTCAAGTGGATTAACCACTTTTAATCTAGCTGGCGAAATTGGTTGTAGTTGCAATTCGCTACTAGCTGTGTATTCATAAAACACAAAGTCAGAGTTTATTTGAGACTGTGTAGTGTCTTCGAATAAAATAGGAGTTAAACTTCTCTTTTTAGTCGGCTTTATTATCCTGTCTCCTTCTCCTTTGGCATCAATCACAATGATGGTGTCATTTTGCGAAAAACTGGTAGCACTTAAAAAAAGTACCCCAAGAAACAGTGCGATATGTAGTATGTAATTTCTCATCTTTTATTAAGGTTTCTCAATCATGTTAATTTCCAATTCCTCCTCATCTTGGTTGTCTTTAGCATCTTCTGCAGCAATAATTGCAGCAAGTTTAGATTCTGCTATAGACTTTATCTCATCAGTACCTTTGTAATAGTCTATTACACTTTGTAGTGTTGCTTTTGCCTGAAAGTTATCATCTAGCTTAACATAAGTATCTGCCAACAAAATATAGCCTTTAGCTAGCCAATAATCATAAGAAGGCTTTTGCTTTAAGTAAGCAAATATTTCAGCTTCGGCTTGTTTGTACTGCCCATCTAAATAAGTAATCTCACACAATCTATATCCTGCTTCTGCTCTATCTACATCAGTAGAAAGTGCAACTACTTTAGCGTATAAACCTTGTGCTTCAATAGTATTTCCTAGAGCATAATTTGCATTTGCTTGTATCATTGTTGCTTCTTCCTTGTGAGCTCTTGATAATTGCTCATTCTGTAACACAATTGCTACAAACTTAGCCGCATTCACATGGTCTTCTTTATGCTTGTATGTCAACATCAATCCTCTGTTCATTGCAGGGATTTTAAGCTCATCTGTGTTTATCTCTTTTAACTGAGTGTAGTACGTATTTGCTTTTTCGTAATTCTTTAATCTGTAGTTGATATTTGCTGCATGAAACAATGCATCAACCATATGTTTTTCGTTCTTTTCAATTACTTTATCGTAGTGAAAAAGAGCAGTCTCATATTCTTTATCTAAATAATTACACTCTGCAATATAAAAGTGCCCAGTAACATAGTTTCTAGGGGCTTCAATTTTAGCAAGGTAAGCAGTAAGTCCAGCCTTGGCATTTATACAGTCTGCATTTAAGTAGGCTTGATTAGCAGGATACCATAAAGTAGAATCTAACTTAGATTGAGAATATTTTATTCCCAATGAAGCCAATAAATCCGGAAATTGAGCAATTTTATTTTGAGCCAAATACGATTTTTCTAATTCGTTTATAGCAGCTTCTCCTTCTTGAGATTTTGGATATTTGCGAACTAAATCCTTAAACTCCGTTTCAGCTAACTCATAATTTTTTTCTCTCAAGTGAATTCCACCCATTTCCAACCTCGATTTTCTCTCTTGGTAAGTCCCTTCTTGACTCAGAACTATTTGCTTATAAAACTTTAGTGCTTGTGCATTTTTGTTCTGTACCCTATAATTGTTGGCCAATTCAAACATAGTATTGGTACTATAGGCAGAATTAGGATATTCCGTAAGTAATTGGTTTAGTAACCTTTCTTTCTCTTGGTAATCTCCTCGGTAACCACTACTCACAGATTTTTGATACAAAGCATAATCAATGTTACCTTGTGCCAAATCAATTGCAGTTTGGTAATACTTAACTGCTTCATCATCATTTTTTAAAAGGAAATAAGAATCTCCTAATCTTAAATTAGCGTCACTTTTCTTGTCTTGATCAGCTGCTGACTTTATGTAGTTTCTGAAAGCAGTAATACTTTTTTCGTACTTCTTCTGTTCAAAATAAGCGTAACCAATATTGTAGTCTACCAAAGATGCTAAATCAGAATTTATTGCACCTGGCTGAGATTTAAAAGCCTGGTATCCAGCAATTGCTTGAGTATACTTTTTCTGTTTGTAATAAGCTTCGGCAATCCAAAAATTACTCTTTGCCATTATTTCGGTATTTACAGGATAAATATTTACATCCTTGTAATACTTAATTGCATTAGTGTAATCATGCTTATAGAATAACTCTGTAGCTCTATTGTAACTCAGTTTTTGATGAGCTTCTTTTATCTTGTAATTCTTAGCCGAAATTCTACTAATAGAATTAAGAGCTGCTTCATAATTTTTGGTAGTAGTATAAACATCTAACAAGTACTCATAAACCTGTTCCTTCTTTGTTGAGTTAGGATATTTATCCAAGAAAGTATGAAAGATATCTGTGGCCTCATCATAAGGATTGTAGCTTAACTCATAAGTAGTTTTTGCATAACCAAACAAAGCATCTTCATTCAGCTTTTTATCAAACCCTAAATCATAAGCTCTTTTAAATGCAGCTTTTGCAAATTGTTTTTTGTCTGATTTCACGTAACACTCAGCTAACAAAAAGTTAGCTACTTGAGCCCTTTCTGTTTTCTTTGCAGCAACTCTTCCTAAGTACTTAATCGCATTTTTGTAATCGTCAGTCTTGTAATACGAATAACCTAACTGGTAGTAATCATCTGTTGATTTTTTAGCTGTTTTAGAAAAATACTCCTTTAGATATGGAAGTGCTTTATCATATTGCTCCAGCTTAAAGTAAGAAGATCCTAATATTCCTTTTATCTCTGCTTCTCTTTTTATCTTGTCTCCAGATAAAGCAGTTGGGATATACTCAATTGCTTCGTTATATTTTTCTTGTTTAAACAAAATTTGAGAAATATAATAAGGTACAATTGGACTAAATCCTGGGTTGTCCTTAATGAGGTTAAAACTCTCTAAAGCAGTTTGGTAGTTTTCATCTTGATAAGAAAGATGTCCATAATAGTATTGAGTTGGACCATAATAATCCGACTCTTTTTCATCTTTAATCTCGTAAAAAGCCTGCTTGGCCTTATCAAACATATCTTTTTCAAAATAGCTGTATCCAATTTTAAAGAAATACTCTGTTCTTTCGTCAGCAGTTAAATCGTACTTATCTACTTTCTCATACCATTCTATTGCATCTCTCCATTTTTTCTTGCGGTAGTAATCATTCCCAAGTAAGAAAAATATTTTCTTTGTTTTGGGCGAATCCGGATGGTTAAGAGCAAACTGAGAAAGTAAGTACTGAGCGTCTTTATGAAATAGTTCCAATGCACAAACAGCATGCAAATATTCGGCACTAACTTGCACCTCATCATTTGAGTTATCAATTAACTCAATTACGTTTTTGAATTTTTGCTGAGCTGCACTGTAGGCACCTTTATCGTACAATTCAAGTCCATCACGATAATCTTTATAATCATCAGTATAAACTCTCGTCTGTTGCGAAAAAAAAGGATTGCACAGAATTACGAATCCAATCAGCAATGCTATTTGGCGAAATCTATTCATGTTAAAACAGGTCTTATTTACTTTTTAATTGGTGTATTAATCAACACTTCGTCAATCATACCGTATTCTTTAGCTTCAGTAGAAGTCATCCAGTAATCTCTATCACTATCTGCCCATACTTTGTCATAATCTTGTTTAGAGTGATCAGCAATAATTGTGTACAGTTCTTTCTTTAATTTCTGAATCTCTTTCAAGGTAATTTCCATATCACTTGCTTGCCCTTGAGCTCCACCTAAAGGTTGGTGAATCATTACTCTTGAGTGCTTTAAAGCAGTTCTTTTACCTTCGGCACCAGCACATAACAATACAGCTCCCATAGAAGCAGCCATACCAGTACAAATTGTAGCTACATCTGGCTGGATGTATTGCATAGTATCATAAATTCCAAGTCCAGCATAAACTGATCCTCCTGGAGAGTTTACATAAATTTGGATATCTTTTTTAGCATCAACTGAAGCCAAAAACAACAATTGTGCTTGAACAATATTGGCAACTTGATCATTTATTCCAGTTCCCAAAAAGATGATTCTATCCATCATCAGTCTAGAAAAAACATCCATTTGAGCTACATTTAACTGGCGCTCTTCAATAATATTTGGAGTTAAATTGTTCACATAACCACTTAATACATTGCTGTTTATACCAGCATGCATTGTTGCGTATTTTTCAAATTCTTTTGAATCAAACATAGAGTAATTTTTTATTTAGATTTAATATTTTGTAAGTCAATTATCAATGGAGATAAAACGGTATTCTCCAATAGTCGAAAATAATTAAAATAACCCCTTGTCTTGAGTATTTTCTAGGGAGTAATAAACTGATTGATGTTTATAACGTGTAATAGAGAAAATCATTATAAAAATTGATATTCAATTTAAAAAAACACTTTGATTCTCTTTGATTCGAAAAAAACCTCAAAAACAAGGATTTATTAAAGAAAACTCTTACATTTGCATCCGATATTTTTCAAATATTAGCGGGCGTGGCGGAATTGGTAGACGCGCTAGACTTAGGATCTAGTGCCGCAAGGTGTGAGAGTTCGAGTCTCTCCGCCCGCACAAAAAACAAGGCGTAAGACACTCTCTTATGCCTTTTTTGTATAACGTATTTTGCAATAATTAGTGAATTAAATTCAGAAAACATGAATATTACTCAAGAGAAAGTAGATGACTTAAATGCAATCATCAAAATCAAATTAACTCCAGAAGACTACACGGAGCAATATGACAAAAAACTTGCTGAAGCAAGAAAACAAGTAACTGAGCCGGGTTTTAGACCAGGAAAAGTTCCTATGGGAATGATAAAAAAGAAATTTGGACAATCTATCCTTGCAGATGAATTGAACAAAATGATTAACGATAAATTGTATAGTCATATTTCTGAAAATAAATTAAACGTACTTGGTAACCCAATTCCATCTGATGCGCACACTACTTTTGATAAGTGGGAAGCTGGAAATGATTTTGAATTTGGATACAAAATTGGATTAGCTCCAGAATTTGAAATTAAGCCATCATCTAAAGACAAAGTAACTCTTCACAAGATAAAAGTGGACAAAGCAACTATCGATAAGCAAATAGAAGATTTTGCTAAGAGATATGGTACAATGGGAGAAGTTGATAAGTCGGAAAAAGGAGATATGGTTTTTGGAGAATTTGTTCAATTAGATGACAAAGACAAAACTTTAGCTGAAGGTATTACTGCTAAGTCTACTGTTTCGGTTCCAATGATTGAAGACGAAAAAATTCAAAAGAAATTTGTTGGACTTAAAAAAGGAGATAAATTAGTTATTGACCCAAAGACTGTTTCTAAAGGTGATGCTGATTTAGCTGCTATGTTGCACATCAAAAAAGATGAACTTGAAACGGCTACTGGAAACTTTTCTTTTACTGTTGAAGAAATAAAAAGATTAGAAGCCGCTCCACTTAACCAAGAGTTGTTTGATAAAATTCATGGAGAAGGAAACGTTAAGAACGAAAAAGAATTTAGAGCTAAAATTGAAGAAGAATTAAGTGTTGCTTTTGTAAACGATAGCGATAGATTATTCCAAAAATCATTAGCAGATCATTTCGTAAACAAGTTGAAACTTGAATTACCAGATACTTTCTTAAAAGAATGGATTCAAACTTCTAACGAGAAAGATGTTTCTATGGAAGAGATTGAAAAAGAATACCCTCAATACTCGAACCAACTAAGATGGCAGTTAATTGAAAACAAAGTAATTCAAGAAAACGAAATTAAAGTAGAGGTTGACGAAGTAAAAGAATATGTAAAAGGAATGTTGATTCAGCAGTACGCTCAGTACGGTATGCCAACTCCAGATGACGAAGCATTAGAAGCTAACGCAATGCAAGTTTTACAAAACCAAGACGAGACAAAGAAAATCTTTGATTACTTGTATAAAAACAAAGTATCTGATTTCTTTAAAAACAATGTTAAAATCCAAGAAAAAGAGGTGACTCAAGAAGATTTTATCAAGTTGTTTTACGCTCAGTAAAAAGTTAATTATTAGTGAAAAGCCCATAGAATTAGGTTCTATGGGCTTTTTTTTGATATATTTAGACTTCTAACTAATTATATAGCAGAAGTTATGGCAAAGCTAAACGACAAAATGAAGAGTGGTTTCATGGATTTAATCAAGAAATTTTTTGCCTCAATATTTACTTCTAACAAAGCAGAAAAATAATACTGATTTTGAAAAAGCTCCTTCTCATATTCGCAATTTTATCTTTTACCTTCTCTGGGTTTTCCCAAGGGAATGAGGTACAAGGTGAACAAGAATTACACAAAGGAAGAATTGATAAACAACCTCAATTCCCTGGTGGGCAAGCTAAATTAGTTGAGTTTTTACAAGAAAATTTAGTCTACCCTACAGATGCTCAGGAAAACAGAACTCAAGGACAAGTGTATGTTGAATTTGTAATAGAAGCAGATGGTTCGATTACTAATGCTAAAGTAATTAGAGGAATTGGTAGCGGTTGTGACGAAGAAACAGTGAGAGTTGTAAATTCAATGCCGAATTGGACTCCAGGAAATCATAAAGGAAAAAACGTAAGAGTAAAATATGTACTCCCAGTTAGTTTTTACCTCCCCAAAAAAAAGAAAAAGTAAATTATTACACTAATAATTACACTTAACGACCTTTAAATAACTAATACCTCTTTATCTTCTGAAAAGAACATATTGGTCTATTAATTGGTGATAAAAGTTTATTCTAAATATTAAAAACATGAAAAAAATTATTCTATTTCTATTTCTCTTATCTACACAAGGATTTATGGCTCAAGATGCTGTAACGATCAGAAAAAATAACGAGATATTTTCTATAGTCGAACAAATGCCTCAATTTCCTGGAGGAGATTCAGCCATGTATGTATTTATTGCAAATAACATTTCATATCCCGATAGCCTTCTAGGTAAAGGTTTCTCTGGCAAGGTATATGTTCAGTTTGTTGTAGAGGAAGATGGTAGAATTACGAATGTTAAAACTCTTCGTTCACCTCATGACCTTTTTACTAAAGAAGCTGAAAAAATGATGGCTAAAATGCCAATTTGGATTCCTGGAACTCAAAATGGAAAAGCTGTGAGAACTAGAATGGTTTTACCTGTTCATTTTAAGTCTTGATAAATGAAATAATTCATTATTAGAAGTACTTCTAATAATTAAATCGCATTAGCTTTTTACTTCCACATTCTGTATATTTACTCATTCAATTTTTTACAAAAAATAGCTTGAGACTGATATGAAATTACAAAACTACGCCCAAGGAAAATGGGTAAACGGAGAAGGAGATGGGCAGCAATTAGTAAATGCTGTAAACGGAGATTTAGTTGCCGAAGCAACATCCAAAGGATTAGATTTTGGAGATATGATGAAATACGCTCGTGAAGTTGGTTCGCCTGCTTTGCGTAAATTAACGTTTCACGAAAGAGGAAGAATGCTAAAAGCTCTTGCTTTTCACTTAATGGAAAAGAAAGAAGAATTTTATAAAATTAGTGCCTACACAGGAGCTACAAGAGTAGATTCCTGGATTGATATTGAAGGTGGAATCGGAAACTTATTTTCTAATGCATCATTAAGAAAACAATTCCCTAATGAAACATTTGCTTTGGATGGAGAAATTGCTCCGTTATCTAAAAATGGAACTTTTATAGGTCATCACATATTAACTTCTAAGCAAGGAGTTGCTATTCACATCAATGCATTCAACTTCCCGGTTTGGGGAATGCTTGAGAAGATAGCCGTAAATTTACTAGCTGGAGTTCCTGCAATTGTAAAGCCTGCAACAGTAACTTCCTATTTAACAGAAGCTGTAGTAAGAGAAATTGTAGCTTCAGGAATTTTGCCAGAAGGTTCATTACAACTTATTTGTGGATCGGCTCGAGGGATTTTGGATTACGTAGAAAGCAGTGATGTAGTTACTTTTACTGGTTCGGCAAGTACAGGAAAAATGCTTAAATCTCACCCAAGGTTAGTAGAGGAATCGGTTCCATTTAACATGGAAGCAGATTCACTAAACTGCTCAGTTTTAGGAGAAGATGCGGTTCCCGGAACACCAGAATTTGATTTATTTATAAAAGAAGTACAGAAAGAAATGACTGTGAAAGCAGGACAAAAATGTACGGCTATTCGTAGAGTGTTAGTTCCAGAAAAATTAGTGGAAGATGTGCAAATTGCACTAGGACAAAGATTGGCCAAAACCGTAATTGGTGATCCTAGTCAAGAAGGAGTAAGAATGGGGCCACTTGCAGGAAAAGAACAAGTCGCAGAGGTTACAGCACAAGTAGCTAAACTAGCCGAATCTCAAGAAATTGTGTATGGAAGTTTAACTGATTTTAATTTGATTGGAGCCGACAAAAACAAAGGTTCTTTCTTATCCCCTATTTTATTTTTAAATAACGATCCTTTTAATAAAACGGATTGTCACGATATTGAAGCTTTTGGTCCTGTATCTACTATTTTACCTTACAAAACAATTGAAGAAGCAATTGAACTTGCCAAAATGGGGAAAGGTTCATTAGTGTGTTCTATTGTAACTGCTGACGACCAAATTGCCAAAGAATTTGTTTTTGGAGCTGCAGCAATGCACGGAAGAATATTAGTATTAAATGCAGATTGCGCCAAGGAAAGTACGGGTCACGGCTCACCAATGCCACAATTGACTCACGGAGGTCCAGGAAGAGCTGGAGGTGGTGAAGAAATGGGTGGAATGAGAGGTGTAAAACATTACTTGCAAAGAACTGCAATTCAAGGTTCGCCAACTACATTAACAGCTATTACCAACCAATATCAATCTGGTGGAAAATTCAAGCACGATAAGGTTCACCCTTTCCGTAAGCACTTTGAAGAATTAGAAATTGGAGAAACTTGGATTACTGCAAAGCATACGGTAACGGAAACTGATATAGTAAACTTCGCCAATGTAAGTGGAGATAATTTTTACGCCCATATGGATGTAACTTCTTTGGAAGGAACCATTTTTGAAGAACGTGTAGCTCACGGATATTTTATCTTATCCAAAGCTGCAGGATTATTTGTTGAGCCAGCTAAAGGTCCTGTTTTATTAAATTATGGATTAGAAGATGCTCGTTTTGTAAAACCAGTTTATGTAGGAACTACCATTGGAGTAAAATTCACAGTAAAAGAAAAAGTGGATGGTGAAAAACGAGATGAAGAAGACATTGCAAAAGGAATTGTGAAATTCTTGGTAGATGTGTATGACCAAACTGGAGAGACTGTAGCGATTGCTACTATTTTGACAATGGTAAAAAAGATCGATCAATCAAATTAATTCTTGAAAAGGATTAAAACATATTGGTGGTTTTGGGGAATGATTCCTTTTTTTCTTTTATTCTCCTTTATTAATATAGATTCTGTGGTTGATATAGATGAAGTTAAATGGAACACAATTTTTCCGTTAAATTATTACGGAATAGGAGTTTATTTATTCCTATTTCTTCCTGGATTAGGATATTGTATTAAAAATGTAGAATTCAAATCCAAACTAACTTTGTTACATTTTACAACAACAATTGTTGGGCTTTTTATTCTTGTATTGCCTAAATTATACTTTTTAATTTTCTCATCTTCTACCCCAAGACGTTACTATTCCAATACAATTGAACCTTCATTTTTTGATTTTCTTACAGGAATGAATTTTATTAGTCAAGTGGCAATAGCTCTGATTATTATTGGAGTCATTACCTATTTCATTAATCTTGGATTAGCAATCTTCAAAAAATAATAAATGCAACAAAAAAGATGGATATTTAACCCGAAATCTGAAACTTCTACGGCTGAACTAGAAGAAAAACTAGAGTTAAGCAAAGAATTAGTAGAACTACTTCATCAAAGAGAGGTGACTACTTTTGAGGAAGCGCAAACTTTCTTTCGTCCGCAAATGTCGCACATTCATGATCCTTTGTTGATGAAGGATATGGATAAAGCTGTAGACCGTGTTTTTGAAGCTTTTGAAAAAGAAGAAAAGATATTAGTCTACGGAGATTATGATGTGGATGGAACTACGGCTGTTTCATTGATGTATACTTTCTTGATAAAACATTACAAAGACGTAGAATTTTATATTCCAGATAGATATACCGAAGGTTACGGAGTTTCGTACCAAGGAATAGATTATGCTGCCGACAATGATTTTAAACTAATTATTGCGCTTGATTGCGGAATAAAAGCAATTGATAAAGTAGCTCACGCAACAAAAAGAGGAGTGGATTTTATCATTTGTGATCACCACAGGCCAGGAGATGAATTACCAAAAGCAGTAGCCGTTCTAGATCCAAAAAGAGAAGATTGCAACTATCCTTACAAAGAATTGTGTGGATGTGGAGTTGGGTTTAAATTAATACAAGCACTTAATCAAGAATTAGGATTTGAGTTTGATGATTTAGAAGAATATTTTGATTTATTAGTCGTGAGTATTGGTTCGGATATTGTTCCGGTAACAGGAGAAAATAGAGTGTTGGCTTATTTTGGATTAATGAAAATAAACCACAGCCCAAGGAAAGGAATTGCAGAAATACTGAAGCTTTCATCTGTAAAAAACGAGCTAACTATTACAGATGTAGTATTTATAGTTGGTCCAAGAATTAATGCTGCTGGCCGAATGAAATCGGGGATGAATGCAGTAAAACTATTAACTTCTGGAGATGACGAGACTGCGAAAAACTTAGGTGAATTTATTGAAGGAGAAAACAAGCAAAGAAAGACTTTTGATAAATCTATCACGGAGGAAGCTCTAAAAATGATTGACGAAAACGAAGAGTTTTTGACAGCAAAATCTACAGTGCTATATAACGAAGGTTGGCACAAAGGAGTTATAGGAATTGTGGCTTCGCGAGTTATAGAAACTCATTACAAGCCCACAATTATTCTTACAGAAAGTAATGGAAAAGCATCTGGTTCTGCACGCTCTGTTCAGGGGTTTGATGTATACAATGCAATTGACGAATGTTCGGATTTATTGGAACAATTTGGTGGGCACATGTATGCAGCCGGTATGACAATGCCAATTGAAAATATTGATAAATTCCGTAAGAAGTTTGACGAAGTAGTTTCAAAAACCATAACTGATGAACAGCTAATTCCTGAAATACGAATAGATACTGAAATTACATTAGACCAATTAATTCCTGAAAAAGGAGAACTATTTCCTAAGTTTTACCGTATCATAAAACAATTCGCGCCATTTGGTCCAATGAACATGCATCCAGTATTTGTTGCAACCAATGTTCAAGCTAAGTATGCTAAGGTTGTTGGAGAAACTCACCTTAAAATGTCTGTCTATCAAGAAAGTAATCCTAAACAATTATTTGACTGTATTGGATTTGGACTAGGAGATTATTTTGATAAAATCAATAATAATAGTTACTTTGATGTAGCATTTGTGATTGAAGAGAATACTTGGAATGGAAACACCAAATTGCAATTAAATATTAGAGATATAAAACAAAAAAACTAAACTATGAAAACACTTATTACCTCACTACTTATTTTTATTACCATTAATTTATCTGCACAGGATTTTGGTGCTGCATTTAACCAAGATATGTTTTTAGGTTTTAATGCTGGAATCTCTATGGATATTGGAGAAGATGATTTTTTAAAAAACAATAGATTTGATGTTGTTGGGCTTTATGGTGGAAACGTTTCTTTCTTTGAGTTACATTTCGCTTCTACTGATATGGATAGCTGGGAAGACAGTTATTTTAAAACTAGAGGTTCTACCTCATTAAAATACTTTTACCCAATTTAGTCAGGTGATTCTTTAGGATCTAGATTTTCTGGATACTTATTTGGATTCGATTTAATTGGAGTTAACTTTTTCCCGACTACAAGCTTTTTAGATTTTGTAATTTCTGCTGGAGCTAACACAGGGAGTAAAAAGGTAAGAGCTGATAATGACGTTAAGTATAAAAACTATGTTTTCGCACCTAAAGTTTCTGGAGAATTGAGATTGGTGTTTAATGATCAATTTGGACTTAATGTTCATGTAGAACAACAAATAGATATTACTAAAGCAAGATGGAAACTAAAAAAAGGAGCAGATGTTCTTCCAGGATTAGCTGGTTATAAAAACAATGCTTTATTAATTTCTGCAGGTATCTCTTGGAAGTTGAACTAGTAAAGCCAACCACAATAACTATTTCATTTAACCTCAATAAGCTAGTTGCTTATTGAGGTTTTTTTGTGTTTCATTCTGACTAGATATTTTTTTTCAATGAATTGTAGTATCTTAATAAACAATTAGTAACACGTTTAAATTCTGACACTAAATGATTCCATTATTTGAAATAATTTCTAACCTCACCAAAGAAGAGCAATTAAAATTTATATCTCATCTTAAAAAAAGTAAAGGGAGTGGTGATAGTGTTAAGCTAAAACTGTTTAAAGTAATTCAAGAGAAAAAAACCTCTCCTAAATTGATTTCTACTAAGGTTTATGGAAAAGAGAACAAAGTAGCTTACCACCAATTACGAAAAAGATTATTTAAGGAATTAGTAGATTTTATTGCTTCCGAACGGTTTAATAAAGAAGAAGAGCATGTATTGGAAATAAAGAATTTGATTCTTACGAGTAAGCATCTTATCGAAAATAAAAACTACAAACCAAGTTTTAAACTTCTTGAAAAAGCTGAAGTAAAAGCCAAGGAAGAGGACGAAGTGGAGCTTCTTAATGAGATTTATAATCTTTCCATTCAGTTTGCTCACTATAATCCCGAACAGGACTTACAAGAGATTGTAAAAAAATTAGAATCGAATAGGGTTCAAATGATTCAGGAATCGAACTTAAACATGGCGTATGCTGTTGTAAAAGAAAAGCTTCAGGAGTTCCATAACGAAGGAATAGAGATTGATTTTAATAAATTACTTGATGAAGTGTTTGATCGGTTTGACATTAATCAAAAATCTGGATCTAATTATAAAACTCTATATCAATTAGTTCAAATTGTAGCTGCCAATGCCAATGTAACAAAGGAGTATTATTTAGTCGCTCCGTTTGTAACAGGGTGGTATAATAAAATACAGAAAAGCGAAGAAGAGAAAAACAGGCACATGTTTTTTCATATTAAGCTCCTATATTTCATTGCCAATGTTTTTTTTAGAGACAAGAATTTTGAAGAAAGCAACCGATATGTAATTAAAATAGAGAGTTTACTCTCAGGAAATAAAAAGTATAGAAAAGTATTTGAAACAAAAATCCTAGTCTTAAAAGCACTTAACACCAATTATTTAGGGGAAAATTTAGACTCGCAAGAAATAATTGAGCAAGCAATTCCCAACAAACCAGATTTACGAAATAAGGATATGCTAGATGCATTAATTGTGGCATCCATGATTTACTTTCATCAAAATAATTTCAAAAAAGTACAAACGATTTATTCTCAAATGCAAGCATCAGAATCCTGGTATACCAAAACAATGGGAGCGCCATGGGTAATGAACAAAAACTTAATTGAAATACTGACTCACATTGAGTTAGAAAACATTGATTATGTAGAAAGTAGGGTTGAAAGTTTTATGAATAAAAACAAAACCTACTTACTTCAAGACAAAAGAGCTGCAGTGTATTTAAAATATCTAAAAATTAGTTATTCCCATCCAGACAAAGTGCAAACGGAAGAATTTCAAACAACATTTTTTGATGCTGTTGAACAAAAACCTAGGCTCCGAGAAGATATTTATGTCCTTAGTTTCTTGGCTTACTTAAAAGCTAAGATGCTTGATGAAGAAACGTATAAAACCACACTTGATTTGGTTGATAGGATGTCCTAATAAAATTTAGAAACCTCTCCAAGACCTTTTCTTTCGATATCAGGAACGTATGCTTCAATGTCTGGATAGCCAACTGGTAGCAATAAAAATGCTCTTTCGTTACTTGGTCTTTCCAATAATTTTGTCAGAAAATTCATTGGACTTGGTGTGTGAGTCAGTGTAACTAGTCCAGCTTGGTGGATTGCAGTAATAAGCATTCCGCAGGCAATTCCTACCGATTCATTTACATAGTAATTTTGCAGTTTTTCTCCGTTTTCACCTAAATCATATGGCTTTTTGAATACAATAATCAAGTAAGGAGCTATTTCTAAAAATGGCTTTAAATGGTTTGTTCCCAATGGTTTTAAATCTTTCAGCCACTCTTCACTCATTCTTCCGTCATAACTTTTCTTCTCTTCCTCTTCGGCAGCCACTCTTATTTGAGATTTCATTTCGGCCGACTCAACCACACAAAAAGTCCAAGGTTGTTTGTGAGCTCCACTTGGTGCTGTTGAAGCAGTTTTTATAATATTTTCAATAACAGATTTAGGAACTGGTTTATCAGAAAAATCACGAACACTTCTTCTTGAATCCATCAATTTAAAAAAGTCTCCTGCTCCTTTTTCAATATTACTTACCTCTATTTTTTGTTCAAAAAGTATGTGTGGATTTCCGTCAATTATTTTTATTTTGCTCATGTTATTCAATAAATTCTTAATCTATAAATGTTTTTCTATCAACAACTTCATGCCTTCAGAAGCAGTTAATGGTAATACTGTTAATCTTTCCGAAGAAGAAATATTTGGCTTGGGATCAATATAAAAAATCTTTGCAGAAGGCTTAGCGTAATCCATTAAACTAGCTGCAGGATAAACTTGTAGCGAAGTTCCTATTACAACTACAACATCTGCAGAATTCACAATATCGATAGCTGCTTCCATTGCAGGAACTGCTTCTCCAAACCATACAATGTGAGGTCTAAGTTGCGATCCTTTTTTACATTTATCTCCAACAATTACATCTTTATCCCAATAATAAATCAAACGTTCATCCGCAGTACTTCTTACCTTTCGTAGCTCTCCATGTAAATGCAATATAGATTTACTTCCAGCTCTTTCGTGCAAGTCATCTACATTCTGGGTTATAATTGAAACTTTGTAATCATCCTCCAAGCCTGCAATTAAATTGTGACCTTCATTGGGCTCTACTTCAAAAAGTTGTTTCCTTCGAGCATTGTAAAACTCAAGAACTAACTCTATATTTCTTTCGAAAGCTTCATAAGTAGCCACATCCTCAATCGCATGATTCTCCCAAAGCCCATTAGAATCTCTAAAAGTGGATATTCCACTCTCGGCACTCATTCCAGCTCCTGTAAGAAAAACAATGCTTTTTTTAGTCATAGATATCGCTTATAATCACTGCTAAATATAAAAATATTGTAAATCAAAACAGAAAGAAATCGTCAATTCAATGAAATATAAACGCTAATTCATTAAATTTGAACAAAGAAAACAGCTTTTAACTTCTTATTTCATTGCTGGTTTCAATATTCTTTTTAATTTCAATGATTAAATATTACATCAAATGAAAAATTTACTTCTTATATCCGGGTTTGTTATCCTTTCTCTTGCATCTTGTAAAAAAGATTACGTTTGCGAATGTACAATTACAGATAAAGATGAAATTTTCCCTGACCAAATTAAGACAATTACTTACAGAGGGAAGAAAGATGATGTAGAAAATACGTGTACAACACAAAGTAAAAAAGAAGACAACATTACTACTACTTGTATTGTAAAATAATCGTTCTATCCAGATAGAACCAAAAATAATGAACCCTCTTTTTTCCTGGATTTCGGGAACGTGTTTATTATTAATCAGTATTTTTTTATTTAATGATTTTACTCAATTTGAACTAAAAACCTACGAATCGGGTATTTCTTCATACTTCTTTAGCGGAATCTTTTCACGGTTAATTATATCTCTACTTCTTATTTGTAGTGTGTTTCTTTGGTTTCATAAATCGAATAAATTAATCTCAGTCATAGCTATTGTAACTATAGCTGTTGTTGGGTATATTTTATTTATAGATTCTGGCAACTCAGATGTTTCATTGAATTATGGAACACTTATTTCTTCCAAAGTAAAGTTAATTATCCTCTTTTTATTTAGCTTTTTCGGATTGGTTCTTTCTTATTTTTATCCTCACAAAAAGAAGCTAAATAGCTTACCAATTATACTCTCAAAACATATATTATCTATTGGTTTGGTAACAGTTCTTTTTGCTTTTAATCCGTTATTCCCAGAAGAGTTTCAGGATATATCAATAAAATCATTAACTGAAAGCCAACAAGATGGAATAGCAAAAATTGAAGCTACGGACAGTAATAAACTAATGGCTTTCTTCACAACTTCGTGCCCATATTGTGAGCTTGCAGCCAAAAAACTAACATTATTATCCAAAAACGAACAAGAGTTTCCCGAAGTAAAAATTTATTTTGCAGGATCAGAAGAAGGAGTTGCCAATTTTTTTAAAGACACTAAAACTAGGTTTGATTATCAACTAATAGAAACCAAAACCTTTTTGCAAATAACAAAAGGGTCTTTTCCTAAAATGATATTTTATTCCAAAGATAAATCGCCTATCTATTTATCAGGAAGATCATTTAATTATGCTGTAGTTGATGTTATTGAGGAACATTTAAAATCTGAATTTTAATTAAAATTCAAACTAATTACATAACCTAAAAAAATATTCTTTGAATCCAATATACGCTTTAGACTTAATCGGAACATTTGCATTTGCACTTAGTGGAGCATTGGTTGCCCACAAACAAGGGTTTGATTTGTTTGGAGTAGTAATAATCGCATTTGTCACTGCTGTAGGTGGAGGAATGGTAAGAGATGTTCTTATTGACTCACATCCAATAAATTGGATAGGAAACTTAGCATATATTTGGGTTATTTTGGGAGCTGTAGTTTGTGTTTTTCTATTCAAAAGTAAAGTTGCTCCTTTGAGTAAAACTTTATTCCTTTTTGATGCTATTGGTATCAGTGTCTTTACTTTATTAGGGCTACAAAAAAGTATTGATGCAGAATTACCTCTTTTTGTTGCGCTTATAATGGGAATGGTATCCTCAGTTTTTGGCGGAGTTATTCGTGACGTATTAACCCGAGAAGTTCCTTTAATTTTCAAAAAAGAAATTTACGCATCTGCATGTTTAATAGGAGGTTTAGTATATCTTGTTTTCCATTATTTTGAGTACACAGGAGCCATTCAATTTGCTGTATCAGCCTCTATAATTTTTTTAGTACGTATCATTTCTGTAGTTTATCACCTGGAACTTCCAAAAATCAACAAAGATGTTTTTGGAAAATGAGTTGTATTAACTGATAAAAAACAAAAAAGCCTCTTTCGATAAAATCAAAAGAGGTTTTTTTTGTACCCAAGGACGGGCAAATATCGAACTTTTTGAAAGAGGATATCAAATTAGTTCTGAGCATTATTTAAGATCCTTTATCCTCGGTTTTGAAGCATTAATTATTATAAAATACTCTTTACTAAAA